>Ga0182742_1001018_pt1 | contig 38485 bp, 42 predicted proteins | sample eDN5th37CBELigMG_FD_128880 | JGI IMG/M metagenome (GOLD analysis project Ga0182742, IMG submission 128880) | Enriched Miracle-Growth compost microbial communities from Emeryville, California, USA - eDNA 5th pass 37_C BE-Lig MG (version 2)... ... | reverse complement strand
GCTTCATTGATGATCTCCAAATTCAAACTTCTGAGTCCCAGGACCCACATGCAATCGTGACAATACTGAGCTGATCGATTCAGGCAACCTCTCATCGCCTGGCCACTGCCTACGAAACGTACCAGATGCACAAGATATAGGCAAAATATGCCAGGGCTCGTGCCTTTCTCGCCGGGTGTGTCAAAATCTCAACACGTCAGAGCCCCCCTTAAACAACCGGTGACGCGATCCGGCTTCCCCGCGAGGCGGAGCGGGCCTAATCGTCGAAGAAATCGAGATCGCGGCTGCGGCACCGGTAGCCCACGAGGCATTTCGGGGTGTCGCGGGACGGCACGAAAGCCGGCTCGAGCGTTTCGTCGAATTCACAGAAGTTGCGGTCGCGCACGAAGCGGTCATAGGTGTACGTCCCGGTGCCCAGGACGGCGGCCCCTCGGGACAGGATGATCTGCTGGGCCTGTCCACAGGTGAGATTGAGGGTCGACAGGCGCTGCTGCGCCCGCGCGGAGGAGGCCCAGGCGAAGAGGGCCAAGGCAAGCACGATCCTTTTCATGACGTCGTCCATCGATGCGGTGCCCGAAGGGTGGCTCTGACCGCGTGACAACGCGGGAGCGACGACTTTGTTACGGCCCGTTGGGAGAGCGATCCTAATGCGCCGGGCGCGCTCAGAGCATGGCCTGCAGGCGGCGCGCCATCTCGACGGTCGCCGGATAGTCGGTCTTGCCGGATCCCAGGACCGGGATGTTCGACACCAGGATGGCTTTCGGCACCCATAATTCCGGGAAGCCCTGCCGCTGCGCGTGGGCCAGCAGCGCGTCCCGATCGGCATCGGGCTTGTCCGTGACCAGCACGATCTGCTCCCCCTTGCGCGGGTCGGGCAAGGCCACCACCACATGGTTGAAATCGGGCCAGAGCTGCTGAACCGTCGCCTCGATGGCGGCCAGGGACACCATCTCGCCGCCGATCTTCGCGAAGCGCTTCGCCCGCCCCCGGATGGTGACGATTCGGTCCTCGACGGTGACGATGTCCCCCGTGTCGTGCCAGCCGCCTTCCGGCGGCCTGATCCCGCCCGGGGCGGCCGGGTCCAGATATCCCCTCATGACGTTGGGACCGCGCACATAGAGGCGCCCCCCTTCCTGGATCCCCTCCACGGGCTCGAGCCGCCACTCGATTCCAGGCAGGAGGAACCCGACCGATCCCGGGCGATTGCGGTCGGGGAGATTGCAGGCGATCACCGGCGAACACTCGGTTGCGCCATAGCCTTCGACGATCTGCGTGCCGTGCTTGGCCCAGAGCTTGCGCGTCTCGGGCTTCACATGCTCGGCGCCGGCGATGACGAGCTTCACGCTCGCCAGATCGTTCTCGCCGGCGGCCCGGGCATAGCCCTGGAGGAAGGTGTCTGTCGCAAGAAGAACCGTCGCCCGGGTTCCGGCGATAAGCTTCGGGATCTGCCGGTAATGGAGGGGGCTCGGATAGAGCACCGACTTCATGCCGTTGAGGACCGCCGTCAGGAGCCCCGCCGTCAGGCCGAAGGAATGGAAGATCGGCAGGGGATCGAAGAAGACGTCGTCGGGGGTCAGGACATCCCCCGCGAGGGCCTTCACCTGATAGGCATTGGCCACCAGATTGGCGTTCGAGAGCGCCACGCCCTTCGGCACACCCTCCGAGCCCGAGGTGAAGAGCACGACGGCCGGATCGTCCGGGCTCACTTTCGCCCTGGCGTGAACCCGGCGCGCCATCCAGGATTCCAGGAGCCCCCGGAGCTTGTCGAAGCTCGTCAGCGTCCCGCGCACGTCCTCGAGCCAGAGAACCCGGCGGCCCTCCTGCAGCTCCGCCACGATCTCGTCGAGCCTGCCCTGCTCCACGAAACGGCGGGAGGTGACGATGGTCGTGATCCCGGCGATCTCGCAGGCGGCTTTCAGGTTCTTGCTTCCGGCCGTGAAGTTCAGGAAGGCCGGGACGCGGCCGAAGGCGTTCAGGCCGAACAGCGTGACGGCGATGGCCTGGACATTCGGCAGCAGGACGCCGACGGTCTCGCGCTCCCGCGTCAGGCCCGCGAGCTTGCGCCCCAGGACGAGCGACCCGAGGACGAGCCGGCCGAAGGTGACCGGCTGGCGCTCGAGGTCCTCCAGCGCGGCCTTGTTGCGCCCGAACCGGTCCCGGGCGTCGAGGAGCGCGCCGAACAGGCTCTTGCGCGTCCGTGCGATGTCGAATCCTGTCACGGGCGCTCCTCGGATTGTTTAGCCGGCCGCGCCGTCGCGGATCGGCGCCTGATAGGCGAGGCCCATGTCCCACGGGAAATAGATCCAGGTGTCCTGGCTCACCTCCGTCACGAAGGTATCGATCTGCGGGCGGCCCGCGGGCTTGGCGTAGACCGCCGCGAAATGGGCGTTCGGCAGCATGTCGCGCACGATCTTGGCGGTCTTGCCCGTGTCGGTGAGGTCATCGATCACGAGCACGCCCTTGCCCTGGCCGTCGCCGATGGCCTTGATCGAAGACGCGATGTCCTTGAGCACCCTCAGCTCCCCCTGGCTCTTGTAGTCGTGGTAGCTCGCGATGCAGACGCTCTCGATGAGGCGCAGATCGAGCTCGCGGGCCACGATGGCGGCCGGGACGAGGCCGCCGCGGGTGATGCAGACGATCGCCTCGAAGGGGCCCGCGGCGGCCAGGCGCCAGGCGAGAGCCCGGCAATCGCGGTGGAACTGATCCCAGGAGACCGGGAAGGCTTTTGGGGAGGTGGGAGACATCGTTTTGCTCGTGGCTGCGGTGGGGGTCGGTTCAAAGGGGAGCCCGGTCGCCCTTCAGGCGGCCGAGCAGATCGTGAATGGCGGCGGCCGCATCCGCAACGGCGGCGGGGTCCTTGCCCCGCGCGACGATCTGGTTGCGAAAGCCGCTCGCGGAGAACGACGGATAGGAGCCGATGGAGACATCCGGATGCGCGGCGGCGATCCGGCTCAGGCCCTCGGCATAGAGGCCCTCGGCGAGGCCCTCCGCCTCGATGGTCTCGATGACCATGCGCGCGCCGGTCTGAAGGGTCGGGGCGATATTGTCGAGCATCGCCTGCATGATGGAGGGCACGCCCGCCATGACGAAGACATTGCCGATCCTGAAGCCCGGAGCCTTGGAAATCGGGTTCTCGATGAGATCGGCCCCTTCGGGAATGCGGGCCATGCGCATCCGCGCCTCGTTCAGCTCGTGCGGCTGGTAGCGCTCCCGCAGAATGGCGACGGCGCGCGGATCGTGGCCGATGCCGACCCCGAAGGCCTTGGCGACGCTATCGGCCGTGATGTCGTCATGGGTCGGGCCGATGCCGCCCGTGGTGAAGAGATAGGTGTAGCGGGTGCGCAGGGCGTTCACGGCGGAGACGATCTCCTCCTCCACGTCCGGCACGATCCGGACCTCGCGCAGGTCGATGCCGATCCCGGTCAGGTACTCGGCGATATAGCCGATATTCTTGTCCTTGGTGCGCCCCGTGAGGATCTCATCGCCGATGATGAGAAGGGCGGCTGTGACGGAGATGGCCATGCGCATCGATCCTTTTTCAGCGCCTTTAACGTCAGGAGCGCCAATTCTCAAGCGCGAGCACGATAACAGAGTTCCTTCGTCCACCGGACCGGGGCCCGGTTGTAGGCAAGGGCCTTCCCCTGCTAGGGGGGACGCTTCACAAAAGATGGATCGAATGCGTTTTCAGGAACCCCTCCTCGAAGGCCGGCTCATCGAGCGCTACAAGCGGTTCCTGGCCGATGTGGAGTTTGCCTCCGGCGAAGTGGTGACGGCCCATTGCGCCAATCCGGGGGCCATGCTGGGCCTGAAGGAGCCTGGCAGCCGGGTGCTCCTCTCCCGGGCCTCGAACCCGGCCCGCAAGCTCAAGTACAATTGGGAGCTCGTGGAGGTCGCGGCCGGCGGCGGGCCGCTGCAGCTCATCGGCATCAACACGTCGCGTCCCAACCTGCTCGTGGCCGAAGCCCTGCGCGAAGGGCGGCTCGCGCCGTTCGCCCGCTACGACCGTGTCCGGCCGGAGGTGAAATACGGCCGGAACAGCCGGGTGGATTTCCTGCTGCAGAAGGAGGGCGAGCCGCCCTGCTATCTCGAGGTCAAGAACTGCCACCTGATGCGGGAGGCGGGTTTCGCGGAATTCCCGGACTGCGTGGCGGCCCGGAGCGCCAAGCACCTCCATGAGCTCTCCGACATGGCCGCCGCCGGAGCCCGGGCCGCCCTTGTCTACGTGATCCAGATGGATGCGGACCGATTCGACGTCGCCCGGGACATCGATCCGGCCTATGACAGGGCCTTCCGCCATGCCCTAGCGGCAGGGGTGGAATCCTACGCCTATGCCTGCCGGATCACGCCCGAGGAAGTCGTCATCGACCGTCAGGTCGAGATCGTGACCCCGCGCTAGGCCCGCTCGATCCGCTCGAAGGCGAGGTTCATGCGCGTCCGGAGAATCTGGCGATAGCCCTTCTCCTCCAGGAGCTTGCGCACATCCACCTGCCAGCGGTCCGAGACGTCGGGGATGATGAGCAGCGAGGGATAGAGCGAGGCCGGCGCGTCGCGGAAGAACGGGTCGAGGATCAGGTCCTCGGCTCCCTCCACGTCGAGCTTGACCGCGTCCACATGGCCGAAACCCTCCTGCCGCACGAGATCGAGCAGGGTCACGACAGGCACGCGGATCGCATCGGTCTGGCTCGAATTCACGATCTTGAGGCTCGCCTCGCCCTTGTTGAGCGGGTCGAGGAACAGGGTGAGCTCGCCGGTCTTGTCGGCGATGGCGCAGTCGAACGCCTTGATCGTGCCGAAGGGGTTCAGGCGGATATTGTGGATCAGCCGGTCGAAGATCTCCGGCTGCGGCTCCACGGCCAGGATCCGCGAGGAGGCGCTGACCTTCCGGGCCACCAGCAGCGCGTACCAGCCCACGTTCGACCCGATGTCGATGAAGGTGAAGCCCTCCCGGTCGCGGGCGGCGATGAGCCTGATCTCGTCCAGGTCGAAATATTGAGGCGTGAAGAGGATCCGCCGCTCGCAGACGTTCTTGTAGGGAACGACCCGCATGCGGACCCCGAAGGTCTCGAGGTCCAGGGGCTGGTCCTTGAGGGATTTCATGACCACCCGGCGCAGCATCATGGCGATGCGGCGCCCCACCCAGCCGCCCGGCAGACCGCGCGTGCGATCGATCACCCAACGGGTGAGGCCTGAAGGCGCGAAGGTCCCGAAGGGACGGGGGTCATTCATGACGGAAGTATCCAAAGCCACCAAACCGGATGAACAGGGTTGCTCATGACACCCCTCCGGCTTATTCGCAAGCCATTGAGGCGGGATCCTTGCTTGCACCGGGCGAGATGATCCTTACATTCTGGTTTGAAGGCAAGGATCGAGAATGACTGAGACCGACGTTGTCGAGCGCAAGCGCTCAGGCGATATTCCGCTTCATGGCCCCGATGATTTCGAGGGGATGCGCCGTGCCGGCCGCATGGTCGCCGAATGCCTGGACATGCTCACCGAGCACGTGAAGCCCGGAGTGACGACCGAATATCTCGACCGGCTCGCCTTCGAGTTCATCCGCGACAATGGCGCCTATCCGGCCTGCCTGCATTACCGCGGCTACACCAAGACGATCTGCACCTCGATCAACCACGTGGTCTGCCACGGCATCCCCAACGACAAGCCGCTGCGGGACGGCGACATCATGAATGTCGACGTGACCCTGATCCTGGATGGATGGCACGGCGATTCGAGCCGCATGTACTACGTGGGCGACGTGTCCCGCCGGGCGCAGCGCCTGTGCGAAATCACCTATGAGTGCCTCCTGCGTGGAATCGCCGCCGTGAAGCCCGGCGCCACCACCAACGATATCGGGGCGGCCATCCAGACCTATGCCGAATCCGAGCGCTGCTCCGTGGTGCGCGATTTCTGCGGCCACGGCATCGGCAGGACGTTCCACGATTCCCCGACGATCCTCCACTACGTGGAGCCGGCCTACAACATCGAGCTGAAGCCCGGCATGTTCTTCACCATCGAGCCCATGATCAACCTGGGCCGCCCGCAGGTGAAGGTGCTCTCCGACGGCTGGACCGCCGTGACCCGCGACCGTTCCCTGTCGGCCCAGTTCGAGCACATGGTCGGCGTGACCGAGACGGGCGTCGAGGTCTTCACCTACTCCCCCAAGGGGCTCGACACGCCCCCCTACGAGACCGCCTGAGCGCAAAACGGCACGGCAACCTTGTATCATGGCGCCGCTGAGCTAAAGCTTCTTCGTTCATAGTTCGAGAGCGAAGATTCCGGCAGCATGAGCGGCGACGAGATTCCCCATTATCACGGACACCGGGACCGCCTGCGCGCCCGCTTCATGGAACTGGGCGGCAATGCCCTGCCCGATTACGAGCTCTTGGAGCTCGTCCTCTTCCGCTCCATCCCGCGCCGGGACGTGAAGCCCCTGGCCAAGGAGCTCATCAGGCGCTTCGGCACCTTCGCGGAGGTTCTGGCGGCTCCCCCGGCCCGGCTCCTGGAGGTGGACGGGCTCAGCGAGAAGGTCGTCACCGATCTCAAGATCGTCGAGGCCTCGGCCCGCAGGCTCGCAAAGGGCGAAGTGGCAAGGCGGCCGGTGCTCGCCTCATGGGCCTCCGTGCTCGACTATTGCCGCACGGCCATGGCCTTCATGGACAAGGAGCAGTTCCGCCTGCTCTTCCTGGACAAGCGCAATGCGCTGATCGCGGACGAGGTCCAGCAATCGGGAACCGTGGACCATACGCCGGTCTATCCCCGGGAAGTGGTGAAGCGGGCCCTCGAGCTGTCCGCCTCCGCCGTGATCCTGGTCCACAACCATCCCTCCGGCGACCCCACCCCCTCCCCGGCGGACATCAAGATGACCCGGGAGATCGTCGACGTGGCGAAGCCTCTGGGCATCACCGTCCACGACCACATCATCGTCGGCCGCGAGGGTCATGCGAGCCTCAAGGGGCTGCGTCTCATCTGAGAGCGGACGCCGGATGGCCTGTTCAGAAGAACGAGTCGATGCCCGTGAAGATGGCGTAGACGAAGCCGAGGCTCAGCACCATGCCGACGGAGCCGATGACCAGGCCGCCGATGATCACCAGGCCGTCACGCTCCACGAGGCCGAGGCCCACGAGGCAGACGGCCAGGCCGAGCGGGATCTGGCCCACGAAGGGAGGGGCGAAGAGAAGCCCCAGGGCCATCACCAGAATGATCGCCCCCATGATGCGCATGGACAGCGGGGTATCGAGGAAGGTCATGCGCGGCCGGGAGAAGCGCTCCAGCCTGCGGAAGGCCGGCATGGCCCGTCCCACCGCGCGCTCCACGTCCGTGCGCGCCAGGGACCGGTTCAGGAGCTGGCCGGGAAGCCAGGGGGCATCGCGGCCGAAGACGATCTGGATGGCCACGAGGGCCAGGAGCAGGCCGCAGACCAGCGGGATCGGCGGCGGCATGGGCAGACAGTTCGGCAGGCCCAGCAGAACGATGAGAAGCGCGAAGGCCCGGTCCTGCAGCACGGCCATGATGTCGCGCACGGTCAGGCGTTCCCCAGGCTGCGAGGCAAGTGCGAGAAGGATTTGCGATGTTCGAGCGCTGGAAAACAAGGAGCCCTGGCCAATTCGAGGCAACGAGCCTCTCTAAACGAGTTGCGCCTCCGGGCCAAGGCTTGTCCGAAACTTCTTGAAGCGTCGCGGCTGAAAGGGACGCCACTTTCAGGTTAGGCCCGATGTTCCCTTTCAGGAGCAAGCGCCCGACGCGAAAGCCGCGTCCGCTTTTCGGCGTCTGCGCTAGTGAATGTTGATCTCCCCCGAGACGGCCCGGAATTCGGCGGGACGGATCAACTGCGCATGGGTGATTGTGACGGAATGAAGCGGTCCGGCCAATTCCCGTTTCCAGAACTCCAGGAAGTCGATGAGCACCGGAAAACGGGGGGCCAGGTCGTATTCCTGCCAGATATAGGTCTGGAGGAACGTAGGATGGTCCGGCATCCGATAAAGTATCTGCGCGGTCGTCAGCCCATACCCTTCCAGCTGGCGAATGAAGTCCTTGGATGCCATGCGAACTCCCTCTCTCACGTCGAGATCCAGGGGCAGGCTCCGCCCGATCGAAGGGCTTTTCTCCTGCCCTATGCTCAAGGCTAAATCTTGATCGTGCCTTCGGGTTCCCGCAAGGGCCCTTAAGGCGTGGCCCCGTCACCGGCGGGGGCGATCTGCTTGTGAAAATAGGTGGTGTCGCACAGCCCGCCCTGCGGCCACAGGGCATAATTCGGAATGACGCCCACGCGCTGCCAGCCCAGGCGGGCGTAGAGGCGCTCCCCGTCGCTGCCCGTCACCGTGTCGAGCACGAGGACGGTCTTGCCCGCCTTGCGCGCCTCGTCCTCGGCGGCTCGCATGAGGGCGGCGCCCACTCCGCGCCTCCGGGCGTTGCGGCGCACCAGCATCTTGGCGATGTCGGCCCGATGCGGCTGATTCTCCGGCTGCCGGAGAATCACCTGGACCGTTCCCACGACCTCACCCGCATCCTCGGCCACGAGCAGGATGCGGTCTCCCGCAGCGACACCCTCGGCGACGCCCCTCCAGAAAGCCTCCGCCTTGTCCGCGGTCATCGGCACCATGAAGCTCACGGAAGCGCCGCCCTCCACGCAGTCGATCAGGACCTCCGACAGGGCCCGGACTTTCTCGGCGGCCTCTCCGGGCGACAGGGGGCGGATCGTGACGGCCTCGCTCATGAGGGCCTCCTCGCGGACTTTGAAGACGGGGCGTCGGTGCTCAGCGCCACCAGATACCGGGCCGGGCGGTCCGACGGGTTGCGGAAGAGCGTCGGCTGCTCGATGTCCATGCACAGGCAGTCGCCGGGAAGGAGCCTGTACGTCTCGTCGCCGAGTCCCACCTCGATCTGGCCCTCGATGATCCAGATCTGCTGGCTCACGCCCATGGAGCGACGGCCGCTGTCGTAGGCCACGCGGGCCCCGGCGGGCATGACGACCTCGACAAGCTCGAGGGGTGACGGAAAGCCGGGCGGCGACAGGTTGCGGCGCAGATAGCCGCTGTCCGGATCGCGCCAGACCCGCTGCTCGGCCCGGCGCATCAGGGGCGAGGCCGCGGCATTCCCCCTCTCGGAGAACAGGGAGGCGAGCGTGACGCCCAGGCCTGCGGCGAGCCTGTCGAGAACGGCGGCCGTCGGGCTGCTCTCGCCCCGTTCGATGAGGGAGATCATGGAGCGGCTCACGCCCGTGCGCCCGGCCAGGGTATCGAGCGTCAGCCCCCGTTCGGCCCGAAGGCTGCGGAGCCGCTCGGCGAGATGGGCGTTGATATCGGGTGTGACACCGGGTGCTTCTTCCATAAAGATAGAATGCGATTCCATTATATTGGAGTCAACGGCCGAGCCTGTCCGTTGGAAGGCGCCAGGTGAAGATCCCGGCTTGCGCGGACACACGAACTTGCCTTCACTGGACGTCAGGTTGGCGGAAAGGAGATGACCCGGAATGCGTTTCGCCTTTGCCGGAATCGATTTCCTCGGGGATGTCTTCGAAACGCTGATCGGCAAGGGCTGGGAGCCGGTGAAGCTGTTCAGCCGGCCCTGCGACGGCATCTACGACTTCAACGAGATCACGGTTTCCCGGGCCCGCGGCCTGCGCATCCCCGTCCAGATGGCGCGCATCGCCCCGGTCGATCTCGCGGGCCTGAAGGCGATAGGCTGCGAGGCCCTGGTGGTGGCGGGCTATCCCTGGCTCGTCAAGGGCTGGGAACGGTACGTTCCCTATGCCTTCAACCTCCACCCGTCGCCCCTGCCCGACGGGCGCGGCCCCTATCCCCTGTTCAAGGCCATTCTCGACGGGCTTCCGGAATGGGGCGTGACGGCTCACGTCCTCGAGCCCGCCTTCGACACCGGCGCGATCCTGACGCAGAAGCGGTTCGCCCTCGGCCCGCAGGACACCCACGACACCCTCCTGAGCAAGTGCCAGATGGCCGCGAAGGAGCTTTCCGCCCGGCTCGCCGAAGACCTTCCCGGCCTCTGGCGGGACGCGCGCCCGCAGGGCCCGGGCACCTATTGGCCGCGGATCACCCAGGCCGAGAGAACGATCAACTGGGCGGCGAGCGTGGAGGACGTGCTGCGCAGGATCCGGGCCTTCGGCTCGATCGAGGCCTTCGGCCAGGTCGATTCCCGCTACATCTACATCTGGGAGGCCAGGGGCTGGCGGCAGGCGCACGGCTACCGGCCCGGATCCCTCGCCCACAAGCACCGCAAGCACCTGGTCGTCGCGGCCGGCGACGGTTTCGTGCAGATCACCGGGTGGAGCCATTACGCGCCGGGCCCCGCGAGAGGGGCGTGAGAGGCGGGATCAGAGCTTGTGGTAGAGCCGCCTCTGATAGACGAGGGCGGGCTTGGCCTCGCCGAGGCGGATGCCCAGGATCTCTCCGACGATGACGTGATGGGTGGCGACCACCCGGGCATCGCTCAGGCGGCAATCGAAGGACACGAGGCTGGTGGCAAGCGCGGGCGCGCCGGTGACGAGCGTGCCCCATTCGCCCTTCGAGAATCGGTCGGGCCCGTTCAGGCCCGTGCGGCCGGCGAAGACATCGGCCAGGGCCCGATCGGAATCGCCGAGCACGTTCACGCAGAAGACCCCGTTCGACAGCAGCGCCTGCGCCGAGCGGGCGGCCGTGTTCACGCAGACCAGGAGCGCCGCCGGACTGTCCGTGACGGGCGTGACGGCGGTCGCGGTGAAGCCGGCGAGCCCCGAAGGCCCGTCCGTGGTGACCACGTGGACGGCGGCGGCCACACGGCTCATGCCCTCCCGGAAGAGAACCGGATCGAGGGTGCGGGCACCGGCTTGGGCGGGTGAGGATGAGGCGGGAGTCTTCAACATGTTCTTCCAGGAAGCCTCTCCCACTCTTTCGAGAGAAGCACAAGGCCATCCTGCCCATATGGGGTCCGGACAGGCCATTGAAAGCCGCCGCCAAGCCCCTGCCCTTATTCGAGGCAGCCCTTGCCGCATATTCCATCAAAGTTGTAGATCGGATCCATAACTGTCCGTTGTCGAACAAAAAAGCGTTTGCTAGAGACGCGCTCAATCAAACCGGCTTGGCCTTGCACCCGCATCGTGCTTTGCTGAGCCGTTCCCAGCAAGACCCGCTTTCCAGAGGGCTAAGGGTAGGACATGGAAATCTTTGTGCAGCAGCTCATCAACGGGCTGACGCTGGGGTCGATCTACGGCCTCATCGCCATCGGCTATACGATGGTCTTCGGAATCATCGGCATGGTGAACTTCGCCCACGGCGACGTCTTCATGCTCTCCGCGTTCATCGCGCTCCTCTTCTTCATCATCCTGACCACGTGGCTCGGGGTCTCGTCCGTGGCGCTGGCGCTCTTCATCGTGCTCATCATCGCGATGGTGCTCACATCCCTGTGGGGCTGGGCCATCGAGCGGGTGGCCTACCGGCCCCTTCGCGGCTCCTTCCGCCTGGCGCCGCTGATCTCGGCCATCGGCGTGTCGATCTTCCTCTCCAACTTCGTCCAGGTCGCGCAAGGCGCCCGCAACAAGCCGACGCCCCCCATGATCCGCGACGTGATCGTCCTGTTCCAGGGCGAGAGCGGGTACAACGTGGCCATCTCCTACAAGCAGATCATCATCATGGCCGTGACGGCCGTGCTGCTCTCGGTCTTCTGGTACATCGTCCAGAAGACCTCGCTCGGCCGCGCCCAGCGCGCCTGCGAGCAGGACCGCAAGATGGCGGCGCTTCTCGGCATCAACGTGGACCGCACGATCTCCCTCACCTTCGTGATCGGCGCGTCGCTCGCGGCGGTCGCTGGCACCATGTATCTGCTGTATTATGGCGTCGTCAGCTTCGCGGACGGGTTCGTGCCGGGCGTGAAGGCGTTCACGGCGGCCGTTCTCGGCGGCATCGGCTCCCTGCCCGGCGCCGTTCTGGGCGGCCTGATCATCGGTCTCATCGAGACCTTCTGGTCCGCCTATTTCTCGATCGAGTACAAGGATGTGGCCGCCTTCTCGATCCTGGCCATCGTCTTGATCTTCATGCCCTCCGGCATTCTCGGACGGCCTGAAGTCGAGAAGGTTTAAGGAGCAGCGAGCATGAACGCTCCTTCCATCACGACGTCGGCCCAGACGCAGGACGTGACGAAAACCTTCGACCTGAACGCGGCCCTCAAGGACGCCTTCAAGTCGGCCCTGATCACCTTCGGCCTGTCCATTCCGATCCTGTCCTTCAAGACGGTGCAGAACGGAGCCGATCTTTTCCTGGAATCCCGCTTCTGGCTGTCCTTCACGGTCACCGCGATCGTGTTCGGCCTGCGCCTCCTGATCCACGCCTTCACGGCGTCCCGCGCCTATCGGCAGGCGACTCCCAGCCCCAAGCAGGCGACGGAGCTCGTTCACGCCCAGCCGAGCGCCTTCCAGCACGTCTCGAAATTCGCCATTCCGTTCTTCCTGGGCGTGGCGGTGGCCTTCCCGGTCCTGATCTATTTCATCCAGGGCGGCCTGAACGAATCCCGCTACTGGATCGACCTCGGCATCCTGATCCTCACCTATGTGATGCTCGGCTGGGGCCTCAACATCGTGGTGGGCCTCGCGGGCCTGCTGGATCTCGGATACGTGGCCTTCTACGCGGTCGGGGCCTATTCCTATGCCCTTTTGTCCACCACGTTCGGGCTGTCGTTCTGGATCTGCCTGCCGCTCGCCGGCATCCTGGCGGCCTTCTGGGGCATGATCCTCGGCTTCCCGGTGCTGCGCCTGCGGGGCGACTACCTGGCCATCGTGACGCTCGCCTTCGGTGAGATCATCCGCCTCGTGCTCATCAACTGGGTGGACCTGACCAACGGCGCCGCCGGCATCTCGTCGATCCCGCGCGCGACCTTCTTCGGCATCCCGTTCACAGCGGGCGAAGGCGGCTTCGCCGAGACCTTCGGGCTCGAGTTCAACGGCATGCACAGGATCATCTTCCTGTACTATCTGATCCTGGTGCTCGCGCTCGTCACCAACTTCGTCACCATGCGCCTGCGCAAGCTGCCCGTGGGACGGGCCTGGGAGGCCCTGCGCGAGGACGAGATCGCCTGCCGTTCCCTCGGCATCAACACCACGAACACCAAGCTGACCGCCTTCGCGATCGGCGCCATGTTCGGCGGCTTCGCGGGCTCGTTCTTCGCCGTCCGCCAGGGCTTCGTCTCTCCCGAAAGCTTCAACTTCCTGGAATCGGCGATCATCCTGGCCATCGTGGTGATGGGCGGCATGGGCTCCCAGATCGGCGTCGCCATCGCGGCCATCGTGCTGGTCGGCGGCCCCGAGGTCCTGCGCAACCTGACCTTCCTCAAAGCCGTCTTCGGCGAAGGTTTCGATCCGAATGAATACCGCCTGCTCCTCTTCGGTCTCGGCATGGTGGCGATGATGGTCTGGCGTCCGCGCGGACTGATCTCGGAACGGGAACCCTCGGTGATCTTGAAAGAGCGCAAGGCCATCTCCGGCTCGCTCGTGAAGGAAGGACACGGCTAATGCGCTGGCTGCAGGATCCCATCCTCGACGTACAGCATCTCACGATGCGCTTCGGCGGCCTCGTCGCCATCAACGACCTCTCGTTCCAGGCCGGGCGCGGCGACATCACGGCGCTCATCGGCCCCAACGGAGCGGGCAAGACGACCGTCTTCAACTGCATCACCGGCTTCTACAAGCCGACGGAAGGCATGCTCGCCCTGCGCAAGCCCGACGGCTCCCACATGCTGCTGGAGAGGCTCCCGGGCTTCGACATCAACTGGAAGGCCAAGGTCGCCCGCACCTTCCAGAACATCCGCCTGTTCTCCGGCATGACCGTGCTCGAGAACCTGCTGGTGGCGCAGCACAACCCGCTGATGATCGCCTCCGGCTTCACCTTCCTGGGCGTCCTCGGCATCGGCGGCTACCGCAAGGCCGAGAAGGAAGCCATCGAGAAGGCGAAGCTCTGGCTGGAGAAGACCCGCCTCATGCACCGGGCCGACGATCCGGCCGGCGACCTGCCCTATGGCGACCAGCGCCGCCTGGAGATCGCCCGCGCCATGTGCACGGACCCGCTCCTGCTCTGCCTCGACGAGCCGGCGGCGGGCCTCAACCCGCGCGAGTCCCTGGAGCTGAACGAGCTCCTGCTCTCGATCCGCAAGGATCACGGCACCTCGATCCTCCTGATCGAACACGACATGTCGGTCGTCATGGAAATCTCGGATCACGTGGTGGTGCTCGATTACGGCACCAAGATCTCCGACGGCCTGCCCGTCGAGGTGAGGAACGATCCCAAGGTCATCGCCGCCTATCTGGGCGTGGCCGACGAGGAAGTCGAGAAGGTGGAAGCGGAGATCGGCGTATGAGCACCGCTGGAGCGAACATCCCGATGCAGAGCCCCCGGATTGCCGCCGGCGAGGCGCGCCAGCCGCTGCTCAGCGTGCGCGGGGTCAAGACCTATTACGGCAACATCATCGCCCTCAAGGGCGTGGACATGGATGTCCACGAAGGCGAGATCGTCACCCTGATCGGCGCCAACGGCGCCGGCAAGTCGACCCTGATGATGACCATCTTCGGCAACCCGCGGGCGCGGGAAGGCACGATCACCTATGCGGGCCGCGACATCACCCGGATGGCGACCCACGAGATCGCCCAGATGTCCATCGCCCAATCCCCCGAAGGGCGGCGCATCTTCCCGCGCATGACCGTCTTCGAGAACCTCCAGATGGGCGCCTCGATCAACGGCTTCGCCCATTTCAACCAGGATCTGGAGCGGGTCTGCACCCTGTTCCCGCGCCTGAAGGAGCGCCTGCAGCAGCGGGGCGGCACCCTCTCGGGCGGCGAGCAGCAGATGCTGGCCATCGCCCGCGCGCTCATGAGCCGTCCCAGGCTCCTCCTCCTGGACGAGCCGTCCCTGGGCCTCGCGCCCCTGATCGTGAAGCAGATCTTCTCGATCATCAAGGAACTCAACGAGAAGGACGGGATGACGGTCTTCCTCGTGGAGCAGAACGCCTACCATGCCCTCAAGCTCGCCCATCGCGGCTATGTGATGGTGACGGGCACCATCACCATGAGCGGCACCGGCAAGGAGCTGCTGGACGATCCGCAGGTCCGGGCGGCCTATCTCGAAGGAGGGCACTGACGATGCAGGGCATTCTCTATGAAGAGCCTTCGATCTGGCTCTTTCTCCTCATCACCGTGATCATGGGCGGCTGGGCGGCCTGGATGACCGGGCGGGCCATCGCCCTGACCTGGCGGCCCTTCTGGACCCTCATCCTGTACCTGTTCATCCTGGGGGCGGCGGTCCGCTTCATCCACTTCGCCCTGTTCGGCGGGACGCTGGTGTCGGTCCATTATTACGCGGTCGACACGATCGTGCTCCTGATCATCGGATCGCTCGGTTTCCAGTACCGCCGCGCCCGCATGATGACCACCCAATACCGCTGGCTCTACGAGCGGACGGGCCCTTTCTCCTGGCGGGAAAAGGCTTCTGCGACAAAGGGCTAAGGGAAATAGATTCCCAGGTGACATCCGCCTAAAAACCGGCATGATGTTACCTTGGATGACGGGTTTTCCGTCAAACCGGCCCCCCGAGGAAGAGGGGGCCAGAAAAACCACCCAGAGGAGTGACCTCATGAAAAAAATGCTGTTGACCGGCGTGGCGCTTGGTCTTGGCCTCGCCTTCTCCAGCGCGGCCAGCGCGCAGATCAAGATCGGCGTCGGAGGCCCCATCACCGGCCCGAACGCCGCTTTCGGCGCTCAGATCAAGAACGGCGTCGAGCAGGCCGTCGAAGACATCAATGCCGCTGGCGGCATCAATGGCCAGAAGCTGCAGATCGTCATCGGCGACGACGTCTCCGATCCCAAGCAGGGCGTGTCGGTGGCCAACAAGTTCGCGGCCGAAGGCGTGAAGATGGTCGTCGGCCACTTCAACTCCGGCGTCTCGATCCCCGCTTCGTCCGTCTATGAGGAAGCCGGCATCGTCATGGTGTCACCGGCTTCGACCAACCCGCAGTTCACCGAGCGCGGCATGTGGAACACCTTCCGCACCTGCGGCCGCGACGATCAGCAGGGCCTGGTGGCCGGCGGCTATCTGGCCGACAAGTTCAAGGGCAAGAAGGTCGCGGTCATCCACGACAAGACCCCCTACGGCAAGGGCCTCGCCGACGAGACCCAGAAGGCCATGAACGCCAAGGGCCTGAAGGAAGTCGTCTATGAAGGCATCAACCCGGGCGAGAAGGATTATTCCGCGCTCGTGTCGAAGCTGAAGCAGGCCGGCGTGGACGTGGTCTATTTCGGCGGCCTCCACACGGAAGCCGGTCTCATCATCCGCCAGATGCGTGACCAGGGCCTGAACGCCCCGCTCATGTCGGGCGACGGCATCGTGTCGGCCGAGTTCACCTCGATCGCCGGCCCGGGCGCCGAAGGCACCCTGATGACCTTCTCGCCGGATCCGCGCAAGAACCCGAACGCGAAGGACGTGGTGGCCAAGTTCAAGGCCAAGAACTTCGAGCCGGAAGCCTACACGCTCTACTCCTATGCGGCGGCCCAGATCCTGGCCGAAGCCGCCAAGCAGGCCGGCAGCACCGACGGCAAGAAGGTCGCGGACGTCATGAAGGCCGGCAAGCCCTTCAAGACCGTGATCGGCGACATCACCTTCGACAAGAAGGGCGACATCACCCGTCCGGACTACGTCATGTACGTCTGGAAGAAGGGCGCCGACGGCAAGATCGACTATTCCGGCAACGAGCTCGGCATGTAATCGATCGGCCTGAGAGCCGAACGAACGGACCCGCCCTGGAAACAGGGCGGGTTTTTTCATGAAACCGTCGGCCCGGAGACGCTCATGCCAGCCCTGACCCTGCAACTCCTCGACAGCCCCTACGCGGTCTGCCGCCTGCCCGCGGACGCGAGCGCCCCCTCCCCGCCGCCCGGCTCGTTCTCTCTCCTGATCCGCGCCGTCGAGGAAACGACATTGGTCTGCCCGCTCGATCAGGCTCCCGGCGATGCCGAGATCGACCCCGGATGGCGATGCCTGCGCATCCTTCAGGTCTTCGATTTCAGCGTCGCGGGAATCCTCGCCTCAGTCCTGGGGCCCCTCGCCCGCTCGGGCATCGGCATCTTCGCCTCGTCTACGTTCAGCACCGATTACGTGCTGGTGAAGGCGGGCGACCTGGATCGTGCGGTCGAAGCCCTCGCGGGCGCCGGACACACGATCGAGACGTGACCTCAGGCGCGCTCGATGCGCACCGCGAAGCAGCCGCGACGGGCGAAATGCGCATCCACGTGGGACACCTGCGGATCGGCCAGGAAGCGCTCGATGATTGCGGAAACGGCGTCGCCCTCGGCCACTTCGGCGTCGACCATCAGGGCCGCCGCATCATAGGCGCGCAGGGACAGGAGCCTGTCCCTCAGGATCGGCGCCAGCTCGCCCATGAAACGGCCCGTCGCGGCGGATCGGCCCACGAAGACCGGGCCGCTGGCCCGATAGGGCGAGGCGGGATTCGGCTGGTGGACATGGTTGAGGAGAAGGAGCTCCTCGCCCACGGCCGCCCGGGTCAGAGAGATCCGGCAGGGATAGCCGTCGGGCTCGTCCGCATAGACCCGCTGGGCGCCGATGGCTTCCAGCTCCCCGTCGCCGAGGTCGAACAGGGGCGCGAAGGGTTCGGCCTCAAGGCCGCGCATTTGGAACGTCATGGGGATCTCCTTGTCGGGTCCCCCGAAACTGCGCCCTCCCCGGCGGGAGAGCGACCCGATTCCTGTGCCGCCTATCCCAGGGTCCCGAGAACCGGGAACGTCTCGAGCAGCCAGAACGACATGTTGGTGATCCAGCCGGTGAGGAACGCGATCCCGGTGAGGATCATCAGGATTCCCATGACCTTCTCCACCAGGCCGAAGCGGGAGCGCATGCGCTTGAGGAGCGCCACGAACGGCTTCATGGCGAAGGCGGCGAGCAGGAAGGGAATGCCCAGCCCCGCCGAATAGGCCGCGAGCAGCATCGCCCCGTATAAGACGCTGTCCTCCGATCCCGCCACCGCCAGGATCGCCGCGAGCACCGGGCCGATGCAGGGCGTCCAGCCGAACGCGAAGGCGAGGCCCATCACGTAGGCGCCCCAGAGCCCCACGGGCTTCTCCACCGAGAAGCGGGCCTCCCGGTAGAACAGGCCGATCCGGAAGATCCCGAGGAAATGCAGGCCCATCACGATGATCGCGATCCCCGCGATGGTGCTCAGCACGTCGAGATATTGCCGGATCACCTGCCCCAGGGCCGAGGCCGTGGCGCCCAGGAGCACGAACACGGTCGCGAAGCCCGCCACGAAAAGCAGGGCCGCCAGGACGGCGCGGCGGCGGACGGCCCGATCATCCCCCGCATGGAGCTGGTCGAAGGTCGTGCCCGCGAGGAAGGACAGATAGGGCGGGACCAGCGGCAGAACGCAGGGGCTCAAGAAGCTGATGAGGCCCCCGAGGGCCGCGGCCGGAAAGGATACGCTGAGCATGGGGCCTTCTATCCTTTTCCGGGCGAACGAGAAAGCCGGTGGATGCGGGGCTCGCCTGCTTGTGAAGCCGGCAATTTTGGAGTTGCCTTCAGGCATGACCGCTTCGCGCAATCTCATCACCGATGTGGCCGGCCTGCGGGTCGGCAACGCCCACGACCCCGCACTCGGCTCTGGCGTCACGGCCATCCTGTTCGACCGGCCCGCCGTCGCCTCCTACGCCGTCAATGGCGGGGCACCGGGCACCCGGGACACGGACCTCCTGGAGCCCGACAAGGTGGTGCCGGGGATCAACGGCCTCGTCCTGTCGGGCGGCTCGGCCTTCGGCCTCGACGCGGCGGGCGGGGTGCAGGCCTTCCTGCGGGAACAGGGCGTCGGCTTCGCGGTCGGTCCGGCCCTCGTGCCCCTGGTCCCCCAGGCCATCACCTTCGACCTGCTCAACGGCGGCGACAAGGATTGGGGGCGCTATCCGCCCTATCGCGAGCTGGGCTACGAGGCGGCCAGGGCCGCGGGCCATGACTTCGCCCTCGGCACCGCCGGAGGCGGCTACGGGGCCACCACCGTCGATCTCAAGGGCGGCCTCGGCTCGGCGAGCGCGGTGACGAGCGCGGGCCATGTGGTCGGAGCCCTCGTCATCGTCAACGCCCTCGCCTCGGTGCTGATCGGGGACGGTCCGCATTTCTGGGCGGGCCCCTACGAGGAAGGCCGGGAATTCGGCGGCCTGGGGCTCCCGCCCCGGATCACCCCCGAGATGCGGCGGCTCGCCTGGAAGGGCCGCGCCCGGGCGGCCGCGCCGCCCTTCTCCACCACCATCGCGCTGGTCGCGACGGATGCCGCGCTGACCAAGGCGCAGGCGAAGCGCCTCGCGGTCATCTCCCATGACGGCCACGCCAAGGGGTTGCGCTTCGCCCACGCGCTCTACGACGGCGACACGGTCTTCGCCGCGGCCACGGGCCGGAAGCCCTTAGGAGACGAGGCGGCGGATTTCATCGAGATCGGCGCGCTAGCCGCCGATTGCCTGGCCCGCGCCATCGCCCGGGGCGTCTACGAGGCCACCGCCCTGCCCTTCGCGGGCGCTCAGCCGGCCTGGAAGGACAGGTTCGGCGGATTGGTCGGGATGTAGGATTTCCGTCCATCCTGGAAAAACGGTCTCCGTCAACGGTCTCCGTCATTGGACCTCCCCCTGTCACAGCCCCCCAGCCTTCACCCTGAGGAGCGAAGCGTCTCGAAGGGCGAGGCGTCTCCAGAGCGCGCTGGAGCATCCTTCGAGACGCAGCTGCGCTGCTCCTCAGGATGAGGCCGGAGGGTGATGGTGAGGGTGGAAGATGACTATGAAGTCGCCTCCTCGTCATGGCCGGACTTGATCCGGCCACCCACGTCTTGCGGAACCACAAAGGTGCAAAGACATGGATCCCCGGGACAAGCCCGGGGAGGACGGCGGAGGATGGGTGCAGTCCGGCCTTCTTGCGAGGCGGACGCGCGCGAGGCTCACCGCCCTCTCATGCGGTCGGATGGCCGGGCATGGAGAGACGTCGGGGATGACGGGAGGGGTGTAGCCCGCCTCAGAAGCGCTCGACGCGGTAGGGCTTCGGATCCACCATCGGCGTCTCGCCGGTGATCATCTCGGCCAGCAGGCGGCCCGTGACGGGGCCGAGGGTCAGGCCGTGATGGGCGTGGCCGAAGCCGAACCACAGGTTCCTGTGGCGCGGGGCCTTGCCGATGATCGGCATCATGTCGGGGGTGCAGGGGCGCATGCCCATCCAGGGCTCCGGATCGACCCGTTCGCCGAGGGGGAAGAACTCGCGGGCGATGGGCTCCGCGCGGGCGAGCTGCACCGGCGTCTTGGGCGCATCGCGCACCGCGAATTCCGCGCCGGTGGTGAGACGGATGCCTTTCAGCATGGGAGCCAGGAAGTAGCCGCGGTCGAAGTCGAGGGTCGGCCGGTTCAGCACCGCGTTGCCTTCCGGCTTGTAGTGCATGTGATAGCCGCGCTTGACCGCCAGCGGCAGGTTGTAGCCGAGCTGCCTCGTGACAACGTCGGCCCAGGCGCCGAGGGCCACGACGACCTCGGCGGCCTCGACCGGGCCCTTCTCGGTCTGGACGCGCCAGCCTGTCGGCGTCTCTTCCAGCGTCTTGGCGTCGCCTGCGGCGAGCTCGCCCCCGAGGCGCTCGAACAGGCCCACATAGCCCATGGTGAGGAGATGAGGGTCGGACACCGTCGCCGGATCGGTCCAGTGGATGCCGCCCTTGGTCGAGACCTTGAGATGGGGCTCGCGCTCCGCCACGCCCCTGGTGTCGAGGGCATCGAAGTTCACGCCGAAATCGCGCTTCACGTTCTCGGCGTCGCGGAACTGCTCGTCGCGGGTCTTCTCGTCGCGGAACACCTTCAGCCAGCCCGTCGGGCGGATCAGGTGGGTGGAGCCCGATTCCTCGGCCAGGGCCATGTGCTCGGTGACGCTGCGCTCGATGAGCGGCGCATACATGCGCGCGATCGCCTTGTGCTGGGCCGGACGGGAATGCATCCAGTACTGGAGCAGGAAGGGCGCGATCTTGGGGATCGCATTCCAGTGGTAATGCGCGTCGATGGTGTTGTTCAGGGCATAGCGCAGCAACGCGCCGAAATCGTGCGGGAAGCCATAGGGATAGACGCCCTCGCGCTGGATCAGGCCCGCATTGCCGAAGGATGTTTCCTCACCGGGCTTGCGCCTGTCGACCAGGAGCACGGAACGGCCGCGCTTCTGCAAGTGCACAGCAATCGACACACCGACAATGCCGGCGCCAAGAACAACAACATCCTTACGCATGAAGCCCTGCCTGTCTTGATTTTCTCTCGCGGGGAGAGCGGAGTTTTGCGCTCCGTTGCAGAGGGACTTCTACTCCCGTTCGATCGAGGCAGTCCATGCAATTCGTGCGACAAAAGCACCTCTCCCCAGGCAAGTGGTATTCAATTGGCTCATGACAATCGCGAAAGCCCGTTGCGGCCGGAAAAGGCCCGTGCTACCGCCCCTTCCATGACACGCCCGCTTCTCATCGCCCCCTCGATCCTCGCCTCCGATTTCTCCAAGCTCGGCGAGGAGATCCGCGCCGTCGACGCCGCCGGTGCGGACTGGATCCATATCGACGTGATGGACGGCCACTTCGTGCCCAACATCACCATCGGCCCCGACGTGGTGAAGGCCCTTCGCCCCCACACCGCGAAGGTGTTCGACGTCCACCTGATGATCGCCCCGGTCGATCCCTATCTCGAGGCCTTCGCCAAGGCGGGCGCGGACATCATCAGCATCCACGCGGAGGCGGGACCGCACCTGCACCGCTCCCTCCAGACCATCCGGGCGCTGGGCAAGAAGGCCGGCGTGGTGCTCAATCCCGGCACCCACGAGGCCGCCATCGAGCCCGTGCTCGACATGGTGGACCTGGTGCTGCTCATGACGGTGAACCCCGGTTTCGGCGGGCAGGCCTTCATCCCGTCGGTCTGCGACAAGGTACGCCGGATCAAGGCCATGATCGGCGACCGCGACATCGACATCGAGATCGACGGCGGCGTGACCGCCGAGACGGCTCCGCTCGTGGCGGCCGCCGGCGCGAACGCGCTGGTCGCGGGCTCCGCCACCTTCAAGGGCGGCCCCTCCGCCTATGCGGCCAACATGGCCGCCATTCGCGAGGCCGCCGCGAAGGCACGTTGAGATCGAAGACCTATCGGCTGCCGTGCGAGCCTATCGCCCGCGTGGAAGTGTGAAGCACGGCAGAACCGTGCCACAGGCAGCGTGGTTGCCCCTGAACGACCCGCCCCTGGTCAATCTCTTCTCGCGCCCGAGCATTTGGAGTATGGTGCTGAAGCCAGAAGCTCGCAAAGGGGCTAGCCATGACACGGCTTCCACTCTGCATCGGTGGCGTTCTGCATCTCTCCTCGGACGCGACTTGCCGAGGATGCTCGTTCTTACGACGACGCCGGAATAGACCATCGTGGCAAGACCGGCTGCCAACCACCGTCCAGAACATCACTCTTCTGACACCGGCCGACCGAGGTCTTATACGCACCTCATGCTGCCGCCCATAAGTCGTAGGCACCCCAAAGGAGGACGCCATGACACGACTTTACCTTCTCGCGTCAGTAGCGTTGCTTGCGTCATCGGCCTTCGCGATCACCCCAAAGGCAACCAAGGATGTTCCGAAGGACAAGGACGCCTACATCGCAAAGACCCTGACAGCCGCGCCCGGGGCGGTCTCGAAGAACGCCACTATCGTTCGCGTGAATGAAACGTTCGACGTGACCGAAACCCTCCAGAAAGGCACGAACAACTTCACCTGCGGAATCGAGCCCGACAGCGGCAATCCGTTCTGCGCCGACGAGTATTCGATGCGCTGGTACAAGGCCGCTTACTCGAGTGGAGAGCCACCTCCAGGGTTCGGTCTTGCCTACATGCAGGGTGGGGACACCGGCATCAGCAATCACGACCCAGCGGCCACGGACCACTCGCACTGGGTCGAGGCCCCGCAGCACATCATGCTGCTGGGACCGGGCGTGAAGGAGCTGGCTGCTTCCTATCCTCGGAAGCTCGATCCTGATCCGATGCAGCCATTCGTGATGTTCCCCGGCCACAAGCTGGAGCATCTCATGATCCCGGTTGACCGGGAACCCAGTAGAACGCAGTGAGCCATGACAGCCGCCGTGCCTCTGGCACGGCGGCTCATACCAGCGATGCGCTGTTCTCAACCCCAGGCTCGGACGGGGCTTTTCGGCGAGCCTCCTCCGTCTCGATCACCCCAAGCCGACCGATCCGAAATTCTCGCTGTCGCCCCTCGGGAGAGGGGCATCATCCTTGCCTTTCCGCGAGTCATCAAATAGCCATCACGAAAACGCCTTGGGACCGTCCCCCTCGTCGTTCTGTCCAACAACGTCAATGCGCGGTTTCACCAACGTTCTTAAGAACTTGGCCGAATGCCGTGAATCGAGCCAAGGAGTCTTTTAATGGTCCCCCGTTACAGCCGTCCCGAGATGGTGGCCATCTGGTCGCCCGAAACGAAGTTCCGCATCTGGTTCGAGATCGAGGCCCATGCCACCACGGCGCTCGCCAATCTCGGCGTCGTGCCCAAGGAGGCGGCGGAGACGGTCTGGGAGAAGGGCTCCAAGGCCACCTTCGACGTGGAGCGCATCGACGCCATCGAGCGCGAGGTGAAGCACGACGTCATCGCCTTCCTCACGCATCTGGCCGAGATCGTGGGGCCAGAGGCGCGGTTCGTGCACCAGGGCATGACCTCCTCGGACGTGCTGGACACCACCTTCAACGTGCAGCTCGCCCGGGCCACCGACATCCTGCTGCGCGACATGGACGAGCTGCTCGCGGCCATCAAGCGCCGGGCCTTCGAGCACAAGATGACGCCGACCATCGGCCGCTCGCACGGCATCCACGCGGAGCCCACCACCTTCGGCCTGAAGCTCGCCCAGGCCTACGCGGAATTCGAGCGCTGCAAGCTGCGCCTCATCGAGGCCCAGCGGGAGATTTCCACCTGCGCCATCTCGGGCGCGGTCGGCACCTTCGCCAATATCGACCCGAGCGTGGAGGAATACGTGGCCGAGCAGATGGGGCTCCAGGTGGAGCCCGTGTCGACGCAGGTGATCCCGCGCGACCGGCACGCCATGTATTTCGCGACGCTGGGCGTGATCGCCTCCTCCATCGAGCGCCTGGCGACGGAAGTGCGCCACCTCCAGCGCAGCGAAGTCCTGGAGGCGGAGGAATATTTCTCGGCGGGCCAGAAGGGCTCCTCGGCCATGCCGCACAAGCGCAACCCGGTCCTGACGGAAAACCTCACCGGCCTCGCCCGCATGGTCCGCGCCTATGCCCTGCCCGCCATGGAGAACGTGGCGCTCTGGCACGAGCGCGACATCTCCCATTCCTCGGTCGAGCGCATGATCGGCCCCGACGCCACCGTGACACTCGACTTCGCCCTGGCCCGCCTCACGGGCGTCATCGACAAGCTCGTGGTGTACCCCGAGAACATGCAGAAGAACCTGGACCGCCTCGGCGGCCTCGTCCACTCGCAGAGGGTCCTGCTGGCGCTCACGCAGAAGGGAGCCTCCCGCGAGGACGCCTACCGGCTGGTCCAGCGCAACGCCATGCCGGTCTGGCGCGGCGAAGGCGAGTTCCTGACCCTCCTCAAGAACGATGCCGACGTCACCAAGCACCTGAAGCCCGAGGAGATCGAGGCGTGCTTCGACCTGGGCTACCATTACAAGCACGTGGATACGATTTTCACGCGGGTCTTCGGTTCCTCCAGGGCATAGCTCCGGCTCTGGACATTTTTGCCTAACGCGCAACAATCCCCGTGCAGGCGTCAATGACACGGGGATTGTCCATGTTGTCAGAGAAGATCCTCGCCGCCGCCTTCGCGCAAGCCGTGAAGCGGGGCACCCTGAAGATGACCACCGCGAAGGGGCAGAGCTTCACCTTCGGCGATGGCGGGCTCCCGGAAGTCGCGATCCGGTTCACGGACAGCGCGGCCGAGACGGCCCTCTGCCTCCACCCCGAGCTGAAGCTCGGCGAGCTGTTCATGGACGGCCGCCTCCTCATCGAGCAAGGCAACATCCTGGATCTGCTCCAGCTCCTGCTTCAGGATACGCGCGGGGAACTCGACGATCTTCCCCTCCACCGGCTGCGCAAGATCCGGCAATGGCTGACCCGCCGCGGCGAGAACGATGCGACCCGCTCCAAGCGCAACGTCGCCCACCATTACGACCTCGACGGCCGGCTCTATTCCCTCTTCCTCGACAGCGACAAGCAGTATTCCTGCGCCTATTTCGATCATCCGGATGCAAGCCTCGAGGAGGCCCAGGCCGCCAAGAAGCGGCACATCGCGGCGAAGCTCCTGGTGGAGCAGGGCCACAGCGTGCTCGATATCGGCTCCGGCTGGGGCGGCATGGGGCTTTATCTGGCGCAGGTGGCAGGCGCCGGCGCCGTGAAGGGCGTGACCCTGTCGGAGGAGCAGCTGGAAGTGTCGCGCAAGCGCGCGGCGGTCGCGGGCCTCGCCGAGCGGGTGAAGTTCGAGCTCGAGGATTACCGCGCCACCACCGGCAGCTTCGACCGCATCGTCTCCGTCGGCATGTTCGAGCATGTGGGCCTGGCGTCCTATGACGATTACTTCCAGACCTGCGGCAGGCTCCTGAAGGACGACGGCGTGATGCTCCTGCACACCATCGGCCGCACCGGCAAGCCCTACCCGACCAATCCATGGATCACGAAATACATCTTCCCCGGCGGTCACCTGCCCGTCCTGTCGGAGATGATGCCCGCCATCGAGCGGGCGGGGCTTGTGGTCGCGGATGTAGAGATCCTGCGCCTGCACTACGCCTATACGCTCCAAGCCTGGCGCGAGCGCTTCATGGCCCATCGGGACGAGGTGCTGAAGCTCTACGACGAGCGTTTCTGCCGGATGTGGGAATGCTACCTCGCCATGTCCGAATCCGCCTTCCGCTGGCAGGATGCGGTGGTGTTCCAGGTGCAGCTCGCCAAACGCAACGACTCGGTGCCCCTGACCCGCGACTACATCGCCGAGCGCGAGGCTGCCCTGAAGGAGGCCGAGAGCCGGAAGCTCACAGAGTTGAAGCGCAGCGCTTGAACCGGCACCGCCGTGTCTTTATCTCGGAGGCATGAAAACCTCCGATTGCGACATCCTCATCGTTCCCGGCTACGAGAATTCCGGCCCCGACCATTGGCAGAGCCGATGGGAGCGTCAGCTCTCGACCGCGTGGCGGGTCGAGCAGGAGAACTGGGACGCTCCCGACAAGGATCTCTGGGCCGGGCGGATCGCCCGGGACGTGGAGCGTGCTCGAAAGCCGGTGGTCCTGGTCGGCCACAGCCTCGGCGTTCTGGCCATCGCCCACGCGGCTCCGCTTCTCGTCCCCAACAAGGTGCAGGGGGCGTTTCTGGTGAGCATGCCGGATGTGGAGCGGCCCGATTTCATGCCCGTGATCGATCGCGCCTTCGCGCCGATCCCGCGCGATCCTCTGCCCTTCCCATCGGTCCTCGTCGCCAGCCGCACGGACCCGCATTGCGATTACGAGAAGGCGGAGGACATCGCCTATGCCTGGGGCGCCTCCATCGTCGACGCGGGCGATGCCGGGCACCTGAACACGGAGAGCGGGCACGGTCCCTGGCCCGAGGGCCTGATGCGCTTCGCCGGCTTCCTGAAGCGCCTGGCCTGAGGTGAGACGCGGCTGCGATCCGGCACCGGGGCGCGGAAGCGCTCTCCCCTGCATTTTCGAAGGCCATACCCCGCTCCACCGTCATCCCACCCTCTCCTCATCCTGAGGAGCAGACGCAGTCTGCGTCTCGAAGGAGGGTCCAGTGCACGCTGGAGACGCCCTCGCCCTTCGAGACGGTCCGTGGCGGGATCTCCGCAGGATGAGGGCTATGGTGTTGGAACAGAGGGCGGCAACAAGTCCGGCCATGACGGATGGGCAGCCATGACTCGTTGGGGGCGCTCTTCTACTGGGTCGCGATGATCGGGTCCGGGACCTTGTTCCTGATCGGCGGGATCTGGCGCAGATAGGCATAGATCGCCTTCAGGTCCTGGTCGGTCATCTTGGCGAACCAGGGCCACGGCATCGGAGGGAGAATGGGCCGGCCCTGCCCCTGGTGCTTGCCGGTCCGCATCGCCTGGATGAATTGCTGCTCCGTGAAGTCGCGAAGTACGCCCGTCTCCGGATCAGGCGTGAGGTTGGCCGTGTATGACACTCCCCAAGGCCCGGCCCAGGCCGTCAGCGTGGCCGCCGCATGGCCGATCCAGGGACCGGTGGGACCGGGGGCCGGCGGAAGCTGCATATCCTCGGGATGGCCCGAGAGCATTCTCGACATGTCCGGCTCGGGACCGCTGGGGCCCATCTTCAGGGGCGTGTGGCAATCGTTGCAGCCGCTGATCGTCACCAGGTATTCCCCGCGCTTGACCTGCTGGCTCACGACCTTCTGGCTCTTGGCGGGCGCCTTGCTCTGCGCGAAGGCGATCACCGGCACCGCCATCCCAACGGCGGCTGCGAGCAAAACGATACGGCTTGATGTCATTGGTCCTCTCACTTTCGTTGGGCGGCTTTTCCTGACGCCTCGGCTGGTGGAACAGGCGGATCCAGATCTCGAATCCATTGGGTGACGAGGCGGATCGCCTCCTCGTCGGGCACGACGCTCGCCACAGGCGGCATCTGCACGATGGGGTTGCGGGAGCTCATGCGCTGCAGCAGCACGCTGCGCTCCGGATGCTGGGCCTCGATCCGCAGCTTCGCCTCGGGCGCCAGCCCCGGAACATGCCCCTTGACCGGCTGCCCGACGGCCGTCGCGAAGGCCCGCTCGGCTCCGCTTCGGGCCCGGCCCTGCCCATGCCGCACCGACAATCCGAGGTTTTTCAGGGACCCCGCATCGTTGTGGCAATGGCCGCAATTCCCGTGGAGATATCCCAGCACGGTCCGCTCGACCGGCGTGGCGGCCCCGATCACAGGCGGCTTCTCGATCAGCGCTTTCGGAAACCGCTTCAGCAGCTTCTTCCCGACCAGATAATTCAGGTCGACCCCGGGCGCCGGCTCGCCGTGGATGGCGTTCGGGTCCCGGGCGGGAGACAATTGCAGCGCGCTGAAGCCCAGCACCTCCGCGGGATGTCCCTGGTGGCAGGACTTGCAATCGTTGAGGCTCGGGATGAAATGCGAGCGCCCGCCGCCGAAGTCGAATGCCTTCGGCTTCCCCCTCTCCGAAACCCGGCGCGCTTCGGTCTGATCATCGTTCCAGGCATAGGTGGCGTAGAGCCACGTGCCGTCCCCCTGCAGCTCCATGAACCGCGTCTCGATGCGGCGGCCCGCGAAGGAGAATTCCTTCCAGAACCGTGTCCCGACCGGGAAAGTCCAGGCATCCGGATTGGAGCCGTTGACCGCCGTGTTCGCCGGCAGCGAAATCCAGCGTTTCTTGACCGCGCCATCGGACCAGAGCGGATATTGCGGGGAGAATTCGAGATGGCGCGGATCCACCTGATGCCGGCCGAAATCCGCATAAAGACCCGTCTCCTGCAACAGCTCGGGAGCGGGCCGGACAAGCGGCCTGCGCGCGAAGGCCGCGCCGCCCAGGAGAGCCATCACGGCGAATGCGACACCGACGATCAGCGCCCAGTGCCCTGCCCTCGCTTTCCGCACATCCCACTGCGCTGGCACGCCGGCTCCGTCCACGACCTCGCTCCCAGATTTCGTTGAATGGCCTTTGCCGTGAATGACAGCCGGGAATCTTGTCCCGCAGGCCGATTCTCTCCTTTATAACATTCAACGAAAGGAGATAACAGGTCGATTTGCAGGAGCCTGCAAGATTGCAACCCCGAGCTGACCAGGAGAAATCTGGATCGTGCCTCGAAGACATTCAGTGCGTGACCGCACACAGGAACGAAGCTGACCGAAGCGTGACGGGAAAGATGACGAAAAGTTCATGCGGACTTCATCCTGGCGAGAGCCGGATAGGGGCATTCTTTCCTCATCGGTCTTCAAGGAGGATAACCGTATGAAAAAGATCATAACTCTCGCTGCCGCCGCCACCCTTCTGGCCGGTGTCGGAACCTGTGCGTTCGCCCAGGCGCCCGCTCCCACGACGCCTCCCGCCGCGCAGGATCAGGGGCGGGGGCAGGAGCGCCGCGGCCTCTCGCAGGACGACTTCAATCGCCTGGTCGATGCCCGTGTCGCCTCCATCAAGGCGGGACTGAAGCTCAACGGCGACCAGGAGAAGCTCTGGGAGCCGGTGGAAAGCGCCATCCGCGACGCCGCCAACCAGCGCCGCGCCCGGATGACGCAATTCCGCGAGAACCGCGAGCAGCGCCGCTCGGCCGACTTCATGCAGCGCTTCGAGCAGCGCAGCACCATGCAGACCGAGCGCGCCAAGACCTCGACGACCATCGCCGCGGCCCTGCGTCCTCTCTGGGATACCTTCAGCGAAGACCAGAAGCGGATCGCTCCACGCCTTCTGCGCCAGGCCGTGGATGACGGCATCGGGATGCATGGGCGCCGCGGACGCGGCGGGCGCGACGGCCATCGCGGCCATCATGGCCGTCAGGCCGAGATGCGCCACCACCATGGCGGCATGGGCCCCGGCTCGCACGGTCCCGCTCCGCAGCGATAAGCCCCGCGCAACAACAAAAAGGCCGCCCGATGGGCGGCCTTTTCAACTTGAGATCGGCTTCGCGGATTAGCGCGAATAGAACTCGATCACGAGGTTCGGTTCCATCTGAACCGGGTACGGAACCTCCGAGAGAGTCGGGACGCGGGTGAACCGAGCCGTCATCTTGGAGTGATCGACCTCGATGTAGTCCGGAACATCGCGCTCGGCGAGCTGGCTCGCAACGACCACGACTTCGAGCTGCTTGGACTTGTCCTTCACCTCGATCACATCGCCGGCCTTCACGAGATAGCTCGGGATGTTCACGCGGCGGCCATTGACCTTCACGTGACCGTGGTTGACGAACTGACGAGCGGCGAACGGGGTCGCCACGAACTTCGCGCGATACACGATCGCGTCGAGACGGCGCTCGAGCAGGCCGACCAGGTTCTCACCGGAATCGCCCTTCTGACGAATGGCTTCCGCGTAGTAGCGGCGGAACTGCTTCTCGGTGATGTTGGCGTAGTAGCCCTTCAGCTTCTGCTTGGCGCGCAGCTGGGTGCCGAAATCGGACATCTTGCCCTTACGGCGCTGGCCGTGCTGGCCGGGGCCGTATTCGCGGCGGTTCACGGGGCTCTTCGGGCGGCCCCAGATATTCTGACCCATGCGGCGGTCAAGCTTATGCTTGGCCTGAATGCGCTTCGACATCGCTGTTCCTCTTGTTGTCGAATTTGCGAGGAACGCGCCCTCCTCTTCCCCTAAGGGACGACAGGTCGGCTGAAAGCCGGGCCACGGGAGCGTAAAAAGTTACGCGGCCCCAGGGACCGCGTGAACGGGACGCATGTAGGAGAAAACGGGCAGGATGTCAATCGAACCTGCCCCTGGCCGCCTTATCCCTGCAGGAGGGGCGTGTCCTCGATGGCGACGACGGGCAGGCCCTTCCTCCAGAGGGCCTCGCGGAAGGCCGGAGTGATGCCGGACCCGCTTGTGAAGACCGCCAGGGCCTCGTTCTCGTCGGCCTCGTGGCCCGGAACCGGCGGGCCGATGAGCTGGGTCACCCGCCGGGCGATGGCCGGGGCCGGGTCGATCCAGGTCACGGGCCAGGGCGCCAGGGCCTGAAAGCGTTGAAGCAGAAGCGGGTAATGGGTGCAGCCGAGAGCCACCACATCGGTACGCCCGCCCTCGCCTGCCACGAAACACGGCAGAAGCTCGTCGAGCAGTTCCGCATCCGAAGCCGGGTTTCCCGCCAGCTCCGCCTCGGCGAAGCCCGCCAGGCGGCGCGAACCCACGAGGTTGACCGTGCAGCCGCCCGCATAGGTCTCGACGAGATCGCGGGTGTAATCGCGCGCCACCGTGCCGGGCGTGGCGAGCACGGTCACATAGCCCGTCCGGGTCGCGAGCGCCGCCGGCTTGATGGCCGGCACGGTGCCGACGAACGGCACGGAGAAACGCTCGCGCAGATGCGGCAGGACGACGGTCGAGGCCGTGTTGCAGGCCACCACCACGAGCTGCGGATCATAGAGGCCGATCAGACGCTCCATGACGGCGAGAACGCGGGCCGTCAGGGCCTCCTCGCTCAACCGGCCATAGGGGAAGGCGGCGTCGTCCCCCGCATAGACGAAGCGGGCATCGGGACGCGCTTTCAGGACCTCGGAGAAAACCGTGAGGCCGCCGAGGCCGGAATCGAACACGAGGATCGTGGGGACGGGGGAAGGCATGACAGCCGGGTTATAGGACGCGCCGGCCAGAAGATCGATACGCATGGGCCGGTATCCCTACGAACGAGCCTTTTCGGTCGGGCCGTTCAGCCAGCCCTGCCTGTTCCCGCTCTCCGCGGGAGCCGGCTGCAGCCTGCGCCGCGGCCCCCGCGCCGGCTGCTCCTCCTGCGCCTCCCCCTTGGGCATCTGGGCCGACAGGCGGCGCACGGGCCAGCCGTCGCTCCATTGGCCCATGTCGACGAATTTCGGATCGCGCGCGAGGGCGGCGGCATCCTTTCCGGCGAAGGCCGCATCGGCCGCGAGCTCGAAGGTCTTCCAGACGGCGAGATAGTCCAGCGTGTCGGTGGGGTTGTTGCCGAGCTGCTGGGTCAGGATGGTCTGAGGGCCCGAGAGCGCCATGTCGGCGCTCCATTTCCAGGTGTTCTTCTGCTTCGGATCACGGGGCGGATCCGGCTGCAGCTTGATGGCGGCGGCATCGTAATCCGCCTTCGGGGAGCCGGGGAAGGCCAGCGTCGCCGTCAGGACCGGATAGCCGTGATCGTCCGAGCTGGCGCGCATGAACAGCTTGCGCGTCGAAGGGATGGCGCTGGCCGCCTCGAAGATCCGGCGGGAGGCGCGGTCGCTCGGCAGATGCTCCCGGTCGCCGCTCATGGTGATCAGCAGGGTCTGGCTCTCCACCGTGGAGAGGTCGCGCAGCATGATGCCCCGCTCCTTCTCGCTCGACGCGATGCCGCCGGGGATCAGACCGAAGATCAGCTTCGGGGCGGGAAGACCGGTCTCCTTCACGCCCGCCGCCACATTGAGCGCGATCGGCACGCCTGCCGAATGGCCCACGAAGGCCACCCGGTCGAGATCCGGGTGCGCCTGCGGATCCCCGGCGAGGGCCGCCAACGCCTCCCGGATCAGGGTCTCGGCCCGCGTGGAAGCCTCGGCCGGGCGCGAGCGGTTCACGTCCTGGAAGCGCGGGAAGACGACCAGATAGCCCTTGCGGGCCAGGTGGTCGATGAGGCCGCCATAGAGGCCGGGGTTCACGGCTCCCCAGGAATGGAAGAACACCACCACGGGCCGGGCGGCAGGCGCATCGCTGCCATGGAAGACATACGTTCCCGCGCTCACGGTGCCGATCCCGCGCTTGACCACTTCGGCGACCGGGTAGTCCGACCCGCCCGGTCCCTGCTCCGGCTGCCGCGGCGGCGTCGCGGCCAGGGCCGCCGGAGCAGCCAGACACGAAGCAAGGACGGCGAAGGCAATCAGCGGGCGGCGCATGGCGAACTCAAATCAGGATGTGCGGTGCGAGCGGCATTCGGCGGGGTTAAGGGACTTGGCAACACTAGAGCATAAGATCTTTAAGGCTTTCTCAACCGACGGCCTTCCGCAAGTGCACGAATCGCCCCACGCAGGGTGCGCACGTCCTGCTCGGTCAGCTCGAGCCGGTGGAAGATGTCCCGCATGTTGCGGGTCATCGTGGGCTTCTTGTCATCCGGGTAGAAGTTGACCACTTCGAGCTCGGTTTCGAGATAATCGAAGAACGAGACGACCATCTCGCGCGGAGCCGGAGGCGACAGCCTTTCGCCGGAAAAGGGCAGCGCCCCGCCCGTCGCGAGCTTGTACCATTCATAAGAGACGAGCAGCACGGCCTGGGCCAGGTTCAGGGACGAGAACTGCCGATCGACCGGGAAGGTGATGATGGCATCCGCCAGCGATACCTCGTCGTTCTCCAGGCCCGTCCGCTCGCGCCCGAACATGATCCCGATGCGCTGCCCCTCCGCACCGCGCCGATGGGTCTCGACCATCGCCTCGTCGGGGCCGAACACCCGCTTCATCTGCCCCCGCTCCCGGGCGGTGGTGGCAAAGACGAAGTTCAGGTCCGCGATGGCCTCGCGGGCGGTATCGTAGAGTGTTGCCCCCTCCAGCACATGCACCGCGCCCGAGGCCGCCGAATGGGCTCCCTTCCGGGGCCAGCCGTCGCGAGGGGCGACGATGCGCAGTTCCGAGAGGCTGAAATTCGCCATGGCGCGCGCCACCATGCCGATGTTTTCGGCAAGCTGCGGCTCCACAAGGATGATGATGGGGCGGATCATGATGGATCTTCGACAGGTAACTCGCCCGACGGGCACAAGGAGCCTTCCATAACGCCGAAACCATGGCCACGCCTAGGCCCATGACGATGGCATCCGTTCCCCGGCTGGACGCCGGATCATGGGCAGGCGCAGTCCCGGCAAGGGCGCCCGTCCCATGGGCGCGGCATCGCGAGGCAAAGTTTCTCATTTTCGGAACCGAAACCCACGCAGATCATTCTCCAAGCCGTCGCATTTCCCCTCAGAATCCGTTTCGGAGAACTCCCCTGTCCCTCGTGCGTTCGTTGCTTCTTCTTGCATGCTGTGGCCTTCTCATATCCGGTTCGGCCATGGCAGCACCCTCGACAGGCCCGGTCGCACAGCCTGCGGCCCCTCCCCTCTTTCACGGCAATTGGTGCGGGATCGGGGACCGGAACCGCCGCAGGCCCGTGGATGCGCTCGACGCGGCCTGCCGGGCGCACGATCTCTGCTACGAGCGGCGGGGCCGGGGCGCCTGCTCCTGCGACAGGGCCTTCCTGAGGGCGACCGCTTCCCTGTCCCAGCGCCCGGTGGTCGACGAGACCACGAAGGCGAAGGCGGCCCTGGCGAATACCCTTTTCGCCGTGGCGCCCTGCGTCGAGACCGGAAAAAAGCCCTATCGCGCCAGAAAGCGCTGAATTCCCGGCCTCACCCCACCTTCCCCACCGGCCTTAACCGCGCTATAGGCCCGGTACCTGCCTGCCGCCGGCGGGCCTGTTCCAGCTCCTCAAGAAGCGCAAGGTGAGATCATGGCGAAGATCAAGGTTGCCAATCCGGTCGTCGAACTCGACGGCGACGAGATGACCCGCATCATTTGGCAGTACATCAAAGACAAGCTGATCCACCCGTATCTCGACATCGACCTGAAATATTATGACCTCAGCGTCGAGCACCGCGACGCCACCAGAGACCAGGTCACGGTCGAGGCCGCCGAGGCGATCAAGAAGTACGGCGTCGGCGTGAAGTGCGCCACGATCACGCCGGACGAGGCGCGCGTGAAGGAGTTCAACCTCAAGGAGATGTGGAAGTCGCCCAACGGCACGATCCGCAACATCCTGGGCGGCGTGATCTTCCGCGAGCCGATCATCTGCAAGAACGTTCCGCGCCTGGTGCCGGGCTGGACCCAGCCGATCATCGTGGGCCGCCACGCCTTCGGCGACCAGTACCGCGCCACCGACTTCAAGGTGCCCGGCAAGGGCCGCCTGACGATCAAGTTCGAGGGTGAGGACGGCACGGTCATCGAGAAGGAAGTGTTCAAGTTCCCGGACGCCGGCGTCGCCATGGCGATGTACAACCTCGACGACTCGATCCGCGACTTCGCCCGCGCGTCGATGAACTACGGCCTGCTGCGCAAGTATCCGGTCTATCTCTCGACCAAGAACACGATCCTCAAGGCCTATGACGGACGCTTCAAGGACATCTTCGAAGAGGTCTACCAGAACGAGTTCAAGGCCAAGTTCGACGCGGCCGGCATCACCTACGAGCACCGCCTGATCGACGACATGGTGGCCTCGGCGCTGAAATGGTCGGGCGGCTATGTGTGGGCGTGCAAGAACTACGACGGCGACGTGCAGTCCGACACGGTGGCGCAGGGCTTCGGCTCGCTCGGCCTGATGACCTCGGTGCTGCTGACGCCGGACGGGCAGACCGTGGAGGCGGAGGCCGCGCACGGCACGGTGACGCGCCATTACCGCGAGCACCAGAAGGGCAAGGAGACCTCGACCAACTCGATCGCGTCGATCTTCGCCTGGACCCGCGGCCTGGCGCATCGCGCCAAGCTCGACGACAATGCCGATCTGGCCCGCTTCGCGGCGACGCTGGAGAAGGTGTGCATCGACACGGTCGAGGCCGGCTACATGACCAAGGACCTGGCGCTGCTCGTCGGCGCCGACCAGAAGTGGCTCTCCACCACCGGCTTCCTCGACAAGATCGACGAAAACCTCAAGAAGGCCATGGCGGCCGCGTAAGCCCGCCTCCCATCGCGACAATCGAAAATGGCCGGGTTCGTCCCGGCCATTTTGTTTGAGGGTCGATCGATCGCGCGTGTCGTTTTCATGTCGCGTCCGCAACCCTGTTCCATTCAGCAAAAAAGCCTCCTCACTTGCCGCTTCAGGCGAGTGAGAAGGCCTCGTTTCGCACCTTCGCGAAGGTGAAAGGCAGGTTGCCGGGAAGGTCTATTGGTTCTCGTCCTGCGCGCTTTCGCTGCGCGATGAACGTCTCCTCTCGCGTCTGATGCGCTTCATGAGAGCAATCGACGCCAGCATTGTCCGCTCCAGCTGGTTCAGCACGGGAACCGTGTCGGGCGTGGGTAGCGAATGCTTGATCTCCCGCATGCTTCTGACCTCTTCGTCTTTCTTGTTGGAGTGATACGAACAGCTCGGATGAAAGACTTGTCTTGGCAGTAGGGCCAGAATGTGGCCCGCCCGCAATGGGCTGTCAGTCCTCCGTCAGCTCAGATGAGCGCGGCAAAGGCCGCGGAACCTATGACCTGAGGCATGAAAACCGCCATCAGGTTTCTACAAATGCGCGGCACCAGCATAAGCGCCAAGCTGCGGCATCTCGCCTGGGCAGAAGGACTACCGATTCCAGACGATCCGCGCCTTCCGCCCCGGCGGCGATCAGGCCTCGGCCAGCAGGCTCTGGAGCGGGTCGGTCGCCTTCACATTCTTCGTCACCACATAGGTGAAATATCGTTCGATTCCGAGTTCGAGCCTCAGCAGCTTGTCGATGAGCCGCTGATAGGCATCGATATCCTCGGAGACGATCTTGAGGATGTAGTCCACGCCGCCGCCGGTCGCGTCGCAGGAGATGATCGCCGGCTCCTTGAGGACGGCGGCCTCGAAGCGCTGGAAATCGGATTGCTGGTGGCTCTTGAGCATGATCTCGACGAGAACCGTGGTCCGGCGCGCCAGGCGATCGGCATTGATTCGGGCCGTGTAGCCGGTGATCACTCCGCTCTTCTCGAGGCGGCTCAGGCGCTCCCAGCATGCCGTGGGAGACAGGTTCACGGCTTCCGCGAGCCGCAGCTTGGTCATCCGGCCGTCGCTCTGAAGCGCAGCGAGTATTTTTAGATCGATCTTGTCGAGTTTCATGACTATTCCGGAGTTCCAGCACAATGTAATGATTACTCCACCACAATCGGTTGAGACAATCCATGCGAGAGCTGCCAGCCAACCCGGCCGACCGGGAAGCTCAGACCCATTCCCAGGACGTGTTCGCCAGGGATTGGCGGCCCACTCTAACCAAACGTAAGGGTGTCACGAAGCACAAGCTCCTGACCGAGCGGATCATCGCGGACATCGACGCGGATATCCTGCCCGCCCATGCGCGCATGCCCACCCACCGGGACCTTGCGCGCCAGCTCGGCGTGTCCGTGCAGACGGTGAGCCTCAGCTACAAGGAGGCCGAGCGGTGCGGCTATCTCCGGGGCGAGGTCGGCCGGGGCACCTTCGTCCGCAGCCGCGTCACGGAGAAGGCGGACCGGTTCATGCTCGACCGCGATCCCGGCGAGACGGTGGACCTCTCGATCATCCGGGCGATCTATTCGGAGGCGCATGAAGAGGCGTCCCGCGCCGTCATGCGGCACCTCGCCCAGAGCGACAACAGCGCCTTCATGCGCCCGTGCCGGCCGATCGCCGGACTGGAGCGCCATCGCGCCGCCGCGCGGGACTGGCTGAAAGGCCTCGGGGTGGAGGCAGCGCTGGACCGCATCCTGGTCACGAACGGCGCGGCCCACGGCCTGTTCCTGGCGGTCGCGGCCATCGTCCGGCCGGGCGAGATCGTGCTGACGGAGAACCTGACGGATCACGGCATCATCGGCCTCGCCAATGTCCTGGGCTTTACCCTGCGCGGCCTCCCGACCGACCGGGAGGGCATTCTGGTCGAGGCCTTCGAGGAGGCCTGCGCGGCCGGCGGAGTGACCGCGCTGGTCCTCATTCCGTCCCTCGGCAATCCGACCAGCCACGTCATGGGAGCCGAGCGGCGGCAGGCCATCGCGGAGGTCGCGCGCCGCTACGGCGTCTACGTGGTGGAAGACGAAGTCTACAAGCCGCTGCTGGAAACGCCGCTGCCCTCCTTCACGGAGCTGCTTCCCGAGCTCGGCTTCTTCGTGACGAGCTTCACCAAGTCGGTCCTGACCGGCCTGCGCGTCGGGTACCTGGTGGTGCCGCCGCAATACACGATCCGGGTCGCGAGCATCATGCGCGTGACGACGTGGAGCGCGACCAACCTGCCCGCCGAGGTCGCGACCCTGTGGATCGAAGACGGCACGGCCCGGAACCTGATCGATCTGCAGCGCCGGGAGATCCGGGCGCGGCAGGCCATCCTGGCGGATGTCCTGGGGGCGCACGTCGCCGCGTCCTATCCCCTGTCCCTCTGCGCCTGGCTGAAGGTGCCGCCCCGCTGGACCGAGGAAGGCCTCGTGAGAATGCTCGCGCAGAAGAACATCGCCGTGACGCCGTCCGATCCCTTCCGGGCGGGCGCGGACGCCACCGGCGGCATCCGGATCTGCATCGGCGGACGCCTGTCCCACGCGAGCCTGGGCCGCGCTCTCCAGACGATCGCCGAAACCTTCGAGCAATTGCCGCCGGTCTTCGACGCCGGCACCATCGCGTAGGCGGCCGCACCGCCGAAGGGGCGAGCCCATCCGCCCCCAATTGTTTCATGACAATATAAAGATTGACATGAAACTTGGTGCGCCACACCATCGCTTTGTCCTGATAAAAGGTGATGGATGCGGCTGGCACACACTGGAAGATTCCGCCCCGAAGCAGTTCGCTTCCGCACCCGGAGCGAAATCCTCCGCATCGTGCGTTTCATCTCCGGCGCCCCGGCCGTCGCCACAGGTGGTCGAGCATGAGCGGGGTGGATCTCGAGAGGATCGCTGAGGCCCAGGCGCGCATCGCCGGTCGCGTCGAGCGCACTCCCCTGGTGGCGTCCTCCAGCCTTTCCGCCCTTTGCGGCGTCCCGGTCCTTCTCAAGCTCGAAAGCCGTCAGCGCACCGGCAGCTTCAAGCTGCGCGGCGCGACGAACGCGGTTCTGTCCCTGAGCGACGCGGCGCGGCGGCGCGGCCTCGTGACGGCGTCCACCGGCAACCACGGCCGCG
>Ga0182742_1001016_pt1 | contig 38491 bp, 33 predicted proteins | sample eDN5th37CBELigMG_FD_128880 | JGI IMG/M metagenome (GOLD analysis project Ga0182742, IMG submission 128880) | Enriched Miracle-Growth compost microbial communities from Emeryville, California, USA - eDNA 5th pass 37_C BE-Lig MG (version 2)... ... | reverse complement strand
GGTGTTGTCGTAGCCGACATGGCTGGCCGGCAGGTCGCTGAGCGCGGGGAAGCTGAGCTTGCGCCGCTCGGCCTCGTTCAGCGGCTGCCGCGCGCCATCGGCGCCGATGCGGAACAGCGTGCAATAGTGGTGCTGCACCCCGAGCGGCCGGGGCGAGACGAGGCGGACGCGCTCCGCCTCCGCCGCGAAGCGCCGCAGCTCGACCAGCCAGTAATCGCCGGCCAGCAGCGCGGCGCCGGCGGTCTCCACCGTGATCGAGAAGGCCGGCAGCGTCACGGTGACCTTGCTGCCGGCAACCGCCGCGGAGCCCAGCGCGCCGCCGCCCAACGCATCCGTCACCGCGCCGCCGGCGAGGTCGATGCGCGCCGTGCCGTCCCAGCGGCGCAGGAAGCGCCAGGGCGTGCCGTCATGGTCCTGGGGCGGGTTGGGAGCGGTCTGCAGGTCGTCCACGAAAGCGGAGCGCCGCCCCGCGCCGCTGGCCGGCGGCAGCCCGAGCGCACTTTCGGTGATCGGCGAGAAGAACTCATAGACGGCGCCGGCCCGCTCGAAATCCTCCGGATCGACCGTGGCGGGCGCGATCGCCGCGGCATTCTCCATGGACCAGGCGATACGCAGCGCGGTCGGCGCATTGGGAGCGCCCTCGACATCCAGCACCTCCAGGCGGAAGAGGACGTTCACCACCTCCTGCCGCACCGTTACCACCTCGGCGCAGGGGTCGCATTCGTCCACCACCACGTCCGGCGCCACGGGCGCCACGCTGGCCTCGGCCGTGCCGATGCGCGGCCAGGCGCCGGTTCCCGCCTCGATCTCGTCCGCGGCGGCAAGGGGTGCGGCCTTGATCTGCACCATCGTGCGGGTGCGGAAGGAGGTCTCGGCACCGTGCAGGCCGGGATCGGCGAGATAGCCGTCCTCCAGGAAGAAGACCGGCCGCTCCCAGAGATCGGCGAAGACGACCAACTCCTGGCCGGCCGGCAGCGCCGGGGCGAGGGGAAGGTCGGCCTGCATGGTCAGCAGGTCGAGCGGCCCGGCGGGCGCCGCGCCGGGCGCCGCCACCAGCCGCCCGGCCAGGCCGCCGGCATAGATGCGCCCCTCCCGCAGCACCGGCAGTCCGCCCTCGATGCCGACGGCGCCGCCCTCGGCGGGCACGCCGTTGCGCACCGTGTCGCCGCCGAGCGTCTCCACCTGTGCCTTGGCCAGGTCCGCGCCCTCGCCGAGATCCGCGTCGGTCACCATGCCGCCCTGGATCGCGTAGGCGCCGGAATAGCGCATCTCCGGGCGATGGCTTCGTCGCGAGATCTGGGCCTTCATGGCAGCTCCCCTCCTTCTTCCCGTGCCCTTCTCCGGGGCGGCGCTACTCCAGCCGGCTGGGCGGCTGCATCAGGTGGCGGTCGTAGCGAAGGGCGAGATCCTGGCCGATCGGCAGGAAGTCCCGCAGCTTCAGCCGCAGGGCGCGCAACTGGGCCGCCAGGTAGAGGTGATGGTAGGCGCCCATCTCGGCGCCATCCTCCGCGCCCTGGGTGATGGCGGCCGAACTGGTCAGGTCCAGCACCCCAACCCCCGGCTCGCCATAGCCGGGCGTGCGGAGCCGGCAGGCCTCCCCCTCCTTGAGGAAGAGCCGGAGGAAGTTCGGATCGTCCGTGGTGTTGCTCGGGTTCCATCCGCCCGAGGTCCCGCCGAGCACGGAGAGGTCCGGCAGGCGGGAGAAGCGCACGCAGCTCGCCCCGGCGGCCGCATCGAGGCCGGTCAGCGTGCCCGCGAAGAGGCAGTCGGAGGCCCAGAGGCGGCGGAGCCTGGCCTCGCCGAGCAGGGTGACATAGACGAGTTCGGCGAAGGAGTCCGGCCCCTGCACGGTGCGGAGCAGGCAGTCGGTCGCGCGCAGCATCGGCTCGCCCTCCGCCGCCTCCAGCGTGATCTCGTCGGCCGCGCAGCGCCGCAGGATCAGCCGCCCGCCCTTCTCCACCAGGATGCGGCCGGTGAACAGCACATCCTCGAAGGCGATGGTGAGGCCATCCGGGATGCGCAGCGTGCCGGTGACCTCGGCGACGAGGCGCTCGGGCGGCGGCTGCAGCGGCACCCCGCGCGCCGACAGGATATCGGCCGGGCGGAAGAGCTGCGTGGCGGTCTCCCCGGCGCGGAAACCCAGCGGGTTCGCCTCGTCGGGCAGCGGCACGCGCTTCTGGCCCGGTTCGAAGAAACCTTGCGGCGGGCGGACATGGACGATGGCGCGGCGCGGATGCGGCCCGACATCCGGGCGCGAGCCGTCGCGCAGGTCGGGCGTGCGCAGGGCAGTGTCGTCATAGGCGCCGGGGAAGCAGGGCGCGCCGCGCGGGGCGCGCGGCCGCCAATAGGTCTCGGCCGGCGCCATGCGCCGCCCTTCCGCGTCCAGGCGCGGCGTCACCAGCCGGAACAGCGGGTTGGCGCCGGTGGGATCGGCCACGGCGCGGTTCATGAAGCGCAGGTCAGGCGTCCCGAGCGGGAGGCCGGGCGGTGCCAGCGGGTCGTCCCCATCCTCCGCGCCGCGCTGCAGGCTGAAGGGCGGCAGGCCGATGCGCGGCGTGGCGAGCACGCGGCGCCAGCCCTCGACCACCACCGTCTCCGCGCCGCTCACCACATCGGCGACGGCGTCGAGATTGACCAGGGTGCCCTTGGTCTTGAACCAGAGGATGGCGTTGTCGAGCTCGGCGCGGCGGCGGGCGGGATCGGGGGCGAGCAGCTCGGCGCCGACCAGCTCCGCGATGTAGGGCAGCAGCCAGCCCTGGATCTCCCGCCCGTTGTCGGCTGGCTCGGCGAAGGCATCGGCATAGGACTGCTCGATGGTGCCGCGGACGAGGTCGAGGAACTGGCCGAAGCCGTGCAGATAGGCGGCGAGGTCGCCGGGCTCGCCGGGCGGGGCGGCGATGCGGTCACGGTAGCGGTGCTCCTCCGGCAGCTCGCGCAGCAGCAGCCGTCCGGCACGGCTTTCCAGGTCGCGCGGGGTGAGGGGACCGGCCATCATGCCTTCTCCACCGCAATGCCAAGGGCGGCGGCGCCAGGCAGGTGGGCGACCTGATCCGCCCGCGGCACGATCACCGACAGCGCCCCGCCGATCGTCGCCTCGCGCTGCGCCGCCGGCGCGCCGGGCGCGCGGCCGAAGGCGGTCACGACGGTGGTTTCGACGCCCACGACATTCTCCGCGGCGGCCAGCAGCTCCGCGACATAGAAGGGCTGGCCCAGCATCCGGCGGCGCAGGCTGAAGGCGGCGAGGATGGCGTCCCGCGCGGCTTCGGTGACCCTGGCCTGGTCGAAGCGCTCCGTGTCGATGCGCAGGGTGACGGCGGCCGCGACCGGCAGCGGGACATAGTCCTCGATGGCGACCCGCGTGCCCGGCAGGGCGCGCGCCGCGATGAAGGCGCCGATCTCCTGCCGCAGCGCCGGGTTGGAGGCGCCGCCGCCGGCCGGCACGATGGTGACCGCGATCCGCGCCGCCGGCCCGGGGCCGGGCACCAGCCGCGCCCGCGCCTGCCAGACACTGCTGTGGCGCCGCGCCAGCCGCTCGAAATCGGCCAGCGAGACGGCCCGGTCATTGGCGCCGAGCCGGCTGGAGGCATTCTCCCGGATGGCCGCGACGGGCTCCCGGTCGGCCCCGCCGGAGGTGGCGAAGGGCTGCACCACGGCGGTGACGACGCGGTGCCGCCGCATCGGCCTGGCGAAGGACAGCGCCGGCACGCCGTTGCCCGCGGCGCCGACGCCGATGCGGTGCCGCAGGAGGAGGATGTTGTCGGTGCCGGTCGGCAGGCGGCGGCGGAAATGGATGCGCAGCCGCCCATCCTCCTCCACGGTGGTGGAATAGGCGGCGCGGCCCTCGACATCCGGGTCGGTGTAGTCGCCATAGGCCCAGGTCTCGTCGTTCACGGCGACGTCGATGTCCGGCACCACGCCGGAGCCGGAGGCGGTTGAGGGAATGAAGCTCACCTCGGCGGCCGCCAGCACGAAGCTCTGCCGGGCCTGCTCGCCATTGCCGGAGCCGAGCGTCTTGGAGCCCTGGGTTTCGCCATGGGAGACGTCCACCGTGTTGCACCGGAAGGCCGTCCGGCCCGCCTGCCAGCCGGTGAGGTCGCCGGCGACGGTGACATGGAGCCGCAGCGCCTGCCGCGCCGGCACCGTCTGCGCGTCGCGCACGGTGAGCAGCGCGAAGCGTCGCTCTGGCCCGGCCTCGTGGTCGGCGATGATGCGGTGGCCGGGCCGCACCAGCGCCGCCGCCTCGGCGGGCAGGTCCGCGAGTTCCAGGCTGCCGCCATCGAGCGGCGGCGCCTCGCTGCGGTCGTGATCCACCGGCCGCAGGATGCGCGTCATCGGCCCGGCGAACTCGACCTGCGCGGGATCGGCCTTCACCGGCCGGTCGAACTCGACGAAATAGGCGCCCGCGCGCACCAGGACACCGCGTGCCTGCAGGGCGAAGGAGGCGCCGCCATCCAGCGGGCTGGCGACGAACCAGTCGCCCTGGGCGAGCCCGGTGGGCGGGCTGCCGGCGAAACGCACCGTGTTCCCGCTGCCCTCGCCCGAGCGCGGCACCACCTCCGGCGCCGCGCCCACCACCTGCCCGGCATGGCGCGGCCCGTGCTCGAAGGCGACGAAGCCGGCGCCCACGGAATTCACCGTGCCCGTGAAGCGGCGGGCGACGAACTTGTCCTCCGCCTTCTGGTCCTCGTAGCGGGAGACGGCGATCGGCGGCTGGCCCGGCGTGCCGCTGCGGAAGAAGACCTGCGAGACGTTCGCCATGGTCGAGACCACGCCGGCCGGGGCGTCGATGGCGGAAAGCGGCTCGACCGAGACCGGCCCGGTGGGAAGGGTTTCGGTCGTCGCGAGGCGCAGGACCCGGTCCTCCCCCGAGACGACCACGGCCTGGAAGACCTTGCCGGCGGCATGCACCTGGACGACGGCATCGCGGATGAAGCCGCCGGCCTGATCCACCTCCACCACCAATGTGCCGTCGCCCGAGCGGGGCGTGCCGGTGCGGCGGGCGCGCGGCTCGGTGAGCAGCATCGCGTCCGCCAAAGCGAGCGCCGGCTTCTCGACGGGGTCCAGGCCGAGCAGGGCGGTCTCCGGCGCCGGGCCCGCCGCCAGCGAGGCGATGCGCAGGGCGGTGCCCGCCTTGGCCTCCGGCCCGGCGGAGACAAGGACCGCAAGGTCGCCGACGGCGAGCTTCGCCTTGGCCGGCAGCGCCCACAGGCCGGGGGCGTCGAATTTCAGCGGCCTCTCGTTGCGGTTCCAGCCGCTGGCCCGTGCCGCGTTAAGCGCGGGATGCGCCTGCACCGCCCGCAGCGTCTCGAAGATGAGGGGGGCGCCGCCGGCGGCCGGGGTGTACCGCATGGCAAGGCCGCGCTCGACCTCCACCGGCCCCGCCACGCCCTCCACGAGCAGCGCCACGAGCGTGACCGCCGAGGCGGGCGGGGTCGGCTGGTAGTTCACCAGCGCCGCCAGCTTGCGGATATTGTCCCATTGCGTGGCGGTGCGCAGGTAGCCCTCGTTGGCGAAGGCATCGGCATGGCCGAGCAGGACATGCGCGGCGCGGGCGAAGGCGCGCATGATCTCCCAGGCATAGTCGTCCGAGCGGCGGGCATACTGGTCGAGCAGCCGGGCGTTGCGGCGGCCGGCGCTCTCCGGCGCCGGCGGATAGGCCGACAGGAAGGCCTCGGTGTCCGACCATGTTGCCACCAGCCGCCGCTCGGCCTCGTCCGGCCATTCGGAGACCGGCTTCATGAAGAGGTCGCGCCAGTATTCCGGCAGGCGCAGCGGCATCAGCTCCGGCGGGCCGCCGCGCATGAAGAGGCCGAGCATGGCGATGCGCAGCTCCTCCAGCCAGACGGCGGCGTCGCCATCGACGTAGCGGAAGCGCCGCAGCCCCGCGCGGTTCCAGCGCGTGAGGTCGGCCGCCTGGCCGGGCCGGAGGGTCGGAGGCACCGTCATGCCGCCTCCCCGCCGCTGAGGCTGAGGCGCCAATGGCCCTTCTCCGGCGCGCCGCGCCGGTTCTCGCAGAGCACGTATTCCCCGGCGCCGATATCGATGAAGCCGGCCGCCACGCGGTCCGGGAAGCCGCCGCCGACGCGCTTCATCCGGTTCAGGCAGGCGACCGTGACGCCCTCAACCCGCATGGCGGCCTCGATGATGTCGGAGGCGTAGAGGTCGTCGCCGAAGCCGAAGCGGCCGGGCTCGAAGAAGCCGCCCTGGTCGGCGGAGAAGACCTGCTCCAGCGCCTGCCGCACCTCGGAGCGGAAGAAGCCCGGCGCGACCTGAACGGAGAGCGCGAAGCTCACCGGCGCGGCGACGGCGCTCTCCAGGAACACCTCGGAGCCGATCATGCGGTAGCGCTCCACCAGCACCCGGAGCAGGCGGCGCGCCGTCAATCCCGCATCCACTGGCGGGAGCGCCAGGCGGTGGTCGGCATGGAAGGCCTGGATCTCCCGCCACAACGCGGGGGTGAGCCCGCTGGGCCGCCCGTCGGCGGGCGGCGGGCCGGCATGGAGCGGGGTGTCGATCTCCGCGTCGATGGCGAGCCGCACGGCCAGCAGCAGCGTGTTCCACGCCCCCGACCAGACCAGCCGCGCCAGCGCATGGGCGACCAGCGGATGCCGCTCCAGCATCCGCGCATGGTCGTCCAGGGTGACCATGCGGCGCTGCTCGCCGATCAGCCGTGGCCCGAGGGCGCGCGCCTCCTCCATGGCGGCGGGGTTCAGCGCCCAATAGCGCTCCAGCTTCTCCGCGCGGCTCTCGGGAGCGCCGTCGGGGCGGGGTGGCAAGCGGTCCAGCACGGCGGGATCGCCCCGCTCCGGCGCGTCATAGCCGATGAGCTTCAGCAGCCGCCGCACGGATTGCGGCCGCCGCGCCGTCTCCAGGTAGCGCTCGGCCTGCACGGCATCGAGCGCGTGGGAGGCGCGGTCGAGCGCCGCCGCCAGCAGCTCGGCGATGACCACCTCCATGTCGGCGGGCGTCCAGCGCCGGCGCTCGGGGAAACGGTGCGCGAGTTCCTGCATGAGGAAGAGGCGGAAGCCGTCATAGTCCCGCGTGCGCCAGTCGAAGTCGTCGGCCACGCCCGGCAGCGGAACCGGCAGCACGGCGCGCCGCTCGCCGCAATCGGGGCAGCCGCCGTCGAAGACGATGTCGGGTTGCGCAAGTTCGGCCATGGCAGCGGGCTCCGGGCTGGGGGTGTGGCGGCTCAGATTTCGAAGCTGTGGCTTTCCTCCTTCTGCAGCGCGGCGATGACGTAGGAGATGTGCAGGAGCAGGACCTCCGGCGCGCCCGGCGCGGCGCCCGCCTCGATGCGGATGCTGCGGGGATCGACCTCCCCGGCCAGGGCCTCGGCCAGCGAGGCGTAGAGCTGGTTCTGCGCCGCGGCCCAGAGCGGCCCGGCATTCGGCTCGAAGACGTGGCGCTGCGCGCCGAAGCCGAACTCCGGCCGGAACACCCGCTCGCCGGGGCTGGTGAAGAGCACCTGCTCCACCTGCTCGCGGATATGGTCCAGGCGGTTCGAGACGGCGGCGCCGTCCGGGCCCATGCGGAAGGGGAAGCTCATGTAGCGCGCGCGCGGCAGCCGCGCCCCGTTCGTGCCGCTCATGACGCGTTCGCCTTCGCCGTCAGGATGGCGGGGGTCAGCGGGACCGCCGGCGGGCCGGAGGGCGATCCGGGCGCGGTGCAGTTGTGCACATGCGCGTTGAACAGCGCCATGAAGGTCTGGCCGCGCAGCAGCGGCTCGCCCCCCGCGCCGCCCACCGAGACGGATGAGCCCTCGATGGTGACGGTCGCGCCCTTGACCGTGACGCCGCTGGCCGAGGTGGAGATCTCGTTGCCGGCGGCATCCTTCGCGACGATGCCGCTGCTCGACAGCACCAGCGAGTGGCCGTTGGCGTCCTCGACATGGATCTCGTGCGCCTGCGCGTCGAGCAGCACCTTGGCGCCGGCGGAATCCGTCAGCAGCAGGGAGCCCTCGGAATCCAGCTCGATCCGCGCCTCCGCCTTGCTGGCGATCGACAGGCTCTCCTCCCCCGCCTTGTCCTCGAAGACGAACTGGTGGCCGCTGTCGCTCCGCATCACCTTGGCGGTCGGCGCCTCGCCCGCGGTGAAGGCCTCCGGCGCGGCCTCCCCCTCGCGCCAGAAGGTGCCGGTCCACATCGGCGCCGAGGCATCCCCCTCCAGGAACTCCGCCACCACCTGGGCGTCCTTCGGCGGCACGGCGACGAAGCCGAGCCCGGCCGCACCGCCGAAGGGAAGACAGGGCAGCGCCCAGTCCGAGATCGCCTCGCCGAGCACGCTGGGGATGGTCAGCTTGCAGCGGCCGCGCTTCTGCGGGTCGCGGTTGTCGGCGACGAAGGCGCGGTACTTGCCCCAGTACTTCGTCTGCTGCTGCCGGACCGTCCGCTCGAAAAGGTCCATTTCCTTATCCACGGCGGATCTCCCTCAGAACAGGCCGGACAGGGCGGAAGCGGCGGAAAGCAGCCCGCCGGGCGCGGCGGATTCCCCGGTGGCATTGCGCAGCACCTCTAAGGTCTGCCGGTAGCCGTCCGGGCTGAAGGCGTGGGACACCTTGTCCACGTACCAGAGGCCGCCATAGCGCGGCCCCACGCCGTCGATGCTGACGAGCCGCCCGACGCCGAGCACATGGCCATAGATCGCGCCGTCCAGCTCGCCCGTGCCCGACAGCTTCAGGCTGTTGTCGTTGGCCAGGGCCTGCGCCCGCGCGCGCATCTCCTCCTCCGTCTCGTCGCCCTCCTTCGACATCCGCCAGACCGAGGGGATGCCGAGGCCGTTGCCCTCCTGGGCCACCGGCGTGGTGCCGAGCAGCGGCAGGTTGGGCGTCACGGTGACGGAGCGGGTTTGCGCGCCTTCCTCGCGCGGGGCGGCGTCGAAGCGCACGGCGTCCGGTTTCTGCCCGTCATCGGCCACCGAGAAGCTCAGGCAGTTGGTCGCCTTGCCGGCATAGACGAGGATGGGCGGCTGCGGCTGCCCCTCGAAGCGGAGCGGCCCGAAATAGACCTCGCCCGCGGCGAAGATCAGCTCGTAGCCGCTGGCCTTGGCGCGCTCGCGGATGAACTGGATCGCCGTCGCGTCCTGCGAGAGGGAGCGGCTCGCCTTGCCCTCGCCCGAGCCGCGCGCCAGGGCGAGGCCCGCCGGCTTGAGCAGCTCCGCCACGATGTCCCGGTCGCTGATCGCGCCGTCATCGCCCCAGACGCGCCGGATGTGCTCGCGGTCCAGCGCCGCGCCCTCGTCCTGCAGCGTGATCTCGATGCGCGCCTCGCCGCCGTTCGGCGGGTAGTTGGGCTTCAGTTCCACCATGTAGCCGCGGAAGATCTCCTCCACCCGCGTGCGGAAGTCGGCGGAGACGCGCACCGGCTGCCAGCGGGCGAAGAGCCCGCTGTCGGCCACCATCCAGCGCCCGTCCGTGCCGCGCCGGTCCTCGATGACCAGCGTGCCGGTGGCCGCCTCGGCGCGGCTGACGGAAAGCTCCAGCGACAGCACGAGATCGGCGAGGGCGCCGATGCCCTCCCGTCCGCGCCCGACCTCGATCAGGCAGGAGGCCGGCTGGCGGAAGCCGGCATCGAGCAGGCCGGGGAGGAGGCCCATCACGGCACCTCCCGGCGGCGCGGGATCAGGATGATCTCGCCGACCCGCTCGCGCCCGTTCTCGTCGGGGGCGCCCGGCGGCGGCTCGGGGTCGAAGAGCAGGTCCTCGGCGAAGAGCGCCTCGGGATTGGTGTCGGCGACGCGGCGCCAGGCGCGACTGTCGGCGTAGTAGTGATGCGCCAGGGCGTCGAGGCGCTGGCGCTGGGCCACGCTGTGCTCCAGCACCGGCTCCGGCCGCTCCACCGGGCGGGCGCGCAGGCCGCGGAAGGGGCGCGGCGCTGCCGCATCCGCCTCGAAGACCGGCACCGCCTCGTAGAAGGAGCCCTTGAGGACTGCCATGGCGCGCCTCCTATGCCCCCGCCGCGTTCAGCGCGCTCATCGCCGTCTGGCGCAGCTTGTCGGCGGTGAAGAAGGGGTTCTGCGATTCGATCACCTGCATGGTGAGGTTCATCTCCGCGCGAAAGGGCAGCAGGTTCGGCAGGTGCATCACCTCCTTCTGCGCCACGCCCGTCAGGAAGACCGGAAGCACCTGCTGGCCCCAGCCGAAGACCAGCACGGAGGCGGTCTCCTGCCGCTGGAAGGCGCGTGCGCCGCCGACATCGAGGCTGGCAAGGATCTGCAGCCCCGCCGGACCCTGCGCCTTCGGCTCCACCATCGAGCGCAGCGTGTCGATCTGCGGCTGCACGCCGAAGCGGGCGGCGATCGGGTCGCCCGCGTTCATCTTGTCCGTGGCATCGAGCAGGATGTCGATCGAGAAGCTCTCGGCCTGCAGCTCGACGCCCTGCGCCACGCGGGGCGTGTCGAGCGGCGTCATGAAGTCGTAGCCGCCGCGCGAGCCGGGCGCGTTGCCGGTCTTGATGGTGACGGTGCGGCTGCGCGAGATCTGCTGCGGGTTGAACTGGAAGACCAGCGCCAGCGGCGGCACCGAGAAGCCGTATTCGAAGAGGAGGCCCTTGGTCGGCCCGGACATGGCTATTCCCTCCCCTTCGGCGTGGCGGGCGCCCCGGCCGCCACGCCGAGCCGCCCGCCGGCCTCGGCGGCCAGGGCGGCGGCGGGGCGGCCAAGCCCGGGCAGGGTCACGGCGATGCGGCCGGTGGGCGCCTCCACGTCCGCGAGGGCGGCGCCGGCCGCCTCCGCGATGCGGCGCGCATCCGGAACGGCGGTCGGGCCGAGGCGGGCGGGCAGCACCAGGCGCAGGCGGCGGATCCTCATGACGGCACGCCCTCCAGGTGGTCGGCGAGGAAGCCAAGCTCGGAGCGCCGGACCTGGCGGTTGTCCTTGCGCAGTTCCGCCCAGACCGCGCGGGCGACATGGCGCGGCGCGATGGCGGCCTCCTCCTCGGCGGCGATGACGGCGGCATACCAGGCGGCATTGTGGATCGCCCCGCCGGAGAGCCGCGCCGCCTGCGCGAGTTCGGCGGTGTCGAGTTCGGCGGCGCGGGGCGCGTTCGGTGGCAGCAGGGCGGCCCAGAGCTGGGCGCGGGCCGTGGCATCGGGCGGCGGGAAGTCCACGACGATCTGGAAGCGGCGGAGAAAGGCGGAATCGATGTTGGTGCGGAGATTGGTGGTGAGGATCACCGGCCCCGCATGCCGCTCGAAGCGCGAGAGGAGATGCGAGACCTCCAGATTGGCGTAGCGGTCGCGCGCGTCGGAAATTTCGCCGCGCTTGCCGAGCAGCCCGTCCGCCTCGTCGATCTGCAGCACGGCGCGGCGCCCCTCCAGCGCGTCGAGCAGCGCGTTCACGTTCTGCTCGGTCTCGCCGATGTATTTCGACATGATGCGGCCGAGATCGAGCGTGTAGAGCGCCCAGGGCGCGCCGCAGGCGCGGCCCAGCTCGGCGGCGACCACGGCGGCGGCGAAGCTCTTGCCGGTGCCGGACGGGCCGGCGAAGAGCGCCAGCGGCCCGCCCAGGCGGCGCCCGCCCCAGCCCGTGGCGATCTGCTCGCCGAAGCGGATCCAGGCGACGTAGTCGCGCAGCGAGCGCAGCGCGGCCTCCGGCAGGACCAGGTCGCCGAAGCCGCCGCCGCCCGGCGCGAGATGCGCGCCCGGCGGCGGCGCCAGCCCGGTGGCCCTGCCCAGCACCGCCCTTGTGGCCCGCAGCGTGGGGCGGATGCACTGGTAGGCGCCTTCCCCCTCCACCCGCAGCAGGCCGCCGGCGACCAGGGGCGCGGTGGGGTCGAGCCGGTCGAAGAGGCGCGACACCTCCTCGCCGCCCTCCAGCGACAGCAGTTCCTGCAGCACCGCCAGGCAGGGATAGGGAGCCCCGACCTGCGGCTGCAGCGACTGCAGCCGGGGCGCCAGCGCGGGTTGTGCCTCCGGCAGAAGGGCGAGGGCGAGGAGGTCGAGGTCAAGCTGGACGAAGCCGCCGAGGACCTTGGCCGGCACCTCGGCGGCCAGCGGCGCCCATCCGCCGCCCTGCCGCACCGCCGCCACCTCCGCCGCCGCGGCCTCGAAGCGGGCGGTGAAGTCCTCCGCCAGGGTGTCGCCCGTGCGCAGTGCCTCGGCCAGCGTGACCAGCAGCGCCAGGCGTGCCCATTCGGCGTCCAGCACGCCACGGTCGCGGGCGGGGAGGGGAGGCTGCGGCTTCATCAGGCGCCCTCCACCTGGATTTCGAGCATGTTGGCATAGGCGGCCTCGGCCAGCGGCTGGCCGGCGGCGTCCGCCGGGCGGGTCATCAGCCGCGCGCGGTCGCCTGCCGCCGGGTTGTCGAGCGCCAGCGTGAAGCGCGCGCCGGGCTCGTCGATGCGGGCGGTGCGGAGGGTGAAGACCTGCGGCGCCTGGGTCCCCGTGCCGGCATCCGCCCGCGTCCAGGCGACCTCGACGGCGACCTTCTCGCCGGACAGTCCGGCCAGCGCGATCTCCACCTGACCGGTGCCGGGCGGAAGGCTGCGGCGGTTGGTCAGCCCGCCGGCCTCCACGAGAAGCTGCAAGGGCAGCCAGTCCGTCGGCGGCGGCGTGTCCCCGGTCCTGCCGAGACGGGGGATGCGCCTGCTGTCGGGGCCGGGCATGACGAAGGCCGCGTCGCGCGCCGCCATGCTGCCGGCCACGTCCAGGATGGCGGTGCGCGCCGGGCCGGCGGGTTCGTGGAGGGCCATCGGCTCGATCGGGATCAGGGCGAACTCGTAGGCGGCCGAGACCCGGTAGGCGAGCTCGCCGCCCTGCGTGGTCCAGATGTGGTTGATCTCCTCCATCGAGGGCGCCTGCAGGATCGCCTGCAGGCGGTAGTCGAGATGCGGCGCGTTGCGGAAATCGCCTTCCCCCGCCGGGCCGCCGGGAAGAACGGCCGGCGGGGCCGGCAGGACCGGCCGGCTCTGCAGCACACGGATCGCATGGCCGAGCACCCGCAGCTCCATGTCCTCCGGCGGGTTGTTCTTGTCCCCCGGGAAGGGCGTGATGAGCGTGTGCAGCCGCACGAAGAAGGGCTCGTCGGCGCCGCTGGCGGCATGGAAGCCCGAAGGCGCGACGCGATAGACGAAGATGTTGAGGACATGCTTGTCGCTGTCCTTGGCCCGCTCATGCGCGCGCTGCGGCGTGTCGATCGAGATGATCACGTCCTCGCCGAACTGGCTGTCGAGATAGTCGGCGATGCCCTGCACCGCGACCGAGAGGGAGGAGGCCGCGACCGCCATGGCTCACAGCCTCCCCAGGTAGCGGGCGCGGACCAGCCGGCTGCGGTCGGCGCCGGCCGCGGGGCGTGCCGGGGCCGCCGGCTCATGGATCAGCACCTCGACCTGCTCGATGACCACCGAGGGGCGCTCCGCCGCCGGCGCCTGCGGCGCGGCGGGCCCCTCCAGGAAGGGCGGCAGCGCCGGCGTGGCGGTGAAAGGCGACACGGGAGCCGGCCCGGTCTCCGCAGCGGCCTGCGGGGCGGCGCCGGCCGGGAAAGGCGCATCGGAGCCGCCCGGCGGGATCGGTGCGGTAGCAGGCGCTGCTGCTGGCGCGGCGGGCGAGGTCGCGTCCCGGCGCAAGGCGCGCAGGTCACGTGGCGGGGGCTCGTGCGCCAGCGCCTCGGGAACCTGCTCATCCTCCGGGGAGAGGGTCGCAGGATCGGGCGCCGCGGCGCGGCGGGTGGGCTCCTTGTCGGGCCGTTCCGGCGACTCCGGCGCGGCGGCGCGATGGAGGAGGGGACCCAGCTCCTCCTCCTCGGCACGTTCCTTTTCCGCGTCGGGGTCGGTGGAGAGCCGCCGCGCCGGGAGGCGCTGCACGGGCGCCTTCTCATCCGGCTCCGGCAGGGGCGGTTCGGCGGGCGGCGGCGCGGCGGCGCGGGCGATGCGGCGAGCCACGCGCTGGACCTCCGGCGCCTCCTCCTCGGGCAGTTCCGCGCGCATGACGGGGGCGCCGCCCAGCCCCTTGGCCGCCAGGCTGGGCATGGCGGAGGGTGCGGCGCCCGCGCGGATGGCGATGCGCTGGAGGAAGCTCGCGCTCACGGCAGCGCCCCCCGCCGGCCGGAGCGGGCCTGGCGGTCGCGCTCGATCAGCGCGGCATAGTTGCGCCGCCGCGCCGCCGGCATGGCCAGGATCGCCTCCTGCGACCAGCCATAGGCGCTGGCCAGGAGATGGATTTCGCGCAGGATGCCGCGCGGCGCCGGATAGCCGAAGCGGAAGGGGTCCACCCGCGCGGCCACCGCGCTGCCGCAGGAGGGGCAGGTGCTGGCGGCCGCCTCGCCGAGCTCGGGCGAGACCTCCTCCAGCGCCGCGTCGATCCGCGCGCAATCCGCCTCGGTGAAGCGGAGCGCCTCCTCCGCGGCGGCGGCCGAAAGGCCGCAGAGCGCCAGCAGCCGGCGGCGAGGATCGAGACCGGCCTCCCCGGCGAGCGCCTCCTCATGCCCGCCGTTCGGCGCCTCGAAGCCGCGCCGGCCGAGGCTGGTCTCCACCCAGGCGACGGGAAAGGCCGCGCCCGCCGGGCGCAGCGGCATGGCGCGCAGGTCGAGCGAGAGATCGTAGGCCGCGCCGCAGGTGTCGCAATTCGCCTCGAACCAGGTGAGGTCCGGCCGGAAGCGCAGCGCGGCGCGGTGGAGCAGCCATTCCCGCGTGCCGCAGGACAGCGCGCGGGCCAGCTCCGGCGTCATCGGCGCGTCCTCCAGGCGCTCGATCACCGCATCGAGCAGCGCGGTGGCACGCTGCGGGCGCGGCGCCGCCGCCGTCGCCGCCTCCGCCGCCGCCAGCTCGGCGGTGCCGAGGGCCGGGCGCCAGGCGACGGCGGGGAAGGCGACGGGATGGGTGCTCGGCTGCCGGTCCATGCTCCGCTCCTGCCGCCGCGCGCCTCAGGTCTCCACCGGCTCCTGCACGCCGGGGTCGCGCACGAAGCCCTCGTGCTGCACCGTGATCGACTGGATGGCGATGGTGTTCATGTTGTTGGCGTCGAACTCCGGCAGCGCCTGGAACTCCGAGACCCAGGCGCGGCGCAGGCGATAGGTGAGCACCGGCGTGCCGCCCTGCAGGTCCAGCACGTTGATGACCACCTCCCGGCGGTAGTTCAGCAGGCTCATGCCCGCATCGCCCTCGGCGACGTTGTTGACCGCATTGGCCCATTCCTCGAAGACGCGGTCCTGGCTCAGCCCCTGCTCTAGCGCGACGGCCTCGAAGCTGCTGCCGCCGGGGATGACGCGCTGGTTCGAGGGATCGCCGGCGCTGCGCCACTTCACCACCTCGGTGGTGCGCTTCAGCGCGCCCATCTTGGACAGGCCCGCCACGGTGCGGCCGCCGATCACGACCTGGAACTTGAAGGTGCGGTAGGGGTCGTAGCGGTGCGCATTGGCGGGGAACATCGGGGCGGGCATGATCCTCTCCCTCCTGTCGGGTCAGGCCGTGCGGCCGACGATCTGCTGGATCTGCACGACGACGAACTCGGCCGGCTTCAATGGCGCGAAGCGGACGACCAGCCGGACGATGCCGACATCGATGTCGCCCTGCGTCATGGTGCTGCCGAGGCCGCAGCGGACGTCGAAGGCATCGGAGGCCTTCTCGCCCTGGAAGGCGCCGGCGCGGTACAGCCCCTCCATGAAGTTGGTGCCGGCGGCGCGGAGGCTCGCCCAGAGGCGGTGGTCGTTGGGCTCGAAGACCATGGCCTGCAGCGCGTTGTAGAGGCTCTCGCCGATCATGCTCTGCGTGCGGCGCACGGAGATGTAGCGGAACTCCGGCTTGGTCTTGGTGGCCAGGGTGCGCGCGCCCCAGATCACCGTCGGGCCGATGATCGCCCGCAGGCAGTTCACGCCCCATTCGTTCAGGTTGTCCTGCAGGTCGTTGCCGATCAGGACATTCGGCCCGAGCGTGCCGCGCACCGTTGCCTCCAGCCCGGCCGGCGCCTTCCACGGCCCGCGCGCGGTGTCGATCCGCGCCCACATGCCGGCGGCGAAGGCGCCGGGCCCGATCTCGAAGGTCTTCGGCCTGTTGGCCGCGACGTCCGCGTCGTAATGCGGGTTGGCCACGGTGAGCCAGGGGTAGTAGAGCACCGCATAGGGCGAGGTGGGCGCGCCCAGCTGCTTCACGTCGTTCGGCGAGGTGAGCCGCGCATTCTCCGCCGGGTTCGGCGGATCGACGAGCACCAGCCGGTTCTGCATGAACTCCGCATGGTCGATCGCCGCCTCGATGACACTGTTGTCCTCGCCCGGGCGCCAGTGCTGGCCGGGCAGGACCATGATCCCGATGTCGCGGTAGTCGCGCAGGCGCGTCAGCGCCTTCTGGTAGTCGGCGAGCTTCGGCGGGCCGTAGTTCGCGCCGCCCGCGAGGCGCGAGCGCGCGCCCTTTATCCTGTCGTCGAAGACCTGCGGATATTCCAGGACCGTGGCGCGCGAGGCCGTCGCGGCCGCTCCATCGGCGAGGCCGAGGTCGCCGGCCGCGCTGCCACCCGACACGGTGACGATGTTGGCGGCGCTGCCGGCCTCGCGGCGCAGTGCCAGCCGGCCGCCCTCCGCCGCCGCCCGGAACTCCGGCACGGCATTGGCGTCGGCATGCATCAGCTCCTCGATCTTCGCCGCCACGGCGGCCAGGTCGGCCAGCCCCTCCGGCAGCGTGATGGTCTTGGGCGGCCCGTCGCCGATCCTGATGTCGAGGGTCTTGTCCTTCAGCGTCGCGAAGTCGAGGCCGGCGACCGGTGCGCCCACGAAACTCGTGGGATCAAGGCCGAGCCGCATCGCCACGGCGCTTCCGGCGACCGTCACGGCGGGATTGTCGCCGCTGTCCGGTGGCACGAGCAGCAGGCGCCCATCGGCCGTGGTCTGTGCCGAGAAGCCGGGGATGTCGGCGCCTGCGGGGCCCGGCTTGGTCACCCGGTCCTGGATGGCCCTGGCGAGGGCCGCCGGGGCGGTCTCGCCGCCGGAGAAGGTGACCTCCACCGCCGTGCCGTTCACCGTGAGGGGCAGCTTGGGGTCGGCGCCGAGGCCGCTGAAATCGACCGCCGGAACCGGCCCGCCGAGGAAGGCCTTCAGCCGCCCGCCGCCGCCTTCCCCGGCGATGGCCTTGCGCGCCACCCGGACCAGCGTGGAGGTGTTCTGCACACGGCTGACGAGATAACGCCCGCTCTCCGGATCGAGCACGAGGCCGCCGATCCGCTCGATCGGCAGCACGCCCTTGGCCGGTGCGGCCGGGTCGCGCAGGTAGCCGACGGACAGCTCGTATTCGGCCTTGAGCGCGTTGGCGTCCTCGGCGGTGCGCTGCAGCGCCACGAACAGGTTGTTGGCCCATTCCCCGGGCGAGGCGGCCTCGAAATAGAAGGCGGCGGCCGGGTCCCTGGGGTCGGCGATGGCGGCGCGGGCCGGGCGCGAGGGCGTGGCGTCGCCGACGGGCACGATATAGGCCTTGCTGCCGCCATTGGCGAAGAAGGCCGCGACGGCATGGCCGAACCAGTCGGGCGCCTCGCCCAGGTCGCGGATGCCGCCGCCGCGGCCATCGAGCGTGCCGAATTGCAGCGCGAACTGCGTCATGTCGGAGATGAAGGCCGGCTTGCCCGCCGCCTCGGTGACGGCCTCGCCGCGCCCGAGATGCCCGATGATGGCTGCCACCGAGGGGGAGGCCGTCTCCACGGCCAGCAGGCCGGACGGCACGTGCTCCACATAGACGCCGGGATGCTGATACATGGCTGGTTCCCTGGCCTGCGGCGGGCATCCTGCCCGGCCTGCTGCGCACCATTCCCACGCCGGCGCGGAGGCGCGCCGGACCCTTCAGCGCCCGCTCAGGCGCTGCCCGGCGTCGCGCATCGGTGCCGGAGCAGGCCTGGCCCCGCCGCCCTGGCCCCTGCGCGCCCAAGCGCTTCCGGTTTCGTGCTGCCTGGAGTCTTTTCCCGGGCGACCATCGGCCATTCTCCCCCTGTGCGCATCGCCGGACGCAGCCGGGCGCGGCTCAAGCTGATCTCTGGATGGCCGCCGGGATGCGCCGGCCGAAGCTTCCGCCCGTGATCCGGGCAGCCCCGCGCCTGATGAGGCTGCAGGCTTCACTTTGCCCTGTTATCCGTGAGGTCTTCTCCGGATCAGGCGGCAGGCCCGATTATTCCGCGTGGTCGATCCCCGTTACAATCCAAAATGGTTCGTTCTCGCAACATTATCATGAGAGACGGCAGGCCGCTGGCGCTGCCAGCAAGGATGTCTGTTGCGCCGTGAGCCCGCGACAGGTCCTTTTCAGAGTATCTCGCCAGAATCGATGACGATCAGCAAGCGGCCCGCGAGGGGCGTCGGCTCGCGCTCCGGCAGCAGCAGGGCGGCGAAGCGCGGGTCCTCGCGCGCGGCGGCCTCGATGTCGGCGTCGATCACGCCGTGGCGGTCGAGGAAGCGGTTCATCGCCGCCGGGATGCGCACGCAGCCCTGCGAGGCCGGCTGGCCGATCCGCTGCTCCAGCCGGTCGGGATCGGTCGCGTGCAGCAGCAGCCGGATCGGGCCGCGCTCGCCATCGCTGCGCCATCCCTTGGTGGCTTCCTGCCAGCCGAAGTCCCAGACCCGCATGCCACGCAGTCCAAGGCCGCGGATGCCGTTCTCGTTGAAGGTGCCCTCGGCGCGCCAGTCGAGGATCGCGTCGGTATGCGCAAAGGCCCCGACCGGCGTCAGGTAGTAGCCCCGCCGGCCGGCCTGGCCGGTCGAGACACGCGTGCCGCCGATCACCGCCCAGGCGCCGCGGGGGCGGGCCAGCAGGATGCTCGCCTCCTGCACGGCCGGGTTGCGGTCCACCAGCAGCAGGAGCTGCGGCGCCTCGATCGCGATGGCCCCGGCCGCGAGGGCCGCCTGCGCCAGTGCGATCCGCGCCGTATCGCGGGCCGGCGACAGGATAAGGCCGCGCGGCACCTCCGCGGCGAAGGCCGCGCGCAGCCGCGACAACTCGGCTTCCACCTCCACCTCGGAGAGTGCCGCCTGTGGCACGGCCTGGGGCGGCATGGCGGCGTCAGGGGCGAGCATGGGCGCGGGCACGGGAACCCTGGCGATCTCGCTCGCCGGGGGCGGCGGTGTTGGCGCGCAGGCGGGAATGGCCAGCAGCAGCGCCGCGGTCAGGGCGGCGCGGCAACAGCCCCGCTGCGCTGGTCCACTGGCGCCGCCGGTTCCGCCCGGCGAAGCCTGGTGCACGGTCACGTGCCCGGACCCTGCCCTGCCGGTCAAGCCATGCATGGACCAGCCCATATCCGGTCTCCCTCGCGGCCCGAATGCCTGCAACCCGACGATGCGGCGTGCCGCTGGCCGCTGTGGCCTTCAGCCCTGGCCCGCCGCGCCGGCGCCCCGGAACAGGCGCCGGCGTGGAGGGTGCGCCCGAGGCGGTCGCCGTAGGCAAGGACCATGGCTGCTCATGCGGACAGGATCGCTCCCCTGTGTTTCGCTGCCTTGATCTGGCGCAGCCCGGCAGCCTTGGTGTGGCGTTCCCGCCCACAGCTGCGGGACGCGGGATGGCCGATCCGCCGGGAAGTGGAGGAAAGGCACCGGCGCGACATGCGCAAGGCGGGGAGAAGGTGCCGCGCCGTTCCAGAGCAGACCTGCCTTGGACCGCCAGGGACACCCTTGCAGCGAGGGACCTTGGATGTCGGCAATTGACAGAGCGGGAGGCCTGCCAGATGATCCACATAGCGGACGTAATGTCCATAATATGGACAACAAGGAGCACCCATGAACGCAGCCCCGAATGGTGCCGACCCTGCCGAAGGCCATGACGCCGAAGCGCTGCGGCGCATGCCCTACCAGTTCGCGCAGCCGAAGGAATGCCTGCCGGACCTGGTGGTCGCGCCGGCCATCCCGCAGGACGAGCGGATCTGGGTGCCGCAGGCCGAGAATGTCTGGTTCCGGCCGCTCTGCCTGAGCCGCTCCGGCGGCTACTGGATGAACCTTCTGAAGGTGCGCAAGTCCGGCGTGCTGAGCCGCCATCGGCACCCCGGCCCGGTGCATGCCTTCGTGCTGAAGGGAAGCTGGCGCTACCTCGAGCACGACTGGGTCGCGACGGAAGGTTCCTATGCCTTCGAGCCTCCGGGCGAGACGCACACGCTCGTCGTGGACGAAGGCGTCGAGGAGATGATCACCTACTTCCAGGTGAATGGCTGCATGTACTACGTCGATCCCTGGGGGAAGAACGTCGGCTACGAGGACGTCTTCACCAAGCTCGAAATGTGCCGCGCGCATTACGCGAAGGTGGGCCTCGGGGCGGATTACGCGGACCAGTTCCTGCGCTGATGCCGGGAAATCGGAATTCGACCTGGCGAGTGAAGGCGCGGAGGAGTTGGCTCCGCAGGAGCGTGTGGCATGACGTTTGAGAAGAATCTGCTCGCCGGCAAGACGGCGATCGTCACGGGGGGCACCACGGGCATCGGCGCGGCCATCGCGGCGGGGCTGGGCCAGCTTGGCTGCAAGGTGTCCGTCGTGGGCTTCGGTGCCGATGCCTACGAGGCCCCGGCCGGGACGGAGATCGTGGCGCGCGAGCTCGACGTCACGGATGCGGCGGGCGTGGAGGATTTCGTTGCCTCCTTCGAGCGGCTCGACATCCTGGTCAACTGCGCCGGGATGATCCGGCGCGTCGAGGAGCACCAGCTCGACGTGTTCGAGAAGGTGCTGGCGGTGAACCTGACGGGCACCATGCGCTTCTGCACGGCGGCCCGCCCCAAGCTGGCGGCGACCGGCGGCTGCATCGTCAACACCGCCTCGATGCTGTCCTTCTTCGGCGGCGGGCTGGTGCCGGCCTATACCGCCAGCAAGGGCGGCGTCGCCCAGCTGACGAAGTCGCTCGCCGTCGCCTATGCGCAGGACCGCATCCGGGTGAATGCCGTGGCGCCGGGCTGGATCGCCACGCCGCTGACGCAGGCGCTGCAGGATGATCCCGCGCGGTCCGAGCCCATCCTGTCGCGCACGCCGCTTGGCCGGTGGGGGCAGCCGGAGGATGTGGCGCAGGCCGTGACCTTCCTGGTCAGCCCCGCGGCGGGCTTCCTGACCGGCGTCATCCTGCCGGTGGATGGCGGCTACCTCGTCGCATAGGAGCTCTTGATGCCGATGGGCCAGCCGGAGGGGGGAAGCCGCCCGGAGGTGCCGGGGACAGCCGCCTTCGGCAAGTTCATGGCCGTGCTGCAGGCCGTGGCGGATGCCTCCGGGAAGGTGACGACCGGCCAGCTCGGCCGCGCCCTCGCCATGCCGCGCCCGACCGTGCACCGGATCGTCGCCGCCCTGCTGGCGGAAGGCATGCTGGCGGAGGATGCCGCCGGCGGGATCGGGCTTGGCCCGCGGCTTGTCAGCCTGGCCTTCCGCGCCTGGGACGGTTCGGCGCTGCGCCAGCTCGCGCAGGAGAGCCTTTCCAGGCTGCGGGACCGGCTGGACGAGACGGTCCACCTGGCCGTCCGGGACGGGGCGGGCATGGTCTATATCGACAAGCTGGAAAGCCGCCGCAACGTGCGCATGGCCTCCCGGATCGGCACGCGGGTGCCGCTGCATTCCAGCTCCGTCGGCAAGGCCTGGCTGGCCAGCCTGCCGGAGGTTGAGCTGCGCGAGGTGCTGGCGGATCTCGACCTGACCCCGCGCACCTCCCACAGCATCCGCGATGCCGCTGCGCTGCTCGCGGAGATCGAGAGGACGCGGGCGCGCGGCTATTCCGTGGACCTGCAGGAGAACGAGCTGGACATCTGCTGCTACGGAAAGGCGCTGCATGGCCCGGCCGGCCGGGTGCTGGGCTGCATCAGCGTCAGCATGCCCCGCTATCGCTTCCTGGAGCTTCCGGAGGAGGAGGTGGTGGGTGCGATGCAGGCCTGCGCCGACAGCTTCGCGGCCCAGGCCGGCAGGTCCGCCTGAGGCCGTCGGGCGTGCGGGTCCGCCACGTCGCAGCCAGCCGCCCTTGAATGCGGGATGCCGCGCGGAGGCGCTTCCGCACCGTCCCACCTGTCAGGGCGCCAGGGCAGAACGCAGGCCTGTTCTCGAATTCCCGGCTGAAGCAAGGTTGGGGGAGCGAACTCCTCCAATCCCCCTCCTTTTCTGTCAGTTTTCGGCACCGCCTGCGGCGAGGGCATTCCCGGCCGCCCTCGCGTGAGCGCGTGCGGCAGCACCACCAGACTGATCAAAAGGAAGAAGAGGGGGTTCAGGGGGAGAATTCATTCTCCCCCGCTTCTACCCTTTGGCGGATTTCAGAAAGGGTCCGAATTCTTCTCCGGAATCCCCTCTTCTTTCTTTCTTCAGGCTTGCGCTGCTCGCCAAAACAACATTTGACATGCGCATTCCAAGAGCCATCATATGCGCATGTCAGAAGCGCAGCCCGATGCCCGGCCCCGCCGGGCTGTCAATGTCACCCTCCCCCTCGCCCTCGTGGCCGAGGCGAAGGAGGCCGGGGTCAACGTCTCGCGCGCCTGCCAGGCGGGGCTTGAAGCAGCCCTGCGCGAGCATCGCCGGGCGAAGTGGGTCGAGGAGCACCGGGACGCCTTCGCGTTCTGGAACGCGAAGGAGGAGGCCGAGGGCCTGCCGCTGGCGCAGTACCGGTCGTTCTGAGGTGGCCCGCTATGACGTGTTCCGCACCCGCGGCGGAACTTTGGTGCTGGACATCCAGTCGGACCGGCTGAGCAATCTCTCCACCCGCGTCGTGGTTCCGCTGCGCCCCTACGAGGCCGGGATGCGGCTGTTCCGCGACCTGATGCCGGTGTTCATGCTGGAGCAGGCCGAGGTGGTCATGGTCACCCACCAGGTGGCGGCGGTGCCCCTTCGCGAGCTGGGCACCCGGATCGACAACCTGTCGGCCCACAGCCATGAGATTGTCGCGGCGCTCGACGTGCTGCTGACCGAGGGCTGAGCCGCTTCCCCGCCCGGCGCGCGGAGATCCGTGCGCCCGCGGAGGCGAGGCCTGGAAATCCGGCAGAAGCACGATGCGGGCAGCCCGGCTTCGCCCGTTCGCCACCTTCCCCCCAAAAATCCGCATCACGAAGGCAGAGCCTCGCACTTTCTGGAAGCTGTCCGCGAGGAAGCGGGGTTGCCGCCCATCGCGCGCCGGCGTTCAGGTGGCGGCCGTTGAATGGCACGTCACAGATGCCGCCGGGCGCCTCCAGCAGCAGGTCAAGCCTGTCCTTGCCGCTGAGGTCCGACCGCGCCGCGCCCTTTCCGGCGCGTGCGGGGCAGGCAGGCCCGTACCACCTGCGCCTGCCGACATCGCGCCGCCGGCCGCCCTCCAGGCCCGCCCCGCTCTGAACCGGCCTGCCCGGAGGGCCAGTTCCCACGGGGCAGCCGGCGCTTGACGGGTAGAATGCATTCTGCACAATTATGGCACGGAGGCGTCCAGAATCATGCAGATTGCATTCCCGATCGCCCAACCCTGGCGTCGTCGGCCGCCCCATGCAGCCGGTGCTGGGTGCCGCCCGGCGCCTGCTGGCGCCTTTTCTGCTGCAGCGACCAGGCAACTTTCCGATCTTCGGGCGGATAGCCGGCGGGCCTCGCAGGCCGGCGGCGCATGACCCCACAGGCGCCCAGCCCAGGCCATGGCCTGGCAGCACCATCGCCGGGACTGCTTGAGCGGCTCGCGGCCAGTGCGCGGCGGCGGACGACGCCCTGCGGCACGGGCGCGATGGTCTGGCATCTCTGGGGCGAGGGGCCACCGCTCGTGCTCCTGCATGGCGGCTCCGGCTCCTGGCGGCACTGGGCGCGCAACATCCCCGTGCTGTCGCGGGACCGGACGGTCCTGGCGGCCGATCTGCCGGGCCTCGGCGAGTCCGCCCTGCCGCCGGAAGCGCCGACGCCGGAAGGGGTGGGGGCGATCGTCGCCGAGGGTCTGCGGCAGCTTCTGCCGGAGGATGGCGCCTGCGACCTGATCGGCTTTTCCTTCGGCGCGCTGATCGCGGGCCATGCCGCGGCGGCCGCACCCAGGCGCGTGCGCTCGCTGACGCTGCTGGGCGCCGGCGCGCTCGGCGTGCCGCGCGGCGCCATCCAGCTCGAACGGGTGCGCGACAAGACCGGCGCGGCGCGGATGGCGGCGCACCGCACCAACCTGGCCCGGCTGATGATCGCCGATCCGGCACGGATCGATGCGCTTGCCCTGGAGATCCAGGAGTGGAACAGCCGGCACGCCCGGCTGGCCAGCCTGCCCTTCGCCACGACCGCCTCGCTCGGCGAGGCGCTGGCGCGGGTTCCGGCCCCGGTCGCCGCCATCTGGGGGGAGCTTGACGCGCCGGCGGCGCCGGACCTGCCCGGCCGTGTCGCGGCGCTGCAACGGGCGCGGCCGGATGCGCGGGTGAGGATCATTCCGGGGGCTGGCCACTGGGTCGCCTACGAGGCGCCCGAGGCCGTCCACGCGGCCCTGAACGAATTGCTGCCGGAGCCAAGGCGCCCTGAGCGCCGCGCCCGGCCGGAGGGAGGACTCCATGCCGAATGCCAACGAACGTCCCTATGATGGTCTGCGGGTCATCGACCTCACGCACGGCCTGAGCGCCTACGCGACGCGGCTTTTCGCCGATCTCGGCGCCGAGGTGATCCGCGTCGAGCCGCCGCGGGGCCGGGCCGACCGCGGCGAGCCGGCTTTGCCGGGCCTGGGCGGGGATGTTCGCTTCAGTTTTCTGAACGCCAACAAGAAGAGCATCGGCGTGGATCTCGACGGCGAGGCCGGCCGTGGCGTGCTGGCCGATCTCGTCGCCAGCGCCAAGGTGGTGGTGATGGAGGGCGAGGAGGCGGCGCTGCTGCCGCTGGTGCTCTCCGTGCCGGGCTCGCGCGTGGTCACCATGGTCTCGCATTTCGGCCTGGACGGCCCTTACGCCGGCTATCTCGGATCGGACCTGGTGACGCAGTCGCTCGGCGGCATCACCTGGATGTCGGGCGAGCCGGGCGCGCCGCCGCTGCGCATCGCGGGCGGGCAGGCGACCTTCGTGGCCTCGCTCTATGCCGCCACGGCGACCGCGCTCGCGCTCTACGACGTGGAGGTGAACGAGGGCGGCCCGCACCTGATCGACGTCTCTGCGCAGGAGGCGATCGCGCATTCGCTGCAGAACGCGCTGCAGGTCTGGGATCTCGAACGCCGCATTTCCGTGCGCGGCGGCGAAGGCACGCGCGATGCGACCGAGCAGGTGCTGGCCTGCAAGGACGGGCATGTCTTCCTCGCCAGCTCGCTTGGCATCCCGCTCTCATGGAGTGCCCTGGTGGACTGGATGGTGGAGGAAGGCTACCCGGGCGGCGAACGCCTGAAGGAAGCCGACTGGCAGGACCGCCGCAAACGCACGACGCGCGCGATGCGTGACGAGTTCCGCGCCCTGTTCGAAGCCTTCGCCGCCGACAAGACCAAGGCCGAGATGCGCGCGGAGGCGCTGAAGCGCCGCCTCATCATGGCGCCGGTGAGCGGCATCTCCGACCTGCCGGCCGATCCGCAGCTCATCTTCCGCCGCTATTTCTCGGAACTGCCGCATCCCGCCGCCGGCCGCTCCCTGCGCATGCCCGGCGCGCCCTACCGGCTTTCGGAACCGGTCTGGAAGCTGGAGCGGCCGGCGCCGCTTCCCGGCGAGCACAATGACGAGCTGTCCGGCCGCGCGACGCCGCGCGCCGTGGCCGGCTGAGCGGAGGAGCGGGAGAATGAAGGCAGAGTTCCTCAAGGGCATCCGCTTCGCCGACCTGACCTGGGCAGGCGCGGGACCTTTCTCCACCAAGATCTTCGCCGATTTCGGCGCCGAGGTGATCAAGGTGGAGAGCGCCACCCGTGCCGATCCGGTGCGGCTGGGCGGCCCCTTCCGCGACGGTGTTCCCGGCCTGAACCGCAGCGGCTATTTCGCCTCGCGCAACACGGGAAAGCGCAGTGTGGCGCTGAACCTGAAGTCGGAGGAGGGGCGCGCGGTGGTGCATGACCTCATCCGCACCGCCGACGTGGTCAGCAACAATTTCGGCCCCGGCGCCATGGACCGGCTCGGCCTCGGCTACGAGGAGGTTCGCCGCATCCGGCCCGACGTCATCTATCTCTCCATGCCGATGTATGGCGAGGACGGGCCGCTGAAGAACCTGCTTGGCGTCGGCATGACGATCAGCGCCGTCACCGGGATGATGTCGCTGACCGGTTATCACGACGGCCCGCCGCTCGGCCCCGGCACGCATTTCCCCGACCACGCCGCCAATCCCTACCATGCCGCCTTCGCGGTGCTGGCGGCGCTGCGGCACCGGCGCCGCACCGGGCGCGGCATGAAGATCGACCTGGCGCAGGTGGAATCCACCATCAACTGCGTCGGCCCCGCCGTGCTGGAGCAGGCGATCACCGGGCAGGAGCCGGCGCGGGTGGGCAACCGCTCGCTGGAGCACGCGCCGCACAACGTCTTCCGTTGCCAGGGCGAGGACCGCTGGTGCGCCGTGACCGTGCTGAGCGATGCCCAGTGGCAGAGCCTCGCGCGCGTCATCGGCGCGGAGGCGCTGGCGGCCGATCCGGGCCTGGCCACCGCCGCCGGCCGCCTCGCGCGGGTCGACGAGGTCGAGGCGGCGGTCGCGCGGTGGACGGTGGAGCGCGAGGCCGAAACGGTGATGGAGACCCTGCAGGCCCAGGGCATTCCGGCCGGCGTGGTGCACGATCCGCGCAGCCTCATGGAGCGCGACCCGCAACTCCGCCATCGGGGTTACTGGCAGCGCCTGGACCATCCCGAGCTGAAGGAGGCAACCTATACTTCGCCGCCCTTCCGGCTGGATGGCGAGCGGGTGGCGCTGTCGCGTCCGCCGCTGATCGGCGAGCACACGGATGCCGTGCTGAGCGACATCCTTGGCTACGATGCCGCCCGGATCGCCGCCTTGCGCGCGGCCGGGACGATCGAGGTGTGAGACCGGTCGCCCGCAGGGGCGGACGATAAGAAAACAAGGCAAGGCGCCGGCGGCAAAGGCACGACGCCACAGGGAGGAAGCGTTGGACAGGCCCATGGAAGCCGAGAGCGCCGCCGCGTGCGGCGCGCGGGGAGGGCGCGAGCGATGAGCGACCCTCAGATCTTTGTCGAGAATTTCCTCAACGCGCTGACCGCCGGAATCCTGGTCGGCTGCATCTACGGGCTGATGTGCGTCGGCCTGGGGCTTATCTTCGGTGTCATGCGGGTGGTGAACTTCGCCCAGGGCGATTTCCTGATGCTCGGCATGTACGCCGGCTACTACTTCTTCACCGGCTGGGGGCTGCTCGCCTTCCTCGGCCCCTATGCCGGCCCGCTGCTCTCGGCGATCCTGGCGGGGCCGGTGATCTTCGCCGGCGGGATGCTGCTGCACCGCTTCCTGATCTCGCGCGTCTCGGGCTTGCGCACCACGGGCAGCCTGGACGAAGGGCATTTCGGCCAGCTCATCGTCACGCTGGGCGTCTCGCTGGTGCTGCAGAATGCCGGGCTGATCGTGTTCGGCTCCACGCCGCGCACGGTGAACACGCCGATGTCCTCCTCGGCCTGGGTGATCGAAACGCATATCTTCGATTCCCTGGTCTTCCTAAACAAGGCGCGCCTGATCTCCAGCCTGCTGGCCATCCTCGCCGCCATCGCGCTGTATTTCCTGCTGGAGCGCACCCGGCTCGGCCGTTCGTTGCGCGCCGCCGCCGACAATCCCACGGCGGCCACCTATGTCGGCGTGGATGTCGATCGCGCGCACCGCATCGCCTTCGGGCTGGGCAGCGGCATCACCGCCGTCGCCGGCGGGCTGATCGCCACCTTCCTGTCCTACTCGCCCTTCGTCGGGCTGGACTTCGTCATCATCATGTATGCCGGCGTGGTGCTGGGCGGCATGGGCAGCATTCTCGGCGCCTTCTGGGGCGGGCTGACAGTCGGCTTCGTGCAGCAGTTCTCCGGCCTGGTGCTGCCGCCGCAGTTGCAGAACGCGGCCATCTTCGTCGTCTTCCTGTTGATCCTGCTCCTGCGCCCGCAGGGCTTCTTCGGCCGCTCGGCGGAACGCGCATGAGACCCGGCGCCCCCTCCCGCCTGCGGCGCCACGGCCTGATCCTGGCCGTGCTGCTCGTCGCCTATCTCGCCCTCTGCGCCCTGGTGACCAACAGCTATTACCAGCTGATGCTCACCCTGGTGCCGATCTGGGCGGTGCTGGGCCTCTCCTGGAACATCTTCTCCGGCTACACCGGGCTGATTTCCTTCGGCCATGCGGCCTTCTTCGGCCTCGGCGCCTATACCGTGGCGCTGCTGCTGACCATGCTGAACCTGACACCCTGGATCGGCATCCCGCTGGCGGCGCTGCTCGGCGCGCTGGCGGCGCTGCTCATCGGCCTGCCGACCTTCCGCCTGCGCGGCCACTACTTCGCGCTGGCGATGCTCGCCTATCCGCTGCTGATGACCTATCTCGTGCAGTATCTCGGCTACCACGAGGTCTCGATGCCGATGCGGCGCGAGGCGCCGGCGGCCTTCCTGCAATTCTCCGATCCGCGGATCTACACGCTGCTTGCCCTCGCTTTGTTGGTGGTGGCGATGGTCATCAGCATGGTGGTGGAGAATTCGCGCTTTGGCCTCTCGCTGATGGCGATCCGCCAGAACGAGCTGGCGGCGGAGGCCGCGGGCATCAATGCACGCCGCTGGAAGACGCGCGCGCTGATGGTGAGCGGCGCCATGGCGGGCGCGGCGGGCGGCTTTTATGCCTGCGTGCTGCTGGTGGTGACGCCGGAGGCGGTGTTCGGCATGCTGGTTTCCGCACAGGCGCTGGTGGTCGCGCTGTTCGGCGGCGTCGGCTCCTACTGGGGGCCGCTGATCGGCGCCGCCATCCTGATCCCGCTCTCCGAGACGCTGCACGCCGAGCTAGGCGAGATCATCCCCGGCATCCAGGGCGTCGTTTATGGCGCGGCGATCATCCTGATCATGCTGCTGGCGCCGGAAGGGCTCTACTGGTCCATCCGCGACCGCCGGGGCCGCCGCGCCGCGACGCTGGCGCCGGGCACCATCCCGGTCGCGGAGGCGGCGCCCGCCCCCGCGGCGCGCGTGCCCGCGATGCCGGCGGAGCACACCGCCGCCCCCCGCTCGGGCCGCACGCTGCTGGAGGTGCGCGGCCTGTCCAAGTCCTTTGGCGGGCTGAGGGCGGTGGACGATGTCAGCTTCTCCGTCGCGGAGGGCAGCATCCTCGGCATCATCGGCCCGAACGGCGCGGGCAAGACGACGATGTTCAACGTCCTCAATGGCGTGCTGCCGGCCGATCGCGGCGAGGCGCGGCTGGACGGCGAGCAGATGGTCGGCCGCAAGCTGCACCAGATCAACCATATGGGCGTCGGCCGCACCTTCCAGGTGGTGCGCAGCTTCCCGCGCCTGCCGCTGCTCGACAACGTGCTGGTCGGGGCCTATGGCGCCGGCCTCTCCGACGAGGAAGCGGTGGTGGCGGCGCGGGAGGCGATCGCCCGCACCGGCCTCTCGCGCCTGACCGACGTGCCTGCCGGCGGCCTGACCAGCAAGGAGCTGCGCCTGATGGAGCTGGCGCGCGCCCTGGCCGGGCGGCCGCGCCTGCTGCTGCTCGACGAGACGCTGGCCGGCCTCGGCCGCGACGAGTGCGACGCGGTGCTCGATGTGCTCGGCGGCCTGCGCGCCGAGGGCATGACGACCATCATCATCGAGCACACCATGCACGCCATGCTGCGCCTCGCCGACGAGCTGCTGGTGATCGACCGCGGCCGCGTGCTGACCCAGGGCCAGCCGCGCGGCGTGGTGGAGGACCGCAGCGTGATCGAGGCCTATCTCGGCCGCAAATGGATGGCACAGACGCAATGCTCGACGTAACCGGCGTTTCCGTTTCCTATGGCGGGCTGCGCGCGCTCACCGATGTCACGGTCACCGTGGGCGCCGGGCAGTTCGTCACCGTGGTGGGTCCCAACGGCGCCGGCAAGTCCACGCTGTTCAAGACCATCAGCGGCGTCGTCCAGCCGGGCAGCGGCAGCATCCGCTTCCAGGGCCAGGACCTGCTGGCGATGAAGCCCTCGAAGCGCGCCCATCTCGGCATCGCGCATGTCCCGGAGGGGCGGCAGGTCTTCAAGGCGATGACGGTGCGCGAGAACCTGGAGATGGGCGCCTATCCCGAGGCGGGGCAGCGGGAATGGGTGCGCGTACTGGACCGCATCCACACCCTCTTCCCGATCCTCGCGGAGCGCGCCGGGCAGCTCGCCGGCACGCTGTCGGGGGGCGAGCAGCAGATGCTGGCGATCGGCCGGGGCCTGGCCAGCGCACCCAAGCTGCTGATGCTGGACGAGCCCTCGATGGGCCTCGCCCCCGCCATCGCCGACCTGATCTTCGACCGCATCTCGCAGATCCACCGGGAGGACGGGCTCACCATCCTGCTGGTGGAGCAGCGTGTGGCCGAGGCGCTGGAGCTCTGCGACCGCGGCTACGTGCTGGAGACCGGCCGGATCGTGCTGGAAGGCCCCTACGAGACCCTGGCCGGGGATGACCGGGTGCGCCGGTCCTATCTCGGCCTGGACGCGTGACAAGCAACAAAAGCCTGAGGGAGATACCAGGAATGTCCGAGGATCGCGAAAGGGCCGCCGGCGCGGCCCGCGCCGCTTCCGTTCCGGCGATGCCGCGCCGTGCCGCGCTGGGGCTCGGCCTCGGCGCCGGAGCGGCGGTGTTCGGCATGGGCGGGCTGCGTGCCCAGGCGCAGGAGAACACCATCAAGTTCGCGCTGCTGGCGCCGCTCTCCGGGCCCTGGGCGCGCCAGGGCCAGCTCAAGCAGCTCGGCGCCGAGATGGCGGTGGACGAGATCAACCAGTCCGGCGGCATCAAGGCGCTGGGCGGCCGCAAGGTGGAGCTGGTGATCTTCGATGCCGGCGATTCCGCCGAGAAGGCCAAGAACGCGGCGCAGCGCATGGTCGCCCAGCATCCGGACCTGATCGGCGGCTCGGGCGCCTGGCTCTCCAGCTTCACGCTGGCCGTCACCGAGGTGACGGAGCGGGCGGAGATCCCCTGGCTGACGCTCTCCTATTCGGACGCCATCACCAGCCGCGGCTTCCGCTACGTGTTCCAGATGTCGCCCACGGCCGATGACCAGGCGACCAAGGCGCTGCCCACCATCCTCGACATGGCGCAGCGCGCCACGGGGAAGAAGCCGACGACGGTCGGCCTCATCTCGGGCAACGACGCCTCGGCGGTGAGCTTCATGCGGCCAATGCGGGCCACCGAGCTGGAGCGCAATGGCCTCAAGCCGGTGGTGGACGAGACCTACACGCCGCCGCTGTCGGACGCGACCTCCATCGTGCAGCGGGTGCGCGGCGCGCGGCCGCAGTTCCTGCTCTGCATCACTTCCAACGTGCCCGACACCAAGCTGCTGCTCGACAAGTTCGCCGAGTACCGGCTGGGCGGCGACCGCCTGCCCAAGATCGGCAATGGCGGCGCGCTGGGTGCGCCGGAGCTGGGCAAGGTGGTCGGCCCGCAGGTCATCGAGGGGCTGATGGGCATCGTCGCCAACTGGGGCGGCAAGGGCTCGGAGGAAATCTCGAAGCGCTTCGTCGAGCGCACCGGCGAGCCCTGGCTGAACCAGGATTCGCTGATGACCTATGTGGACATGATGATCCTGCGCGAGGCGCTGGAGCGGGCGGGCGTGGCCGACCGCCGCAAGGTCAACGAGGTGATCCACGGCTTCGACATGACGGATGGCGTGGCGAAGCTCTCCCCGGGAGGGCGGCTGAAGTTCGACGAGCGCGGGCGGCGCGTCGGCGCCGAGCTGGTCATCATCCAGTGGCAGTCGGGCAAGCCGGTGGCCGTCTATCCGCCGGCGATCGCGACCGCCGAGCCGGTCTGGCCGACCACCTGAGGGCGGGGAGGGGAGCATGGCAGGCGTCCTTGTCATCACCGGCGCGAGCCGTGGCATCGGCGCCGCCACGGCCCGCCTCGCCGCGGCGCAGGGCTGGCGCGTGGTGGGCACCTATCTGGAGCGGCGCGCGCCGGCCGAGGCGGTCGCGGCGGAGATCCGCGCCGCGGGCGGCGATGCGCTGATGCTGCAGGCCGACACGACCGTCGAGGCGGACGTGGCGCGCATCTTCGACGAGGCGGAGGCACGCTTCGGCAAGGTCACCGGCCTGGTCAACAATGCCGGCATGAATGGCGGCCCGACGACCGTGGCCGACCTCTCCACGGCCGAGCTGCGCCGGCTGATCGACATCAACGTGACCGGCACCTTCCTCTGCGCGCGCGAGGCGGTGCGCCGCATGGCGACGGATCGCGGCGGGCCGGGAGGCGCCATCGTCAATCTCGCCTCCGTGGCCGCTGTGCGCGGCAGCGCGGGCGAGCGCGTGCACTATGCGGCCTCCAAGGGCGCCGTGGTGAGCATGACCATCGGCCTGGCGCAGGAGGTGGCGCGCAGCGGCATCCGGGTGAACGCCGTCAGCCCCGGCCTCACCGAGACGGAGATGAACCCGCCCGACCGGCTCGCCCGCCTGGTGCCGACGGTGCCGATCGGCCGCGTGGCGGCGCCGGAGGAGGTGGCGCGGGTGATCCTCTTCCTGCTGTCCGACGCGGCCTCCTACATGCTGGGCGTCAACGTCACCGTCTCCGGGGGGCGCTGAGCCATGGCGGGACGGATCTCGCGCCGGGTGCTGATCGACCATCCCGGCGGGCCGGAGGTGCTGCGGGTGGAGAAGGTGGAGGTGGGCGCGCCGGGCGCGGGCGAGGCGCTGCTCCGCCACACCGCCATCGGCGTGAACTTCATCGACATCCAGCACCGCACCGGCCGCTACCCCCTGCCGGCCTATCCCGCGCCGCTCGGCATCGAGGGCGCGGGCGTTGCGCTGGAAGTGGGGCCGGACGTGGACACGGTGCGGCCGGGCGAGCGGGTGGTCTATTCCTTCCCGCCGGTCGGCTCCTATGCCGATCTTCGCCGCATGGAGGCGGGGCACCTGGTGCCCATCCCGGACGGCATTGGCGACGACCTCGCCGCGGCGGCCTTCAACAAGGGCCTGACCGCGCATTACCTGCTGCACACCACCTATCCCGTGCAATCCGGCGAGACGATCGTCGTGCATGCGGCGGCGGGCGGCGTGGGGTCGCTGCTGTGCCAATGGGCCTCGGCGAAGGGCGCGCGGGTGATCGGGGTCGTCGGCAGCGCGGAGAAGGCGCGCATCGCGCAGGAGAATGGCTGCGCGGCGGTGGTGATCCACCCGCAGGAGGATCTCGCGGCACGGGCCCGCGCCCTGACCGGCGGGGCGGGCGTGCCGGTCGTCTATGACTCCGTCGGGCGGGACAGCTTCGAGGCCTCGCTGAACTGCCTGCGCCCGCGCGGCACGCTGGTGAGCTTCGGCACGGCTTCCGGCCCGATCCCGCCCCTGGACCTGTTCCGGCTGAACACGATGGGCTCGCTCTACGTCACCAGCCCCGCCTACGTAACCCACACGCAGGAGCGGGCCGAGCTGCTCGGCCGCGCGCGCGACCTCTTCGCCGCCCTCGCCGCCGGAACGCTCCGCGTTTCCCTCGGGCAGGTCTACGACCTTGCCGATGCCGCCGCGGCGCATCGCGACCTGCAGGGGCGCCGGACCACCGGGGCGAGCATCCTGCGGCCGGCGCGGGGCTGAGACCGCACGGATTCGACGATCTTCCCGCGAAATGAGCGCCCGGCGGCCGAAAGCCTTGCGCGTATCCAGGATTGGGCATTTTATATGTTGTAAGAAAACTGGGGAGGGACGGAGACCGTGATCGCCACGCTGTCCGCACGCGAACTGACGCCGGACGTCGAACTCCGCAGCGAAGAAGCGGCTCCTGTCCTTGCGGTGGAAGGACTCGCCGTGGAGTTCTCCACCGCCGCAGGCACCGTGCGGGCGGTGGACGGGGTGAGCTGGTCGGTCGGCGCGGGGGAGACGCTGGCGCTTGTCGGGGAGTCTGGCTGCGGCAAGTCGGTCACCGCGCTCTCCATCATGCGGCTGCTGGCCCGGCCGGCGGGGCGCATCACCGGTGGCCGCGTCCTGTTCGGCGGGCGCGACCTGCTGGCCCTGCCGGAAAGCGAGATGCGCGCGATCCGCGGCCGCGACGTCGCGATGATCTTCCAGGAGCCGATGACGAGCCTGAACCCGGTGCTCACCATCGGCGCGCAGCTCGCCGAGCCGCTCACCATCCATCTCGGCATGAACGAGGCCGAGGCGCGGGCGCGCTCCATCGAGCTGCTCGGCCTGGTCGGCATCTCCGACGCCGAGCGGCGGCTCGGCCAGTATCCGCACCAGTTCTCCGGCGGCATGCGGCAGCGCGTGATGATCGCCATCGGCCTCGCCTGCAATCCCAAGGTCATCATCGCCGACGAGCCGACCACCGCGCTCGACGTCACCATCCAGGCGCAGATCCTGGAGCTGATGAAGGACCTCTCGCGGCGCCTCGGCATCACCCTGGTGCTGATCACCCACAACCTCGGCATCGTCGCGCGCTACGCCGACAAGCTCGCGGTGATGTATGCCGGCCGGGTGGTGGAGGACGGGCCGGCGGAGCAGGTGTTCCGCGCGCCGCGCCACCCCTATACCGCCGGCCTGCTCCGCTCCGTGCCGCGGCTGGACCAACCGCGCCGGCAGGCGCTGGAGACCATCGAGGGGCTGCCGCCGAACCTGCTGCGCCCGCCCGCCGGATGCCGCTTCGCGCCGCGTTGCGCCGCCCGCATTCCCGCCTGCGAGCGTGACCCGCCGCTGCGGCCGATGGAGCCGGGCCGCCGGGCCGCTTGCCACCGCGCCGAGGAGATGCCGTCGGCGCTGCCCGTCGCGCCGGCGCCGACGCGGGAGGCGCGGCGGCGGCCGCAGCCGGAGGTCGCGGGCCTGCTGCAGGTGCGCGGCCTGACTAAGCACTTCGCGGTGCCGACGCGGGGCCTGATGGGTGGGAAAGCCGTGGTCCGTGCGGCCGAGGATGTGTCCTTCTCCATCGGTCGCGGCGAGACGCTGGGCCTGGTCGGTGAATCCGGCTGCGGCAAGACCACGGTCGGGCGGCTCGTGCTGCGCCTGGAGGAGTCGACCCAGGGCGAGATCCTGTTCGGCGGGCGGGACATCGCCGCCGCCTCCGAACGCGAGATGCGCGCCCTGCGCACGCGCATCCAGGTGATCTTCCAGGACCCCTACAGTTCGCTGAACCCGCGCATGAGCATCGGCGACACCATCTGCGAGCCGCTGATCCACCGGCTGCGCATGGGCCGCGCCGCGGCGCAGGAGCGCTGCGCGGCGCTGCTGCGCCAGGTCGGTCTGCCGGCCGAGATGGCCGGACGCTACCCGCACCAGATGTCGGGCGGCCAGCGCCAGCGTGTCGGCATCGCGCGCGCGCTCGCCATGGAGCCGGAGTTCATCGTCTGCGACGAGGCGGTCTCGGCGCTCGATGTCTCCGTGCAGGGACAGATCATCAACCTGCTGGAGGAGCTGCAGGCGGAGCTTGGCCTCTCCTACCTGTTCATCGCGCATGATCTGGCGGTGGTGCGCCACCTCTCGCAACGCATCGTGGTGATGTATCTCGGCCGCGTCATGGAGACGGCGGAGCGCGACGCGCTCTACAGCACGCCGCTGCACCCCTATACGCGCGCCCTGCTCGATGCCGCTCCGGTGCCGGACCCCGAGGTGGAGCGCGCCCGCGCGCCGCGGGCATTGAGCGGCGAGCTGCCCTCGCCCCTGGCGCCGCCCTCGGGCTGCGTCTTCCGCACGCGCTGCCCCATGGCGGTGACCGAATGCGCGGCCACGGTGCCGCCGCTGCGCGAGGTGCGGCCGGGGCATCACGCCGCCTGCATCCGTATCTGAGGGGAGGGAAGAGGCATGCTGAGCTACCTGGCCCGCCGCATCGCGCTGATGGTGCCGACGCTGCTGGGCGTCGCCCTGATCACCTTCTTCATGCTGCGCGTCGTGCCAGGCGACATCGTCGAGATGAAGCTGCGCAGCGATGGCGGCTATGTGACGCAGGAGCTGATCGCGACCGAACGGGCGCGGCTCGGCCTCGACCGCCCGCTGGTGACGCAGTTCGCCGAATGGATGCAGGGGCTGGTGACGCTCGATCTCGGCACCTCCATGTGGACCGGGCGGCCGGTGGCCGAGGAGATCGGCGTGCGGCTCGGCCTGACCATGCAGGTCGCGGTGATGGCGGCCATCATCTCCATATTGATCGCCATTCCGCTCGGCACGCTCTCCGCCCTGTTCCGCGACACCTGGGTGGACTACCTGGTGCGCCTCTTCACCATCGCCGGGCTGGCGGTGCCGGCCTTCTGGCTGGGCATGCTGATCATCCTCACCTTGCTCGCCCTGTTCCACTGGTCGCCGCCGGTCACCTACACGCCCTTCTGGCAGTCGCCGCTGGAGAACCTGTCGCAACTCATCTGGCCCGCGCTGGCGGTAGGCTACCGCTATGCGGCCGTGGTCGCGCGGATGGTGCGCTCCTCGATCATCGAGGTGATGAAGGAGGACTACATCCGCACCGCGCGCGCCAAGGGCGTGTTCGAACGGCTGGTGGTCACGCGCCACGCCATGCGGAACGCCCTGCTGCCGGCCATCACCGTGGCGGGGCTGGAATTCGCCTTCCTGATCGGCGGGCTGGTGGTCACGGAGCAGGTGTTCAACCTGAACGGCATCGGCCGGCTCTTCGTCGAGGCCGTCTCCCGCAGCGACTTCATCCTGATCCAGGCGCTGGTGATGCTGCTGGCGCTGGTCTTCGTCACCATGAACCTGGTCATCGACATGCTCTACGGCGTGCTCGACCCGCGCGTGCGGCACGGCTGAGGGAGGCAGGGCCATGAGCGTTTCCACCTCGGACGAGATGGCGCCGCCGGCCCGGCGGCGGGCCTGGCGGTCGAACCCGGTGCTGCGCTTCGTGCTGGCCCAGCCGCTCGGCGCGGCCGGGCTGCTGGTCATCCTGATCATGGCGGGCGCCGCGATCCTGGCGAACGGGGTCGCGCCCTACGACCCCGAAGCCGTCGATTTCATGGCGATGCTGGCGCCGCCATCTTTCGATCACCCGCTGGGCACCGATGCCTTCGGGCGCGACATCCTGTCGCGCATCATCCATGGCGCGCGCACCGCGCTGAGCATCGGCTTCCTGTCCTCCCTGCTGGGCTGCACGGCGGGCGGCCTGCTGGGCGTGACCTCGGCCTATTTCGGCGGCAAGGTCGATCTCATCCTGCAGCGCTTCGTCGATATCGTGCTCTCCTTTCCCATCATCGTGCTCGCCCTGGTGGTGGTCGCGGTGGTGGGGCGGCAGCCTGTCGCGGGGATCGACCTCAACCTGATCGCCGCCATCGCCATCCCGATCGTGCCGCGCGCGGCGCGCGTCATCCGCTCGGCGGCGCTGGCTGTGCGGGCCATGCCCTATATCGACGCCGCGCGGGCCGGCGGCTACCGCCACAGCCACATCATCCTGCGGCACATGGCGCCGAACGTGCTGGCGCCCTACCTGATCCTGCTCACCGCCTATATCGCGCAGGCCATCCTGCTGGAGGCGTCGCTCTCCTTCCTCGGCCTCGGCGTCTCCGAGCCCAAGCCGGCCTGGGGCCTGATGCTGGCGGGCGATTCCGCCAATTTCTACCAGGAGGCCCCGTGGATGATCCTGTTCCCGGGCCTCGCGATCTCGCTCGCGGTCTTCGCCTTCAACCTGTTCGGCGACTCGCTGCGGGACTGGCTGGACCCGAAGTTCAGGATGTGACCGGCCGCACCGAAGATCAGCCAGGCGCTCGACGAAGCGCCGGCGCATAAGGGGAGGAAACACGATGACGCATGCATTCGACGGCCCCCGCATCGGCCGGCGCGCCGCGCTGGCGCTGCCCGCCCTCGCGCTGGCCCGCCCGGGCATCGCCCGCGCGCAGGACGGCGCGCCACGGCGTGGCGGCACCCTCACCTACGCGGTTGCCGCCGAGCCGCCGACCTATGACCTGCATGCGACCAGCACCTTCGCGGTGATGCACCGCCTGGCGCCGCACTACTCGACGCTGCTGCGCTACGAGCCCGGCAACTACCCGAAGATCACCGGCGACGTGGCGGAAAGCTGGACCGCGGCCGACGACAAGCTGACCTTCACCTTCAAGCTGCACCCCGGCATCCGCTTCCATGACGGCACGCCGCTGACCTCGGAGGACGTGAAGGCCACTTATGATCGGTTGCGGGCGCCGCCGGAGGGCGTGGTCTCCAACCGCCTGCCTTCCTTCCAGCGGATCGCCGAAGTCGAGGCGCCGGACCCGCAGACCGTCATTTTCCGGATGAAGGCGGTGGACGCCTCCATCATGGACACCTTCGCCTCGCCTTGGAACGCGATCTACAGCGCCGCGCGGCTGGCGAAGGACCCGAACTTCCCCGCCCGCAACGTCATGGGCAGCGGGCCGTTCAAGTTCGTCGAGCATGTCGCCGGCTCGCACTGGGTCGGCGAGCGGTTCGACGGCTATTTCCGCGAGGGAAAGCCCTATCTCGACGGGTTCCGCGCCATCACCATGTCGCCGGCGGCCATGGTGAACGCCCTCTCCGGCCGGCAGATCCTGGCGGAGTTCCGCGGCTTCACGCCGAACGAGCGCGACCGCATCGTCCGCGCCCTGGGCGAGGATGCGAGGGTTCAGGAATCGAGCTGGATGCTCCACATGATCCTGACCTTCAACTGCCAGAAGAAACCCTT
>Ga0182742_1001013_pt1 | contig 38566 bp, 29 predicted proteins | sample eDN5th37CBELigMG_FD_128880 | JGI IMG/M metagenome (GOLD analysis project Ga0182742, IMG submission 128880) | Enriched Miracle-Growth compost microbial communities from Emeryville, California, USA - eDNA 5th pass 37_C BE-Lig MG (version 2)... ... | reverse complement strand
TGCAGCAGCTCGAGCTCACGAATCAACGAGAACCCGAACAGCAGGGCTTCGTCGCTGCCAGTGGACACGCGGCCGCCGCGATTCTTGTACTCGTTCACGAACAGCATCCAGAGGCGGTACTGTTCGCGCCAGTCGGATTCGTTCTTGGTCGTCCAGTTGTGCATCGCCGATCCGTGCACCTCCTTGCTCGGGCTGTAGCGACGCGTATATGCGTCCGGGAATGCGTAATCCTGGAACCATTCCTGGGTTCGCGCTCGCATGTAGTCCCGATACTTCTCGTAGACGGTGTAGGTTGGCGAGAGCGTCGTGTCGTTCGCCAGCATCTCGTTCATCACCGCATTCCATTTCTCCGAGTACGGCGCTGCCGCCTGCGACCAAAGATTCGCGCCTTCGCCGAAGCGATCCTGCTCGTTCTGATAGTTGAAGTCGTGCTTGAAATACTGAACCGTGCGGTCCTCGAACATGGCCTCGGGCAAGCCGTACCAGTGTTCGATCGAGCCCACGCCGGCGCGGGAGCTGTCGAGCGCGTTCCAGCGAGCGACCATGGTCTGACGGTGATGAATCATCGAGCGCAGGCCCACCTTCTTCATCTCATCCATGGATGCGCGAATCACCTCGGGAGCGAATCCTGCATCCTTGACGCCATCGGCGCCCGCCTTCTTGGCCATGCGCACCCATTCACGCGCCTGCTCCTGAGTCGTCGGCAGGTTGAAGCTGCCATCCGGATAGAAACCGAAGCGCAGGAAAGCCGAGATCTTCGGTGCGGTGATCAGGTTCTGCGCGCTCTTGCGTTTGAGCTTGAGAATCCAGTCGAGCCCCGCCCCCGACCCCGGATCGCGAATGGTGGTGATGCCGTGAGCCAGATCCAGTTTGAATTCGTATTCCGGATTGAGCGTGATGTGCTGGTGCGTGTCGATCAGGCCGGGCATCACGTACAGGCCCTTGCCGTCGATCTCACGACCACCGGGCTTCAACACCGGCACATCCTTGGAGTATGCCGAGGAACCGACGGCGCCCGGCAGATGGATCGACTTGATCCGGCTGCCCTCGATCACGATGTCCACCGGGCTGATCGGCGGCGCGAGCGTGCCTTCGATGATGGTGACGTTGCGCAGGATCAACTGGCTGTAAGGGCCCTCGCCTTCCTTGTGTTCCGGTGGCTCGATCCGATTGTCTCTCTGCGCCGCCGTGGCGCTGCAAGCTGCGGCCGCAAGCGCCAGGCAAGCGAAATGTTTCAAGATGCGATTCATTGACCATCCTCGAGCGCAGCGCCCGCCGATCCGGGGCGCTGCGCTCATGTCCTAACTGGAGATTGTTACCAAGCGCCGTTCACTGCCTGCAGCAGGACGACTACTGCGCAAGGCCCGGCTGCACGATCTTCTTGCCGGTGCGGGCCTTTTCGGCGTCGACCATGGTCTTGACATCGGCCAACAGCTTCTTCGCATCGAAGATCACGCCTTCCTTGATCGTGTACTTCACGCCGCCGATACGCTGCACCGAGCCGTCGTCCATCAACTTGATGGAGCCGGTGCCGTACAGCACCTTGAAGTTCTCCAGCGGGTTCTGATCGACGATCAGCAGATCGGCCAGCTTGCCGATCTCCACGCTGCCGGTGTCGTTGTCGATACCCAGCGCCTCGGCGCCGCTCAGGGTGGCGGCACGCACGACTTCCAGCGGTGCGAAACCGGCTTCCTGCAGCAGCTCCAGCTCACGGATCAGGGAGAAACCGAACAGCATCGCCTCGTCGCTGCCGGTGGTGACCCGGCCACCGCGATTCTTGAACTCGTTGATGAACGTCTGCCACAGCTGGAATTGCTTGCGCCAGTCCACCTCGTTCTTGGTGCTCCAGTTGTGCTGCGAGGCGCCGTGATGTTCCTTGCTCGGCACCAGCGATTTCTCGAACGCGGCCGGCATCGCGTACAGATCGAACCATTCCTGAGTTCGTGCGCGCATGTAATCGCGAAGCTTTTCGTACACCACCATCGTCGGATCGAGCGTGAAGCCCAGCCCCACCATCTCGTCCAGCACCGCATTCCACTTATCGGAGTACGGCGCTGCACCCTGCGTATAGAGCGTACCGCCCTGACCGAAGCGCATCTGCTCGTTCTGATAGTTGAAGTCGGTCGAATACCCCTGCACGGTGCGATCGGTGAACATCGCCTCTGGCAAGCCATACCAATGCTCCATCTGCGTCACACCTGCGCGCGCGCTGTCGAGCGCATTCCAACGCGCCACCATCGTCTGGCGATGATGGATCATGGAGCGCAGCCCGACCTTCTTGGCTTCATCGAGCGCTGCCTTGATCACGACCGGTGAGAAACCCGCATCCTTGATGCCGTCGGCACCGGCCGCCTTGGCCATGCGAATCCACTCGCGCGCCGCCTTCTCGGTGGTGGGCAGGTTGAAGCTGCCATCCGGGTAGTAGCCGAAGCGCAGGTAGGTCTTGATCTTGGGCGCGGTGATCAGGTTCTTGGCGCTCTTCTCCTTGATCTCGTTCATGAACGCGAGGCCGGAGGTCGTGCCCGGATCGCGAATGGTGGTGATGCCATGCGCGAGATTTAGCTTGAACTCATATTCCATCTGCGGCGCGATGTGCTGATGGTTGTCGATCAGGCCCGGCATCACGTACATGCCTGTCCCGTCGATCTCGCGTCCACCGGGCTTCAGCACCGGCACGTCCTTGGAATAGGCGGAGGAGCCCACCGCGCCGGGCAGATGGATGGACTTGATCCGATTGCCTTCGATCACAATGTCCACCGGGCTGATCGGCGGCGCGAGCGTGCCTTCGATGATCGTGATATTTCGCAGGATCAACTGAGAGTACGGCCCCTCGCCCTCCTTGCGCTCGGGTGGTGCCTGCATCCGCGAGGTCTGAGCCGCAACGGCGCACATCGAGCCGAAGGACAGCGCGACGCACACGATATGTTTGAGGATTCTATTCATGATGATTCTCTTGCCTTTGGTCGGATGCGCCATCAGAACTTCTTGGTGAGCTCGAGCGTGAACGCCCGGCCTTGCAGCAGGCCGCTATGCACCGCAGTGCTGTAGCCGTAGCCGAAGTTGGCTGCAGCCACCGGCGGGGCTTCGTCGGTGAGATTGATGATTCCCAGCTTCACGTTCGAATCCGACAGCCACGTATTGTCCGAGTCGAACGCATACGAGCCGAACGCGTTGAAGTAGAGAACGTCTTCGATCTTGTAGCGGTACACGTTGGCGTTGCCGCTGTACTGCGGGACGATGTAGCTCGGCCGACCGAGCGACTCGTAGATCGCAGAAGTCGTGGTCGCGTTGCTGTCCGCATACGAACCGATGTAGTACGCACTCACGCCGGCGCCCCAGCCACCGTTGCGCCAGGTCGCCGTCATCGAGCCGCGCCACTCTGCATTGCCGTCCACACCGAGACGCTCGGTGTAGACCGAACCTCCACCCGGAACGTTGAGAATGGTGTGAGAACGCAGCACATGGGTCGCATCGGCGCTGATCGAAACATCGCCAATCATCGTCGCCATGTTGTAACTGACGTTGAAATCCCAACCCGCCACCTTGCCTTGCGAGAGGTTCTGCGGAGGCGCGTCGATCTGGTGGATGCGTCCGGCGGCGGCCAGCGGCGCTCCCGGGTTGGCCGCGTTGTAGGCCGCGAACAGCCCCCGATCTTCAGCCGTAGGGGCAACGCGCGTGACCGCGCGATCGCCCTTGTAGTCCGCGGTGCCTTCGCCGAAATCGATGTTCTCGAGCGGCACGCCTGCAGCGAGCTGCGCCTGCGTGTACGCCGTCAGCAGCAACATGTCGTTGTTGCGAATCTGCGGGGCGCCGAGCGAGGCGATGATGTTGGACTGCTCGATCTGCCAGTAATCCGCAGAGATGCTCAGGCCGCGCACGAACGGCACCTCGAACACGATGCCTGCGCTCAGGCCCTCGGAATCGACCGGCGCGAGATCCGGATTGCCGGAGGTGCCGTTGCGGTAGATGTACGCACCTTCGGCCGTCGCCGTCTGCCGATATGGATCGATGCTGCCGGGAGCACCCGCGTAGGTCCACTGCGAGGCGTTGTAGAGCAACGGCAGACTCGGTGCGGTGAATCCTTCGTTGTAGGATCCACGCAGCATCACCGAGCGGACCGGGCGGAAGTTCAGTCCGAACTTCGGCTTGGTGGTCGAGCCGAAGTCGCTGTATCGCTCGTGACGAACGGATGCGCTCAGTTCGAGCGTATCCACGAACGGCACCGCGTTGACGCTCGATACCAGCGGCACGATGGTCTCCGCGTAGAAGCTCTTGACGGTGCGATCGCCACGCGCATCGGGCTTCGGCGATGCCGGGATGAAGTCATTGTCGTTCGGATCCAGCCCGGAGTCCGCTGGGTTCATGCCGGCATACGGCGGCCGAAAGTCGCGATAGCCTTCTTCGCGATACTCCACACCGACACCCGCGTTGATGTCGCCGCTCCAGATGGTGAGCAGCGAGCCGCCGATCTTCGCATCGAAGCTGGTGAGCTCGCTGCGCCCTTCGCGGCGCCACTCCTGAGTGAACGAGTCGAGTACGGCCGGGTTGTTCTTGTACGGCTGATCTGCAATCACCGCGCCGTCCTGAACCATGAACGTGTAGCCGAACGGGTTGTACGCGGTGCTTGCCGTGGTCTGCATCAATGCGGATTGGAAAGCACTCTCGCGCACCGAGTACGGATTGCTATCGGTGACCTCGCCGTAGCTGCGCAGCGCGCCAACTTCCCAGTTCCAGCGGTCGGCGAGCGTGCCGCGTGCACCGCCGACCACACGATAGGTTTGCGAGCTCACATCGGTGACTTCGGTGCGATCCGGATCGAACACCACCGACTGCAGAGTGATCGAGCGCGGCGTGCCGACCAGGCGCGCCGTGCCGTCGGCGTTGGGCAGCCCCGCTGGATCGTAGAACCGCGAACCGTACGGGTTGAACGGATTGTCCACCGACATCGGCGCAAGCCTGTCGGCCGAGGGCGCATTCAGATTGATCGGATTGCGCACGATCTTCGATTCGGCGCGGTAGTACGACAGGTCGCTGAATAGCGTGATGTTGTCAGTGAGATCGTATTCCAACGCCGTGAACAGGTTGGCGCGTTGGCTCTCACCCAAACCCATCGTGTAGGCGTTGTTGTTGCCGTAGAACTCCGGGTTGTTGGCGCGGGTGGGCGCAACCGAAGTGAGCGTCATCGAGCCATCGACGGGACGGAAGTAGTTGGCGGCCGTGCCCGTGCCGATGCGAAACACCGGATAAATGCCTGTGCCCGAGCGGCCGTCGAAAGGACCGCCAATCGCATTGAAGGGCGCCGGTACCCGCGAGGTGTTGTTCGTGGAGGTCGAGAAGTCACGGTCACGCAGCCAGATCGCTTCGCGATTGAAGGCTTCCAGCGTGGCCACGATGCGGCCATTGCCGCTGGCGAAAGTTCCGCCGTGAGTCAGGGAGACCTGCTGGGTCTCGCCACCACCGTGTTCGGTGGTACCGATCCGCGCGCTGAGCTGAGTCCCGTCGAAATCGCGGCTGGTGATGTAGTTGACGACGCCCGCTACCGCATCCGAACCGTAGATGGACGATGCACCGTCACGCAGGATCTCGATGCGCGCGAGACCCTGGGTCGGCAACTGGTTGACGTTGGGTGCGTATTGAAGTGCGTCGGTGGTGGGATGCGCGATCAGGCGGCGTCCGTTCAACAGAACCAGCGTGTCGCTTGCCGACAGCCCTCGCATGCTTACAGTTGCGATGTCACCTCGCGCACCGGCGCCGCCGCGCGGAGCTTCGTTCGCAGGTGACCCCGTGACCTGAGGCAACGAGCTCAGCATCTCGACCGGTGTGAGCGCATTGCGCAGCTCCATCTGGTCCTGGCTGAGAGTGGTGACTGGCAGCACATCTTCCGAGGCGGTGCGTCGCAAGTTCGAACCGGTGACGACGATCTCCTCAACCGGCGGCGCGACTTCATCGGCGGCCGGCGCGACTGCCTCGGGTGCTTGAGCAAGGCGGATCGCGCCACTGATAAGGGGCTGATTCGTGCTCGGCGCTCGCGTCGGGATGGTGCTTTGTGCAATCAGAATCGCTCCGCTCGGATCTCCGCGCAGCTCCAACGGCGTGCCTTCCAATAAACGAAGCAGCGCCTGCTCCTTCGTGAACTCTCCGACCGCGCCGACAGTGCGAACACCGCTCACCTGTTCGGGCCGGTAGACAAGGTCAGTTCCAAATTCTGCGGAAGCCAACAGCAATGCCTGCCGCAGATCGCCCGCAGGAATGGCAACCGCGCGTGCCGCATCGGCTGCGGCGATCGTCGAGATGGAACAGCCCGCCAGAACCGCGGCCACACAGGTGCGCACACTCATGAACTTCAGCATCGAACCCTCCCTAACCAGATAACGTCTGCATCGAAATTTCCCCACGCCAGTCGATTTATTTTTCTGTCACTGCGGGAGACGGGCGAAGCTCGAAAATCCCTCCTGAGATTTTTTTTATCTTTGCGACGAGCGATTCGCGGTGCGTGTTGCCCGCGCTCCGCGATTGACGACGCAACGCATTGGTGCGTCCACTCGATTCGGTGCTCCTGCTTCGACCACGGTGCTCGCGGTCACGACAAGTGCTGCGAGGACGATGCGAATTCCTTTCGATCTCGCTCCATGTGACGCACGAAACAGGCATGAGAACCGTGTGCAGACCCGCGCTCGTGCAAATTCAGACGCAAGCTCGTACTGGCATGCTTACTGCTTCTATGCCGCCCGCATCAGTCATCACGTGATCGGGGAGCACTCATGAGAGACGCCGTATTGCTTCGGTGTGCGCGAGCACGATGAAGCCGTTGTTATCGCCGGTGAGCACCGAAATGCCCGCCTCCTCGCTCGAGCCCCTCGATACGTGGTTCAAGCGAGAGATCCTGGCGCACGAGTCCATTCTGGTGCGTTTCATCGCCCGCCTCTGGCCGCGTCGTCACGAGATCGTCGACATCCGGCAAGAGGCTTACGTTCGCGTCTACGAGGCGGCGCAGACCGAGCGTCCAAAAACGCCCAAGGCATTCCTGTTCGCCACCACCCGCCACTTGATCGCGGACCGCGTGCGCCGCGAGCGGATCGTGTCGATACGCGCCGGTGGGGATACCGACTTCTTGAACGTCTTAATCGAGGAGTTCTCGCCGGAGCGGCGGGTCAGCGCGCATCAGGAGATGGCGCGGCTCGCCCGTGCGTTCGATCGTCTGCCATCGCAGTGTCGCGAGGTGCTGTGGCTCAGACGAGTGAAGGAACTGAATCAGAAAGAAGTGGCGCAGCGCATGGGGCTGTCCGAGAAGACCATCGAGAAACATCTGCGGACCGCTGCGCGCCTGCTGGCGCGTTACACAAACGAGAATGCGCTCGAGCCGAAAATTCACGTGACCGAGAGATCCGGGACCGACGAGACAAGCCGTGGACGCGGACAGCAACAACGATATTGAAGAGCGCGCGAGTGCCTGGCTGATACAGCGTGACTCGGGCAACTGGACCAAGGCCGATCAAGCGCGCCTCACCGAATGGCTCGAAGCCTCCACGCGCCATCGCATCACCTTCCTGCGACTGGAGCTTGCCTGGGAATCCTCGGCGAGGCTCAAGGCACTGGGAGCTGGCGTTCCGGGCGATCTGCCACCGCCACCAGGCGAGTGGAACCTCACACCGTCCTACGATTCGGCGCGTCCGGATTGGAGCGAGGACGCACCCGAGACCCCTCGAACCGAGCACGCCGCCGGCTGGATACATTCGCTGGTCGACAAAGCGCGTAGCAAGAGCCGGCAGTTCGTCATCGCGGCCAGCGTATTGTTGTCGGTAGCGACCGGCTTTGGGGCGTACCACATTCAATGGCGCGGCCAGGATTTCGCGACGCCGATCGGCGGACTGGCGTCGGTCCCGATGGTCGATGGCTCCAAGATCACGCTGAACACCGACAGTCAGGTTCGAGTGAAGCTGTCCCAGCGGGAGCGACGCATCGAGCTCGATCGAGGCGAAGCTTTTTTCGAGGTCACCAAGGACCGCGATCGGCCCTTCGTCGTGCAAGCAGGCGGTCGGCGCGTCGTTGCCGTCGGCACGAAGTTCTCCGTTCGTCGCGACGGCGAAGCCCTCGAAGTCACTGTCACCGAAGGCATCGTGAAACTGGACGACACGGTCCTCACCGTCGGCATGATTGCACGTGAGAGCGACGGTGGAGTGCGGGTTGAACGCAAGAGTCTTGCCGATGCGGAGTTGCAACTGAGCTGGCTTCGCGGCGTGCTGATGTTCCGCGACCTGCCGCTGTCGGAGGCGGTCGCAGAAATCAATCGCTACAACACTCGCAAACTGGTGATCTCAAATCCAACCGTCGGCGCGCTGCGAGTCGAGGGCAACTTCAGGCCCACCAACCTGCTGGCGTTCGTGCGCCTGCTAGAAACCGGCTTCCCCGTCCGCGTCACGATGCAAGCAGACCGGATCGTTCTCGACGCGCGATAACAGCGGCTCGCAGATCGCGCGAGGAGCTAGTGGGACGCGACGATCACGGGTTCAGCACCGAGAAGCCGGCGACATGTCGTTGCCGGGAAACTCACTCAAAGCATCGAAACGGTCCGGCCGGCCGATCGGACCTGAAATTCTCGTTCGAGGCACATCACGACAGCGACCTTCCCAGTCCTCTCCACGATTCAGGGGATTGCTGTCTTGCCTCCCAGCGTACTTCCGTATCCAAGCCCTACCTGGCGTAAGCACGCGCCGCGCATCCCGTTGAAACATCCAACTCAGAACACCCAGTCGCCGATGCATGCACCCTGAATCCGGTTGAATCCACAATGCAACCTTCTCTCCTCAAGTAACAACTCCGTTGCGTTAGCCTCTCGGCACATCGTTGACGCTGAGCGCGCGGAGCGCTCACCCCACGTTTGTACGGCTTGGCCGCCGCTCACAACTGCGGGCAACTGCCACGCTGGAACGAGAGATCCCGATGCTTGTAACTGCGTTTGCCTTTGCAGTGACGCTACTGCTGATGATTGGACTGCGCCCGCTGGCGCCTGCGCTTGGATTGATCGATCGCCCGGGAGGGCGAAAGAAACATCAAGGCGAAGTGGCGGTCATCGGCGGGCTGGCGATCTTCGGCGGCTGCCTCGTCGGATTGACGGTGCTGCTGCCGCAGAGCGTCCAGGTGCCGTTGCCTTTCCTGCTATGTGCGACTTTGCTGGTGGCGGTTGGCGTTGCCGACGATCGCTTCGATGTATCGGCGTGGGCGAGGCTCGGCGTACAGGTCACAGCGGCTGTGATCATGGTGTTCTGGGAGGGGCTGGTCATCCGCGAGCTGGGCGTGGTGAACGGCGCCTTTCATTTCGAGCTAGGCGGGTTCGCACCCGTATTCACCGTTCTCGCCATTCTCGCGGCCATCAATGCCTACAACATGATCGATGGCCTCGACGGGCTGGCATGCAGCCTGGCGCTGGTCGCCATCCTTTCTCTGCTGCTGGCAGCGCATGGCAATGCCGCCACGGGCGCCGTGCCGATTCTGGCGATGCTCGCAGCCACCCTCGGTGGCTTCGTGCCTTTCAACGTTCCTGTAGGCATCAACCACAAGGTGCGTTGTTTCATGGGCGATGCGGGCAGCACATTGCTCGGATTTTCCGTGGCTTGGTTCGGCATCCAGCTCAGTCAGTCGAGCGCGCCGGCGGTTCAGCCCGTAACCATCCTGTGGCTCACTACATTGCCGCTGCTGGAGCTGGTCGTGAGTTTCGGTCGTCGCGTGGCAGCCGGGCGGTCGCCGCTCTCGGCCGACGCCGATCACTTCCATCACAAGCTCATGCGAGCAGGCCTGTCGGTCACCGGCGCCTGGATCACGCTGGTGAGCCTGGCTGCGATATTCGCCACGACCGGACTGTTCCTGGAGCACATCGGCGTCGCGCCGCTCACATCTCTTGCGCTGCTGATCGCGATGAGCGCGGGCGCGACGCGCGCCATGCTGAAAGCACACTCCTGGGCAGAGAGCCTTCCTGCCTGGATGACTCAACGTCGCCATTCGCCAGTCCTTCGCCCAGGCCTTCCCGCAACCAGCACATAAGATCGCACTGAGAATGTCACAATGATACGTCCGCTGATCAAGGCCGCCATGCGCGGCACGCCGCTCATCGCGCTGGACTACGACATCGAACCGACGCCGCGCTGGGGCTTCGGCAAGCCGCCGCATGCGAAGCTGCAAGCGCTGCTCGCCGACCGCTTCGCGGACTATTCCAAGCTGCTGATGCAGATTGCGACGTATCGCTTCGACTTTCTGGCGATACCGGAACAGGCCACATCGACTCTGGAGCCCAGCCGTAAGAACGATTATTTCTCCGGCATGGATGCGCTGGCTCTCTATGCCCTGCTCAGGATGTGCCGACCGCGTCGCTACATGGAGATCGGCTCGGGAAACTCCACTCGCTTCGCCGCTCGCGCCATCCGAGACGAAGGCAGCGATACTCAGATCATATCCATCGATCCCCAGCCTCGCGCGGAGATCGACATGCTCGCTCACCGGATCGAGCGAACGTCGTTGGAGAATGTCGACCAGGAGATCTTCGGCGAACTGCAGACGGGCGATTTCCTGTTCTTCGACGGCTCGCACTACTGCCTGCCGAACTCCGACGTAGTGACCTTCTTCCTGGAGATCCTGCCTGAGCTGCCTCCCGGGGTGGTGGTGCAGGTGCATGACATCCGGCTGCCCTACGACTACCCGCCCAAACTCAAGCGCCACTGGTACGGCGAACAGTACATTCTCGCGATGTACCTGCTCAGCAGCCAGCAGCCCACCGTGCTGTTGCCGAACTACTTCATCTGGGAGCAGCCCAAGCTGCGAGCCATCGTCGAAGACATCGGCGGCGGCAATTCCTTCTGGTTCACGACCTGACGCCGACTCGTGAGTGCGACAAGAGCCGGGGCCTTCCCGGCTCGACTCATATATATGCTCCCGACTACAGCGCCTGTCGTGAAATGAACTGGCACATGCGCTCGGCGAGTGTTTCCACCGTGAGGCTGCCGGCCTTCTCCCAATTGCGCCGGCCGATGTCGAGGCGCTGAGCCGGACTCGCAGCAAGTCGAGCGATGGCAGCCGCCAGCTGGTCCGGACGGCGCGGCTCCACGAGATAACCGTTCTCGCCATCGTCGACCAGATCGGGTATTCCGCCGACCCGAGTTGCAACGACTGCGCGCCCCATCGCCATCGCTTCGACCAACACCCGGGGAGTGCCTTCGGACCACGATGGCAGCACGAACAGGTCGCAGGATCGAAAGGCCTGCAACAGCGCGGGACCAGGTGGCATCGGACCGCGAATGTCGACGGCGTGTCCAACACCGAGCTGCGCAATGTGGTCACGCAGCCGTTCCATTTCTCCGTGCGCGCCCCAGCCGATCAAAGTCAGTCGATAGCTCGGCGTCGGCGACTTCAACAGTCCGCTGAGTGCGTCGATGAGATCGCCAAGTCCTTTCTCCGCCACGATGCGCCCCACATAGAGCAGCTCCACGGGCCCGCTCGATCTCTGCTCCACAGGCGCTTCCTCGAGCAACGCCGCCCGCGGCAACGTGGTCGAGACAACGCGCAGAATTTGCGAAGCATCCGCTCCTGACGCAAGCAGATTCTGCTCGAGCTCCGAACCATTGACGATGCTAGGCCAGCGCCTGGCGAAAAATCGCTCCACGCAGCCCGTCGCTCGCGACAGCCACAGGCCTGCCCTGACCAGCAGAGCGTCGGCCCGCCTCGCCTGATTTGCGGCATCCACCGCAGAGCGATCGGAAACGAACCAAATCACCGGCTTGAATCGCAGCAACCACAACAGCGGCAGCAGAATCAGATTCAGATGCTCCGGCGCACGACAAATGACGACGCGCGTTCGACGACGGAGCTTCAACAAGCGCAGCAACAGCAACGGAGTATTACGGTACGCGCGCAGAAAACCTCTGCAGGAAGGCAGCGCCAGCAGCTCATCTTGCCGACGCAGCGCGTAGCGAACGTCCGCCTCGGTGACTTCATCCCCGATGCTGCCCTCCACGGGCAGCACCAGAGTCATCGAGTCGGTACATTCGCTGACCGCGCTGAGCCAGCGAGGAAACGAGCTTGCCGCAGCGACTCCATCGCTGGTGCGCCGATGCGGCTCCAGCCTGATGACGCCCAGCTTCACGACGCTGCAACCTCGGAGAAACGAGCCGACCTGCACAAGCCTTCAACAAAGCCGGCGATGCGTTTCGCCGCAGGCCCCGGCCGATACTGTGCCTCTGCTTCGATCGACGATCGCCGCAGCGATTCCGAACGTGCCGCAGACATGGCACGCTCGATGCCTTGCGCGATACTTCTCGGGTCGCGCGCGTCGATGGTCCAACCGGTCTTCTCGAAAAGCTCCCGCCCACCGCATTGGCTCGATGCGATGACCGGTGTGCCCAGCGACATCGCTTCGTTGATCACGTTGGCCCACGGATCGTGCAGGCTCGGGAGGATCAACGCATCGGCGCGCCGATACTCATCGAACACCGCCGTGCGCGACAGGAAGCCCAGCATGCGCAGCTCGATGCGCTCCGGGCAGGTATCCGCGAGGCGCTGGGCAAGCGGCCCATCGCCTGCCGTCGTCAGATGCAACTGTTGCTGAAGCGTGGCGGGCAGATGATGCAGCGCCTGGATCAGATTCTCGATGCCCTTACGTGCGTCGTGCTTACCCACGAACAGCAGCCGAAAGCGATCGCTCTGCGCATGCGTTTGCACGCGCGGCTCCAACGGAGGTGGATCCAGGACCTGCGTCCCCGTGACCATCGGCCCCACGATTCCGCGTGCATGCAGCCAGTCCGCGGAGCGTTCCGAATAACAGATGAAGCCGGAAGATTTACGAAGGATGCGTGCATGCAGCCCAGCGAATACGCGCGACACCAGGCCGGGCACTTCGTCGTCCGACCGCGGCTCGTTGTCGATATCGCCGACCCACGGGATCAAGGGCACACCATGAGCCTGCGCCCAACTGGCGATACGCAGGATGTCGATCGTGTTCGAGCGCGTCAGTACCGAGATGATCGCGTCGGGCTGCAGTTGCCGCAGGCGTTGAATCACGCCAGGGCAGAAAGTGAGCGGTCGCGAGTACGCATGCACAGTCCAGCTGCGGAGCACTTCGCTTTCGTAGTCCGTCGGGATCTCGGCGGACCATTTGCGATCGGACGTGAGGCGCGTCGCATACAGCACGCGCAACGGCAGCTGACGTGCGAGCTCACGAAACAGCCCGTGCCGATACGGGGCGACCATGTTATGAAACAGCACCACTCTCGACAGGCTCATGCCATCGGCTCCGCAAGCTTGAGCCGGGTGGCAACGGCAAGCGCAAGCTCGCGCATCGCGAACACCGGCAGCGAGGTCAACTGCCGCTTCAATCGCTTGCGTGGCTCCATGACCAGTCGGAACAGCCATTCCAGCCCGAGCCGGCGCAGGAACACTGGCGGATACACGACCTTGCCAGCCAGATAATCGATCGCGCCTCCCACGCCGACGTAGATCGCTGCATGCGGCACACGCCGGCGCAGCTCGCGAATCAGCAACTCCTGTTTCGGCACCCCGAGAGCCACCAGCACCACACAACGCTCTGGAATGACCGGCGCCAATACCTCCGCCGCTTGCGCCGGATCATCGATCCTCGCAGACGATCCGGGCGCAACTGCGACGCCGGAACGAACGAGCTGCTCTTCGAAGTCCCGCCGCACCGACTCCTGTGCGCCGATGATCATCACCTGCCAACCTCTGACCACGCTCGCTTCGATCAACGCGCTCGACAAGGCCACGCCCGTAGCGCGAGGCGGCACCAACGAGCCTCTCATCCGGGCTGCGACCTGCACCCCCACTCCGTCGCACGTGCGCACGTCGCTGCTATTCACCGCCGCGGCATAGACCGGGTCGCGCAACAGGTTCTGATCGATCTCGGGATTGACTGTAACGATGTGCGTGGCGATGCCCGCCTGCATGCGCAGGTGGGACAGCCGCACTACGTCGTCCACACTTACCGTATGCACGCGCAGACCCGAGCTCAATTGAAAACTGGCACGCACCAGGTCGAGCCCGGTCAGCATGGATATCGCAGAGGACACTTCAGCTCTCCAGAATGTTTCTTAGTTCAAGCGCTACGTCGGCGGTGCCGTAGTACTGCGCCGCCTGAGCGGATCTCAGCCGCGGCGGGCCGGCTTGACGCTCGATATCGAGGATGGCGTGCGCCAATGCCGGCAGATCCGCCGGTGCGGCCATGATTCCGCCCCACTGCTCGATGATTTCCGCCGTTCCCGGCAGCGCGTAAACGACAGGCATGGCGCCGGCGATCACCGCTTCGAGCACCGCCAGCGGGAAGGCATCCACTCGGGACAGATAGACCAGATAGCGATGACGCCCCAGCTGCGTCAGAACCTCATCGGCAGGCACGCGGCCGTGAACGCGAATCGCAGCTGCCAACGCGGGCTCACGTTGCGCAACTTCGCACAGGTAGTCCTTCATCGCCTGATCTGCTTCTCCGAAGATCTCCAGCGAGAAGCCGTCGCGCTCTGCCATCAGCAGCTGCAACAGCTCGATCATGTCGCGGATACCTTTTTCGGCCGCGACACGCCCTGCGAAGATCAACGATCCTCGCCTGCGCTCACGAAACGACAGGGGTTGAGGAGCGCACGACGGCAGCAAGGTACGCATGCGAGCAACGGGCGGTGCGCCTTCGACGCAGAAGAACTCGAGTTGCTCCTTGCTCAACACGACGAGCAGCTGCGCACGGTGCAGAATTCTGCGTGTCACCCACCTGCTGACAGGGTTGGCAAGATGACGCCACGTCAAGCTGCAATGGGGAGTGACGATGAGGCGAATGCCGGGCAGCCGCGAGAGCAGCGCAATGGCCAGAACATCCAAGGCATTGCCGTAGTGATACCAGACATTCGTCGAGCGGTCTGCGGCGGACCTGTTTGCCTGCCGTATGCATCGCACGTTGTCTCTGTGACGTCGCCACCAAAGACGCAAGCCTGCGACCGCACCTTGCGGCGCCTTGAACACTGCGCTATCCGCGGGCAGGACCGTCAGAGAACCCAACCCGGTGTGCGGCCAGAGCTGCGCAAGGCGGCGCATGAACACTTCAACGCCGCCTTGGTTCTGTTGCGCTCCGCCGATGGCGATGTAGCCATGCCTGCAATCGTTGCTCGCGATGCCTCGGCTCATGCCGCCCTCTCGCGCGCGTCTCTCCGAACGATAGCCGCACCCAACAGGAACCACGCGAGCGCCGTCCAGACGATGCTGTCCAGGAGCATCTGCATGACCAGGCACACCAGCAGCACTCGTCGCATTCCCAGCAGATGCGAGGAGCTCGTTCCGGCGGCGGCGCCGATGTTTTTTGCCAGGCTCCAGATGACCCAGCACATCACTGCGATCAGCGGCGCTCCGCCGAGCATCAACAGATAGATCACATCCGAATCGGCGTTGAAGCCCGGCTTGTAGAAGGCCGGGTAGCGCACCGGGGCGTACTGCGCCATGTACGGGCCGATCTCGGTCGTGGGCGCGCCGAACAACCAGGTCTCCGGCAGCGAAGACAGTGCGGCACGATACAAGTTGAAGCGATACAGGCTGGAGGATCCGACGTCCCAGTCGTACAGGCTGCGCCAGCGGCTGGAAAGATCCGCGATCAGAGATTCCGGCATGACGATCACGGAGACGGCCGCGAAGAAACAACCTGCGATGACAGCGGCGCGGCGCGTTGAACCGTCTAGGATCATGACGGCGACGATCGCCAACAGCCATGGCCCTCGGGAGAGCGTCGCGAGGAGTCCCAGCAACACGACGATCAACCCCGCCAGGTAGGACGCTCTGGAGCCGATGCGCCCGCCTCGCAGCAGCACGATACCGGCGGCCAGGGCGACCGCGTCGAAGTAACCGAACACCGTGCGATGCTGCCAGGAAAGAAACTCGATCTTGCCCGGCAGTGGAGCGCCATACTTCAACAACAGCGCCATGCAGGCGCCCACCGCCACCCAGAACCAGATTTTGAGCAGCCGCTCGAACGTGCGCTCGTCGCGGAAAGCGAGAAACGAGAACACGAGTACGATGACCCACGAGCAGGCACGCAGCATGGCCACGAGCCCGCCTTTGAAAAGCATCAGCACGACGACGGCCATTGCAAACACGATCAGCGCGGTCGGCATGCCGCCCAGCCCTCGAGCCACCGTCGTCGCAGGCACCGCGAACAGCACCACCGAAGCTGCAATCGCGCCTGCAAGCAATGCGAACAGTGTTTCCGGTGCGATCGGTCCGAGGGTGAGCTCGTTCGGCAGTACGAACAGCATCGCGGGATAGATCAGCCAGGCGCGGGCCGCCAGCTGCGTCAGCGACGACATTCTCATTGCTGCCGCTCCGTTGCCGGCGCCTTCGCCAGAATGTGCGACGACAGCCGATGCAGGAGCAGATTCGCCCCGGCCACCGAGACGGCAATCGCCACTCCCACCCCGACGAAGCCCCACAACTTGCCCAGCATGACCGTGGCAAGCGCCCCGAGGGCTGCACTGATGAGTTGAATGATTGCGGCTTGCCGCTGGTGACCGCTCATGGTCGCGAGGTATCCCACCGGGCCGCAACACGCCGCAACGAACTGCGCCGCGCACATCGCGAGCAACACGGGGTGAGCTGCAGCGAAATCCTCGCCGAACATCCGCAGAAAGTAGGAGCCGCCCAGCGCCATGACGGCGCAGATCGCCGCTCCGGCTGAAGCCGAGTAGCGCGTGGCCAGCGACAACAACCGCCGACACTCGTGCATGTCGCCCAGGTGATATAGAGCGGCCATGCGTGGAGCCGCAGCGAGTCCGACGGAGCTGACAGCAAATGCCACGACGTCGCCGAGGCGGGCGGCAATCGCTACGAGACCGACGCCCGCAGGATCGAGCACCAGACCCGCCAGAATGATCGGACCGCGGGCCAGCGCCACTTGCGCAATACCCAGCACCCCATACTCGTGGATGTCACGAGTCCAATGGCCGTCGTTCGCCGATTGCGGCTCAGGCATTCCGAACGGGAGCGAACGCACGAGCAGAAACGATGCCACGACGTTCGCCAGCACCGCCGCGCACAGCGATCCAAACACGGCAGCGAACACCGGATCGAGCGAGCCGAATAGATACAGCAGCGCAAACGTGATGCCGGCCGTCGCCAGCGGCTTGAGCACGCCCTCCGGCACTTCGGAGGCCACCACCTGACTTGCTCCTCGAAGTTGACCCTGCAGCAGATATCCCAGGCTCGACAGCGGGACCAGCAACGCCGCAGCCAGCACCGTGCCCGAGAACATCGGCGCCGAGCCGACGGCGATCCCGCCACCGCTCAGCGCTCCGAACAACACTGCCAACACGAGCACTGCCCGGAGGCTGGCGCGCATGAAATCGGCCAGTCGCTGCTGGTCGCCGTTCGCCAGATACTGTGCGACGAACCGCACCGCGGCCTTGTCCCAGCCCCACTTGCCGCAAGTCGACGCCAGCAGCACACAACTGATGACGAACGCATAGGCGCCGTAACCCTGCGTGCCGAGCAGCCGAGCCAGCAGCAGGTTCAACCCGAAGCTTGCAGCCGCTGCGAGCACACGCATCGCAGTCGAGCCGAGAATCGCCGTCAGAAACTTGGGGCGACGGACATCCGCAATCGTCGTGGCGTGCATCGTATCGCGCTCACCAACCACGAATGCCGAAACAACACGCGTTCCGCGTCATCATCACGGGCGCGTCCATCGAATCATCTGCGCGCCACTCGCACTGACTGCGTCGAGATGTGGCTTGAAGCTGAGCAGCCAACGCAAGGCGGGCTGCTCGACATAAAGAGTGAGCACGCTGGCGAATGCAATCATGGCAGCGCCTACGCCGGTAATCGCCAGTAACGGGTGCCAGCCTTCCGCTTCCAACCAGCGGATACCCACGTATCCGATATTCTGATGCAGCAGATACAACGGATAAGAGATGGTCCCGAGGAAGATGAGCGGCTTGCGGCGCAGGCACGCGAGCCCATCGGCGAGCAGCAGCATGAAAGCGATTGCGATGGCCAAAGCCATCAGCGCCGACGCCTGGCCCCAACTCACGGCCGCAGTGATCACGGCGGCGGCCATCATCAGCATTCCCGATCGATCCCAGCGACCCAGCTCCACTGCTCGCTGCGCGAGCATTCCCAGACCGAAGAACGGTATCCAAGGGCAGATCAGCGCCTTGGCCACGTAAGGCGCCAGGGCCACATGCATGACGTCGCCGGCATACTTCAGCAGTAGAGCAATCGCGAACCACGCGCCGAGGATAGGCAGCAGGAAGCGGCGCGCTCCAGAGAAGAACAGCACTGCGATCCAGAAGTAGAACATGAGCTCGATCGTCAAGGTCCAGTAGGCGCCGTCCACATGAGCCACGCCGAGAAACTCCTGGAGCATCGAAAGATTGATCAGCGCATCCGAGAAGCTCACGGTTCGTCCCGGCAGTTGCGCGAGCGCGGTGACCGTGAAGGTCAGGACGACTGCGATCCAGTAGGCCGGATAGAGACGACAGACACGCTTGAAAGCGAAGTCGGTCACGCTGCGTGTACGTGCGAGCGTCAGCGAGATGATGAAGCCACTGATTGCGAACAACGCCTGTACCCGCAGGTGGCTGCCTTCGAGCAACGGCACGGGCATGGTGTGACCGAACAGCTCGTCGTATCGGTACGTGTAGTGAACCAACATCACGTACACGGCCAGCAGCCCGCGCATGGCATCGAGCTCCGGCAATCGGGCGCCGGACGTGATCGTGACGTGTGGAGCGATGCTCACGCGCGGCTCCCGGAGCCCGCTCGATCCGCGCCTCGCTCGCCATCGGCTTCGGGGCGGGTGTAGGCATAGCCGTATCCGTACCCATAGCCGTAGGTGAACGCGGGCCGACGGTGATCGTTGAAAACCGTGCCGACGAACTTCGCACCGAGGCGGCGCATCGCCGCCACCGACTGGCGCACCTGGGCGTAAGAAACCTTGCCATGGCGGGCGACGAATATCACTTGATCCGCCAGACGCGCGAGCGTGGCCGCATCGCCGATGATCGACGCCGGCGGACCGTCGATGATCACCCATTCGTATTCCTGGCGCAGCTCAGCCACCAGAGATTGCAGCGCCGCCGAGGAGAGCACATCGGCCGGATTGGCCACTCTGCGTCCGGCCGGAATCACCGAGAAGCCAGGCGAAGTTTCGGTTGTGACTTCCTGACGGCTGCACTCTCCTTGCAGCAATCTGCCGAGGCCGAGCTGCTGCACGGGCAAGCCGAGATATCGATGAGCCGCGCCTCGATACAAGTCCGCATCCAGCAGCAGTACGCGAGCACCGCCGGAAGACAGGGCGTGCGCCAGGTTGCAGGCAATGAAAGTCTTTCCTTGGCTGGGTTCCGCGGAGCTCAGTAGCAATACGCGCCCCTTCGGTCCCGCGGGCATTCGAACCTGCAGCGCCATGCGAAGGCTTCGCAGCGCATCGCTGGTCGGAGACTGTGGCTCCTCTCGCACGATGAGTCGTGCGGTCTGACCCTCCAGGCGATCCAACTCGCGCTGCTCGCGGGCGTGCGGCACGACCGCCAGAATATCCATGCCGGTCACCATCTCGAGCGTATCGGTGTCGCGCACGCGCGCCACGGAGAGCGCAAAGATCTGGCACACCGCCACGCCCGCCCCGACCGCAAGCAACGCACCGAGCATCACGATCAATGGGCGATTCGGCCGGGTGGGCCGCTGTGCCGGCGTGGCGCGATCGATGATCACCGCATTCTCGACCGTACCCGCCTTGGCGATGCGCAGCTGCTGCGCATTGTTCAGCAGCGACACATACAACTGAGTGCTCACTTCGACATCACGGGCCAGCCGCAGATAGCTCTGCTGCATCTGAGGCAGCGAATCTCTCCTCGCTGCAAGCTGATCCAACTCGTACTGCACGCGTCGAAGTTGTGCATCGACCGCGGCCACGCTCGGATGCTGCGGCTCGAAGCGTGCCACCAGCTCACCTCGCTTCAGCTCCAGCTCCATCCGTTGACGTTCCAGTTCGGTCACTCGCTGCAACAGCTCACTGACCTGGCCGCCGATGTCGATGGTTCCGGCGCTCATGCGGAATTCGTTGAAAGCCCCCTCGGCACGATCCAGCTGGGCACGCAGCTGAGGCAGTTGCTCATCCAGGAACTTCAGGCTGCGCGCGGCCTCTTCGGAGCGGCGTCGCACGTTCATGCTCACATAGGCATCTGCAATTGCATTGACCAGACGCGAGGCGAACACGGGATCCGGATCGTCGAGCGTCAGCCGGATGGCATTGGACTGCGGCGAGGTCTCTGCAACATGCAGTTCGGCGGCCACATCTCGGATGCGCGCCTGGAGCGAGTGCCGGATGACCTCGAAGCGTGCGCCGGCAGGAGCGCTCAGCTTCGACACACGCACGCGCACGTCACCCGCGCTCACGGTCTCGTGCAGATTGCCGCTAGCAAGGGTCGTCCCCTCCGATGTCACGAGTCGCCATGCGCCGCCGGCGCCCGCAATCAACTCGAGCTCGACCCCGATCAACGATGCGGGCACCTCGAAGACATTGAACTCCAGTTCCTCGCTGCCCCAGGCCGACGGCGCCGAACCCAACAGTTGCGCCAGCCGCTGCCGCATGCCATCGGGCAATACAGCCGCCACCTTCGGCAGCGGCTCCAACGGCCGGATCGAAAGGTGCCCGGAGATCTGCTCCAGCGCGCCACCGATCGTCGCACGCGACTTGAGGATCTCGATCTCGCCGAGCACAGAGGGATCGCGCACCTGCAAAGCGCCGCCAAGGTCCGCGAGCGGACCGATCATCGAAGACTTCGCCGGTTCCACGCGAATGAGCGCATCGGCCTTGTAGATCGGTGTCGCGAGCAGCGCGTAAGTCAGCGCTAGACAAAAAATGATTCCAGAGACCGCGGCGAACAGGCCGCGGTTGTCGCGCACGTTCTCGACCAGCCAGACGATCGCCGCCGCCCCCGATTCGCCGGGGAACTCCCCACGAGAGGAGGTTTCATCCCGCATCGCTCATCTCCTGTGCCGCACCGGCAACCGACATGCTTCGCAGCGGCAGCAAGCCCGAGCCATGCAGACGCTCCTTCCAATCTCCAAGGCAATCTCGCAGCAGATCGAACGTGCGCTGGCACGACACAGCCGCGTTTGCCACTGGATCTTCGATCGCCACGTTGCGCCAGCAACCGAGCATGAGAACCCGCCCGGTGAAAGCAGGCGTCGCTTTCAGAACTTCACGCTGCTGCATCTCATCCATGGTCAGGACCAGATCGACGCTCCGAATCATCGAGGGTGTCAGGCGTCGCGACCGATGCATCTGCAGCTGCGGCAGGCCGCGATCGGCCGCCAGCTCGAGCGCCAGGGCATGCGCTGCCTGGCCGCTCACGGCCTGGAGGCCCGCGGAGGCGACCTCGACGTGATGAGCAGCCCAGTCCCGCCGCAACAGATGCTCGGCAAGAGGGCTGCGGAATCTATTCGCCGCGCAGACGATGAGTATGCGCAGCGGCGTGTCGCACGATGTCACGTGACGTTCATCCATCGGTGTGCCCGCCAACTCAACGCAATTCGCGACTGGTGATCGCCGTCTGCCACAGTGCCTGCAGAGTCGGCAGCAGTTGCGCCAGAGCCCGGTTGTAGCGAGTGAACGGAACAGCAGAGACATACACGACGTCCTGCGGTTGCAGCTGATACTGCGTAGCGACCACCATCGCTGCAGGGTTTCTCCCATCCAACCAATGAGCAGTTGCGGAATCCTGCTCGCGGCGAAAGACGTAGATGCGTCCCGGATCGGCAGTCGACGGATCGATGCCGCCAGCAGCACTGAGCGCGTCGGCCAGACTCAATCGGCCATTGCGCATGGAATAGGTGCCGGCCTGGCGAATCTCGCCGAGCACGTGCACGCGCTTGCTGACGGAGTCAGGAACGTTCAGCAGATCTCCGGCACTCATCGTAAGGGTTTCCGCTGGGACGGCATGCTCGAGCAGTGCAGGCACATTCAGAATCTGGCTGCGACCTGCGCGTATCCATTGCACCTCGCTCAGATCCGCATCCGGTACCGCACCTCCAACCTGTGCGATGGCGTCGAGAACTGACAGCGGCATTTCATTCAACGTGAGTACACCGGGAGTGTGCACCGCGCCGGTGACGATCACGCGCTGACTGCGGTACGCAACCACTCGGACGTCGACCTGCGGATTCTTTATATATCTGGCGAGCTTCGCGGCCAGCTCGACACGCAGTTCGCGGACGGTGAGGCCGCGGACCTGCACCTCTCCGACCAACGGAAAGAAGACCGTTCCATTCGCCGTGACAGTGCGGCCCGGGCCGGCTTGCCCCGACAAACGTTCGTTCGTCGCAGCGATAGGGGAATCGCTCAACTCCGGATGATCCCAGATCAGGATCGCCAGACTGTCGCCTGCGCCGATGCGATACTCATAGGGTGCGGACCCCGACAGCATTGCTGCGAGTTCGCCTGATATCGGCTTCGCGACCTCGGCGCGCAACATCGACGCCGTGATCGGCACGATGCGGATGCCCTCGATGAGCTGTGCCTCATCGGCGTGCGCACTCGATCGCGACAGATCCGCTTCGCTGAACCCCGGTGTCTGGCAGCCGTTAAAAAACGGTAACAAGATTGCAAACGCAAACGCCCGGCGGGCGCAGTTTCCCCATGGGCTCGCACGGCCGTCGGTAGCGCAACGTTCTCGTGCGCTCCTGCTCAGTTGCTCCGCTCCATCCTTCATCTCTAGATCTGGCGCCAAAAGTTCGGATGCGAAACGGTAGCAGCGCCAGCTCGAGCGCGTGGGGCTTACGCAGCCGAATTGAACCTATCTGGATGTAGTCACCTCCGCGATGGATGTATCTTGGCTGGGACGCGTGGCTGCGCACGCGAGCGCGTGATGGATCTCGAAGAAATCCACGTCCGGACAACTGGTCGGCGGCAGCCGGCTTCCACGTTGTTCCCGTGTTGTACTTTTTATGGTATCTATGTCAGACACTGCTGACACGTACGGTCTTCGTGTGCGGCTTGGAAATGGCGCAGCGAACGCCGCGAACACGAATCCCACCAACGGACGATTGTCACCCCTATGTTGAAACGAGCGGCGGTAGGAAGTCCGCGAGCAAGCACTGCCGCCTTCCATGGCGGCACCTGTGCCGCATCTGTGCGCTGGCCCCCCATGCTGGAGTGAATGAAGCGTCCGCGGCCCACGGCGTCTGCCGTGCACGGCCTGCGGTCCGCATAGATCCGAATAGTTCCCTATCTGGGATGTTTCCCTATTTTGCCGACGGACAATTACCCCGGTCATGCTTGAGCTCTTCAAGGCCCTCCAGGATCGACTGGCGCTGGAGAATCCATGGACGCTGCGCCACATCGCCGCAGCCCTGCTGCTTGCGATCGGCGCTCAGCTGTTCGAGCTGTCGCTGCATCCCTCGGCCGGGATCTCACTGTTGCCGGCGATCATCATGGCTGTCGCGCTGCTCGGCGGCTGGCGGTGGGCGGCCGCCCTTGCGCTGACAACGTTGTTCGTCGCGCTGCTGCTGGACAATGCCTCGGGAACGACTGCACTCGGCCTGCCGTTCGCCGTCGCCAGCGGCGAAGCGTTGCGACGCTCGATGGGATGTTTTCCGGCTCTCGTCATGCAGTTACTCGCGAAGCTGATCCTCTACCTGCAAGCACTCGCGAACGGCCTCGCGGCCAAACCGTGGGAAGCGACCGGCATGGCGCTGACCGAGGCCACCTTCAATGTCGCACTCTCCATCGGATGCGTCGCGCTGCTCCCTCGCCGTGCGACCAGTCATGCGCGACGCGCACGAATCGGCACAGGGCACCTCATATTCATGCTGATCGCCGGCAGCGCAGCGCTGACCACCTTCGGTTTGCTTCAGACGCTGCCGGCTGAGACGCTGTCCGACGAGATCTGGTTACGGGTGTGCGCGTTGCTCGCCCTCGCCATCGTCATCGCCTATCTCGCCACGTTGCACGCCCAGACGCGACTTCGGGGAATACAACGATGGTTGCAAGGCGATGCGCCGTCCCCTCCGCAACTGCTCTGCCCGGAATTGGAGAAAGACGCTCTCGGCGTCATGCGCGAAACGCGGCGCCTGCGGCGGGATCTGGTGAATCGATCCCAGCAGCTGGATTCAGCGGAGAAAACGATCGAGCAACTGAAGAAGATGCTGCAGGCCTCCAAGGGGATGTTGAAGCAGCGCTTGCTCCGCCTGCGCCAGACCGAGCACGCGCTGGGAGTCTTCCGCAACCGCTATCGCGTGTTGATGCGTCACAGCTCGGACGTTGCGATGTTCGTGACGCCCGATGGCACGATCGAATCGGCCAGCCGCTCCATCCTGACGCTGCTGGGCTATGACGCAGCGGCTGTCAAAGGCCAGCGCCTGAGTGTGCTGGTGCCGGCGCATCAGTCGGTCGAGCATCCGCTGAGCAACCTGAGCGCTGAGAACGTGACAGCTTCGCTGCACCCGTTCGAGACGATACTGCGCAGCGCCGATGGCAAGGAGATCGCCGCACACATTCAGATCTGCCAGTACACCCAGGCAAACGGCCATCGTTTCGCCATCCACGTGAGAGATCCCAGCGGCACGCGCGCGGCAATCACTGCCTTGAGGCGTGCGCAGAAAATGACGAAAGAGGCGCGCCGCTCACGCGAGCTGTTCATCGCTGCCATGAGTCACGAATTGCGTACGCCGCTGCACGGGCTGCTGGCAACGCTGGAGATGATGCGGACCGAGCCACAATCTGCACAGGAACTGCAGCAGAGGCTGTCGGTGGCACGCCTCTCGGCCCGTTCGCTATTGAAGATCGCCAACGACATCCTGGATCTCACTCGCATCGATTCCGGGCACTTCCCTCTACAGCACGAGCTGTTCTCGCTCGGGCGTCTGCTGCAGGAAGTGATCGACGCCTCCCGGGCGCAGGCCGATTCGCTGCACTTGAGCCTGACCATGCAGCTGCCGGAGTGGCTGCCACGATCGTTCCACGGCGATCCGGTCCGGCTCAAGCAGATCATGAACAACCTGATCTCCAACGCCTTGAAATGCACCCGACGCGGCGGCGTCCACTTGAACGTCGAATACGACGCACAGCGAATCACCATCGATGTGATCGACTCGGGCGAAGGCGTGCCGGCAGACAAGCGCGAATCGATCTTCGATCCATTCATCCAGGTCGACAAAACCCGCGCTTCACGCGGCGGCACGGGGCTCGGCCTGCCCATCAGCCGTCGCCTGGCGCGAGCGATGGGCGGCGATGTGATCCTGCTGCGATCGAGCGACACCGGCTCCGTCTTCAGAGTGACCTTGTCTCTGGAGGCCTCACACGAATCGCCGCGCGACGAGCAAACGCAACGCATATTCCGCAACCCACGCGGGCGCATTCTGGTGGTGGAAGACAACAGCACCAATCGTTTCGTGGCCGAAGCGCTGCTGGCCAGCCTCAACTGCCCCGCCACCATCGTCGACAATGGCGCAGAGGCCGTGCAACTGCTCGGCGAACAGCATTTCGATCTGGTTTTGATGGACTGCCAGATGCCCGAGATGGACGGCTACGAAACCACTCGCCGGATCCGCGCACAGTTGCATCATCGAGTGCCTGTCATCGCGATGACGGCCAGCACGATGGCGGACGATCGGCCGCGCTGCCTGGCGGCAGGGATGGACGATTTCCTGCCGAAACCGTTCGGCCGCGCCGCGCTCCACGACATCCTGTGCAAATGGTTGCGTCCCGATCGGCAAGGCGCTGCCACGCCAAACGATCCGATCGCCGCGCTGCCCGACCTGGATCAGCGGGCGTTCGACGAACTGAGCCACAGCCTGCGTCACGAGCGCGCACCGCTACAACGCATCTGCGAAGCATTCGTCGATTCCGCCGATCAGATTCTGCTGCTGCTCAAGAACGGTCAGATCGATGCCGCCAGCGTGAAGATCTATCTGCACAGCCTGCTGGGCAGCGCGGGCATGGTAGGAGCGCGTCGCGTGGAATACCTGGCGGGTCAGTTGCAAGCTTTCGTGGCCGACGGCAACCAAGCCGCCACCGCCCACGCCGTCGACGCTCTGGTGCAATCCATGCAGAGGTTCCGAGATGAGTTCAACCGAAGTATCGAAAAGCATCTGCAGCCAGGCACGGTAAAGGCTGCGCAACGCGGCACTTACTTGCCGTCGTGAGGGACGGGCTGCCAGCGCAGCCCCTTGCCGGTGTTGTCGTAACGAACGTCCATGCGGATCGGAAAAATATCTGGGAGAAAGAAAGCGCGCTGAAATTCGAGCGGCTGCCCTCTGTCATCGCGAATGACTGCATCGGTCATCAATACCGGCTCGCCGACCGCAACATTCAGCAGCGGCGCGTTATCGGCGTCGGCGGCGACCGCATGAATGGAGTGAGCGCCAGTCGAGGGCGAGAAGCCGGCTTCCTGCAACGCCGTCAATATCAGCTTGTCGGCGATCTTGGCTCGACTGAGCCTGGCGCCAACCGCCTCGGGAAGGTAGCTGGAACAGACGGAAAAGCAGGTCTGATCGAACAGCCTGGAGCGTCCGATCAATAACGAACGCGCGCTGAACTCGGGCACCTGGCGCAGCACGAAGGCTGGCGTCTGGACACGTGCGAACTTCAACGTCTTGGAGTTCGTGGCGCGAGCGAATCGATTCAGATCGTACGCCAGATCCGCAAGCTTCTCCCAATTCGCGCCGCCGCGTTCCGAAGCCAGCACATAGGTGCCGCTGCCCCGCCGCCGCACGACTCTGCGCTCGCTCACCAGTCGATCGATCGCGCGCCGAACCGTGTTGCGAGACACCTGGTACATATCCATCAGCTCGCTTTCGGTGGGCAGAGCCGCCCCCGTGCGAATCGTGCCTTCGGCCATTGCCCTGACCAGCAAGCTGTAGACCTGCTGATACCGTGTGACACCACTGGGCTGACCCGTCCGCCCGACTCGACTCATTGGCTCCCCCGTTCCACGGCATGCAATTCGAGCAATACTTCACCCATCCGTAAGTTCATTCCTCCGAATAGAGTGGGCGAGCGTGCTCTTTGCAGACCGGGCATGCAACCCGGAGTCGCTGCAGCTGAGACCGTGGTCTCATCGAGAGGCGAGCGGCGCCGCAATGTTTTCTGGCGCGTGAGGCTAGTGCATGTACCGCAATCTGGGACCGACAGGCGCCGCCCTGGATCGCAAAGCCGACGTCGTCGTCAAGCGCTGCTTCCAGTCGCAGATGCACGACTGCAGCAGACCGAAGGTCCATTCGAGCGAAGTCTGCTGTGCGAGCACTGGGTCGCCGATCTCCACGCCCCGCCAGCACCCCAGCAGCAGCACACGGCCAGCGTCCTCGGGCGCGATCCGCAGCACTTGTCTTTGCTGATGCTCGTCCATGGTCAGGATGAGATCCGCGTGGCTCATTCGTTGCTGAGTCAATAGTCGCGTGCGATGGGCGCCCAGACCAGGAATGCCGTGCGCCGATGCCATGAACATCGCAGCCTCATGCATTCGGCCGCCCTCTTCGGCATAGATTCCCGCCGATGTCACGGCGATCTCGCAGTCGCCCCATTCCTTCCGCATCAGATGCTCGGCCAGCGGACTGCGGAACCGATTTGTCGAGCTCACGATCAGGATGCGCAGCGCGGCGGCGTCAGGCCAGCTCATGCCAGAGCGCACTGCTTCAACTCGACATCGCGTGAGCCGCGAAGCGCCGGACGATGCTGCAGTCGGCACAGCAGGTCGTCACGGCTGAGCGCGGGGCTGAAGTAATAGCCCTGACCGATGGCGCAACCCAGATCACGCAGTTGCTCCAACTGCTGCTGCGTCTCGATGCCCTCGGCGATGACATCCAATCCGATATCGCGCGCCAGCCGGATGATGGCGCCAACCACGACATCCGCCTTGCGGCTGACGCCGAGCTGCGCCACGAAACTGCGATCGATCTTCAGATCGCGCACCGGCAGACGCGTCAGCAGGCTCAGCGAAGAGTAGCCCGTGCCGAAATCATCGAGCGCGATACGAACGTTGGCTGCCGAAAGCAGATTCAGCGCGCCGATCACATCGTAGCCGTCGGGCAGGAGTGCCGATTCGGTCAACTCCAGATCGAGGCTCGCGCCGCCGCCTTGCCACGACGTACAGCTCGAGAGCAGCCAGTTGCGAAAATTCTTTTGGCACAGCTGCGTGGGCGAAATATTTATGGCCACACGCATCACATTCTGGCCGTGGCTGTTCCAGTAGACCGAGTCGGCGGCAGCGCGTTCGAACAGCCAGGCGCCGACCTCGTTGATCACGCCCGTCTGCTCCAGCACGGGCACGAATGCGGAGGGAGCGATCCAGGTGCCGGCGTCGGTACGCCAGCGCAGCAGCGCCTCCACACCTTGCAGTTGGCCGGACAGCAGATCGAACTTCGGCTGGTAGTGGACCTTGAACTGGCGACGCTCCAGAGCGCGTAGCAACGTTTGCCGGAGCCTGGAGTGCATGCTCACCTGCGTAGTTCAACTCGCGAGGGCAAACTGGCGGTAGCGCGCGTTCGGCTCGTTCGCAACAGCGCCCTGCTCGTCATCGAGCACGCTGTGTAGCGTCCACTTACGCGTCGCCCCGCGTACCCAGATACCGTTCGCCGCCAGCACTGCGTCGTGGTCGTAGAACGCGATTCTCAGCGCGATCTCTCCGCTTTGCGCCGTGGACACATGTACCTGCTGCGCGATGACGAACCAGATGCGATGGTCGAGCGTCCATGCGCCCCACTGAGCATTCGTACACGAAGAATTCTGTGCGAGAGCTTGCAAACACAGTGGCAGCTCGTCGATCGCTGCGACGTTCTGCGCTTGAGCGGGCACGTAGCACCGCTCGCGCACGAACTCCTCCAATAGCGAGCTCACTTGTTCCAATGGTTGCTGCGAGATCAGTTTGCTCATCGACTTCCCGTCGCTCTCTAGCTGCGATCCGTCGAGTGCGAGGTGTCCTGCGCGACGGTGGTCGGGGCGATCGTTTCGTCGTGATCGCCTCGCAGCCAGGCGAGCGCCACACCGCCCGAAAGCGCCAAGCCGACAGCGACCGATAGCATGAACAGGTGCAAGCCGCGCTTCGGACGATACTTGGTGAAAGCCGGCAACGTGGCTGGCCCCTTGTGCGGCTCGGCGCGCCTTTCCAGTGAATTGACTTCGCCGGTAACGCTGGCGCCACGGTGCACGACGATGTACGGGGCGGAGATCTTTGCGCTCACGACAGCGGAAGCGCGCAGCACGATCTCCTCGCTCGCAACAGCTTCGCCGACCAGCGCTCCGGAGACCTCCACTCGCATCGCCTTGGCGACACCATGGAATTCGCCGCCGCGGCTGATGGACAGCGAGGAGCACTCGATCTCGGCGTCACCGAGCACGCCGTCCACGAAGATCGAACCTGCGGTCTGGAACTTGCCGGAGGTGCGAACTCCCAGGCCGATCACGATGTCATCCGTTCGGCTCGCCACTTGTTGCTCGACAGGCGCCTTGGCGGCACTGGCGTTGGCGACGGATTTGGAATCGACGTTAACGGAACTCATTGGCTCCACCCCGGTTTGCGACATTCAGTGACGGAAATCTTGCCCGCTTCGCTGCGTCCCTGCCCGCCAGAAAGATTCGAAACGCAAGCATTCCGGCTCGTACCTCAGCGCCATTCACGCGGTGGCGGGCGAGGACAGCTGAGCGGCAACGCTCGCTCGCGAACGTGGCGTGCCCGGTGCGTTGCTCTTTGAGGCCCGAAACCCGTCGGCCCGCCGCCGGAACGCGTGCCAGAACTCACGCGCACTCAACTCGCGGCCGCCGCAAGCAGGAAAGACCTGCGAGATCTCTCGGCCCTTGAGCAAAGTCCCGCGGGCCTCGCTCAGGAAATTCTTCAATCGTTCGATCAGCTCCGCACTTAGGAATACTTTGCGCGGCGCCGGTGGGCCTTGCACCAACACGTACCCCCGCTCCAGATGCAGATCGCTCAAACGAAGCGAGATCAGCTGCGAGGCCTGCAACCCTCCGGCGATCATCAGCGCCAGCATGACCCGATCTCGTTTCGCGACAGCCCGGGAGCTCTCGCGCTGTTGCCGGAGTCTCGCCGTCCGAGGTCGCTGCTGCTCGTCCCAGTCAAGGAGGTTCGAACTGAGCATCGGATTGTCCTCACGAACGTGGCTCGCGCAGAGGAACTCGTAGAAGCGGCGCAGGCTGAGCAGGACGCGCGAAAGCTTGCGGGTCGAGCCGCGACGACGCACCCATTCGCTGAGATACCGAATCAGTTGCTGGTCGCCGGCGCTCGCCAGCGTGCACGCTTCGGAATACTGCAACCAGCAATCCAAACGGCGCAGGTCTCTGCGGTAATCCGCACAGGTGTACAGCGAGTAGCGCCGCTCGACGAGCAGCACATCGATGAAACGTTGCACCAGGTCATAAGAATTTCCCTGCCATGGATCGGCATCCATAGGGGTTCCTCGGTCATCGCGCGGCAAGTCGGCGGAGCGGCGATTCATGGCGACCTCAGAAGAACACGACGGTCGCAAGAACGATCAGCCACATGCAGGCGGCCAGCGCCAGCCCCTTGGCGATGCCGCGGGCTGCGCGCAGCCCTTCATCGTCTGCTTCCGGATCGGCCATCCTTGATCGAACATCCATTTCATACTTGCGCTCCGTCCCCGGAAGTTCGAGCGAAATCTGGCTCGAGTGCAGCTTCAGATGATTCATGGCAGGTCCCCTGCAGCTTACGTTGCGAAGTCCATTGTGCGTTTCCTCGCGCCGGCGGGTGGCACAGATGGTTGCACTTCGAATGCGATCGCTGCCGATTCTCGAGCTACCTGAGACGTCCGCCCGTGACTGCGTGAGGCAACTGTCGTAGTTTTTCCAGCAGTTCGGCGACACGCAAACAGCTCTCGAGCGCATCTCGCAATGTTTCTGGAACAAAGGTAGCGCTATCGTTCAATGCGAGATCGATATTTCCGATGGCGGCGCCGAGCGCGTCATGGATGTCATGTAGAACCAATGCTTCCTGCGCGTCGCCATGCTTGGCGTCAGCCTGCACGGACTCGAGCTCGAAGTGCATGTGCGAACTCGCCCGACAGGCGCCATCGCAGTCACGCGATGACAGCCGCGCGATCGTCGTGGCCAGTCGATGCAGCGGCGATGGCTTTACCAAGTATTCGTCGACTCCGGCCGAGAGACATCTGCGCTGCTCGTTCTCTCCGATGGAGCCGGAGAACGCGATGATCGGCACAGCCGCGTGCCGGGGATTGCTACGAATCAGCCTGACCAATTCAATGCCATCCATGTCGGGCATGCGTACGTCACAAACCAGCACATCCACCGTCTGCTCGCTCAACAGCTCGAGTGCTTCACGGGCGTTGCCCGCTGTGAACACTTGGAAACCAGCGCGAGTCAGATAGGTGGCAGTTATCGATGTGTTGGCTGCTATGTCGTCGACCAGCAGCACGCGCGTTCCTGCAGCTTGAGTCAAGCTGGATGCCGGAAGATCGTGGGGCGTGAGACGCTCAGCGTCATGCACCTGCTTCGCAGACACCAGCGGAATCTCGATCCTGAAACGACACCCCAGCCCGGGCTCGCCGTGAATGGAGAATGAGCCGCCGTGTAGATCGACCAATCGCTTCACGATGGACAGTCCGAGACCTGCTCCCGATGAAGCGTGCTCGCGCGATTGTTCCAAACGTTTGTATGGCTCGAACGCTTGCAGTTCGGCGATCTGCGCTTCGGTCAAACCAGGCCCGCTATCCCAGACCTCGAACACGGCTCGCGTCGCATCTGTGCTGGCAGTGACGCGCAATCCGATGGGCCGAGCGCTCGGCGTGAACTTCACCGCGTTGCTCAGCAGGTTCACGAGCATTTGCTTCAGTCGTCGAGGCTCGGCGCGGACGTAGCTCAGCGCCGGCTCGATCTCCAGAGCCACGTCCAGACCTTTGGCTTGCGCCAACGACTGCACCATCGCGATGGACTGATTGCAGATCTCCGAGATGCACACGGGACGCAACGTCACTTGCATTCGACCGGCAGCGGCGCTGGAGAGATCGAGAACGTCCTCGATCAAGTCGGTCAGATGCGCCGCGCTGGCTTGGATCTGCTCGAGCAACACCGCCTGCGGACCACCAACGCGGTCACCGACAATGGGTTTCAGCAATTCGACGGCGCCGAGGATGCCGCTGAGCGGCGTTCTCAGTTCGTGGCTGACTACCGCGAGGAAGTCTCGCTGTGCACGGCTGACACTCCGCAGCCGGCCGAGCACCTCGGCATCGATGTGCCCGACTCTCGGCCTGGCGATACAAAGGAAGGTGCGATCTTCGCCTCGCAGCCACCGCACTTCCAGGTCCTGGCGCCCGCCGTCTTTGCGCACGGCTCGGACCCGTTTGCGCCAATGGCTGTTACGCATCGAGAGCAAACGCGGCAGCACGTGCTGCTCGATCCTGCTAGCCGTGCGCTCCGAGTACGGCACACGCCAGGAGCAACCGATCAGCTCCTCCGGGCGGTATCCCAGCAACTGCGCGAATGTGACGTTCACATGAACGTACTTGCCGCCCGCCAGCACAGCCAGTCCATCGGTTGCCGGGTCGAACGCTCGAGCCTTGCGCTGTCGTGACGAACGATTGTGCGCGACGCCTTGCCTGTCTACCTCAGGCATCTTGACGATCTTTCGATGTGGCGATGCTGGAGTGCTCTGGCGCGCGAGCGAAGTTGGCCGCGACGTTGCGCAGATAGCGTTGCATCTTCTGATGCCCGGCGTCCGTCAACTCGATATATGAGCGACGCCGGTCGGTCGGGTCCCGCGTGCGAGCGGCGAGCCCGGCTTCGATCAGATCGTCGATGCGACGAAGCGCCGTCGTGAACGGCGCCTTCGATGCCGCACACAGCGCGGTGACCGCAACTCTTCTCCCCGTCAGCGCGGCTCGCATCAACTCCGCCAGAATGCTCCAGGCGGGATCGGGCAACAGCGCCTCGCCGAACAGCCGCACCCTCGCCTCGTGCAGTCGTTTCAAGAAGCGCAGCGAATCGTATTCCTGGCCATAGTGAGGCAGGTAGTCGCGCGGCGCCGCCGCGTCGGGCATCGACCAGCTGATGGCCGATGAGGTGAGCGTCGAGAGGAACAGCGCCAGCGAGCCCGGGGCGATCGCGGGCGCGGAATCGACATGACGAGCGCGATTCTCGATCACGGTCTTGATGAGCTGAGTCTTGAGCATGGCCTTGCGGACCGACGCCAGCAGATCGCGAGGCATGACCGGCTTGGACAGAAACTCCACCGCTTCCAGGCGCAACGCGGCGATGGCCGACTCCATCGATACGTGGCCGCTGACCAGAATGAACTCGAGCGCCCGCTGCTCGCCGAACTGCTCGCGGACCTGCTGGATGAGCTGGATGCCATCGATCTCGGGCATTCGCAGATCGCAGATGAGAACCTCGATGGTCGGATGCTGCCGAAGCACGTCCGCGACCTCGGCGGCGTTCGTCAACGCCATGCAGTGCGCGTCGAGCTGCAGCAGCACGCGACGAAACACTCGCAACGTCCTCACCTCGTCGTCGACGATGAGAACGCGAGGCCGGTCGCAGGACTGCTGCTCGCCGGGCGGCGACTCGGAATGCGTAGGATCAATATTGGGCGTGGCCATCGGCTACCTGCGGTCGATGCGCTCGTGTTCCGGAGCACCACCTGCATGAGTGGATCGTGTAGTCACGCCAATCTAGCGAGTTTCTGCGGCTCTCCTCATTGTTTCGTGTGCACGATGAATGCAACTATCGCGCGAGCGCGCCGTGACCTATGTCGGAAATCTGCTGATATGCGAGGAGCACGCGCCCGCGGATCCGATCGGGATTACCTTCAGCGCGTATGTTTCTTTTCGCGGCGGCGACCCTCCTCAACGCTCGGTCAGCGCTTCCGACATCGTCTTGGTGATCGGCTTCGTCAGATACCGCAGCACGGTGTTCTCTCCGGTCTTGATCTCCACCGTCGCCGTCATACCCGGCTGGATCTCGACGCGCTCCTCGGGCCGTCGTTGCTGCATTCCCGCGGCATCCACGCTGACGTGCACCCGGTAATACGACACCTCACCACGCGGCGACTGCTCGGTCAGCGTGTCCGCACTTATATAAGAGACGGCGCCGGCGCCCGAGCCATAGATCTTGTAGTCGTAGGCATCGAATTTGACGCTGGCTGGCTGACCCGGACGAATGAAGCCGATATCGGCCGGCCGCACTTTCGCTTCCACGATCAACACGTCGTTGGTCGGCACGATCTGCAACATCTCGTCCCCCGGACGCAGCACCGCGCCGACCGTGGTGAAGCGCACGTTCTTGACGATGCCATCGGCCGGGGCGCTGAGCTCGGTGCGGCTCAACTGATCTTCGCGCTGCATGCGGATCTGCTCGGCGCTCACCAGTTCCTCTTCGGTCTTGGCAAGTTCCGTCTGCAGCTCCTGCAGGTATTTGTTGCGCCGGTTGACGATCTGCCCGCCGACCTCCGCCTCCTGCCGCTGCAGCCGCAGCACCTCCGAGCGGCTCACGTCGCCGGTGGCCAGCAGCGGTTGATTCATCTTCAGTTCTTCGCTGACCAGCGCGTGCATCTGCTGCAACGTGCTGATCTCGTCGAACAACGCGCTGCGACGCTTCTCGTAGAGCGAGGTCTGGTTCGCGATGAATTCCGGATAAGCCCGCAGCGCCGGATCGAACTTCAACGGTCGGTCGTAGAGTTCCGCCTGGATTCTCGCCAGCGCCGTGCGCAGCGCTGCTTCCTTGCCGCGGCTCTCGTCCACGCTCGCTTTGGCTTTAACGGTGTCGAGCCGCACCAGCAGCTGTCCGCGAGTCACGCGGTCGCCTTCCCTGACGAGCAGTTCGGTGATCACGCCGCCATCTGCACTCTGCACCACCTGCACACGCCCGCTGGGAATCACCTGGCCGCTCGCCCGGCTGAGCTGGTCGAGCTCGGCCCAACTCGCCCAGGCAAAGAACCCGAGCAATGCCGCGAGAGAAATAGCGATCACCACGCCCGGCTTGGAGCTGGTTCGCATCGAAGAATGGGTCGAGTTCATGAGCGTTGTCCGCCCGCGGCGGCGATGAGAGTGGGAACGGCAGCGGCTTCCGCTTTGCCGGTGGCAGCCGGAGCTGCGTTGGACGCAGCCGCCGTTGCAGCTCGATGCAATTGCTCCACCACCTGCGCAGTGGGGCCGTCCATCACGACCTTGCCGCCGGCCACCACGATGACGCGCCGTACCCGTTTCAACAAAGACATCTTGTGAGTGACCATCAGCACGGTGCTGTCGGACGTGGCGCAACGATCGAGCGCCGCGAGTACGCGCGTCTCACTGTCGCGATCCAGCGCCGCCGTCGGCTCATCGAGCAGCCAGAAACCGGGCTTGGCCAGCAGCATGCGCGTCAAGCCAACTAGCTGACGTTGTCCGCCGGAAATGCCGCTGCCTCCTTCGGTGATCGGCATGTCCAGGCCCTGCGGATGCGCGGCGATGAGCGGCGCGAGCCCCGTGCGCGTCGCGCATTCCATCAGTTGGTCGTCGCCTGGATTCGGACGTCCCAGCAACAGATTGTCGCGCAATGTTCCCTGCACCAGACGATAGTCCTGCGGCAGATAGGCGAGGTGCTGGCGCAAGGCGTCCTCGGCGATCTGATGCATGTCGAGCCCCGCCAGCAGAATGTTGCCGGCCTGTGGACGATACAAACCCGAGAGCAACTTCAGCAGCGTGCTCTTGCCCGACCCCACCGGGCCGATGATGGCGATGCGCTCGCCCGGCGCGATCTTCAGACTGGGCACGTCCAGTCCGCTGCGTGCACCGGGATAGGCAAAGCGCACCGACTCCACCGACAACGTACCGGACAACGATGCCGGGCGCAGGTAGTCGGCGTCCGGATCGCGATCCAGCGGCAGCTTGAGCAGCTGATCCAGACCTTCGAGCGCGCTGCGCGCGTAGCTCCATTGCATGATCAACCCCGGCAGCTGCGACAGCAGCGGTCCGTTGACCCGGCCGGCGATGATCGAGCAGGCGATCAGCGCACCCATGGTGATCTCCCCTTCGATCGCCGCAATACTGCCCAGGGCGATCATGATCACGTAGCTCGCCTGCTGAATCAGATTCGCGCCCGCCTGCGCGAGCGCCGTCCAACGACGCACGCGCTCGTCATCGGCGCACAACTCGTCTACCAGCTTGTTCCAGCGCGCGAGCAGGTCCCAATGTCCGAGCGTCGCCTTGACGGTTTCGCTGGCCGAGATCGCTTCCACCAGCAGCCCGTTCTTGCGATAAGTGCTCACCTGACTGCGCTTGGTTTCATTCCTCACGGCGCGAGCAACCACCCACGCCAGCACCAGCACCAGCGGCAAACCGATCAGCGGCACCAGCGCGAGCTTGCCGCCGATGAGATAGACGACCCACACCATCAGCAACGCGAACGGCAGATCGGCGATGAAATAGATGGACGCCGCCGACATCGCCGCGCGCACCTGCTCCAGTCCTCGCATCTGCGCGGCAAGCGTGCCGACCGAAGGCGGCCGAGCATCCATCCGCACTGCCTGCAACCGGGAAAAGAAATATTCGGAGACTTCCGCATCGATCGCGACCGCCTCGCGCTCGAGCGCGACGGCGCGCAGCCAACGCAACAGGAACTCCATGCCCAGCGCAAACATCACGCCGAACAGCAGCACCCACAAGGTCGCAAGACCGCCTTGGGGAATGACGCGGTCGTACACCTGCATGGAGAACAACGACACGCCGAGGCTCACCAGGCTGACCATCGCGGTAGCCACGGTCGCTTCGATCAACATCCGCCGACGCGACAGCAACGCGCGCGCGAAGATGCCGAAGGACTGCGAGCCTAGGAATTTACGCCGCGGTCCCGGAATGTTCAGCCGATGAAACTCGAGTGGTTCCTCGATCGACCAGGACTGCACGCCGGTCGCGGTTATCACGCGCACCAGGGTCTGCGTCTGCCACTGATCGGCGATCGCCCAACCAAGCAGCGGGTGATGCACCAGCAAAGGAAAGTGCTGTGCCTTCGGCGCATCCTGCATTTTTTCCGGCGCCTTCCAGCCAACCGCTTCGCACAGCCGGAACAGTGCCGCGCTCGAGAGTGGATCATCGCCGAGCTTGGCGGCTTCGTCCGCCCAGGTAGGCGGCAACTCGACACGCTGCCGGCGGGCGAAGGCCGCCACGAGCTCAATCAAAGTTTTCATGGAGCAACCCCGGAAGCCGGCATCTGCACCGGCTGCCACAGACCCGACAGCAACAGCAGTCGGACAGAAGAAGTAACCGCGCCGGCTTCGGCATCGATCTGCGCGATTTCGGCGGTGACGGTCTCACGGACCGAGTTGAGCACCTCCGGCCAGGTGCGCCGACCGGCGGCGAACTGGCGAAGGAACGAATCGGTAACCGACTTCGCGGCGAGCGCCGCTTCACGGCCGGCCAGAGCGCGACGTCGTGCGGCGGCATTGTCAGTCAACGCTGCGAGCACGATCTGTTGCCGCTCGCGAGTGGCGGCATCGACGGCCAACGCCGCTGCGTTCTCACGCTGTTTGGCCGCATTGATCGCCGAGACACGCGACAACCCGCCGTCGGCTTGCACACGGAACACCAGTCCGAAGTCGTCGTCGAGATCTCTGTCGCTGCCGAGGTAGTGCCGATAGCGCACACCCAACTGCGGCAGCAACTCGCTCTTGCGCAACGACACCTCGGCGGCGGCAACCCCCGCCTCGGCGGTCAGCCGGCGTGCACTGGGATCGAAGTTGAGTGCGGCTTGCAGCAGCTGTGCCGGGCTCGCAGCAACCTGTTCGTCGCGATATTGCAATTGGGTAGTGATCAGCAAGCTGTTATCGCCGGTGAGCTCCCGCAGCCGCAGTTGAGCGATGTCCGCTTCCGCCTCCGTCTGCAACGCATCGATCTCGGTCTGGCGAGTGCGCGACTGCGCCAGTTCCAGATCCGAAGCCGGACTGATCTCCTGCTGCACGCGGCGACGCATGGAATCGACCAGCTTGCGATGTTCGGTGAGACTGTCTTCAAGAATGCGAGCCCGGCGACGCAAGCGCTGCACGTCGACATAGGCCTGAACGGAACGTTGCGCGAGATCCAGGCAGACCTCATCGAGGCGCGCGAGAGCCGCATCTACACGACGGTTGGACTGCCGGATGCCAGCCTTGATGCGTCCGCCGGTCCACAACGGCTGCTCCACCGAGACCACCGCCGACACGTCGCCGCCGTCACGGCGATCGGCGTAACTCTCCACGGCCACTCCGGGAAAGAGCGCCCAACGCGAAGCGCTCAGCTCGGAGCGAGCCGCTTCGACCTCGGCGCGTGCCGCATCGACACTCGGGTGAGTCGCGAGCACGCGCTCTACCAAGGCGACGAGTTCGGCATCGTCCGGCGCCACCGTGCCATGGCACGGCATGACGCCAAACAGCGTTGCCGACAGAAAAATGAGCAGACGAGTAACGAACATCCGATCTCCGAAGCCGCGCGAGCAGCAGGCCGCAACCACACGGGTGATCGCAGCAGGGAGCGCAGCTTACCGAGGCTCGCTCCGCGACTCGGGCCAGACTGATCCGAAATGGATGTAACTCCGCCGGCGTGGTTTCAGCCGGCC
>Ga0182742_1001012_pt1 | contig 38598 bp, 36 predicted proteins | sample eDN5th37CBELigMG_FD_128880 | JGI IMG/M metagenome (GOLD analysis project Ga0182742, IMG submission 128880) | Enriched Miracle-Growth compost microbial communities from Emeryville, California, USA - eDNA 5th pass 37_C BE-Lig MG (version 2)... ... | reverse complement strand
TTTAGAAGAAACAGTGGAAATGGTAAATGAAAGTGCTAAAGAAAATGGAGTAATGATTAAACTTTATTTTCTGCAAAAAAATATCAAGGCATATATGAATAAGCCTAATATTCAGCAAGTATTTATTAATTTGATAAAAAATAGCATGGAAGCTATTCCTTCTGAAAGAATAACCAAAACAATTTTTATTATGGTAGGCCGCCAGCAGGAAAACCTGGTAATCACACTGCATGATAGCGGGACAGGCATTAAAAATAATCAATTAGAAGAGGTGTTTAGTCCATTTACAACAACAAAGGAACAAGGAATGGGAATGGGGCTTGCCTTTGTTAAAAAAACTATCTTGGAGCATCGTGGAGATATTCACATTAAAGAAAGCTCTGCAAATGGAACCAAATTTGAAATAATCATACCGTTATATCCTTTGGCAGAATAAAAAACAGTCCTTGTTTACAATAAGGACTGTTTTTTATTATAGGAAAACCACAATAAGGATAATCGCTAATATAATGCGATAAATCGCAAATGGCAATAGCTTAATTTTATCAATTAATTTTAAGAAGAAACGAATGGATATAACGGCAAAAACAAAAGCGCTGATAAACCCTGCAATAAAGAAAGGCAGTGCATCCATCGTAATATATTGCCAATTTTTTAATAAGGAGATAAAGCTCGCGCCAGCCATAATCGGCACTGCCATAATAAAGGTGAAATCAGCTGCAGTACGGTGGCTTAATCCAAGCAATACTCCTCCAGAAATAGTCGAACCAGAACGGGAAAATCCTGGCCATAACGCAATGCATTGAAAAAGGCCAATTAAAAAGGCTTGGGTATTTGTAATTTTATCTACCGTGTCAATGGCTGTATGTTTTCTTCTTCTCTGCACAAAGTCCGCAACAATCATTAAAACGGCTCCTGCAATCAATGCGTATACTACAGTATGAATGGTAAATAAATGTTCATCGATATAGTCCTCAAATAATACGCCCAATACGCCAGCAGGAAGCAATCCAATGATAATTTGTACTAAACTTAATCGGTGGCCTTTTTTCCGCACGCCATTAATTTCTTTTTTTAATCCTAAAATATTTAAAAAACGATCTTTAAATAAAATGACAACCGCTAAAATCGATCCTAATTGAATAACGACTTTGAAGGTGTTTGCAACAGGTTCTGAAAAAATTTCCTTTGATTTTAATAATAGATCATCGACAATAATCATATGCCCTGTAGATGAAACAGGAGCAAACTCTGTCAAACCCTCCACTAGTCCTAATATAACTGCGACAATAATATTCCATAATTCGTTCAAACCATTCACTCCTATTAGATCTTGTAGTTTCTATATGTATATTTGTTGATTTTGGCATTATGTCCTACCATATCATAACAAATTTATGGTGAAAGAAAAACTCCCAATTTTAGAGAATCTATTCAGCTCCCACCTTATATAAAACGCAAAAGGAGAAAAAGAAGTTTCAGATTATAAACTATTAATTTGAAAAAAGAAGTTTGGAAAATAGCGAAGGAGTTTTGTATGATTAATGCATAAATAAATTTCTAAAAAGGAAGATGAGCTTGAAAAAACAAGGAATTATTACTATTGGCGATGCTTTTATTGATTTTTTTTCTACCACGAGCCAAAACAATGCGTTTGAAAAAAAACTTGGCGGAGCAACGGTAAATGTTGCTGTACATATTAGTCGGTTTCAGCTTCCCAGCTATTATATGACAAAGCTAGGAATAAAAGAAGATAGCTTATTTGTCAGAGAAGAAATAGAAAAGGAGGGAGTCAACCTAAAATACAGTGTAACGGATCCTTACAAGGAATTAAGTGCTGTTCATGTCCATATCGATAAGAAAGGGGAACGGAATTTTCATTCTTATCGCAATCATACTCCAGATCTTGTTTTAAGTGAACAAGATTTGTCCTTGGATGCTTTCTATAATAAAAAAATATTTTATTTTGGCTCTGGCACACTTTTTCATCCAAAAGCAAAAAAAGCCACAGAAAGAGCCTTGGCTATTTCTAAAGAAATGGGTTTGCTTGTGGGGTTTGATGCGAATATTAGGCTGCAAAGATGGTCAAGTGAAAGTGAGTGCAGAAATATCATTAAAAGCTTATTTCCTACTATTGATATCTTGAAATTATCGGAAGAGGAAGTGCTATTTCTTTTTGAAGCAGATTCTCTTGATGAAGGGCTAAAGAGGCTAGCGGAATATCGTATTCCTGCTGTTTTTATTACGGTGGGGGAAAAAGGCGCTTATGGTCTGCTCCCTGATCTATTAGTTCATGAAAAAGGGAAGGCGATTGCCGCAATGGACACTAATGGAGCGGGGGATGCTTTTATGGCAGCTATTCTTTATTGGATCCATGAACATGGCATGCCAAATACGGCTGAAGCATTAAGCCAGTGTTTAATAAGCGGAAATATGCTAGGAGGAAAAGTAGCAGAGCAGATGGGAGCATTGCCTTTGCTGAATGACTATTGTCGCATAATAGCCTCTAAAGGAAGCTGATGCTTTTTTTTAGAATTATCCATAAATAACATATAAAAAATAATGGAGAGAGGAAATAGAAGGAAGATGACAAAGGTTTTATTATCGTTAACAGATGCATTTAAAGAGCAAGGAAAACAGCTTTGTGCTGAATTAAGAGAATTAGGGGTGGAGGTTACATCTATTGTCACAAAAAAGGAGTCAATATTGGATTACGTAAAGGATGCAGAGGTAATTGTTACTGGAGTGGAAAAAATTGATCAAGAGGTAATGAATGCGGCACCCAAATTGCAGTACATTGCTAAATTTGGCACAGGTGTAGACAATATTGATTTAAAAGAAGCGGAAAGGAGAGAGATTAAGGTCACTAATACACCAGGGCAAAATGCCTCTTCTGTAGCAGATCTAGTATTTGGCTTAATGCTTGCTGCAAGCAGGCATTTAGCAGAATCCAATGAAATTGTAAAAAGTGGGAAATGGAAATTAATAATGGGGAATGAAATAGAAGGAAAACGATTAGGGATTATTGGCTTTGGAGAAATCGGCAAAAAGGTAGCAAAAAGAGCAACAGGATTTGATATGGATATTATCGCATATGGAAATCATAAAGATTATGCAGCTGCAGAAAATTTAGGAGTTCAATTTACGGAGCTGGAGGATTTGCTGCAAACCTCTGATTATGTGGTGATTTGCACTAATTTGAAAAAATCTACCTACCACTTATTAAATAAGGAACGTCTGGATTTAATGAAAGAAACTGCTTATTTAATTAACATTTCACGAGGGGATATTATTGACGAAGCAGCTCTTGTCAATTGCTTAAAGGAAAATGCAATAAGGGGGGCAGCATTGGATGTGTTTAGCAGTGAACCACCTAATTTACAATTAGCGCAATTGCCAAATGTTTTCTGCTCCAATCATATTGGCGGAGCTACAGAGGAATGTGCTGCTCGAATTAAAGAAGTGATTATTGGCAACATAAAAAATTATTTGGCAAATAAACCATTAGATTATCTGGTGATATAAAATTATTCGTTTGTCAGCATGACAATAAAATATACAGAAATAATATATTTTTGTTTTTTTCGGAAAAATGGCTATTTTGCTATAATAATCTTCTGAATATTGTCAATAAATTTAATATCACTTGTTTTTTAAAGGGGCAATATTTATTATGAGCAAAAAAAATAGCAGAAAAAAATTTCAACAAAGGAAAGGGAGAAATAGGAAATTTACTCCATTTCATCGTTTTTTTAATGGATCGATGCGCCAAAAATTGTTTATTTCATTTTTAATTATTTTATTGGTGCCAAGCATTATTATTGGTTCGGTTTCTTTTTATAGCGCCAAACAAAAGCTTGAAGATAATATGCTTCTTTCTGCACAGCAAAGCGTAAGCTTCATCCATACAGAAATTAATAATATTATGGAAGAAAAAAAGCAGGATGCAACTTTTCTTGCAAGTAATATTAATGCTAGCATGTTAGATGAGAATGAAGAAGAAATTCAAAAAATCTTTACGCAATACTTAGGGCAAAACCAAAATGTTTTTGGCGTGTATTTTGCAAGAGAAGATGGGAAGATGTTTTTGAATGCCAATGAAAACATACCAGAAGGCTTAGATCCAAAAATGAAAGCTGGTATCAGCAAGCAATGAAAGCAAATGGAGAAATTGTGATGCTGCAGCATTAGCAGAAGACGGTGGGGAATTTGTCGCCCAAAATTCGCAGCAAATGCAATTTATCAACAAATCAGTGCAACAGTCTAATGAAGTGATTCATGCTCTTTCCAATCGTTCAAAGGAAATCGGCAAGATTATAGAAGTGATTCATTCTATCTCTAATCAAACAAATCTGCTGGCATTAAATGCAGCAATTGAAGCCGCCAGGGCAGGAGAACATGGAAAAGGTTTTTCGGTAGTGGCAAATGAAGTGAGAAAATTAGCAGAGCAGTCTCGGGAATCAGCAAAGCTAATCTCTCCCTTAATTACAGAAATCCAAAAAGATACAGAGCATTCTGTGCAAATAATGAGTGAAGTATTAATAAACGCAGAAGATGGTTTATCTATTTCGGAAGCTACTTCAAATAAATTTGCCCAAATTATTAGCAGTACAAAAGAGATTGGGCCACAAATAGAAGAAGTATCTGCGACGGTACAGCAAATGTCAGCAGGTCTTCAAGAAGTGACATCTCAATCGGGCGACATTGTATCCACGGCTTCTCTTAATGCAGGAAGCGCGGAAGAAGTAGCGGCAACATCACAAGAACAGCTTGCATCAATGGATGAGATTGCCCATTCGGCTAACTATCTCACCTTACTGGCAGAAGAGCTGATGATTAGTGTTAATATGTTTAAAAAATAATGTTTGATGACTGCTTGCTGGATTTTGTTATATAACTGTGTTTAACATAAACTGATTTCCCAATCAAACGTAAAGAACAGAAGCGGCATGACCATATGAAAAATAATTCTTTATCATTATTTAATGGACCTTTTCTCTCCGTCCAAGGGATGGTAAGAGAAAAAACTACTGACTTGAGGTTTCACTTTATGGGAAAACAATGTTTAAGAAGAATACAAAAGTCATTTGACTATTTGGAAAGAGACTAATAAAAAGAGGAGAGATTACAAATAATTAATTAGTGATCTTTCCTCTTTTTTATCAAGCATTTATGGGCTTTTTTCTTTCTTAAAAGCTGATAATTTAATTGAACGCTTTAATATTTGACAATTATTATTATGGATATATAATTAGGTTGCTTACCTAATCAAAGGGAGGGATTATTAATTAAATGGAGAAAAAAGCGCAACAATTATTGCATTCTTTAAGGGAATTTCAAAAGCTTATTAATACTGGTACTGGTCCTTTTTTTAGTGGATACAAAAGAAGCGAAATTATTATGATGTTTATCATACATCAGAAAAACAAGGAGAATGAAAAAGAGATAACTATCTCACAACTTAGCTCCACATTAAAAATAACGTCCCCATCGGTTACACAAGTAATTAATGTTTTAGAAAAAGATGGGGTAGTTAAAAGGATAAATGATAAAGATGATGGTCGTATTGTGCGAATAGCTTTAACAAAAAAAGGAGCGGATTTAACAAAGGAAGTCTTCAAGAAAATAGAAGAAAGGTACATTCATCTTGTTCAATATTTGGGGAATGAAAAAAGTGATTTGCTTATTAGCTTATTAGATGAAGTAAATGACTATTTTGCTCATAATAAATGGAATGAAACAAATTAACAAAGACTGGAGCATATAAGATGAATAAGCTGCTGCGAGAATTAAAAAAGTATCGCATGGGAATTATGATTGTTCTTGTATTAACATTATTTAGAGCCTTTTCAGAGCTTTATCTGCCAAATTTGATGTCAGATATTGTGGATGTGGGCATTGTAGAAAACAGATTAAGCTATATGCTGCAGCTTGGCAGCTGGATGCTTGCAGTAGCAGCATTTGGAACTTTGTGCGCTATTCTGTCAAGCTATTATTCAGCAAGGGTGGCAGCGGGATTTGGCCGAGATATTCGGAAAAAAGTATTTCAGAAGGTGGAAAGCTTTGCGCTTGAAGAGGTAAACAGCTTTGGAACTTCTTCTTTAATTAATAGAACAACAAATGATATTACTCAAGTGCAGCAAGTAACTATTATGATATTGAGGATGGTTGCCTTTGCACCAATGATGTGCATCGGCGGCATCATTATGGCTGTAAGCAAAAATGCAAAATTATCATTAGTATTTCTTGTAGCTATACCGGTACTGGCACTTGTTATTTTTTCTATTATGAAAAAAGGAATTCCGTTATTTAAATCTTTGCAGAAAAAACTTGATCAATTAAATGGTGTGTTGAGAGAAAACTTAACAGGACTTCGAGTTATCCGTTCTTTTAATAAAGAGAAATATGAGCAGAAGCGGTTTTTGCAGGCGAATAAAGATTTGACAGAAACAGCGCTTCGTGTCAATAAAATGATGGCAATTACAATGCCAATCATGATGGTTGTCATTAATATTTCAACAGTAGCAATCGTTTGGTTTGGCGGCATTCAAGTCGATCAAGGAGCAATGCAAGTAGGAGATATTATGGCATTTATTCAGTATGGCATGCAAATTATGTTCTCTTTGATGATGGTAAGCATGATATTTGTGATGATGCCGCGCGCTTCTGCATCTGCTGAGAGAATTAATGAAGTGCTGCAAATGCCAGCAAGTATAACAGACAAAGATAACGGAGAGCAAAAGCCAATAAAAGGGGAAATTGAATTTAAAAATGTTGTATTCTCTTACCCACAAGCAGAAAAGCCAGTGCTTGAAAACCTATCTTTTAAAATAAGACCGGGACAAACAACGGCCATTATTGGTGGAACTGGTTCAGGGAAATCAACGATATTAAATTTAATTGCACGATTTTATGATATACAGGCAGGCGAAATTTTAATTGATGGCGCTAATATTAAGGAATTTGAACAAAATGCGCTTAGACAAGTATTAGGCTTTATCCCTCAAAAGGCTGTCTTGTTTTCAGGAACAATTGCCGAGAATATTCGTTTTGGCAAAGAAGATGCAACAGATGAAGAAATAGACAAAGCGTTGGAAGTTGCTCAAGCAAAAGAGTTTGTGGCAAATTTCGAAAAAGGAATAAATGCTCCTATTTCACAAGGAGGAACCAATGTTTCAGGCGGACAAAAACAGCGGTTATCGATTGCCAGAGCACTTGTGAGAAAACCGTTGATTTATCTTTTTGATGATAGCTTCTCTGCATTGGATTATCGTACAGACGCTGCACTGCGAAATGCCTTGCAGAAAGAAATTGACAGCGCAACAATGGTCATCGTCGCTCAAAGGGTATCAACGATTAAAGATGCCGATCATATTATTGTGCTAGAAGATGGGATAATTGCAGGAGCCGGCACACATCATCAACTTGTGGAAACATGTGAAGTGTATAAAGAGATTGTTTACTCACAAGGCGTTATGGAGGAAACAGTATGACAAAAGGTCAAGAAAATAACAAACCCTCTATTATTCCATCAAGAGGGCATGGCGGACCCGGACATATGCCTGTCAGAAAAGCGAAAGATGCAAAAGGAACATTAAAGAGACTGGCAACTTATCTAGGTAAGTATAAAATTGCATTGTTTTTTGTAGTAATTGCAGCCATTTTAAGTACAGTTTTTTCTATTTTAAGTCCTAAAATTTTGGCTAAAGCAATTGACCATTTATTTGAAGGCCTTGTTGCAAAATCCAAAGGAATACCCGATGCAGCCATTGATTTTAGCGCTATTGGAAAGATATTGCTGCTGCTTGTAGGGCTATATGTCATCAGTGCATTGTTTACGTATATTCAGCAGATTATTATGGTGAGCATTTCACAAAAAATGATTTTTGAGCTAAGGCAAGATGTACACAAAAAGCTAGAAAAAATGCCTTTAAAGTATTTTGACCAAACTCCTCATGGAGAAACATTAAGCAGGGCAGTAAATGATATAGACAATATTAACAATACTTTGCAGCAAAGTGTAACACAATTGATAACATCTGTTGTAACATTTATTGGAGTCATTGTTATGATGCTGACAATAAGCCCTATTTTAGCGCTGATTTGTTTTTTAACGATTCCATTAAGTCTTATTGTGACCATTCAGATTGCCAAACGTTCACAAGTGCAGTTTAAAAATCAGCAAGTTACACTTGGCAAAATAAATGGTCATGTGGAGGAAATGTTTACAGGACATCAAATAGTGAAGGCGTTTGGACATGAAAAAAAGGCTATCGAGCAATTTAATGAGATGAATGAGAAATTATATGAATCCAGCTGGAAATCTCAATTTGTTTCAGGACTAATTATGCCGCTAATGAATTTAATCAATAATTTAGGTTATGTATTTATTGTAGTAGTAGGGGCGATTTTTGCAGCAACAGGGCGGATTACAGTAGGAGATGTGCAAGCATTTATTCAATATGCACGCCAATTTTCTCAGCCGCTTACACAATTGTCGAATATATCCAATATCATACAGTCGACGCTTGCATCTGCTGAAAGAGTATTTGAATTGTTGGATGAAGAAGAGGAGCTAGAATCAGCTTCCTCCACTAAAACAATTGATTTTCCAAAAGGTGCTGTTCGTTTCGACTCTGTTTATTTCAGCTATAAACAAGAGGAAGAATTAATTAAAAATCTTTCTTTATCCATTAAATCTGGACAAAAAGTAGCGATTGTTGGACCAACTGGTGCTGGGAAAACAACATTAGTCAATTTGCTAATGCGCTTTTATGAAGTGGAAAGTGGCACAATTTCCATTGATGGAGTGAATATACAAGAGATGGACCGTGGACATTTAAGAAGCATGTTCGGTATGGTGCTTCAAGAAACTTGGTTATTTAAAGGCTCTATTCGCGATAATATTGCCTATGGAAAGGAAGGGGCAAAAGAAGAAGAAATTGTGCAAGCAGCAGTACTTGCCAATGCTGATCATTTTATTCGGACATTGCCAAATGGCTATGACACGATTATTAATGAAGAAGGCACTAATATTTCCCAAGGGCAAAAACAACTGCTGACAATAGCGAGAGCACTTCTGGCCAATCCCATCTTATTGATTCTTGATGAAGCAACAAGTAGTGTAGATACGAGAACGGAAACGCAAATTCAGGGGGCGATGGTAGAATTGATGAAAAATAGAACAAGTTTTGTCATTGCCCATCGGCTTTCTACAATAAAAGATGCAGATTTGATTTTAGTTATGAAAGATGGTTCTGTGATAGAAAAGGGCAGTCATGAAGAGTTATTAGCAAAACAAGGTTTTTATGCAGAGCTGTATAATAGCCAATTTATCGGGGCACAGGCCAAATAAAAAAAAAGAGTGGATGATCCACTCTTTTTTTTTATTTCATTTTATTGCAATAACAAAAGCATGGTTATTCAGAAAAATAAAAAGTGGTTTTTAAGATTAATACCTGCTTTTTTGGTGAAAATAAAAGTAAGTATTAAGCTTTGACAAAAGCCTATTTATTATAATATGATAGCAATTGCTGACAAGACATATCGGAATTCGGAGGAATTACAAGATGAAAAAATTAAGTACCATGATTTTATTATTATTGAGCTTATCTTTTGTACTTGCTGCATGCGGCACGAAAGAGGAATCAGATAAGTCCAATAGTGCAGATACAAGCAATGATTTATTGGCGAAAATAAAAAAAGACGGAAAATTGGTGGTTGGAACGGAAGGAACCTACCCTCCATTCACTTATCATGACGATAATGGCAAATTAACTGGTTTTGATGTAGAAATATCAGAAGAAGTGGCAAAACGTCTTGGCGTGGAAGCAGAGTTTAAAGAAACGCAATGGGATGCAATATTTGCTGGGTTAGATGCAAAACGTTTTGATATGATTGCAAACCAAGTAGGAATAAATGATGAAAGAAAAGAAAAATATTCTTTTTCTGATCCATATATATCTTCTTCTGCTGTTTTAATCGCAAGAGAAGATTCTGATATAAAAAGCTTTGAGGATATTAAAGGATTAAAAGCAGCACAATCTTTAACAAGCAATTATGGAAAAATGGCAAAATCATATGGGGCAGAATTAGTTGGTGTGGATGGATTTAATCAATCGGCAGAATTATTAAACTCTAAGCGCGTAGATGTAACAATTAATGATAAGTTGTCCTTTTTAGATTATAAAAAGCAAAAGCCAAATGCCAAAATTAAGATTGTTGATTCTGCTGATGATGTTTCACAAAGCGGATTAATGTTCCGAAAAGGTAATGATACATTAGTGGATGCGGTCAACAAGGCGCTAAAAGAAATGATTGATGATGGTACGTACACAAAAATTTCTGAAAAATGGTTTGGTGAAGATGTTCTTAAATAATATCTTTACAGATCCGGATTTGCTTGAAAGATATACAAATATTGCCCAAAGTTCCCTTCTGCCTTTGCTGAAGGGGGCGTTTTTTTATACGATACCATTATCCATCATTTCCTTTATCATCGGTCTTATATTAGCTATTTTTACAGCACTTGCAAGAATGTCGGATATGAAATTCGTGCAATATATTGCACGAATTTATGTTTCCATCTTTAGAGGAACACCGTTATTAGTGCAGCTATTTATTATTTTTTATGGTTTGCCTAATTTAAATATTATTATAGATCCTTTTCCAGCAGCTATTATTGGTTTTTCTTTAAGTGTAGGGGCGTATGGGTCAGAAATTGTCCGCGCTGCTATTACCAGTATTCCGAAGGGGCAGTGGGAAGCTGGCTATTCAATTGGCATGAGCTATAGCCAAAATTTAAAAAGGATTATATTGCCCCAGGCGGCTAGAGTTTCTTTACCGCCTTTATCTAATACCTTTATTAGCTTAATTAAAGATACTTCTCTTGCTTCCATGATTTTGGTTGTAGAAATGTTTCGTGTGGCACAGCAAATAGCCAGCACCAATTATGAGTTTTTATTATTGTATTCAGAAGTTGCTTTATTATATTGGCTCATTTGTTTTCCGCTTACTATTATTCAACAGAATATAGAGGAAAGATTAAGCAGGCATTTTGTTAAATAAGGCGGTGCTTTAAAAGCTTTTTGCTTTTAAATAAGAGAAAAAAACTTTTAGAATGATAAGCAGGCCTTTGCAGGACTAGCAAGACCGATTTTGGCTCTGTTAGGCATAAAAAGCCAAAGCAGACAGCCATAGCAATAATCGAGATAAAAACAGCCTTAAATTAAAAAGAGAAGTACCCTTTTTTGAAAGGAGCATAAAATTGATATCTATAAATGGTTTGTCTAAGCATTTTGGACAATTAGAAGTACTGAAGGATATAAGTCTGCAAGTGGAAAAGGGCCAAGTAATTGTTGTGGTCGGTCCATCGGGATCAGGGAAAACAACGATGCTGCGCTGTTTAAATCTATTAGAGATGCCGACTGCTGGCAAAATAATGATTCAAGATCAAGCGCTTGATTTTTCCAAAAAGGTTGGATCAAAAGAAATTTACGCTTTTCGAAAATTAACTGGCATGGTTTTTCAAAGCTATAATTTATTTCCACATAAAACGGTTCTAGAAAATGTCATGGAAGGACCGATTGTTGTAAAAAAGCAAGACAAAACGCTTATTCAAAAAAAAGCAAAGCAATTGTTGGAAAAAGTAGGATTAGGAGATAAAACAGATGTTTATCCACATCAGCTTTCCGGCGGGCAGCAGCAGCGTGTAGGCATTGCAAGAGCATTGGCGATGGAGCCTGCGGTTATGCTGTTCGATGAGCCGACATCAGCTCTTGATCCAGAATTAGTTGGAGAAGTATTAAAAGTTATGAAGGAACTAGCAAAAGAAGGCATGACGATGATTATTGTGACACATGAAATGAAATTTGCAAAAGAAGTGGCAGATGAGGTTATTTTTATGGAAGGCGGCTATATTGTAGAAAGGGGTACGCCTGCTGCAATCTTTACTGCTCCGAAGGAAAAAAGGACAAAAGAATTTCTGCAATTAATTCAATAGTCATAGAATGTAATAAGCCTGTTAGTCAGCTAAATCTAAACGAAGCAGATCTTATCCTCATGAACTGCTTGCACTTAAACATTTGGTTTTTAAGATAATAAAAAAAAGAGGAAGTTAACATACCACAATCGGAATGTTAACACCTCTTCAACAAAAGGGGGAATTACACTTTGTAGTTACAGTGTAGTCCCTTTTTTTCTTTTTTATACATAACAAACAAAATTTTTCTTAATCTCCCCTGATTTTTCGATGAATGACTTCATCCTCTAATAAGTTCAAAAAAGAAAGCATAATGCCAGCAAGTAATGCGGCCATTGTGTAGACTGTAAATCCTGTAGTAATATAGCAAATAAACGTGCTGAAAAAGGTCCAAATCATGCAGTATTGAACGGCAGATAACCCCAAAAAATATTTCACTTTTTTCCCTTCTTTCCTCTTGCTTTACCTATCCTATATTCATTGCATCTCTAATAAACATATGACAGTAAAAAGAGCAGAAGAACAAATGCAGGGATTCTTTGCTGCCAATTGCCCTTTTTTTTTCAAAAGAAGGATAAGCCCACACTTTTTTTTAGAAATTACATATCTAATAAGTATAAAGGATAGCTTGTATTACCTTCCAGAAAGTAATTGCAGGTTGTTCTTTATACCGTAACCCCATAACCTCCTCTCATTTTAAGGTATAGTTCTTAAGAACTGTGCCTCTTTTTTTGGGATTAAACAAATGTTTTTGCTTAGAGCAGACTAGGCATCATATCGAAGAATAAAATAATGTTAATTTTATAATTGGCTTTATAAAGGAAAAATAAAGCCGATAGATTTAATATAAAAAGGGAAATAATTTTTCAACTCTATGAAAATTAGTTATAATATCCTATAAAAAGGTGAGGAAGGTATATTCTATGCGTAAAAAGACCCTGTTCAAAAGTTTAAATCTCAAATTAATATTGGTTATTATTTTTGCCACTATGATCAGCACACCTATCTCTATTTATTTAAACGGGCTAATGAGGGAAGCACACGTGTTCCGGCCAGAATTGAGCATGTTTATCAATACGATTATTAATTTAATAATTACAACATTGATTGCATCCTCTTTTATTCACAGAATCATTCTTCGCCCTCTAAAAAAATTGCTGTATTCCACAAAAGAAATACGCGAAGGCAATTTGAACATTGAAATCGAGAAAATATCAAATGATGAAATCGGCATGTTAACAGAAGAATTTATCTTAATGAAGGATGCTATTAAAAACCTTGTGACAAAAGTAAATGAAACGTCTGCACATATTACTTCTTCTGCTGAAGTTTTATCAGAAAATACGGTTAGTACCAGCCATGTTTCGGAACAAATTTCTTCTGCTATTCAAAGTGTTGCGGCAGGGTCAGAGGAACAAACGAATGGTATGGAAATTATTGTGGAATCTGTTGCAGTGGTAAATAATGAAATTAAAGAAATTGCCAAAAGTACAGAAGAAATGGCAAAATCTTCTAATGATGCAATTGTCAAAGCAAAAGAAGGTCAAGATGTGGTAGAAAGCACGGTAAAACAAATGAGCCTTATTCAGAATTCAGTTAAAGAGTCGAATAGCTCTATTGCATTATTGCAAGAACGCTCACAAGAAATTGGACAATTTTTAAAGGTAATTACGGAAATTGCTGATCAGACTAATTTGCTTGCATTAAATGCAGCCATTGAAGCAGCGCGTGCTGGAGAGGCTGGTAAAGGCTTTGCTGTTGTAGCGGAAGAAGTAAGAAAGCTGGCAGAGCAATCCAATCAATCAGCAAAACAAATTGCTGTTTTAGTAAATGAAATTCAAAAAGATACACTCACTTCTGTTAAAACAATGAAAAGAGTGACAGAAGAAGTAAAAGATGGAATTAACATTACCAACAATACAAAAGAAAAATTTAATGTAATCTCTGATTCTATGTCCAATATGAGCCATCAAATGGATAGTGTGCTTCAAGCGGCAAATAAAATAACAGCTAATATTATGGAAGTTGCAGGATCTGTAGATCAAGTAACAAGCATAGCGAAAGAAAACAGTCAAAATTCAATAAACGTTTCTGCATCTTCTCAAGAACAATTAGCTGCAATGGAAGAGATAACAAGCTCCACTAAACAGCTTGCGCAAATAGCAGATGATTTAGTTGCCTTAACAAAGGATTTTAATGTTTAATCGCAGGCAAATAGCATTATTTATTGCTAGGACATTAGTAATGAAGGAAAAGCTTCTTAAAATGGCGGCTGGTTAAAGCAAAATAATCTTATGCTTAGAGTAATCAATAAAATAGTTGCATATATTAGGTAGACGGTCTAACATATATAGGCAGTCTACCTTTTTTAGTGCTAAGTCCAGTTGAGAGACCGTTATTAAAAAGGGCTGTTTTCGTAAAGATTATTGCTGTTGAATCCACTTTTTATCCGGCATTAACGAGCTTTTGACCCCCACTTCAAGATTAGAAGAGAAAACGAGCAATCTAAGTGGGGAGAAACTTGCCCGTAAAAGCTTGATTGGTTCAATTAACAATCAGTGAAGGATGAAGAAAACCCCCACTGATGGAAGTTTCACTTAATATTAAATTTACATTAAATAAATGTCGAAAGTTGTTATTTGTTGAAAATACAAATATAATGAAGAATTGAATATATAGTTTATTTAAATACAGATAAAAATTTACTGCCTTGTGTCTTTATTTTGGATTAAATGGCAGTAGGTATAATCAAATTCCGCTTTAATCCTGTAATTTTTCAAGGAGTAATGTATAAATGAATCGTAATCAAAATAATTCGAAAATAGACTTTAGTCTTGTGCTGATATTAATGTTGCTTTGTCTTGCGAGCTGCATCGCTATTTTTAGTGCACAAAGCACAGGACAGTACAATGAAAACTTTTTAGTGAAACAAATTTTTTGGTATGCTGTTGGAGTGGCTATTATTGCTGGAGTAATATCCTTAGATTCGGATCAATTAAAAAAGATAGCATGGTATGCATATGGGTTTGGAATATTTTTGTTGCTTTTATTAATTGTTGCACCTGAAAGCATCGCCAGAGAAGTAAATGGAGCAAAAAGCTGGTTCCAGCTGCCAGGCATTTCTTTGCAGCCATCTGAATTTGTCAAAGTATTTATCATTTTGGCCCTTTCGCGAATTATTGTAGAACATCAAGAGAAATACTTGGCAAAAACTGCAAAAACAGATTTATGGCTGTTAACAAAAATTATAGGCGTTACCTTTTTTCCGCTAATTTTAGTAATGCAGCAGCCAGATTTAGGAACGTCTCTTGTTTTTATCGCTATTATGCTTGGCATGATTTTTGTATCAGGAATCACTTGGAAAATAATTTTCCCCTTATTTACGGGAGGAGCCCTAATGGGGGCAAGCATTTTATATTTAGTATTATGGCAGCCAGATTTATTGGAAAAATATTTAGGGGTACAAGAGTATCAATTTGGACGCATCTACTCATGGCTGGATCCTTACAACTACCAAAGCTCTACGGGATATCACTTAACTCAATCGTTGTTGGCCATTGGTTCAGGAGAGACTGCTGGAAAAGGGATGGGGACAAGAGATGTATACTTGCCAGAGAGCCATTCTGATTTTATATTTAGTGTAATAGGAGAGGAATTTGGTTTTATTGGTGCAAGTGTGCTGATTAGCTTATTCTTTCTTCTGATATATCATATTACAAAAGTGGCTTTAGAGACAAAAAACTCTTTTTATACATGTATTTGTGTAGGAATTATTAGTGCCATCACTTTTCACGTGTTTCAAAATATTGGCATGACTGTTGGGGTATTGCCCATCACTGGAATTCCATTGCCGTTTATTAGTTATGGAGGAAGCTCCTTGATGGGGAATATGCTAGGAATGGGGTTAATTTTCTCTATACGCTATCATTATAGAAAATATATGTTTTCAAATGGAGAATAAGGAGCATAAGATAAATAAAGAGCGTCAGAACAGCAGACAATTTTCTGGCGCCATAAAAAAACAACCTATCATGATGACAGGTTGTTTTTTTATGGCATCTACCGTTTCCTTTGGGTGAGGGGGAAGGAAACAATCGCTACAAAATAACGACAATCAAACGATATTGATAATCATTATCAATTGATTTAATGTTATAATAAATTATAATAGATATTGTGTCAATCTTTATTTTCTAAATTTTTTTTATTGGAGGAAAAAATGGAGGAAGAATTTCAAAAACAATTTGGTGGATTATTGGCTGACTATACACAGCTGCTATTAGGTCAGCAAAATACAGAATTACAGAAAAAAGTGGAGTTTTGGATGCTCTATTCTTATATGGCAAAATCAATGCCTAGTTTAGTGAAGCATTGGAATAAGGAATTTCCTGATGGAAAACAAGAAATGATGAACATTATAGCAGAAATTAAAAAAATCAACGAAAAACAAAAACAAAATAGATAAAAAAACATATGCTACTAAGAGATATGGACACCATTTTTATTGTTCTGATTTGTTGGAAAATGGGATAAATCAGTGGGGAAAAGTCTACTTTATCACTATTTAACGGGCAGTAATCCCCACGTCTCAAGATTAGGAGAGAAAACGAGCAATCTAGGTGGGTAGAAACTTGCTGAGTAATAGCCTGATCTAAAAGAGCACAGACTAAGGGCGCCACGTCCTGTGGCAACGTACCTATAGGCCTTAGGCTACAATCAGTGGGGATTAAGCCCCACTGATTGTAGTTTCACTTTATTGGACAGTTGAGGTTCCATACGGAAATTGAGTAGCATATCCTTTAAATTGCTGGTAGGACTGCTGCAATTTTTGTTGCTCAGCAGGCTCTAATTTATACCAGCCCTTTTGGAACATCACGGTATATAATTCTCTTTGCATATTTTGCGTTTCTGTAAAAATTCCTAATAGATCCTGATATAATGCTTGATGGCTCGCTTCATTTAAGGTTGTGGAATACGAATCCGTCATATATTTTTCTGTAGCCAATAAATCGTTAATAAAATCTCGATCATTCATTTGTGGTGTTTTGGGCACCTGTGTTTCTGGATTTTGGATAGGTTGTTGATTCATCATTTTCCCTCCGCAACTATTAGTCACATGATTATTGTTGTTGATAGGTGCCATTACTGAAAGATTGCTGAACATTTAAATGGGAAAGAATCTTTTCATAATGTTTTTGGTGCATCTGCCCGCATTTTTCTAGATGAGATTTGATTGTTGGATCTTTTGCATTGGAAGCAAAAAAATGTGCTTTTTTCATGGCCAGCAAATTCCACGAAAGCATGTCTGTTAGGTAAAGAGAATCCTTTACCGTTATGGTTGCCGGCGGCTGCATCATCATATTGGCATCTGGCGTAGTAGAATGGGATGGTTGCTGCATATAACTTTCCTCCAATCGGAATAGTCTTGAAATTATCATTATTTTTTATACTGGTTGTTTTGGCTGTTTACTTTTCCGCCACCGTCGTTTTCAACAGTTGGCCCAGCGTTTCCCTTTACACTTGCTGCACTTACCCCAGCCTTTGATGGATTTTTTTTCACTCTAGACATATTGTCACCTCCTACACGTACACATAGTAGCCTTTCCTATCCCAAAAGTTTTAATGAATGAAATCATTATTTACCATAAGTTTTCAGCGAAAAATGACAAAAATGTGGACAAAAAAACAAGCCGTTCAAGATAACGTATCGTATATAAAATAAAAGGAACATGAATGTTAAATCTTAAGAAGAGAATCCTTGTTTAGTATGTATTAACGAGTTTTCCCTCTGGATTAAGGGACATGGGAAATCTCCACTGAGGGAAGCTTCACTTTCGTTGTAGTTTGTAGAAATATTAAAAATGATGAGAAGGAGGAAAAAAATGAGTTTTATAAAACAAGCAGTCGTTATTGGTGCTGGCATAATGGGATCTTCCATAGCGGCTCAACTAGTGAATGCTAATATTCCTACATTGCTGCTTGATATAGTGCCTAATGATTTGTTGCAAGAAGAGAATAAACGAAAACATGAGAAAAGAAATCAATTGGCAAATAAAGCAAAAATAAATTTAGCCAATCAAAAGCCCAGTCCAATTGTTTCAGTGAAAAAGCTGTCTTTATTGCAAACAGGAAACATAGAGGATGATCTGCCGCAAGTATCAAAGGCAGAGTGGATTATTGAAGCAATTACAGAAGATATAGAGGAGAAAAGGCTGCTGCTGCAAAAAATAGATCATTACCGAAAAAAAGGCTCGATTGTAAGCAGCAATACATCAGGAATTTCGATTGAGAGCATGATGGAAAATTGTTCTGAAGATTTTCAAGCCCATTTTTTAGGCACTCATTTTTTTAATCCCCCACGATATATTACCCTTTTAGAATTAATAGCCACGCCTAAAACCAACCGAACTGTTCTTCAGGAATTTATAGAATTTGCGGAAAAAATTTTAGGAAAAAATGTAATAATTGCAAAAGACACACCTAATTTTATTGCAAATCGCATTGGGGCATATGCCTTTTTGACAATAGTAAAAGTAATGACAAAGTTCAATTTATCTATTCCCCAAGTAGATGAATTGACGGGACGATTGATTGGACGTTCAAAGAGTGGAACATTTCAAACATTAGATTTAGTAGGCATAGATACGTTTTCCTATGTTGTTAAAAATATTCAAGAAAGATCAACTAAACAAAGTGAAAAGGCCTTTTATACCATGCCAGCTTTTATGGACCAAATGATTCAAAAGCATATGCTGGGAAGAAAAACAGGAAATGGTTTTTATCGAAAAACCAAAGAAGGAATAGAAGCGCTTGACTATCAAACGATGCAATACAAAAAAGTGGAGAAAAGAAGAGGAAATCTTCCAAATAAAAAACTGCAAGAATTCATTTATCAAGACAGTCAAAATGCTGTATTTTTATGGGAAAGCATCATACCATTTTTAGTATATAGTGCCACTTTATTAGGAGAAATAGCAGATACTATTTATGAAATCGACGAAGCTGTAAAGTTGGGATTCAACTGGGAAAAGGGTCCCTTTGAAATATGGGATAGTATTGGATTAGTTAAAAGCATAACAAAACTAAAAGCAGACCATATTGCTATTCCAAATTGGGTAGAAGAAATGGTAGCAAAAGGAGAGACGGCATTTTACAAAAAAGAAAAGGGCGAACGAAAATATTATCATAATGGGAAATATACACTGGTTCCAAAGGATTTTTATCATATAGACATAAACGAGAAAAAAAGCAGCAATAGAATATTTACAGGAAATAACAGCGCTACACTTTTTGATATTGGCGATCAAGTAGCGATGCTAGAACTTCACGCTCCACATAATGTCATTGGCATGGATGCAATCGAGATGATAGATGCAGCTATTAGAAAAATAGAACAAGATGAAGCATTTAAAGGATTGGTTATTGGGAGTGGAGGAACAAATTTTAGCGTAGGAGCCAATTTGGCCTTGCTGCTAATGGAAGCACAGTCGAAAGATTATGCTGAAATTGAGCTTGTTGTGCAAAAGTTTCAAGAGGCTATGATGAGAATAAAATATGCGGAAAAACCAATTGTTTCTGCTGTATTCGGCAACACACTTGGAGGAGGAGCAGAAATTTGTTTGGCCTCTGCTTATGTTCAAGCATTACAAGAAACTTACGCAGGACTAGTGGAAACAGGAGTGGGATTAATTCCTGGAGGCGGAGGAACAAAAGAATTATATTTAAATGCTCTAAAAGAAGCAGGCTCTTTACAAGAGGAGGAACTTCTAGAGCTAGTCAAAGAAGTATTTTTTACTATTTTTGCTGGTAAAGTGTCTACTTCTGCAGAAGAAGGCAAAGAATTAAAGCTTCTTACTTCAAAGGATGCCATTACTATGAATAAGCGCCATTTAATTTATGATGCTAAACAATTGGTCCTCAACTATTCTGATCTTTATATTCCTCCTAAAAAAAGAAAGGTGATGGTTGCAGGGAAAGTGGGATATGACTTGTTAAATAAGGAACTGGCTCTATTAGAAGAAGCAGGCAAGCTATCTTCTTATGACAGAATAATCGGCGAAAAATTAGCACTTGTGCTGACAGGGGGCAATTTGCCCTTTAAGTCAGAAGTAGAGGAAGCATATTTGCTAGAATTGGAAAAGTCGGCATTTATGGAGCTGATTCAACAAGAACAAACACAAAAGCGGATGCTGCATGTATTGCAGAAAGGAAAAATATATTAAGAGAGAAGGACAGTGCAGCTCTACCGATAAATGTTTTACTTAATAAAAATACGCGAAGAATAATGGAGTGATAAAATTGAAAAAGGGCGGAGGCTTTTTAACGGAAGAAACAGATGCTCTTGATATGTTTACCCCAGAGGACTTTACAGAAGAGCAGCTAATGATCGGCAAGATGACAGCAGATTTTGTAGAGAAAAGAGTCATAAAGAACTTGGCTGCAATGGAAAATCATGATTTTCATCAAGTGGTAGCCTTAATGAAGGAGGCAGGCGATTTAGGACTTCTAAGCAGTGATATACCAGATGAATTTGGCGGATTGGGCTTAGATAAAATAAGTTCTGCCATTATTTCTGAAAAAATGTCTAGTGCAGGAGGATTTTCCGTTACCCATGGCGCACATATTGGCATAGGATCACTTCCGATTATTTTATTTGGGAATCAAAAACAAAAGGAAAAATATTTGCCATATTTAGCAACAGGCGAAAAAATAGCAGCATATGCATTAACCGAACCACAAGCAGGATCAGATGCCATGAGCATTAGAACAACAGCTGTTTTAAATAAAGAAGGAACCCATTATATTTTAAAAGGAGAAAAACAATGGATTACAAATGCTGGAATTGCTGATGTTTTTACTGTATTTGCCAAAGTAGATGGCAAGCATTTTTCCGCATTTATCATTGAAAAAGGATTTCCTGGACTTTCAATAGGCAAAGAAGAAAATAAGCTGGGCATCAAAAGCTCGTCTACCTGTGCATTAAAATTTGATAATGTATATGTTCCAATCGAAAATTTGCTAGGGGAAAAGGGAAAAGGGCATATTATTGCTTTAAATATTTTAAACATTGGCCGCTTTAAATTAGGGGTCGGTGCTGTTGGTGCCAGCAAAGAGGCAATCAAAAAAACCATCTCTTATACAAATAACCGCGTGCAGTTTCATACCCCCATTACTCAATTTCCATTAACAAAAGAAAAGCTTGCGACCATGGCCACTTACTTATATGCAACAGAAAGCGCTGTTTATCGGACGGCCGGATTGCTTTCTGCTAATATGAGTCGATTGCCAAATGATGCAGATAGAAAAATGATTGCTTCTGCCATCAATGAATATGCGATTGAATGCAGCTTAAATAAAGTATTTGCTTCCGAGGTGCTTGATATGATTGTTGATGAATGTGTGCAATTGCATGGAGGAAATGGCTTTATGGAAGGCTATGATATCACGAGAATGTATCGTGATGCTAGAATCAACCGCATATTTGAGGGCACAAATGAAATTAATCGCTTATTAGTTCCTGCAGCCCTTTTAAAGAAGGGGCTGCAGGGAGAACTGCCATTAGTGCAGGCTGCTAAAAGTTTAGAAAAGCAATTATTGACATTGCTCCCACTGGACCCTGAAAAAGCCGTATTGGCACAAGAAAAAATGCTGGTTGAAAATGGGAAGAAAATTGCGCTACTGCTGCTTGGCTTAACTGCTCAAAAATTTGGCCATGCATTAGAGCAAGAACAAGAAATGCTTGCAAACTTATCTAATATTATTATGCTTGTCTATAATATGGAGTCTGCTCTCTTGCGGACAGAAAAAGCAATCAAAAGAGGGCAAAGCAATGAAAGCCAAAAAATTTTGTATACAGAAATTTATTGTGGGGAAGCCTTTCAGCAAATCAATTTGGAAGCAATAGAAATACTGGCGAATATGGAAAGCGGCGATAATCTGCGCATGCTGCTCGCTGGTCTGAAAAAACTTACAAGGCATTTGCCAAAACCAATTATTGCTTTAAAAAGAAAGGCAGCAGAAGAAATAATCGCCAAAAAACAATATACTGTATGACCAATAAAATAAAAGCAAAGGACAAATTTTTTATCATTAAGAATTTGTCCTTTTTCTATCAATGATCTTATGAGATGCTGAGGATTTCTATAAACAGGCAATTAGTGGTGTTTTTAACTAGAAAAACAATTCTTTCCATTCTTTTTTAAAGATTCTCTATTATGATTTTCGCGAAAAATATGATAATATGCAAATATATGTAATGAAATTCAATAAAAATAGGTGATAGAATGAAAGTTACATTTTATTGGTATCCGAAATGCGGTACATGCAGAAAAGCTAAAAAATGGTTGGATGAAAACCATGTAGCATATGAAGAAGTACATATTGTGGAAAATCCTCCTTCCCGCTCTACATTGGAAGAATTGTATAAAAACAGTGGATTGGAAATAAAGAAGTTTTTTAATACGAGTGGTCAAAAGTACCGGGAACTTGGATTAAAAGACAAAGTAAAAGAAGCATCAGATGCTGAATTATTAGATATACTAGCATCAGATGGAATGTTGATTAAACGTCCATTGACTACAGATGGACATAAAGTAACTGTCGGCTTTAAAGAAGAAGAATTTAAAGAAAGCTGGATTAACTAACTTCTGCTTTTTTTAATATAATAATATTATTTCGGAGGGATTAGTATATGAGCATACCGAAAGATTTACGTTATTCAAAAGAACATGAATGGGTAAAAGTAGAAGGGGAAAATGCCCGTATTGGTATTACATATTTTGCACAATCAGAATTAGGAGACATTGTTTTTGTTGAACTTCCTGAAATTGGTGATGAAGTGGTGGCAAATGAGCCATTTGGAAGTGTGGAATCTGTTAAAACAGTATCTGAATTATATGCTCCCATTAGCGGGAAAGTAATCGAAGTGAATGAAGACCTAAGTGATAATCCTGAGTACGTTAATGAATCACCATATGAAAAAGCATGGATGATTGTGATTGAACCTAGCGATAAAGAAGATATTAATGGACTTATGTCTGCAGAGCAATATGAAGAAATGACAAAAGAAGATTAATAACAAGAAGGAGCTGTCCTAACACATGAACAAAGACTTTGCTGTTCACAGTAAGCCTGAGAAAGCTGAAAAGAAGAGAGGGAGTCAAGTGTGATCGGGATGGCTCCCTTTTTAACTAAAAATAAAAAGATGGAAAATTCAGAAAAGATAATCTGAAAAACTTTCCCTTTGCGTTTATATATGATACAGTTGAATTCAATACTTCCATTTAGGTGGTTGAGAGATGAGCAAAATAATCATTGTTGAAGGCAAATCAGATAAGTTGAAAATTAAAAATATTATTAGAGAGCCAATTGAGATTATTTGTACAAATGGAACGATCGGGTTATCTAAACTAGATGATTTAATTGATGAGCTATTTGATAAAGATGTGTATATTTTGGTGGATGCTGATCAATCTGGTGAGAAACTAAGAAAACAATTTAGAAAAGAGCTGCCTGAAGCTGAGCATCTATATATTGATAAAATGTATCGAGAAGTTGCTTGTGCTCCAAAACATCATTTGGCTACTGTCTTATTGCATGCAAACATTGATGTTTTTCCGGAATATTTAGATTTAAGGATGAATTAGAAATGAATAATTGGACGATAGAACAGATAAATAGTGCTATATCAGAAAAGAACAAACATCTATTTATGCTTTATTTGTATACACCGCTTTGCGGGACATGCCAGGTTGCATCTAAAATGCTGACCGTAGTTGAAGCAATGGTGGAAAATATGGCTGTGGCAAAAATGGATCTCAATTATTATCCAACATTTGCAGAAGAATATGAAGTTGAAAGTGTTCCATGTCTTCTGATTTTTAAAGAAGGAAAATTAGCAGAAAAAAAATATGCCTTTCATTCTGTTCCATATCTGTTAGAAGAAATTCAAAAATATACATAATGACTATTACCACTACTTATGCTCATTGCATTGCTTTTACTATGGAAAGAAAGTGTATCATTATTTAAAGGCTTTTGCTTCCTATGGAATGATAAAAGAAACTGGGGAGAAATATGATGAGTAAAAGCCTAATTGACGTTTTCCTTTATTTTAGCATAAAAGAAAATGCTTCTTTTCGGAGTTGGAAGCTTAAAAAGCATGAGAACAAGAACATCAATAAAAAACACATGTTTTCCAATCGCCTTTTTTATAAAAGGTGTTTTTTTTATTTCCAATAATCGACATAGAAGATAATAGTATGACATTTCTCGGGAAATATTGTTGATGGTTTAGCGTTTTTCAGCGATGTGCTTTTTTATAGTGCTATCTAAAGGCTTTCAGTTAATGTTTATGCTTGCATCATGCGTAAACGAGCTTGTGGTTTCTGTCTAAGCAAGTATGAGGAAAAATGAAAAAATATCAGTATTAGCGCTGCACTAACAATGAGCAAGAAAATAATAGAGGAAAACTCATTGATTGAGGCTTTATTTTGTTGTAGTTTTTATCCAGCATTAATGGGCTGTAAAACCCCCGCTGATTGAAGTTTCACTTTATTGTCAAAATAGCAGAAATCTGACAAATACCAACAAAATGCGTAAAATACTGCTTTTTTTGTCTAAATAAAAATAAGATGAATTCATCGTTTTAGAAAGGGTTTTAGTTAAAAGGCAAGAATAGATTATAGAAGAGGCAGGAGACGAGCAAAAAGGAGGATTGTTATGCATCAACTAGTCAACCAATTAATAGATAACCTAAATGCAAGCAATGCGATAAAACCATTAATTAATAAAGAATCCTTTATTTTGTTAGTAAAATGCGAGGAAGAGCAGCATTATATTCAATTAAAAAATTTTCAATTCCATCTTATAGAACCTGAAGACTGCAAACCTGATATTGTGTTAGAGGGAGAGGAGAAGGGCTTGCAGGCGATATTGCTCGGAAAAATATTGTTGCGAGAATCTAAAAAAAGACAAGATGTTTTCATTACCTCCAATTTTCGGAAAGCACTGATGCTGGAATCTCTTTTTTATTTAGGAAATGTCCATTATTTGTGTGCTGAATAAATTTTATTTGACAGCTTTTTAAGAAATTATCCTTATTTTTTAAAATGATAGCAATAATCTAAGTATACGCTGCGGTATGTCAGTGTATTTTTTTTTACCTCTTAAAAAGAACATTTGTTAAATTTAGTAAAAATTCAGAAAAAACATTATATTAAAAAATACTGAAAATAGGATTGACACTTACTTTGTTACCATGTTACATTACGTCTAACGAATAATTTCGACAAAAAATTTATTTATTTAATATATTTGCTCTTATCAAGAGAGGTGGAGGGATGTGCCCGATGAAACCCGGCAACCGTCAGTGGAAAATCTGATATGGTGCCAATTCACACAAAGCAATTGCGCTTTGATAGATGAGAGGAAGGTAATAGATGATTATGCCTTTCTGCTCATAATGTGCAGAAAGGTTTTTTTGTGATTAAAAAAGGATGAATCTTGTCAATTTATCTAATGATATAGAAAAATAATAAATTTTTGTTTGCAGGAAATATATTTATTGTAAAAAGCAGGTGAGAATATGATTCATATAAATCGGGTGAAAAAAATATACCCTTCTAAAAATGGAGAAGTAAGAGCCGTTGACAATGTAGACTTAGAAATTAACCAAGGAGAAATTTTTGGAGTCATTGGCTATAGTGGTGCTGGAAAAAGTACATTAATCCGCATGTTAAATGGATTGGAAATTCCAACAGAAGGATCTGTAACTGTTGCAGGCCATGAAGTTTCTAAAATTAAGGGCAGCAGGCTAAGACAAGCAAGACAAGAAATAAGCATGATTTTTCAGCATTTTAACCTGCTTTGGTCTAGAACGGTTAAAGAAAATATCAGTTTTCCTCTTGAAATCGCTGGTGTAAAAAAGGCGAATAGAGATAAAAAAGCCGATGAACTAATTAAGCTTGTTGGGTTAGAAGGAAGAGAAAATGCTTATCCATCTCAACTAAGCGGGGGACAAAAACAAAGAGTTGGGATTGCAAGAGCCCTTGCAAGTGATCCAAAAGTGCTGTTATGTGATGAAGCTACGTCCGCTCTAGACCCACAAACAACGGATGCTATTTTGGATTTACTAGTAGATATAAATAAACGATTAGGATTAACAATTGTGTTAATTACACATGAAATGCATGTTATCCGCAAAATATGCCATCGAGTGGCCGTTATGGAAAATGGAAAAGTAGTAGAATCTGGTCCTGTAATCAATGTATTTAAACATCCACAAGAAGAGATTACTAAACGTTTTGTGCAGCAAGTCATTGAACCAGAAGAAACAAAGGATACGATTGAACATCTTCTTGCGCAGTATAAATCTGGAAGCATTGTAATGCTTGGATTTGTCGGCGAAAATGCAGAACAGCCAATCATCACCAAATTGATTCGTTCCTTTGATATAACAGTGAATATTATTCAAGGGAAAATATCTCCTACACAAAACGGCTCATATGGGACATTATATATCCATTTAGATGGAGCAGAAAAAGAACAGGCTCTTCAATTCCTTCAATCCCAAGAAATTAGTGTGGAGGTGATTAAAAAGTGATGACGCACTTATTTCCAAATGTAGATTGGGAGAAAATGTGGCTGGCTACCCAAGAAACATTATATATGACAGGTATTTCCATTGTTGCAACATTTATTTTAGGACTTTTATTAGGAGTTATTTTATTTTTAACAGCTAAAGGCAATATGTGGAGCAACCCAGCAATCAATAAAATTATTAGTGCAGTTGTGAATATTTTTCGATCGATTCCTTTTATCATTTTAATCGTATTGTTAATTCCGCTTACAATGATTTTAGTTGGAAGCATGATTGGTGTTAATGCGGCATTGCCTGCATTAATAATCGGTGCTGCTCCATTTTATGCCAGACTAGTTGAAATAGGATTAAGAGAAGTGGACAAAGGAGTAATTGAAGCAGCAAAATCAATGGGGGCTAAACCAGCCACTATTATATTTAAAGTGCTGCTTCCTGAATCAATGCCGGCGCTAGTATCTGGAATTACTGTAACTACTATTGCTTTAGTTGGTTCGACGGCAATGGCTGGTGTAATTGGTGCGGGAGGTTTAGGGAACCTGGCATATTTAGAAGGTTTCCAGCGAAGTCAATCAGATGTTACCCTTGTAGCAACTATCATCATTCTTATTATTGTGTTTATCATCCAATTTATTGGAGATTATATTACAGCTAAATTAGATAAAAGATAGGAGAGAAAAAATGAAAAAACTATTTGCATTATTAGCCGTATTTACTTTAGTATTTGCACTTGCAGCTTGCGGAACAGCCAAAAAAGAAGACAATGCAGCAGAAGAGAAAGATGGAAATACAAAATTAGTGGTAGGAGCTTCCAATGTGCCGCATGCTGAAATTTTGGAAGAAGCAAAGCCGATTTTAGCAAAAAAAGGTATTGATTTAGAAATTAAAACATTCCAAGATTATGTATTGCCAAACAAAGCATTAGAATCAAAAGAATTAGATGCTAACTATTTTCAGCATATTCCTTATTTAGAACAGCAAATCAAAGACAACGGCTATGACTTCGTCAATGCTGGAGCTATTCATATTGAGCCAATGGCAGTATTCTCTAAAAAATATAAAAGCCTAGATGAACTTCCAAAAGGCGCAACAGTTATTTTCAGCAACTCTGTAGCAGAACATGGCCGCGTATTATCATTGCTTGAAAAAGGCGGTTTAATTAAGCTGAAAGATGGTGTAGAAAAAACAGCTGCAACAATAGATGATATTGTGGAAAATCCAAAAAATATCAAATTTAAAGCAGATTATGAACCTTCATTATTGCCGCAAATCTATAACAACAATGAAGGGGATGCTGTAGTCATTAATGCTAACTACGCATTAGATGCCGGCTTGAATCCTGTTAAAGATTCTATCGAAATCGAAGGAAGCGAGTCACCATATGCTAATATCATCACAGTTCGCAAAGGTGATGAAACTAAAGAAAGCATTAAAACATTAGTAGAGGTCCTGCATTCTAAAGAAATCCAAGATTTTATTAACGAAAAATACAAAGGTGCAGTTGTTCCTGTCACTGAATAATGCTTTTTTAGAAAGAGCTTGCATTTTTTTGCAGGCTCTTTTATTTTATCCCCTCTCTTGTTTTATTCTTATTTAGTTAGAGCTGCTATAGGAAGAATAGAATGGATAGGAATATACAATACTACAGAGGTAGTACAAAAGAATAAAGGAAGTGGATAGTTTGGAGAAACAACTGGGGCATTCTGTAGAACATGCATTGCTTCATTATAAAGAAGGATTAGGAAAATTTACTCAAAAAATGCCAAAATTTGCTGAAAGCTTTAATGCCTTTACGGAGGTTTGTTTTCAAGAGGGAACATTATCTCAAAAGCAAAAACAGCTTATTGCATTGGGGATCAGCCTTTATTCTCAAGATGAATATTGCATCATTTATCATGTGAAGGGCTGCCTAGATCAAGGGGCAACGGAGGAAGAAATTTTGGAAACAATTGGGGTTACTGCTGCCTTTGGCGGCGGTGCAACCATAAGTCAAGCTGTTACCCTTGTTCAAGAAGCTGTTTCAGAATTAACCACATTAAAGCAATAAACCGTCCTCTTAGCGGGGAAACTCTTTTTAAGAAATCTCTAAAAGAAACTTGCAAATTAGTGGAAATGAAATGTTTTTCATTTTATACTAGTGTTTACGCCTCAAGGAACCAAAGTGCTTTGGTTCCTTTCCTGCCATTACACTACATATTATATAGAGGGAATTTCTAAGTGACAGGATTAGAAGGCGGAATAAACATACTCTAATTACAGATGGCTGAAAATTTACATAAATCCATACGAGTAGAGCTGATAATGAAATGGAATCCTTTTCATTTTTCATACAAATAGGAAAGAATCATCCTATAGGTTGATATCAGTTTTTATTTGTTATAATATTAGAATGAGAATAAAATGATAATGAAGTTTCGACAAAATTTTGCATAAAAACTTCTTTTTATTATGGGGGTATAAAATAATGAGTCAATCGAAATTGGTAATTAATGATTTACATGTAGCAATTGATGAAAAAGAAATTATTAAAGGTCTTAACCTTGAAATTAAAGGTGGAGAAATCCATGCCATTATGGGACCTAATGGAACAGGTAAATCTACTTTATCTTCTGCAATTATGGGGCATCCGAAATATGAAATCACAAGCGGTTCCGTTACACTTGACGATGAAGATGTATTAGAAATGGAAGTAGATGAGCGCGCTCGCGCAGGCCTGTTTCTTGCTATGCAGTATCCAAGCGAAATTAGCGGGGTAACAAATGCTGATTTCTTGCGTTCTGCGTTAAACAGCCGTTTAGGAGAAGGCAATGAAATTTCTTTAATGAAATTTATCCGCAAAATGGACAGCAATATGGAGTTCCTTGAAATGGACCCGAATATGGCACAAAGATATTTAAATGAAGGTTTCTCTGGTGGGGAAAAGAAACGTAATGAAATTCTTCAGCTTATGATGTTAGAACCTAAAATTGCAATTTTAGATGAAATTGATTCTGGATTAGATATAGATGCATTAAAAGTGGTATCAAAAGGCATTAACAAAATGCGCAGTGAAGACTTCGGCTGTTTAATTATTACACATTATCAAAGATTATTAGATTATATTACACCAGATGTAGTGCATGTAATGATGCAAGGACGCATTGTAAAAACTGGCGGACCAGAGCTTGCACAACGCTTAGAAGCAGAAGGTTATGACTGGATTAAACAAGAGCTTGGCATCGAAGACGAAACAGTTGAACAAGAAGCGTAAGGTTAGGGGGATCGACATGACAACGGAAATTAAATTACCATTTGATCAGGAATATATTACATCCTTTTCAAAAGATATGGGCGAACCAGCTTGGTTAACAGAATTGCGTGTGAAGGCTTTGGAAAAAGCTGAAGAACTTCCAATGCCAAGACCGGATAAAACAAAAATTACTAATTGGAATTTAACGCAAATCGAAAAACATATTGTTAGCAGTGAAGATTTTTCTGATATAAATGAATTGCCGGAAGAAGTAAAGGCGCTTATTGATCTAGAAAAAAATAAAACATTGTATATTCAAAGAAATAACCGCCCTACTTTTTTAGCTGTTTCTAATGAGTTAAAAGAAAAGGGTGTAGTATTCACTGATATTTTTACAGCTGCAAGAGAATATAGTGATCTTGTGCAAAAATATTTTATGAAAGATGCCGTAAGTGTTGATGAGCATAAATTAACGGCATTGCATGCTGCATTATTAAATGGCGGTGTATTCTTATACGTTCCAAAGAATGTAGAATTAGAAGAACCGATACAAGCCATTTTCTTGCATGATGATAAAGAAACAAATCTTTTTAACCATGTATTAGTGGTTGCTGAAGATAATAGTTCTGTAGTATATGTAGAGAACTATGTATCTACTGTAGATCCAGAAAATGCTGTATTTAATATCGTGACAGAAGTTATTGCAAATGCAAATGCAAAAGTGCAGTACGGTGCTGTAGATAACTTGGCTAAAGGTGTTACAACATATGTTAATCGCCGCGGCGTCGCAAACAGAGATGCAAAAATTGAATGGGCATTAGGATTTATGAATGATGGCAATACTATCTCTGAAAATACAACAAATTTAATGGGCGATGGCTCGTATGGTGATACAAAGTCAGTTGTTGTTGGAAGAGGAGAACAAAAACAAAACTTTACAACAAAAGTTGTTCACTTTGGCAAAAATTCAGAAGGCTATATTTTAAAACATGGTGTTATGAAGGAAAGTGCTTCTTCTATCTTTAATGGAATTGGCAAAATAGAGCATGGCGCTACAAAAGCAAATGCTGAACAAGAATCTCGCGTTCTGATGCTAAGTGAAAAAGCAAGAGGAGATGCAAATCCGATTCTTTTAATTGATGAAGATGATGTAACAGCAGGACATGCTGCATCTGTTGGACGTGTAGATCCATTGCAATTATATTATCTAATGAGCCGTGGTATTCCAAAACATGAGGCAGAAAGATTAGTTATTCATGGGTTCCTTGCACCAGTTGTAGAACAGCTTCCTATTGAAGGGGTTAAAAAACAATTGGTTGAGGTAATTGAAAGGAAAGTAAAATAATGAATATCCAAGATGTTCGTCAACACTTCCCTATACTAAATCAAGAAGTCAACGGTCATCCTTTGGTATATCTCGATAGTGCTGCTACTTCTCAAAAACCAGTTCAGGTAATAGAAACATTAGATAAATATTATCGAGAATATAATTCAAATGTTCATCGTGGTGTTCATACATTAGGAACAAAAGCGACAGATGCATATGAAGGTGCAAGAGAGAAAGTAAAGAATTTTATCAATGCAAAATCTATGGAAGAAATTATTTTTACAAGAGGTACGACTACTGCTTTAAATACGGTTGCTCAAAGTTATGCAATGGCTAATTTATCGGAGGGGGATGAAATTATCATCTCTCCGATGGAGCACCACAGCAATATTATTCCATGGCAGCAAGTAGCGAAAAGAACAGGTGCGGTATTGAAATATTTTCCATTGCAAAAAGATGGTACAATTTCTATTGCTGATGTGGAAGCAACTGTTACCTCTTCTACAAAGCTTGTCTCTGTAACTTATGTTTCCAACGTTCTAGGAGTAATTAATCCAGTTAAAGAGATTGCAGCAATTGCCCATAAAAATGGAGCAGTGCTAGTAGTCGATGCAGCACAAGGCGCGCCGCATATGAAAGTGGATGTTCAAGATATTGATTGTGATTTCCTTGGATTTTCTGGACATAAGATGTGCGGACCAACAGGCATTGGTGTTTTATACGGAAAAAAAGAACTGCTTGAAAAAATGGAACCTATTGAGTTCGGCGGAGAAATGATTGATTTTGTTGGCTTGTATGAATCCACTTGGAAAGAACTTCCTTGGAAATTTGAAGCTGGAACACCAATCATTGCGAATGCTATTGGACTCGGGGCTGCTATTGATTTTCTGCAGGAAGTTGGATTAGATAATATTATTGAACATGAACATAAATTGGCAGCATATGCAATGGAGAAGATGTCAAGCATTGATGGCTTAACAATTTATGGACCACAAGATGCCAAAAATCGTGCAGGTGTCATTACATTTAATATTGAAGATGTTCATCCGCATGATGTTGCGACTGTATTAGATGCTGAGGGCATTGCTGTTCGTGCAGGCCATCATTGTGCACAGCCATTAATGAAATGGTTAAACGTATCTGCAACTGCAAGAGCCAGTTTCTACCTATATAATTCTGAAGATGAAATTGATAAACTAGTTGAAGGAATTAGTAAAACAAAGGAGTATTTTAGCGATGTCTTTTAACAATTTAGATACACTTTATAGAAGTGTGATTATGGACCATTATAAAAACCCTCGCAATAAGGGTGTTTTAGAGGGAAGTTTAACGGTTAATATGAATAACCCAACATGTGGAGATCGCATCTTACTTACAATGCAGGTAGAAGACGGAATAGTAAAAGATACAAAGTTTGAAGGAGAAGGATGTTCTATCAGCATGTCTTCTGCTTCGATGATGACACAAGCAATTAAAGGGAAAACAGTAGAGGAAGCATTGCAGCTTTCGGAAACATTTTCCGATATGATACAAGGAAAAGAGTATAGCGATGATATAGATTTAGGGGATATTGAGGCGCTTCAAGGTGTGTGCAAATTCCCTGCAAGAATTAAATGTGCAACTTTAGCATGGAAAGCGATGGAAAAAGGGGTTAACGAAGGAATTTAATTCTAGTAAGTTAGCAAATCCTTTTTATTTAAACCAGTTAATAATTGCATGTAGAATGGAGGAAAATGAAATGGCAAAAAAAGCGCCTGAAATTGGGGATTATAAATATGGATTCTCGGATAAAGACGTTTCTATCTTTCGTTCTAAACGTGGTTTAACGAAAGAAATCGTAGAAGAAATTTCAAAGATGAAGGAAGAGCCACAATGGATGCTAGACTTTCGCTTAAAGTCATTGGAGCATTTTTATAAAATGCCAATGCCGCAGTGGGGCGGAGATTTAGCTTCATTAAATTTTGATGAAATTACTTATTATGTAAAACCTTCGGAGAAAACAGAAAAATCATGGGATGAAGTTCCAGATGAAATTAAACAAACTTTTGATAAATTAGGTATACCAGAAGCGGAGCAAAAATATTTAGCGGGTGTATCTGCTCAATATGAGTCAGAAGTTGTTTATCATAATATGCAAGAAGATTTAGAAGCAATGGGCATTGTATTTAAAGATACAGATTCTGCTTTAAAAGAAAATGAAGATATCTTTAAAGAGCACTGGGCAACGGTTATCCCGCCGACAGATAATAAATTTGCTGCACTTAACTCGGCTGTTTGGTCTGGCGGTTCCTTTATCTATGTGCCAAAAGGGGTAAAAGTGGATACACCATTGCAGGCATATTTCCGCATCAACTCGGAAAATATGGGACAATTTGAAAGAACATTAATCATTGTGGATGAAGGTGCACATGTTCACTATGTAGAAGGCTGTACAGCTCCAGTTTATACAACTAATTCTCTTCATAGTGCTGTTGTAGAAATCATCATCAAAAAAGATGCATATTGCCGCTACACTACGATCCAAAACTGGGCAAACAATGTATATAACCTAGTGACAAAACGTGCTGTTTGTGATGCAAATGCAACAATGGAATGGATCGATGGAAACATTGGATCTAAGTTAACAATGAAATATCCGGCTGTTATCCTTAAAGGAGAAGGAGCAAGAGGCATGACATTGTCTATCGCGCTTGCTGGAAAAGGACAACACCAGGATGCTGGGGCAAAAATGATTCACTTAGCGCCAAATACATCCTCAACGATTGTTTCAAAATCAATTTCGAAACAAGGCGGTAAAGTAACATATCGTGGAATTGTTCACTTCGGACGCAAGGCAGATGGAGCTCGCGCTAATATTGAATGTGATACATTAATTATGGATAATAAATCAACTTCTGATACAATCCCATATAATGAGATTTTAAATGACAATATTTCATTAGAGCATGAAGCGAAGGTTTCAAAAGTGTCAGAAGAACAATTATTCTATCTGATGAGCAGAGGCATTTCCGAAGAAGAAGCTACTGAAATGATTGTAATGGGCTTCATTGAACCATTTACAAAAGAATTGCCAATGGAATATGCTGTAGAAATGAACCGTCTAATCAAGTTCGAGATGGAAGGTTCTATCGGTTAATTTACAAAAACGTGTCCTGCTAAGGATACGTTTTTTTTTCATTATTTAAAAACCCCACCTAAGGGATGGGGAAAGAAAATGAGAAATCCAGGTTGGAGAGCAACTTGTCTGTAAAATCTTGATTGTTTTGACCAATAATCAGCGAGGGGCGTGGAAAAACCTCACCGATTAAAGTTCCACTTTATGGATAAAAAATCTAAGTAAGTTTCTAATTTTGAAATTGGAAATAATGTTAAAAAGTAGTTATTTAAGTTGGTTATGGTATGATATTAATTAAGAAAATGGCCATGTTAACTACTGTTGTTAAGGCGAAAGATAATAGCGTGTTTTGTCGAGCAAGACATTAAAAAATAATTAGTATAGAGGCAAATTCTTTAGAAGGTGATATTTTTGATAAATATTGGTTTGACTGGTTGGGGAGATCATGACAGTTTATATGGAACTAATGTTTCCTCTCGCAATAAACTAGTTGAATATGCAGGGTATTTTCCAATTGTGGAAGTGGACGCTTCCTTTTATGCTGTGCAGCCTCAAAAGAATGGGGAAAAGTGGGTCAGGGAAACCCCTGATAATTTTCGTTTCATTGTGAAGGCATATCAAGGAATGACAGGCCATCAAAGAGGAGAATTGCCATTTGCTACAATGGAAGAGATGTTTGCGGCCTTTTTAGCATCTTTAGAGCCTTATCAAAAGGCGAATAAATTAAGTATGGTTTTGTTTCAATTTCCGCCCTGGTTTGATTGTGTAAAAGAAAATGTTTTATATTTACGAACTTGCAGAAAATTAATGGAGGATATTCCTTGTGCACTAGAGTTTCGTCATCAATCTTGGTTTATGCCAAAGTTTTTTGATAAAACGCTAGAGTTTATGAAAACAGAAGGATGGATTCATACTATTTGTGATGAACCACAAGCTGGAATCGGTTCAATTCCCACTGTTCTTGAAATATCCAATCAAGAAAATGTTTTAATAAGACTCCATGGAAGAAACACGCATGGATGGCAGCAAAAAAATAATCCAAAATGGCGGGAAGTTCGTTATTTATATAAATATAATCAAAAGGAATTAGAAGAGTGGCGGGAGCATATAAACTATTTACATAGTATTTGCCAAAATGTATCTGTGGTATTTAATAACAATTCTGGTGGAGATGCGGCAGGTAATGCATTACAATTAATAAAGCTATTAAATATTGAATACAAAAACTTAGCGCCAAGGCAATTAGATTTGTTTTAATAAAGGCATTGAAAAAATGGATTGTTTTATTGCATTAGATTGATTTGCTTCATTGCAGCTTTTCTTATTGTAGAGCTTGAATAAAAGCAAATCAGCTCAAAGTAGTGTTTGACTTTATTACTTATTGAAAAGGAAGGCGAAAGAATGGAAGTTATCCATATATATCATACAAATGATTTACATAGCCATTTTGAAAACTGGCCGAAAATTTCCGCGCTTTTGCGAGAAAGAAAGCAATGGCATATGAATGCAGGGGATCCAGTTTATTTTTTTGATATTGGGGATCATTTAGATTTATGGCATCCTTATACAGAAGCTACAAAAGGAAAAATTAATACACAATTATTGGAGGATGAACAGTATACGGCAGTTACGATTGGGAACAATGAAGGAATTACTTTGCCGTATGAAGCGCTGGATTGTTTATATGAAGGAGCGTCATTTGATGTTATTTTAGCTAATTTGTATAAGGAAAATGGAGAACGGCCTAGTTGGCTCACTCCTTCTCGAATATATACAACCAATAAAGGCATAAAAATTGGGGTAATCGGTTTAACTGCTTACTTTGAGCATTTATATGGATTGCTAGGATGGCAATTGACCGATCCTTTTTATGAATTGGAAAAAGAACTGCTGCAAGTAAGGAGCAAAGTAGATATTGTCATGGTATTATCTCATTTAGGAATTAATGAAGATGAAGAGATGGCCTCCCGCTTCCCAGAAATTGATGTAATTATGGGAGCGCATACCCACCATATTCTTCATCAAGGCAAAGAGATAAACAATAGCCTTTTAGGTGCTGCTGGAAAATTTGGGAATTTTATTGGCCATATTGTTTTAACAGTGGACACAGCTACAAAAAAAATAGTAGAAAAAAGTGCACAGCTGTATGATACAAGCAAACTTCCTGCTGTTCAAGGTGAAGGTGAATTTATCGACCATTTATATGATGAAGGAAAAAAAGCTTTATCCTCTCAAGTAACCACTTTAAATAAAACATGGCCCAAAAAAGAATTAGCGTTATTTTTGTGCCAAAAAATCAAACAATGGTGTGACGCAGATTGTGCGATTTTAAATGAAGGCATTATTTTAGATAACTTAACAGAGGGACCTGTTTCTTACTTTGATTTATTGACGATTTGTCCACATCCGATTAATCCATGTAAAGTAACGATAACAGGCGCTGAGTTAAAAGAAATATTACTGGAAATGCAGAATGAAAAATGGGAGCATCTTCAAGTTAAAGGATTAGGATTTAGAGGAAACTTATTGGGAAAAATGATTTGTGATGGAATAGAAATAAAAACAGTTGAAGAAAGAAAGGAATTTTATTTTCAGAATAAAGTGTTGATTGCTGATGCAGCATATACCATAGCTGTCCCTGATATGTTTACTTTCGGCAATTTTTTTCCGGCGATCTATCGCGCTAAAGACAAACAGTATTTTCTGCCTGAATTTATGAGAAATATATTAGCCGAAACACTATAAGAAACAGGATTTTTTGGATGGCAGCCATAAGAAAATACACGATTTCTCCCCCTTATGAATATACTGTTAGGAAAAGAGGGGAGTGAATTGTCGGAATGGTAGATGTATTTCCTATTACCATAAAAGATAAAACATTTATTGGCATAAGTGTACAATTACCAAAAACCAACTTGCTTGTTGTAAAAAATGAAATTGGCTATATTATGTGTGGCGCATTAGATGTAGCATTATTAAATGAAAAATTAGCAGATAGGAAAATAATTGCCGGAAGAGCTGTGGGAGTAAAAACGATTCAGCAATTATTAGATGCACCATTAGAATCTGTGACAATCGAAGCAGAAAAATATGGCATTTATGCAGGAATGATTGGAAAGGAAGCATTATTAAAAATGATATAATCTATATGTTCTCAATAGAGATATTGTTTAAGGGCGCGAATGCTAAATTGAAATCAGATAGATACTATTTTCTATCTGATTCTTATCTAGATAAATAGTGTCTTAAGTTTTTATTGCTTTTTCTACATACATAAATATATATATTTAAATGGATAAAATAGAGTACATAGATAGAGGATAACACCCTATTGACGAGGAGATTGTATTAGCAAGATCTTTTTTGCGTATATATTTTAAAATGGAATGGGAGCTTCAAATGAGATTAGTCGCTACAAAGTATATTAATGAAGGAGTAAAATTAGCAAAGCCGGTAATAAATGATAAGGGATTAGTTTTAATTAGCAGCGGGATAGAGCTTGACAATAATAGAATCGAACGCTTAATGGAGCTTGGCATTTCCTACCTATATATAGAGGATGAAAGAACAAAGGATATATGCCCTAGTTCAGCGATATCTGAAAAATTGAAAAAAGAAGCAATGCAAACAATTGAAAACAGCTTTCATAAGATGAAAAATGCAGTAACTTCTTCTAGGCCTATTATAATGGAAAAAGCTGCTCCAGCATTTAAAAGCCTGATTGGAAAACTAATGGACGAGCTGAAAACAAATAAAGAGCTGTTTTCAATCATGTCAGAAGTATTTTTGTATGATAATTATATTTTTTCCCATAGCTTAAATGTTACGATATATTCATTGGCTTTAGGGCTTGAATTGAAATTGCCGAAAAAAGAATTAGAGATCCTTGGACTTGGTGCAATCCTGCATGATGTAGGAAAAATCGATATCCCTTTAGAGATTTTGCTGAAGCCAGGAAAATTAACACAAGAAGAATATGACATTATCAAGCAGCACGCGGAGGCTGGGTTTCAAATGCTCAGAAAAGTTCATACATTGCCCTTATTAGTTGCCCATTGTGCTTATCAGCATCATGAAAGATTAAACGGTGCTGGTTATCCGAGGGGAATAACAGAAGAGAATATTCATTTTTATGGAAAAATTATTGCGGTGGCAGATGTTTTCGATGCCATTACGTCTAATCGTGTATATAGACAAGCCATGCTTCCACATGAAGCTTTAGAAATTTTATATGGTGGTATCGGTACACTGTATGATCCAAAAATTGTTCAAGCATTTAAAAAATCCATTGTATTATATCCAATAGGTCTAGGAGTAACATTAAGCAGCGGAGAAAAAGGCGTAGTCTGCC
>Ga0182742_1001011_pt1 | contig 38611 bp, 33 predicted proteins | sample eDN5th37CBELigMG_FD_128880 | JGI IMG/M metagenome (GOLD analysis project Ga0182742, IMG submission 128880) | Enriched Miracle-Growth compost microbial communities from Emeryville, California, USA - eDNA 5th pass 37_C BE-Lig MG (version 2)... ... | reverse complement strand
CGATCCCGCCAGCCAGGCGCTCATGATCCGCACGCGTACGCTCGATACCGGTCTGCGTCAGTCGGATTACAACAACGAAGTGTTGCAATACACGTTGGGCGCCCGCGGCCCGCTGTTCGGCGATACGTGGAAGTGGGAAGCGTATGCTTCGCAGGGCAAGACCGAAATCACCGAAACCCAGACCGGCAACATCGATACGCAACGCGTACTCGATCTGGTCGCGATGGATGACAGCGGCGCGAGCGTCTGCTCGGGCGGTCTGAACTTCTTCGGCCGCAACCCGATCTCGGCGGAGTGCGCAAGCGAAATCACGGTGCCTCCGACGGTGCTCTCCACCGAGTTCGAGCAGCGCATCGTGCAGGGCTTCGTGACCGGTGAAGTCGGCCAAGTGCCGGCCGGTCCGGTGTCCCTGGTGGTGGGTGCCGAAGGCCGCTGGTTCGACTACGACTTCAACCCTGGCAACAGCAGCGGTCCGGTGTCCGGGTTGAATGCCCAGAACGCGGCCAAGGGCAACAACAACTTCACCGACCTGTTCCTCGAAGGGTTGATTCCGTTGTTGAGCGATGCGCCGGCTGCCAAGTCGCTCGAACTGAGCCTCGGCTACCGCTATTCGGAGAGCAAGTTCGAAGACGAGATCCAGAATCTGAAGAGCGACAGCCAGAGCTCCAACGCCTACAAGGCGGAATTGAGCTGGGTGCCGGTCGACAGTCTGCGTGTGCGCACGTCTTATCAGCGTGCGGTTCGTGCGCCGAACTTCGACGAGTTGTTCGACGGCGGCGGCTCGGCGCCGCAGTACTTCGATCCTTGCTCGATCGGCACGGCCAAGCGCACGGGCCCGGACGCGGCTGCCATGCGCGCGCTGTGTATCGCGACCGGCGTCAACGCTGGCGTGGTGGACGGCTATGTGCAGACCCCAGGCAACCAGATCTCGATCACGACGGGCGGCAACATCGATCTGGAGCCGGAGACCGCCGATACGATCACCCTCGGCCTGGTGTTCACTTCGCCCTGGGAAGGAGCGCTGGCTGGCCTGCAGGGCTCGCTGGACTACTACAGCATCGACATCTCCGATCCCATCATCGATCCGTCCGCCAACCTGTATGTGGCTGCTTGCTACAACTACTACGGCGACAACCCGACCTACAGCGCCACCAATCCGTTCTGCGCGGGCGTGGTTCGCGGCGGCGGCGACGTGCTCGGTGTGGACTCGCCGGACACTGCCGACGGAATCTTCCCCGGCATCAACGGCGGCTCGATCAAGACCGACGGTATCGACCTGCAGTTGAACTACAGCGTCGGTCTGCCGAAGGGCGAGCTGGGCATCAACCTCGTGTACAACTACCTGCTGTCGTTCGAGCAGTCGGACCGTCCGGGTCTGCCGGCGATCGATTACGCGGGCACCGTCTCGTACTTCGGTGCGGGCCTGGGCACGAGCTTCCCCGAGCAGCGCGCCAACCTGACGGGTCAGTACGCGATCGGGCCGTTCGCCTTCGGCGCTCGTCTGCGCTGGATCGGCGACATGGAGAACCGCGCGGCCGTGCAGTTCCCTGGTGAGACGTTCAAGGGCGTGCCCTCGATCGCTTATCTGGATCTGTCGGCAACCTGGAAGTTCATGGACAAGTCGTCGCTGCGCATCGGCGTGAACAACGTCAATGACAAGCAGCCGCCGGAATACGCACCGAACGTGCAGTCCGGCACCGATCCGTCGACCTATGACGTGATCGGCCGCCGTATCTATGGACAGATCACGGTGGGCTTCTAAGCAAGTTCGGATCGTTCGATCCGGAAAGGGCGGCTCGGCAACGAGTCGCCCTTTTTTCTTTTGCGGGGAGGGCTCAGCGCCAGATGAAATTATCTTTCGTCGAGCACTGACGAAAGTTAGTGCACAAAAGTCATCGGCCGGCGGCTCGCAGCCAGCCGGTGATGCTGTAGCGGGCCTGTACGGCCGAAGGTGTGACGTAGCTCACATTGTGTTTCTGAGGCACGCGAAACAAATTCAGCACATTGAACTTCGGCACGTAGCCCTCCGCGACATGGCCATCGCGGTCGATGAACTGCAGGATGCCACCCCAATCGGCGCGCCACTGCGGCGTGAAGCCAAAAACATAAGCCGCGCGCCGCTGCTTGCCGGCTACGTCATCGTCGTGCTCGGTGAGGAAGTGTCCGGGCAGGTATCTGGTGGCCTGGCTGTCGGCGAAAGCGATGTCGTCCATCCCGGTCACGTCGCGCGCGAACTGCAGGAATTGCTCGGAATTCAGGAATTCGTGCACGGCTAACAGCGGATGCGCACGCTCGCCGGCCTGATAGAGATCGTAGAGAGGATAGTTTTCAAAGACGTACTGAAAACCGCGGCGGGACTGCTCCAGCATTCGCCGCGTCATGGTCTCTCTGTGCTCTGGGGGCATGAGCATCAGCTGCTCATGCGTGATATCGACATGTCGCTCGCCAACATTGAGCGTAAGTTTCCATGGCGTCTGGGTGCTGAGCTGAGTGAACACGGCGTCGGCGCTCGCCGAGGTGAGGACCTCGGGGATGTGGACGCGGCCTTGAGACTTGAAAACTCGAGCGATGACGGGCCGGTCGAGGCCCGGGCTCAATTCAATCTGCGGAGGCATCGGTGGTTTGCGTAAAGATTACAGATCGTGGTTTAGGAAAAAAGCGTCGAATGGTTGCCGAAAGAGCGTTGTCTTTGTACAACGCGCACGTTCGTCGCATCACTTTGTGCTTGACATCCCTTACTTAAGTAAGTGATTTACAACTGACTGCACAACGGAACTTCCGTGAAATCCGCTTGTTGCCTCGAAACCATCAGTTGTATGCTCCGCACACTTCGGTTCACCACTGTCGGCGCACTGTTCGCCGGCTGTTGCGCATCGATCACAGCAAGCCCCATTCACGCAGCTGAATGCCGTTTACAAAATCTTACCTCTAGCAGGAGGATCAGAAATGAAATCGACGAGTAAATCCCTGCAGCACGCAGTTCACTGCGTGTTGTTGGCTAGCGCAGCCACCGCGCTGCCCGCCTTGCCGGCGTTGGCACAGGAAACCGACTCGGCTGCCCGTCCCATCGAAGAAGTGGTGATCACTGGCTCGCGCATTCGTCGCGTCGACGAAGAGACCGCGAGCCCCGTGTTCGTCATGGACCAGAGCACGATCGCCAATACCGGCGTGCAGACGCTGGGCGATCTGATGATGCGCGTGCCGGCGATCTCCGGCGCGGCCACCAACCCGCAAGTGAACAACGGCGGTGGCACCGGTGAATCGAACGTCGAACTGCGCGGTCTCGGTGCGCAGCGCACGCTGGTGCTGTTGAACGGCCGCCGCATCAACGTGCTCGGCAACAACGGCACGACCTCGGCCGTCGACATCAACATGATCCCGATCAACATGATCGAGCGGGTCGAAGTGCTGAAGGAAGGCGCGGGCGCCGTGTACGGCTCCGACGCGATCGCGGGCGTTGTGAACTTCATCACAAAAAAGAACTTCGACGGCGCCGACATCAACGTCGAATACGGCCGCACCGGTGAGAGCGACGGCGAGCGTCATTCCGCCAGCCTGACGTTGGGCACGGCCGGCGAAAAGATGAGCGTGCTGTTTGGCGTGAACTACAACAAGCAGAAGGCGGTGTCCGCCGCCGACCGCCAGTTCTCGGCCAACGCGCTGTACCTCTATGGTGGCGGCGTGAGCATCGGCGGTTCGAGCCGTACGCCGAACGGCCGTATCGGCCTGGCGGGTTACATGGAAGATCCGACCGATCCGGACGAGGTGATTCCGGTGCCGGGTACGCCCGCCGCGTTGTTCCCAACCTGTACCACAGTGAGCCGCAACGCGGGCGCCACGGGTGCCACCGTCGATCCCGCCAACTATCACTGTTTCTCGGGCGCCGACGCATACAACTATCAGCCGTTCAACCTGCTGATCACGCCGACCGAGCGCACCAGCTTCTTCACGATGCTGAACTACAAGATCAGCGACAAGGTCGAGGCTTACGGCGAAGTGGTGTACAACCGCACTCGCTCGGGCTTCCAGCTGGCTTCGCTGCCCTTCGATGCGAACGCCGACGACATCATCATCTCGGGCGCCAACGCCTACAACCCGTTCGGCTACGACTTCGGCGGCGTCGACGGCTTGAACCCGAACTTCCTGTCGCGTCTGGAATCGTTGGGCAATCGCCGCAGCGACGTCGACAGCGACTCGATTCTCGGCAACGTCGGCGTGCGCGGTTCGATCGGCGACAGCACCTGGGAATGGGACTTGGGCGCGCAGCTCGGGCGTCTGAACCAGGATCAGAACATCACCGGCTACCTGCTCAAGCCGCAGCTGCAGAACGCAGTCGGCCCGACGACGGTGGTCGACGGTGTGCTCCGCTGCGGTACCGCCGACAACGTGATCGCCGGTTGTACGCCGATCAACATCTTCAACCTGTCGGATCCGGCGCAGATCCAGGCGCTGCGCGATATCTCCACGAACTATCGTAGCGACTACAACTACGACAGCTCGGGTTTCGCGCTCAACACCAACGGCGAGTTGTTCGATATCGGCGCCGGCTCGGTACTGATGGCGATCGGTGCGGAATATCGCACTCAGAAAGGTGTGTTCGAGACCGACGTGCTGACGCGCGGCGAAGCGCCGTTGTTCCTGTCGTGCTTGCTGGCGCAGGAAACCTGTACCGGCAATTCCTCGGCCAAGTACAACGTTCGCGAAATCTACACCGAGTTCTTCGTGCCGCTGCTGAAGGATCTGCCGGGCGTGCAGGCGTTGAACTTCACCGCCGGCGTGCGCTACTCGGATTACTCCATCGACTCGATCGGCGATGACACAAACGCGCAGTTCAAGGTCGAATATCGGCCGATCTCCGACCTGTTGGTTCGTGCCTCGTACGCGCAGGTGTTCCGTGCGCCGACCATTCTCGACCTGTCGAAGGCGCCGTCGCAGGATTCGCCGACTTTCAACGATCCCTGCACCAACCTGACGGCAGCTGCGCTGGCGGCCAGCCCCGGTCTGCAACGCGCCTGCGTGGGCGTGCCGACTACTGGCGATTTCGCGCAGCCGAACAGCCAGGTCACGGGCCTCATCATCGGCAACCCGAACTTGAAGCCGGAAACCGGCGACGTGAAGACGTTCGGCGTCGTGTACGACCCGAACTTCATCCAGGGCCTGTCGCTGACGGTGGACTACTGGAAGTACAAGATCGAGGACCTGATCACCCCGCTCGATCCGAACTTCGCTGTCGACCAGTGCGTGGATAACGGCACCTACTGCGAACTGCTGTTCCGCTATCCGCTCTCCAGCCCGAACGCGGGTGAGTTCCAGGTCTTCCAGGAACCCATCGTCAACCTCGGCGTGCTGGAAACCGACGGTATCGATTTCGGCGTGAAGTACGCGCTGCGCGATACTGCGGCGGGCTCGTTCAACTTCTCGTTGGACATGACTCGTATCAACAGCTACGAGAACACCCCGTCGCCGGGCGCCGCGCCGGTCGAGATCGCCGGTACGTTCGATCGTCAGTTCGGCAACTACGCCAAGTGGCGCGGTCTGTTGGGCGTGGGTTGGGCGATGGGCGGCTTCGATGGCCTGCTCACGATGCGCTACATCCACAGCCTGAAGATCATCGACCCGGATGGCGGTCTGGTGGGCGAGCCGCCGCTGGAGATCGGTTCGACGACCTACATCGATGCGACCGTGGGTTACACGTTCCCGAGCGATACCAAGATCCAGCTTGGTGGTATCAACCTCGGCGACAAGCAGCCGCCGCTGCTGTATCAGAACAACGTGACCAACGCGAACACCGACGTGTCGACCTACGACCTGCTGGGTCGTCGCTGGTACGTCAGCCTGTCGCAGAAGTTCTGATCGCGATCGATCCCGCGCGGGCTGGCCTGCGCGGGATGCGATGTAGCTCCAGGGCCGCGAGGTTTTTACCTCGCGGCCCTTTTCTGTTTAGCTTGCATCATGTCTGTCAGTCCTCGTCACCCATTGCCCCCGCAGTTGCAGGCGTCGCTGCGCCAGGCCGTGGCCGCGTTCAATGCCGGCCAGCTCGACGTCGCGGAACAAAACTGCCGGCGAGTGCTGGCCGAGGCGCCTGGGAATCTGCGTGCCTTGGGCATCTACGGCGCGGTCCTGCATGCCCAGGAACGCCATGTCGACGCCGAAAGCGTGTTCGGCGAATTGGTGCAGGCCGATCCGAACACCGCCTTGCATTGGATGAATCTGGGCACGGCGCGGCGGGGGGCAGGCAAGTTCGAGGAAGCGCTGCGTGCTTACACGCGTGCCGCCGAGCTGGGCTGCGCCACCGCCGATTTCTATTTCAACGTCGGCCTCACGCATCTGGATCGCCGTGACTACGAATCCGCTCGCGCCGTACTGAAGAAGGCGTTGGAGTTGGCGCCCGAGGACGCCCTGATCCGCTCTGAATACATCAAGGCTTGTTACGAAACGCTGAACACGGACGACGCGCTGGAAGCGTTGCAGGGCTGGACGGAGTTTTCCGGTCTGACGCCGAGCCAGCTGGCCGACGTGGGCCAGCGAATGATGAATCTGGGCGAGAACGAGCGCGCCGAGCAGGTCATCACGCAGCTCGCAGTGAGCGAGCTCGATGTGCGAGCGATGCTGACGCTCGCTCAGGTCATGGAACGAACCAATCGTCTGCCAGACGCGCAGCGATTGATCGATCGTCTGGCGAGCGACCCGCGCGCTTCATCGCTGGGCGCAGACATGCTCGTCACGCGAGCGCAGCTGGCGCAGCGGGCGGGCGATCACGAACAGGCGCGCGAGCTGTTTTCGCAGGCGCTGGCGGATGTCTCCCAGTTTCACGACCGGCACTTCGTGTTGTTTCCGTTGGTGAAGTCGCTGGATGCGCTGAAGCGCTACGACGAGGCATTCGCTGCGATGACCGAGGCGCATGCGTCGCAGGTTGCGCATCTGGAGCTGTCCGCACCGATGGCGGTCGCTCGCGGCAAACCGACCTGGGACATCACTCGCTGGGGTTGCGACCCCAACGACGTTGCGCAGTGGGATAACACGGGTGCGCCCTCGCTCGAGGAGAGCCCTGTGTTCGTCGTGGCCTTCCCGCGCTCGGGCACGACGCTGCTGGAGCAGACGCTGGACGCCCATCCGCAACTGAAATCCATGGATGAGCAGCCCATCGTCCAGGCGTCACTCGATGACGTCATCGCAGCCGGTGTTCACTATCCCGAGGAGATGGGACAGCTCACCGCGCAGCAGGTGGCTGAAATGCGCGCCCGCTATTTCGAGCGTGCAGGGGCGAAGGTGAAACGTGCGCCAGGCCAGCGCGTCGTCGACAAGAATCCGCTGAACATGTTGCGGCTGCCGGTGATCAAGCGCCTGTTCCCCAATGCGCCGATCATCCTGGCCATCCGTCACCCGTGCGATGTGGTGCTGAGCTGTTTCATGCAGCACTTTCGCGCGCCGCATTTCGTGATGTTGTGCTCGAGCCTGCAGACGCTCACCGACGGCTACCTGCGTTCATTCGATTTTTGGTATCAGCAGTCGGCGATGCTGTCGCCGAACGTGCTGGAAGTCCGGTATGAAAGTTTCGTCGCCGACTTCGAGCGTGGCGTACGCGAGATGGCAGACTTCCTGCGGTTGCCCTGGCACGACGGAATGCTCGCGCCGGCCGAGCACGCACGAGCCAAGGGTTACATCAGCACGCCGAGCTATTCGCAGGTCGTGCAGCCGGTCAATCAGAAGGCCGTGGGCCGCTGGCGCGCCTACGAACGGCATCTCGCTCCGATCATCCCTCGGCTACAGACTTATTTACAGCGGTGGGATTACTCGGATCGATGAACAGCAGGTATGTGGAAATGATGTACTTGTCGCCCGAGAGCGGCGGCATGCCTTCGTGCTGGTACATCCAGTACGGAGGAAACATCAGCAGCCGGCCGGCGCGCGCCGGGATGCTAACGTCCAGCTGCGGGAAGCGTGTTTCACCGCCTTGCTCGACATCGTTCAAGTACCACAGCAGCACCAGGTAACGATTCGCCACATGGTTGATGGAATCGAAATGGAGTTGAAACTGCTCCTGCTGCCCGGCGCGGTAGCGCTTCAGGGTCAGATTGGAGAACAGCGGCGAGTTGGGGATGGGAATGGCCAGCTCGATGTCGCGGTTGTAGCGCTCCAGCGCCCGGTCGATCTGCCGGCGGAACATGCCCTGGAAGGCGGCATCCGACAGGCGGCTGACATTCAGCTCGGTCCAGGCCGAGTCCTCCAATCCTCTACGCACACCGCGGCCGTTGCGCATCTGAAAGCGCTCCAGCCCCGCAAACGAGCCGATCATCTGCTGGCACAGCTGCGGATCCAGGTCCTGATCGTACGTGCGGATATAGCGGCGCAGGTCTGCGTGGCTCATAGGCAGCTATAGTAGCGCGGAATGAATTCACCAGACGTCCAAACCTTGTTGCAGCAAGGGCGGCTCGATGACGCGGAGCGCCTGGCGCGCCAGTCATTGCAGCACCGGCCCGGCGATGTCGATTCGCTCAATGTGCTCGGCCTGATCGCTTTGCGCCGCGGGCAGTTGCCACGCGCGCAGCAATTGCTGGAATCGGCGATCGAGTCCGATCCCAGCCATGCTTTGAGCCACCACTATCTCGGCCGCGTGCATGACGCGGCCGGCAATGTGGATGGCGCTGTTTCCGCGCACGGCGCCGCCATTGGGTTGGCTCCCGGCATGTTCGTCGTCCGTTTGCATTACGCGAGGGCCCTGGAGCGCGCTGGCCAGCAGGAGCAGGCGGCGCTCCAGTATTTTCGCGCCAGCAATGACGCGCAGGCGCAAGGCCGCTGGGTGAGCGCGGAGACGACGGCTCCGGCGCTGCGGCCGATGGTCAAGCATGCCGTGCGGATGGTGAGGCAGACTCGCAAAGCGGCCTTCGCGAACCTGCTCGAGCCGTTGCGAGAGAAGTTCGGCGCCGACTCGCTCGACCGCATCGAACGCGCTCTTCGCATCTACTTCCGGGAAGAGGTGCCGGTCTATCCGGATCCGCGCCAGCAGCCCACATTCTTCTACGTGCCGGACGTACCGCCCGCGCCGTACCTGGATCGAGCGCTGTTTCCTTGGATCGAACAGCTCGAAGCGCAGACTTTCGCGATTCGACAGGAGTTGTTACAGCTGCTGCCGAGCACCGCCGGCCGCGAGCGGGTGTTCACGACAGAGACGATCGAAAAGGAGAACCTGCGCGGCCTGCAATCGCCGCCGAGCTGGAATGGTTATTACTTCTATCGTCATGGCGAGCGCCGCGCGGACAACTGTGCGGCGTGCCCTGTGACTACGAGCACACTAGATATCCTGCCGTTGTCTCACGTGCGGGATCATGGCCCCGAAGTGTTGTTCTCCGTCTTTACGGCGGGCACGCATTTGCTGCCTCATCGCGGCGTGACCAACACGCGACTGGTTGGGCATCTGCCGTTGCTCGTGCCACCGGATTGCGCGCTGAATGTCGGCGGCGAAGTGCATGAATGGCGCGAAGGCCGCGCCGTCATTTTCGACGACACGTATGAGCACGAAGCCTGGAATCGCAGCGAGCGCACACGGGTCGTGCTGATATTCGACATCTGGAATCCTCATCTCACCGAAGCGGAGCGCGGCGCCGTCGAAATGATCGTGCCGGCGATGGGAGATTTCCGGAAAGCGTCGGAGGCGGCGTAGCCATGCGGTTGCCCAAACCTTTCTATCGTTTACCGCTGCGCTTCGATGTGGAGCGTCTGCGCGCCGAGGTGGCCGCGTTGCCCGCCAACGCATGGGTCCGGCATCCCAACGATCTCAAGGGCAATAGCGCGGCGCGATTGATCACCGTCGAGGGTGGCGAGAACGACGACGTGAACGGCCGCATGCGAGCGACGGCTCATCTGCAGCAGTCTCCATACATTCGTCAAATCCTGGCGAGCTTCGGCGTGGTGTGGAGTCGCTCGCGCCTGTTACGGCTGGCGCCTGGGGCGACCGTGCCGGAGCATGCCGATATCAACTATCACTGGTTCACGCGCGTCCGCCTGCACATTCCCATCGTGACGCGGCCGGAAGTTCGTTTCTATTGTGCGGACCAGGTTGTGCACATGGCGGCGGGCGAGGCGTGGGTGTTCGACAATTGGCGCTCGCATCGGGTCGAGAATTTCACGCCGGACGAGCGAATTCATCTGGTCGCGGACACCTCGGGCAGCGCCAACTTCTGGCAGCTGGTTGCACAAAGCGACAACCCTGCTGCGCAAGTGCGTGAAGTGCCGTTCGTGGCCGACCGTCAGCTGTCGCCGCTCATGGAGCGCGCCAGGCTCGCGCCTGTCATGACCCCAGGTGAAGTGGACTTCCTGATTCTCGATCTGCGCTCGGAACTGGCGGCGCTGGAAACGATTCCCGACGGTCGCGCTCGGCTGTTTCGCTATCACGGGCTGCTGGAGGCGTTCTGCAAGGACTGGCGGCAGTTATATGCGCTGTATGGCGACGAGCCGGAGGGCTGGCCGGAGTTCGTTCGACTTCGCGACAGCATTCGAAATGCGTCGCGCGAGTTGTCGGAAGGTTTGTTGATACGAACGAATCGTGTGGCTGCTCATCAAGTGCTCGAGGGCCGAGTGCTGCGCGCAATGCTGTCGTTGCCGCAACAGCCCGAGAGCGCGCCGACGCAAGTTCGGCCATCGCGCGCTCGCACGAAGAAGATCGAAGCGCCCATCTTCATCGTGTCCGCGCCGCGCTCGGGAAGCACACTGCTGTTCGAGACCCTGGCTGCGAGCTCACAGTTGTGCACCGTTGGAGGCGAGGCGCACTGGCTCGTGGAAGGCATCGAGAGCTTGCGGCCGGGGGCGCCGGGCGTGGATTCGAATCGCCTCACCGCGGAGCATGCCACCGAAATCATCGCAGATGATATTCGTAAGGAGGTTCTGTCTCGGCTGCAGGACCATACCGGTCAGCCGCTATCCGAGCCCGGCCAGCGATTCTTCCTGGAGAAGACGCCGAAGAACTCGCTTCGCATCCCGTTCTTCGATCACATCTTTCCGGACGCCCGCTTCGTGTTCCTGTGGCGCGATCCGCGTGAAAACATCAGCAGCATCATGGAGGCCTGGCGCTCCGGGCAATGGCGTACCTATCCCAGGCTGGAGGGTTTCGAAGGCCCCTGGTCGATGCTGCTGCCGCCCGGCTGGCGCGAAATGAACGGCCGACCGCTGGCCGAAATAGCCGCGTGGCAATGGGAACGAACCAATACACAGATCATCGACGATCTGCGACTGCTGGGCGATGAGCGCTGGACCGTCGTGCACTATGCTGACTTGCTTCGCGACCCGGCCGGCGCCATCGGCCAACTGTGCGAGTTCCTGCGCTTGCAGGTAGATTCAGCGTTGGCCGAACGCTTGTCCGCTCCGCTGCCGACGTCCCGCTACACACTGACCGCGCCTGCGGCGGACAAGTGGCGAGCGAACGAAGCGGAGATTGCTAGGGTGTTGCCGTCCGTTCAGGCCGTTTGGGATAGATTGATACACTTGCGCTGAGGCATCTTTATCAGCCGCACCCCCGAGCGCGGGAGTTTCAAGGAGTTGGCCATGTTGCTTCGTCAGGCTTTATGGATTGCTCTCACTCTGGGAGTGAGCGGCCACGTGCTCGCCCAGCAGATCGAGCCCACCGGGCCCGCGGCTCCGCAAGCCGCTACTCCGGCGCCGCCGCCCGTTGGCGCCAAGCCGGTGGAATCCGCCACCGGGCCGGCTGCTGCTGCATCGACTCAAGCCGAGGATGCAAACTCGTCGCTGGAAGGCGAGATCGACGCCGACAAGATCATGGCCATGCAGAAGGCGGGCTATAAGATCAAGAATGAGAACGGCAAGATTCTGCTGTGTCAGCAGGATCTGCAAACCGGCTCGCGGCTGCGTAAGAAGACCTCGTGCATGACGGCGCGTGAGTGGGAGCAGCTGAAAACCGACAATGAAATGCAGCTCAAAGCGCTCGAGCGTCGCCCTCGCATGGGCAATCAGTGACGACCGGCCGCGGCTGCTAGAACGAGTAGCCGTGGCGTTCGATGACCAACCGATCGCGTTCCGCCACCAGTTGCGCCAACTCGGCATCGTAGAGTTGGCGGTATGGCGCATGTTCTGATGTATTCAGTGCCGGCGCAGCGTTCATATAATCACGCAGTGCTCCTGTCACAGGCTCGCCCACCGATTCCAGCAGTTGCGGCACTTCGATCCTCAACTGTTCCATTCGCGCCAGGTTCACGGCGGTGACGTCGGGCCCGTACAGATATCGATAAAGAAACGAATAGAACCCGAGCTGGCTGTCGCGGATGGGCGCCAACGCGAAGTTCGGCAGATTCAATCCCTGATTCAGATAAGCCGCCGGCAGCGCCGCGAGCACTCGATCCAGCAGCGTCGGGTCGCGATCGAGGTTCAGCATGTTCCGAATCGTTCCGGCGAAGTCCAGCGCGCCGCCGTTACTCAACGTTTGAAACAAGGCATTCGGTCGCGGTCGGGAGCGCTGAAAGCTGTACCACGAAACGTAATAGCTCCACGGATTGCGGACCAGTCCGAGCAGCGGCAGAGCTGCGTACTGCGCCGGAAGCATGGAGCGGGGCAGGTGATAGCCGATTTGCCTGGCGCCCGCGACATGCTGCATGAGGCCGGCATTGACGAACGTGCCGCCGGACTTATGCAGATGCAGGAAGACGAATCGAGGAGTGACGATCATCCCGTGGCGTGCGTGGCGAAATGCCGTTCGACCGCCTCGTCGCGCCGGCCGAGATTGCGGTCGCCCGACGCCAGGAGCCCCAGCAGAGCAGGCGTGGGTAGGAAGTCACAAATCATGTGAGTCCGCGAACGATCCGGATCCTCATTCCATACGGCATGGGGGGCGCTGTTGTTCAACACCCAGACCTCACCGGGCCGCATCAGGTAGGTGAACTGGCCCGCGATCATGTGTACGCGCTCGTGCGACTCGATCGGGAAATGCAGACGCAGCGTCTTGGAGAAATAGGGCGCGCGATCAATGTGCGGATCGATCGATACCCCGCCTGGCAGGCGTGCGAGCAAACATCGTTGCGGCGGCGCCGGTATCAGCTTCTCGATGATCTCGCGCGCGTAGGGCAGTAGCGCCAGCGACTCTCTATCCTCGATCGGCAATGGCCCCTGGGCGGGAGCATAACCGCGAAGAAACACAGCCTCGGCATTGCGATGAACGCCGACGCGCCCTCCGGTCGAGCCCCAGGATGTTGCAGGCAATGCCGCGAGCTCGGCGGCCAGGCGCTGCGCATCGATCTGCACTGGCAGGCGCAAGCAGCCACCCACCAATGCGGTTTTGTCGATGACGGGATGGCCGGGGAGGTCGAGCATGGTTCGCCTTGCTCACCTTTGTGGGGGCTGCACGTATTCGCCCGACCTCATGGCCTCGCGCATGCCGTCCTTCGCGTTGCTACTGCGCGCGAGCCACTCGTCCTCGGACAGGCAGATCTTCTTGTTCTTCAGGCGCGTGTTGGTCACCGACTCCTGCTTGCAGATGATCTTCTTGCCGTCGGCAGTGTTGATGGGCTCGCCGCTTTCGACCGAGAAGTTGATCAGTCGTCGGGCGCGCTGATCATCCGTTTCCGTGGTTGCCGCGATCGCCGCGGTATCGCTCGCGACTGGCTTGGGGGAGGCGCATCCAATCAAAGCCACCAGGCAGATCGACAAACCCAGGCAGGCCGATAAACCAGAAGCTGCACGCATGAGACTTCCTTGACGCATCGTTAGGGTTGGGACGCTGAGAGTCCGGCGTGAATCACCCGGGCCCCGGGCGCGATCTTCAGGCGCGCCGCGGTTCCAGCGGGCAATTCCACCACGCCCAGGACTATACCGCCGGATTCGATGGTCTTCAGCGACAGCGGTTCGGTTTTCTCGACCACTCTGATCACCTCGCCGTCGGGCGCCACGAACAGCATGTCCAGCGACACGTAGGTGTTCTTCATCCACATCGCCACCGGCTGCGGCTGCGGATAGATGAACAGCATGGAGTCATCCGGACGCAGCTGTTTGATGAACATGAGGCCGCGCGCCCGGCGCTGGTCGTCATCGGCGATCCAGCTGTTGAAACGGTGCAGGCGCGCGTCCGGGGTCGCGATCTGCAGGGTGGAGCGGCGGAAGACCTGATCCAGGTCCTTGACCGTCACCTCCGGTGCGTCGGCGGCCCGGGCAGTGCCGCCCAGGTGCATACAAATGAAGAGTGCCGGGACGAGTCGCCAGGCGGACATCGTGAGCTTGGTGATCATTGCAGGTTCATCGAGCCTTGGGCCGTCATCGGTCCGCCTTCCAGAGTCTCATCGTTGTCCTCGGTGTCGAAGTCGATCCGGCCGACATAGTCGAAACGGGACAGCAGGATCACTCCGTCTCCCCGCACTGCGCGTGCAGGATGGGTACAAAAGCCGCGCGCGATGATGCGATAGGAACGGGTCCGGTGTGGAATCCCGACCAGCGGCTCCTGCCGGACCTCATCGAGCGTGCACTTGTTATCGCCTTGGGTACTGTAAAACTCACCCAGGCCTTCTCGTATGACAGTCACGTTCACGGGCAGCGCCCTGGCCGACTGGCCCTCGCGCAAGCCGGCGACACCGAACAACAGCACCAAACGACCGCCGTTGCCGCCGTCCTCGTGACTGAAACGTACCCGCAGACCGCCGTCGGGCCGCACGGCGCCGGTGCACTCGGTGCCTTCGTTGCCCCAAACGAGCTCTGCTCGAACGGCGCCGGACAGCCTAGCCTTGAGAGATCCGGTCCCGTCCGGCAGGCACGCCACTGCTGCCGAAGCCTTGTTAGCGTTGTCAGCCGTGTCGACCGGTGGCTGAGCATGGACCTTGCAGGACAGTCCCAACGTTAACCCACAGATGATCGTTAGCGCGGGCCGACAGCGTCGCCGGTCCGTCAGGTGCGAGGAGGCGCAATGTCCGAGCGCGAGGACGACGTCGTTGTAAAACCGTTGCAGCATGCCGGTATGCTTACTCTGGATGCGGGGTTCCGGCAGACTGTTGCGCCGGAGCCTCACCGCCCTCCACCCTTCAAGGAACAGGCCTTCGAGGATGAGGATGGCGAGCAACCCACAATGCCGAAGCCGCGCCTGCGAGGCAAGCGGCCGCGGTCGTCGCCGACACTGAAGTCGGCCAACACAACGGATGGTTCCCGTGCCGACGGGACTGCCCGACGCCAAGCGAGATTTCGTGATATGGACGATAGAGCAGAGCCCGCTCGATCGCAGGAAGTTCTGGCACGGCGACGAGAGTCGCAGGCGCGTACCCGCCGGTACGTCAGCCGGATCACACGCAATACTCTTGCGGTGATCATGGCCGGCGGGCGCGGTGAGCGTTTGAAGCATCTCACCGATTTCCGCTGCAAGCCGGCCACGCCGTTCGGCGGCAAGTTCCGCATCATCGACTTCGTGCTGTCGAATTGCGTGAACTCCGGCATCCGCCGCATCCAGGTGATGACCCAGTACAAGGCGCACTCGCTGATCCAGCACATCCAGCGCGGCTGGGGATATCTGCGCGGCGAGTTCGGCGAGTTCGTCGAGATCATCCCGGCGCAACAGCAGATGGGCGACTTCTGGTACCGCGGCACCGCCGACTCGCTGTATCAGAATCTGCAGATCATCAAGCTGCACAATCCCAAGCACATCCTGGTGCTGGCCGGCGATCACATCTACAAGATGGATTATGGCGTGATGCTCGCCTCGCACGTGGCGAAGCGCGCAGATATCACCGTCGGTGTGGTCGAAGTGCCGCGTGAGCAGGCCACCGCGTTCGGCGTCATGAGCGTCGACCCGGATTACCGGATCACCAAGTTCTCCGAAAAGCCCAAGGATCCCGAAGGCATCCCGGGGCGCGAGAATGTCGCGCTCGGCTCGATGGGCATCTATGTATTCAAGGCCAGTCTGCTGTACCGGCTGCTCGAGGAGCAGGCTCAGCGTCCGGGGACGTCGCACGATTTCGGAAAGAACATCATCCCGGGCGCGCTCAATACTCACAAAGTGATCGCCTATCCGTTCACGGACAACGAAACGCGCGTTCAGCACTACTGGCGTGACGTGGGCACCGTGGATGCGTTCTACGACGCCAACATGGAGCTCATCTACGTCAACCCCGAGCTGAACATCTATGACGAGCAGTGGCCGATCTGGACGTACCAGCGCCAGTATCCACCTGCGAAGTTCGTGCTCGACGAGGACGGTCGGCGCGGCATGGCCATCAATTCCATGGTGTCCGGCGGCTGCATCATCTCCGGCGCCACCGTCAATCAATCGCTGTTGTTCTCCAACGTACGCATCGACGAGCGCAGCTATATCGAACGCTCGGTGATCTTCCCCGACGTGAAGGTGGGCGCCGGCAGCGTCATCAAACGCGCCATCGTCGATACCGGCGGCGTGGTGCCGCCGGGCACGCAGATCGGCGTGAACCGCGAAGACGATGCCCGCCGTTTCTATATGAGCGAGCAGGGCGTGGCGCTGGTGACCCGGGATATGCTGGCCCGGCTGCAGCCGCGATAGCCGATCGGGTGGGGGGCTGCGTCACATAATCCCGGCGCCGCCCTCTGCTATCCTTCGCCCCCATTCCTGCAGGGGGATCGGATGAACAAGGTCATCGCTCGTTGTCTGCTGATTCTCGCGCTGCTCGTCGGCGTGAACGGCTGTAGCTCCATGCGGCCGAATCTGGACGCGCCGCGGCTGGCGCTGATCGCCGTTGCGATGACTTCGGCGGACATTTTCAACCAGCAGTTCCTGGTTCGCATGAACGTGCAGAACCCGAACGATCGCGAGTTGCCGATCACGGGCCTGGATTACAAGCTGTTCCTGGAAGGCGATGGCTTCGCCGAGGGCATGCTGAACAAGCCGTTCGTGGTGCCGGCCAATGGCGAGACCGACTTCGACATCACGGTGCGCACCAACTTCGTCAGTGGCATCGGCCGGCTGCTGTCGCGGCTCAACGGCCGAACTCAAGTGAACTACACGCTCGAGGGCAAGCTGCTCACCGACATTCGTTTCCTGAAGAAGATTCCGTTCTCGGAAACCGGCAGCGTCAATCTGGCGGTGATGAAGTGAGTCACGGCTACTGACTCACGAACTCTCGGAAGTTCAGTCCCACTTGCCAGTCACCTCGCGATACAGCTTCACGTACTCGCCGGTCTGACGATCCCAGGAAAAATCCTGCGCCATGCCGTTGAGCATGAGCTGGGTCCAGCCTTCCTGATCCTTGAAGAAATCCAGGGCGGTGTGGATCGCCCATTCCACGGCCGGCACGTCGAAATCGTTGAACACGATGCCGGTGCCTTGCCGCGTGGCGGGATCCCACATCTGCACCGAGTCCGCCAACCCGCCAGTACGACGCACGATGGGCGCCGTGCCGTACTTCAGGCTGTACATTTGATTCAAGCCGCACGGCTCGTACTGCGAGGGCATCAGGAACATGTCGCTGGCCGCTTCGATCAGGTGCGAAATCTCTTCGTTGTAGCCGCGATGGAACACGACGCGGTCAGGGAAGCGCTGCTGCAGATGAACGAAAAAATTCTCATAGCGTGCTTCGCCGCTGCCGAGCGCAACCAGGCTCATGTCGCGCGTCTGGAGGATCTGGGGCAGTGCGTCGAACAACAGATCGAAACCTTTCTGCACCGTCATGCGTGAGACGACACCCATGAGCGGCGTGGCGTCGCTGACTGGAAGATTCAGCCAGTCGAGCAGCGAGCGTTTGGTGGCGCGCTTGCCCGACAGATCTTCCGGTGAATAGTGATGTTTCAGGAACCGGTCGGTGGCCGGGTTCCATTCGCTGTAGTCGACACCATTCAGGATGCCGACGACGCCCTCAGGGCGTGAGCGCAACGCTGCGTCGAGGCCGTGACCGCCGAGCGGCGTGCAGATCTCCCTGGCGTACGTCGGGCTGACCGTCGTGACCCGATGCGCATGCCGCACGCCTTCGCGCAGCCAGTTGAAGGCGCCACCCGCCAATGTCTCGGGCGAGACCAGCCAGCTCACATCGCCGCCCAGGTCATAAGTGGTGCTTGCGTCGAAGACGCCTTGATAGCCGATGTTATGAATCGACAGCACCGAGCGGGTCGCCGCGAACAGGCTGTCCCAGGCATACAAGCTCTTGAGCAGCATCGGCATGAGCGCCGTGTGCCAGTCGTTACAGTGCAGGATGTCCGGCGCGAAGGCCATGCGCTGGCAGGCTTCGAGCGTCGCTCGTTGCAGCACCAGGAAGCGCAGGTGTTCATCGACGCCCGAGGTGTAGATCGAGGGTCGATCGTAAACCTCCGGACAGTGCACCAGGTACAAAGGCACCGTGGAGCCCGGCAGATACGATTCGAGAATCGTGAACGAATAACGATGTGTGCCCAGCGATAGCGGCACGTCGCGCGCTGTGGCCACCGCTCGCGCATCTCGCAATACGCCGTTGCTCATGCTCGAGTACAACGGCATGAACACTCGCACGTTGTGACCGAGTGCCTGCAGGTGGCGCGGCAGGACGCCGGCAACATCGGCCAGGCCGCCGGTCTTGGCGAGCGGTGCGATTTCCGAAGCGGCGAAACAGATCTTCAGCGGCATGCGTACGCGGGCGGAGCGTCAGGACTCGTCAGCGTCGCTATCGGAAGCTTTGCCGCCAGTCTTGCTCTTCGTGTTGTTGGCCTGGGTGTTGCGCGACGGCTCGCGAGGCGGCGCGAACGTCGCCAGCAGCGTCTCCTGCATCTTGGCCCACAGCTCCAGGTTCTGTCGAGTGAGGTCGGCGAGCGGATTGGGCGCGCCGTGCGCCGTTCCCATGGTCCGGTTCATCTGCTCCTGCATGACTTCCTGCTGGCGGATGAAGGTTTCGACGCTCTTCTCCAGATAGCTGCTGAAGTAGCTCTGCATGGAGTTGCCATAAAAACGGATCATCGACTCGAGCAACGAAGTCGAAAGGATGGGGCGGCCGAATTGTTCCTGATCTGCGATCACCTGCAGCAGCACGAGGCGCGTGATGTCCTCGTTGGTCTTGTCCTCGATCACTTTCACGCGCGTGCCGGCGATCACCATGTCGCGGATGTCGTTGATCGTGATGTGACGACTCTGCGCGGCGTCGTACAGACGCCGGTTCGCATATTTCTTGATCAGTCGTTCTTCGCTCATGCTCAGCTCGACAGGCTCATCGCGCGCTCCGGCATGGTGGGACACAATACAACCCTCGAGCGTCGGGGGCGGGCTACTGTAACGACGCTCATTTGGCGGTGCAACACGCAACCACCGAGGTGAGGCAATTCGCGGCGAGACCATTGATAATGCCGCGTCGAGAGACGGGAAGCGGCAATGACCGAGGCGAGCAACGACGGATCCGACTGGATCCAGGCCTGGATCGAGCAACAGCGCGAGCAGTTGCGCCGTACCGGCATGCCTGGCGCTGGCGCAGCAAGCGAAGGCGAAAAGTCCTCGGTCTCGGATCAGTACCGCGATCTCGGCATGCGCTGGCTCGAAGCAGGACAGTCGTACTTGCAGGGTTGGCAGCAGTTCGCGCAACGAAGCGCCGCCGGAGCCACCACCGGCGCCATGCCATTTAAATTCGGCGAAGAGATGCTCAACGCGTGGCAGGGAACCTGGGCCGGCGCAGCCTCGGCGGGCGAAGGCGCGACTCGGCAATTTGCCGACCTGATCTCGCGGCTACCCGCTCTGGGGCTGGCTCGCGAGCAGACGGAGGCCTGGCGAGAATTGCTGGCCGCGCAAGCCGAGTACCAACACCTCGAGCAAGAGCTGCGGACGGTGTGGTCGAAGGTCCAGACCGATGCGCTGACGATGCTCGAAGCGGCGATTCGCGAGCGGCGCACGAAGCAAAGCGCGAGCGCCGTGCCCGGCGTCGAAGACTATCGCGAGCTGTACAACCTGTGGGTGGAATGCGGAGAAAAAGTCTTTGCGCAGGTGGCGCACAGCGAGTCGTACGGCAAGTTGCAGGCACAACTGGGCAACGCCGCGATCCGCTTGAAGATGCGCCAGCAGTCAGTGCTGGAGCGCGTCTTGAAACAGTTCGATCTGCCCACGCGCTCCGAACTGAACACGGTCCATAAGCAGATGCGCGAGTTGCGCGAACGGATCGCTGCACTGGAGACGCAGTTGGCTGCCGCCCGCGGGGAGGATAGATCATGAACGAGTCCACGCCGGGCTCGGCCGAGCTTGCAGCTGTTGCCAACGACTTCATGCGGCGCATGACGCAGGGCCTTGCGGCGCTCGCGAACGCGGGTGAAGTCACCATCGGCAGCTCGGCGAAAGACGCGGTCTTCAGCGAAGACAAAGTCACGTTGTATCGTTATCGCCCGTCGGAAATCGTGGCGCCCGAGAATCGCGTGCGCACGCCGGTGCTGATCAGTTATGCGCTGGTCAACCGCCCGTACATGATGGATCTGCAGGCCGATCGCTCGCTGATTCGCGGTCTGTTGCAGCGAGGCGTCGATGTTTATCTCATCGACTGGGGCTATCCCGACGGCGCCGATCGGTATCTCGCACTGGAAGATTACGTGTTGCGTTACCTGGCGCACTGTGTGGACTTCGTGCGCAAGGCCAGCGGACAGGACCGCATCAATCTGCTCGGTGTCTGTCAGGGCGGCACGATGAGTTTGTGTTACGCGGCGCTGCATCCGCAGCGGCTGCGCAATCTGATCACGATGGTGACGCCGGTGGATTTCCACACGCCGGAGAATCTGCTGACCAAATGGGCCAGGCACGTCGACGTGGATGCGCTGGTGGCGGCGACCGGCAATGTTTCGGGCGAGGCGCTCAATGCCCTGTTCGTGAGTTTGATGCCGTTCCGGCTGAACAGTCAGAAGTACGTCGATCTGCTACATCAGCTCAACGACCCGAACACCAGCGGCGCGGCGCTGGAGAACTTCCTGCGCATGGAAAAATGGATCTTCGACAGCCCCGACCAGGCCGGCGAGATGTTCCGCCAGTTCCTGACGCTGTTCGTAAAACAGAACCGGCTGCTCAAAGGCACGCTGGAGGTCGGCGGCCGCAAGGTCGACCTGAAGCAGATCACGGTGCCGTTGCTGAACATCTATGCCATGCAGGATCACCTGGTGCCGCCCTCGAGCAGCAAGCCATTGGGCGAGCTCACCGGCAGCGGCGATTACAGCACGCACGAGTTCCAGGGCGGTCACATCGGCATCTATGTGAGCGGTACGGCACAGCGGCAGATTCCGGACAAAATTGCGGGCTGGCTGCGCGAACGAGATCGGTCCTAGCAACGGCCGCCCAGCTACCTGGAGGTCGCTGCCGCCGCAGGCGGAATCATCAAACAAACCCTGTTGACGGCATCCCGGGCCGCGCGCAATCTGCCGCTCCTTCTCCAAAAACCAAGTAGTTCTGCGCCATGATCTACGACAACATCCTGGGCACCATCGGTCGCACCCCCATCGTCAGAATCAACCGGCTCGCACCGGCCAACGTGACGCTGTACGCCAAGTGCGAATTCTTCAATCCGATGTCCTCCGTCAAGGACCGCCTGGCGATCGCCATCATCGAGGACGCTGAGCGTCGCGGCACTTTGAAGCCGGGCCAGACGGTGGTCGAAGCCACGTCGGGCAATACGGGCATCGCGCTTGCGATGGTGTGCGCGGCCAAGGGTTATCCGTTCGTGGCGGTCATGGCCGAAACATTCTCGGTCGAGCGTCGCAAGATCATGCGCCTGCTCGGTGCGAAGGTGATTCTCACGCCGGCCGCCGAGCGCGGCACCGGCATGGTGCGCAAGGCGAAGGAGCTGGCGGAAAAGCACGGCTGGTTCCTGGCGCGCCAGTTCGAGAATCAGGCGAACCCCGAGTATCACCGCAACACCACCGGTCCGGAGATCCTCAGCGACTTCGCCGGTCGCCGGCTGGATTTCTGGGTCACCGGCTGGGGCACGGGCGGTACGCTCACGGGCGCCGGCGAAATGATCAAGAAGGCACGGCCTGACGTGCGCGTCATCGCGGCCGAGCCGGCATCTGCCTCGCTGCTCTCGGGCGCCGAGTTCAAGCCTCACAAGATTCAGGGCTGGACGCCGGACTTCGTGCCGGCCGTGCTGAATCGGTCGGTGGCCGACGAGATTCTGACGGTGACCGATGACGAGGCCATTCAGACATCGCGTCAGCTCGCGGCGAAGGAAGGCATCTTCTGCGGTATCTCCGCCGGCGGCACGATCGCGGCGGCATTGAAGGTTGCGCAGAAGGCGCCGCAGGGCTCGGTCATTCTGGCCATGCTGCCGGATACCGCCGAACGCTATCTGTCGACCCCGCTGTTCGAAGGTATTCCCGACGCCTCCGACGACGAGGCCACGATCTGATTCGATAACGCCGGCCGGGCTTCGCCCGCCGGCGTCCGATCGGCATGTGGCGCGACCATCGCTGATGGATTGCCGCCTGCACCGACGCGTACTTTTCGGTACGAAACATTACATTCGTGTCAGCCAGAGCCCGCCTCGCGGTTCAAACTTCTGAACCGCGGGCGCTGCCTCATGACTTTTGCTCATCTTTGCAACGTTCGGCACAAGTCTTACGAATTTTCGCATGATCGTTGCGAAGACAAGCTGCGTTGCAGCTGGGAGAATGGCTCGTTTTCCCTAGCTGACTTCCTGGCGGATCCGTGAATCGCAATAGCATCGTGGCACTGGCGCTGGCTGTCGTAGTCGGTGCGGGCGCTTGGTATTACCTCGGACGTTCCGATACTGGCCCGGGCCAGGGCCCTGCGGGCGCCCGCGCTCCCGGCGCGCGGGAAGTGCCGGTCATGACGGCTCATCCCAAGCTGAAGGACTTTGCGCTCGAGGTCGAAGCGCTCGGGACCGTGCGCGCCAAGGAATCGGTCGACATCACCTCCAAGATCGCCGACCGCGTCATTGCCATCCATTTCGAGGAAGGCAAACAGGTTCGCAAGGGCGAGGTGCTGGTCGAGCTCGACAATGCCGAAGCGCTCGCCGATCTGGCCGCCGCCGAAGCCGCCGAGCGTGACAGCCGCAGCCAGTACAAACGCAGCCAGGAACTGTTCCAGACCCGGGCATTGTCCGAAGCGCAGCTCGATCAGCTCGAAGCCACGATGCTCGCGAATCAAGCCCGCGTCGCTGCGGCTCGCTCGCGCGTCAACGATCGCCGGATCACCGCGCCGTTCAACGGTCGCGTCGGTCTGCGCAATGTGAGCCTGGGCGGGCTGGTGACTCCCGGTGCGGTCATCACCACGCTCGACGATCTGAGCACCGTGAAGCTCGACTTCGCCGTGCCTGAATTGTTTCTTTCCAGTCTGAAGCCCGGCTTGACGGTCTCGGCGCAGAGCACCGCCTATCCGAACGCCACCTTCAAAGGTCGCGTCGATAGCGTCGATACGCGCGTCGATACCACCACGCGCGCCGTTGTCGTCCGCGCCGTCATCGACAATCAGGACGGCCGCCTGCGCCCCGGCATGTTCATGACCCTGCGACTGGTGCGCTCCGAAGGCAAGGCGCTGATGCTGCCGGAGACCGCGATCGTGCCGGAGGACAGCCGGCATTTCGCCTTCGTCGTCACTGAGGGCCGGGCCGAGAAACGTGAAGTGACCGTCGGCCGTCGCCGTCCGGGCGAGGTCGAGATCCTCAAGGGCGTGACCGAGCTCGATGAAGTCATCATCGATGGCACCATGAACGTGCACGACGGCACGCCGGTCGCCGCCAGCCCTGAAGCTGCTGCCCAGGCCGCGTCATGATCCTCTCGGAAATCTCGGTTCGTCGTCCTGTCTTCGCGATGGTGGTGAGCCTGCTGCTCACCATCATCGGTTTGATGGCCCTCGGCCGCCTCACCGTGCGTGAGACGCCGAACGTGCAGCCGCCGGTCGTCAGTATCGACACCGTGTATCGAGGCGCATCGGCTGCGGTCATCGAATCGAAGATCACCCAGCTGATCGAGAATCAGATCGCCGGCCTCGAAGGGGTCGAGACCTTGCGCTCGACCAGTTTCGACGAGCGTTCGCGCATCACCATCGAGTTCGCACTGGATCGCGACATCGAGTCGGCGGCGAACGACGTACGCGATCGCGTCGCGCGCGTCGTGCGGCAACTGCCCGAAGAAGCCGAGCAGCCCCAGATCGCGAAGGTCGATACCTCCTCCGAGGCAGTGCTGTGGCTGGTTTTGGCCAGCGATACGCGCACGCAACTGGAGCTGACCGACTACGCCGATCGCTACCTCGTCGATCGACTGTCGGTCGTGCCGGGCGTTGCCACCATCCGCATCGGCGGCGAGCGGCGTTATGCGATGCGCGTGTGGTTGGATCGCAAGGCGCTGGCCGCTCGTCAGCTCACCGTGCAGGACGTCGAAGACTCGCTGCGGCAGGAGAATATCGAGCTGCCCGCAGGTCGCATCGAATCGCTGGAGCGCGAGTTCACGTTGCGCACCGATACCGGCTTCCGCACCCCGGATGACTTCCGCCAGCTCGTCGTCGGCCGCGGCGCCGATGGTTATCTGGTGCGGCTCGGCGAAGTCGCGGCCGTCGAGGTGGCAGCGGAAGATCTGCGCTCGATCGCGCGTACCGACGGCAGGCCGGGCGTGAGCCTCGGCATCATCCCGCAATCCACCGCCAACGTGCTCGATGTTTCCAAGGGCGTGTATGCGGAAATGGCGGAGATGCAGAAGACGCTGCCGAAGGATCTGACGCTCGATATCAGCCTCGACGACTCGGTCTTCGTCAGCAAATCGATCTACGAAGTGGAGCACGCCCTGGTCGTCGCACTGCTGCTGGTGCTGGTCGTGATTTATCTGTTCCTGGGCACGGTTCGCGCCACCATCATTCCGGCGGTGACGATTCCGGTATCGATCATTTCCGCCTGTATCGTCATGGCGATGGCCGGCTTCTCGGTCAACGTGCTGACGCTGCTCGGTGCGGTGCTCGCCATTGGCCTGGTGGTCGACGATGCGATCGTGGTGCTCGAGAACATCTTCCGCCGCATGGAGATGGGTGAGGCGCCACTGCTCGCTGCGGTGGATGGCAGTCGTGAGATCGGCTTCGCAGTCATCGCCACCACCCTGGTGTTGATGGCGGTGTTCCTGCCCATCTCCTTCATTCCAGGTAACGTCGGCCGGCTGTTCGGCGAGTTCGGCATCACCATCGCGGCGGCCATCGCGATCTCGGCGCTGGTGGCGCTGACCCTGGTGCCGATGATGTGCTCGAAGATTTTCGCGAAGGGCATCGTGCGCGGCCGGGTGGCGCACGCCGTCGATCGGTTCTTCCAGTGGTTGTCGAGAAAGTATGAGGCCAGCCTGCGTCGCGCGCTGGCTGCGCCGCTGATCGTCGTCGTCGCGGGTGCGCTCGCCATCGGCCTCGCATTCGTCCTGTTCAAGGATCTGCCGTCCGAATACACGCCCACTGAAGACCGTCAGCGTGTGTTCATCCGAGTCACCGCGCCGGAAGGCTCGAGCCTGCAATATCTCGACCGCTACCTGCGACAGGTGGAAGAGGTGGTGCAAGAGGAGGTGGAGCGCGGCACCGTGCGTCGCTTCAACTCGCGTGCACCGACTTTCGGCGGCACCGACATGAACTCGGGCTTCGTCTCGCTGAATCTGAGCGAATGGAACGAGCGCAACGAATCGGCGCAGGAGATTGCTGCGCGTCTGCGCAAACGCCTGTCCGGTCTGGTGGGCGTGCGTGTCAACGTCGGCACGCCCGGCGGCTTGGGTATTCGCGGCTCGGGCATTCCGGTGCAGGTGGTGCTTGGCGGCAGCGACTACGAGGAGCTGGCCAAGTGGCGCGACATCATTCTTGCCAAGGCGGCGGAGAATCCCGGGCTCACCAACCTGGATTCGGATTTCTACGCGCGCAAGCCGCAGATCCGCGTCATGGTCGATCGCAATCGTGCGGGCGACCTCGGCGTTTCGCTCACCGCGGTGGGCCGCACGTTGGAAACAATGATGGGCTCGCGCATCGTCACGACATATCTGGATCGCGGCGAGCAGTACAACGTCGTCCTGCAGGCGAGGGACACGGACCGCGCTACGACCAGCGACCTGACGAACATCTATGTGCGCTCGTCAACGACCCGCCAGCTCGTGCCGCTGTCCAATCTGGTCACCATCGAGGAGACGGCAGGCCCGACCGAGTTGAAGCGCTTCGACCGGCTGCGCTCGATCACCATCTCCGCCAACCTCACTCCCGGTTATGCGCTGGGAGATGCGTTGGATTACATGGAGAACCTGATTCGCACCGAACTGCCGGCCCACGCGGTAATCAATTACGACGGCGAGTCGCGCGAGTTCAAACGTTCCGGCGACGCGCTGTATGTCACGTTCATGCTCGCGTTGCTGATCGTGTTCCTGGTGCTGGCGGCACAGTTCGAGAGCTTCCGCCATCCGTTGATCATCATGATGACGGTGCCGCTGGCGGTGGCCGGCGCCTTGCTCGGTCTGTGGTTCACCGATAGATCCATCAACGTCTACAGCCAGATCGGCTGCATCATGCTGATCGGCCTTGCGGCCAAGAACGGCATCCTGATCGTCGAGTTCGCCAATCAGCTGCGCGACCGCGGGGTGGAGTTCTACCAGTCGATCGTCCAGTCCTCGGCGATCCGCTTGCGCCCGGTGCTGATGACCAGCTTGTGTACGGTGTTCGGCGCCGTGCCGTTATTTGTCGCTACGGGAGCCGGCGCCGAAAGCCGGAGCACCATCGGCTCGGTGATCGTCTACGGCGTCACGTTCTCATTGTTGTTGACGCTGTACGTGGTGCCTGTGATCTACGCCTTCATCGCGCGCAACACGCATTCGCCGGAGTACATCAGCCAGATGATCGACAAGCTGCGCGCCACCGCCGGCGCCAAGCCGCTCGCCGCACCCAAAGAACAAACTGACGGGACTTAGTGCAGCCTCAGGTACATGGATGTACCCGCCGCCGTCTGGCGACCCAGAAAAAGAAGGAGCCGGTAGGCTGCAACACATACCGGCTCGTGTCCCAGAGTGGCTTGCACCACCCTCGCAGGAGGACGGTGTATGAGACCACGTCACTAAGCCTCCGTTCCCTAAATATTTTGTAATTCGGAAATACATTTTTGGAATGGAAGCCGCATCATTGCGGCACCAGCTTGTCGCATTAATTAGGAAAATTAACCAATCGGTCACGGCCCGCCGACGCTAATGAGCAAGCGGTCGTTGCTAGAATGGCGCTCCTGCGAAAATTTACCGACTTGGGCAGCTTCAGCTTTCGGATTGCGCCATGGCCCTGACGCCTTACCAACAACTCGAACAGGAATTTCGGCGTCTGCACGCGTTCCGCGGCGCGGCCAGCCTGTTGCGCTGGGATTCCGCCGTGATGATGCCTCGGGGTAGCTCGGAGCTGCGCGGCGAGCAGCTCGCTGCCTTGGAGACCGAATGCCATTCGCTGCTGACCTCCCCCAGGGTGTCGCGGCTGCTGGATCGCGCCGAGGCCAATCTGCCGGGGCTCGAGGACTGGCAGCAGGCCAATCTGAAAGAGATGCGCAGGGAGCGGGACCACGCCATCGCGACCCCGCAGAACCTGGTCTCCCGGCTGGCCAAGGCGACGTCGCGGGCCGAGATCAAATGGATCGAAGCCCGTCAGAAGAGCGATTTCTCGCTGTTCGCGCCGCATCTGGAGGAAGTTTCGGGCCTGGTGCGAAACAAGGCCGAGCTGCTCGGCAAAGCTCTCAAGCTCAACCCGTACGATGCGCTGCTGGACGAATTCAGCCCCGGCATGAGCGGCGCGGAGATCGATGCGATTTTCACTACGCTGGGTCGGCGGTTGCCGGGCCTGATCCAGGACGCCATCGATGTCCAGGCGAAGCATGCGCCGCTGGAAATCACCGGTAAGTTTTCGGCCAGCAAGCAGCGGCACCTGGCGCTCGAGTTGATGAAGACCATGGGTTTCCCGTTCGATCGCGGCCGGCTGGACGAAAGCGAGCACCCGTTCACCGGCGGCATTCCGGGCGACATCCGCATCACGACCCGCTTCAATCCCGCCGAGCCGCTGACCGGCCTCATGGGCGTGCTGCACGAAACGGGTCACGCGATGTACGACGTGGGTCTGCCGGAGCAGTGGCGCGGTCAGCCGGTCGGTCGTGACCGCGGCATGGCCGTGCAGGAAAGTCAGTCGCTGCTGCTGGAGATGCTGATCTGCCGGAACCGCCCGTTCCTGCAGTACCTGAAGCCGCTCATGGAGAAGGCCTTCGGCGTCTCGGGGCCCGAATGGGAAGTAGAGAATCTGTACCGGCTGCTGACGCGCGTCCGGCGCAGCTCGATTCGCGTCGATGCCGACGAGGTCACCTATCCGGTGCACATCCTGCTGCGCTATGAGCTGGAGCAGGAGATCCTGCGAGGCGAGCTGAAGATCCGCGATCTGCCCGAAGCCTGGAATACGCGGCTGGGCGATCGGCTCGGCGTGCGGCCCGCGAACGACGCCGAAGGCTGTCTGCAGGACGTGCACTGGGCGGTAGGGTCGTTCGGCTATTTCCCGTCGTACGCGATCGGCGCGGTGATTGCCGGCCAGCTCTATGAGAGCCTGCGCTACGAGCGCCCGCAGCTCGATGAGGAGATCGCCGCGGGTCAATTCGGGGGATTGTTCGACTGGTTGCGGCAGAATGTGCATTCGCTCGCCGCGAGCGTGAGCACGCCCGACCTGATCCGCAACGCCACCGGCAAGCCGCTGTCGGCCGCCGCCTGGCTGCGCTATATCGAAGGCAAGTACCTGGAAGCCTGAGCATGTCCGCCGTTCCCGACTATTCAAACAACTTCAAGCGCCTGCAAGCGCGGCTGCGCAGCCTCGCTGGCAAGGCCATCGAAGATTTCCGCATGATCGAGGCGGGCGATAAGGTGATGGTGTGCCTGTCGGGCGGCAAGGATTCGTACACCATGCTCGACATCCTGATGTCGCTCCAGCGCAGCGCGCCGGTGCACTTCGAGCTGCTCGCGGTGAATCTGGATCAGAAGCAGCCGGGCTTTCCCGAGCATGTGCTGCCCGGGTATCTGAAGGCGCTTGGCGTTCCGTTTCATATCATCGAGCAGGACACCTACAGCGTCGTCAAGCGCGTCATCCCCGAGGGCAAGACCATGTGCGGTCTGTGCTCGCGCATGCGTCGTGGGGCTTTGTATCGATTCGCCGCCGACAATGGGGTCACCAAAATTGCGCTTGGCCACCATCGCGACGACATCATCGAGACGTTGTTCCTGAACATGTTCTTCGGCGGCAAGCTCAAGGCCATGCCGCCGAAGCTGCATTCCGAAGACGGTCGTCACATCGTGATCCGGCCGCTCGCCTATGTCGCCGAACAGGACATCGAACGCTATGCACGCGCTCGCGAATTCCCGTTGATCCCGTGCTCGCTGTGCGGCTCGCAGGAGAACATGCAGCGGGTCGAGATCAAGAAGATGCTGCGTGAATGGGAGCGTCAGTACCCCGGGCGCACCGAGTCGATCTTCTCCAGCCTGCGCAATGTGGTGCCCTCGCATCTCGCCGATCCGACGCGCTACGATTTCAACGAGCGACCGGCCCCGCAGGGCGAGGTCATGAACAATCCCGGGGAGCTGTTTTAGTGAGTCAACAGTACATCGTGTTCTCGCACGGCCAGGACGGCGATCCCTGGGGCACGAAGATCGTGGCCATGGCCGAGGTCGCGAAGAAACATGGACTCACCGTCGAGTCGGTCGACTATCGCGGCATGGCGGATCCGGCCGAGCGAGTGACCAAACTGCTCGCGGTTTGCAAGAAGCTGCCGGGTGAGTTGTTGCTGGTGGGCTCCAGCCTCGGTGCGCACGTGTGTACGACGGTGTCGACCCAGGTGGTGACGCGCGGCCTGTTCCTGCTGGCGCCAGCCTTCTTCATGCCGGGCTATGAGAAATACACGCCGGCGCCGCCGGCGTGCCCCGTGGATATCGTGCACGGCTGGAACGACGACATCGTTCCGGTGGAGAACAGCATCCGCTACGCGCGCCAGTACAAGAGTGCGCTACATATTCTCGATTCGGATCACCGGCTCACCGCCAACCTGGCCGATGTGTGCGCGCTGCTGGACAACTTTCTGCGGCGTCTGGCAGTCAGCGCATGACTTGAACTTCGGCTCGCGAGCCTCGCTTGGTCACCGGCTCGTGGCAGGATGCTCGACGCCGAAGTTCGGATAAGATCGCACGACAGGAGTTCCCCATGACCAATAAGAGCAGGATTAGCAGCTTGCTATCGCTGGCGTTCGTAGCATCGTTGCTCGCCGCGTGCGGTTCCGAACACAAACCCACCGAGCCGCTGCCGGTCGAGGATTCGGCGTTCGGCGATATGGCGGGCGCCGTCGACAAGGCGCGCGCGGTCGAGGGCACGGTTCAGGATCACAAGGAAGCGATCGACCGCGCACTCGAACAGAACGAGAGCTCCGCTGCGGAATAACGCGGCGCGAACCCATGGCCGATTTCTCCGGACTCGACAGACTCTGGTTGAGCTTGTTGCGTGCACCCGTTTCCATGTGGGCGCGCCCGCACGTCTTGCCTGAAGACCTGCGCTCCCGCTACTCGCAGCGGGAGCGACCGATTTGTTATGTCCTGAACGAGTCTGCGATCGCCGACCTGGTCGTGCTCGAGAAGGTGTGTGCCGCGCATGGCTTGCCGGCGCCGTCCCAGGCCTTGAAGAAGCCGCTGCCTTCGGAGTCCGTGCTGTTTTTGGAGCGGCGTGCCGGCTTCTGGGGCGATCGCACTGACTATCGAATCTCCGATTCGATGCGCGCGCTGGTTGCCGCTGCATTCGACGATCCGACGCTCGATGTCGATCTGGTCCCGGTCACCGTGCTGTGGGGCCGCGCGCCCAACCGCAAGGACTCGTGGCTGCGCATCCTGCTGTCGGAGAACTGGGAGCGCGTCGGACGCTTTCGACGTTTGCTGTCTCTCATGGTGAACGGCCGCAATCTGTTCGTTCAGTTTGGCGAGCCGGTCTCACTGCGTGCCGCCGTGAACGAGGGCACCGATAAGTCCCGGGCTGTTCGACGTCTCACTCGTACCTTGCGTCTGACGCTGGCTCGGCAACGCGCGGCGACTCTCGGGCCCGATCTTTCGCATCGGCGAACCATGGCAACGCAAGTGCTGCGCGCCGGCGCCGTGCGTCGCGCGATGGCCGACGAGATGCGCTCGAAAAAAATCTCCCGGCGCGAAGCATTGAAGCTGGCGCAGGACTACGTCTGGGAGATCGCCGCCAACTACTCGCACATCTTCGTTGCCTTCATGGCCAAGGGGCTGAGCTGGTTCTGGACTCGCCTCTACGACGGCGTCGAGCTGCATCATGTCGAGCAGTTGCAGAAGGTGGTCGACGGCAACGAAGTCATCTACGTGCCGTGCCATCGCAGTCACATCGATTACCTGCTGCTCTCCTACGTCATCTACTACAAGGGCTATGCCATTCCGCACATCGCGGCCGGCATCAATCTGAACATGGCGGGCGTTGGCCGCTTTCTGCGCAAGGGCGGCGCGTTCTTCATGCGTCGCAGCTTCAAGGGCAATGCGCTGTACACCATGGTGTTCATGAAGTACCTGGGCCTCATGATGGCGCGCGGTCATTCCATCGAATATTTCATCGAAGGCGGGCGCAGTCGCACGGGCCGTCTGTTGCAGCCCAAGACCGGCATGCTGTCGATGACCTTGCGCAGTTACTTGCGCGATCCGCGGCGGCCCATCGTGTTTCTGCCGGTGTACTTCGGCTACGAACGACTGATCGAGGGCAAGACCTACGTCAACGAGATGCTCGGCAAGCCCAAGGAGAAGGAGTCCATCTTCACCATGCTGCGTACCTTGCCGGCGTTGCGAAAGCGCTTCGGCAAGGTGCACGTGAGCTTTGGCGAGGCGATTCATCTCAACGAGATATTGAAGCGCCATGATCCGGACGGCCGCCATCTCGTGGAGAAAACCGAGAGGCCGCAGTGGCTGTCGCTGGCGGTCGACGAACTGGCGAGCCGCATCATGATGAACATCAATGGCGCCGCCTGCGTCGCGCCAATGAATCTGATTGCGACGGCGTTGCTGGCGACACCGAAGCAATCGATGCTCGAGAGCGACCTGTCGCGGCAACTGGAGTTGTACGCATCGTTGCTGCGGCAAGCGCCATATTCGCCGTTGATCTGGGTCACCGAGAGCGATGGCGCGTCGATCGTGCGTCATGGCGAGCGGATGGGCGTGATCCACCGGCTCAAGCATCAGCTGGGCGACGTCATGCAGATGACGGAGGAGAACTCCGTGCTCATGACCTACTTCCGTAACAATGTGCTGCACCTCATGGCGATGCCGTCGCTGATCGCGTGCTGCTTCCTGAACAATCGCACGATGCGTACCGAAGACATCCAGCGTCTCATGTGGCGGATCTATCCTTACGTGCGCGACGAGCTGTTCCTGCGCTGGACGGAAGAGGAGATCAGCGCAGTCACGCTGGAAACGTTGGACGACCTGGCAAATCATGGCTTGCTCGAGTCTGTAGAGAGTGGCGCGCAGTGGCGACGTCCGCCGACCGGCTCGGCAGAGGCCGTGCAACTGTCGAATCTCGCGCAGGTCACCGTGCAAATCATCGAGCGCTACTATCTGGTGATCGCTGTACTGCTGAAACATGGCAGCGGCCGTATCAGCCAGGACGCGCTCGAATCGCAATGTCAGCTCATGGCGCAGCGGATGTCGCTGCTGTACGAGCTCAACTCACCGGAGTTCCACGACAAGGCGCTGTTCAAGAACTTCATCGATCTGCTGCGCGCTCGGAATGTGCTCGGGGTGAACGCCGAGGGGCGTCTGACCTACACGGACATGCTGCCAGCCGTCGCCGATGATGCGCAGCTCGTGTTGCACGAACAGATCCGGAACAGCGTGCTTCAGGTGACGCATCGCTGAGCGCGGTTTCGAATCCGGGCAGGCACTTCCTGAACTAACCACGCTGGTCGGATCGGATGGCGCCCGGTAGGCTTCGTCCGTTGCTCGCTTGCTTGCTCCGGTGCCATGAATATTTCCAAGCTGTTACTCGTGGTCGCGCTGCTCATGAGCTGGGCAGTGCGCGCCGACATCATTCTTTCCACGCCTCACGCGCAGGTCGTTTCGGGCACGCCGCTGGAACTCGATCTGACGCTGACGAACAGCGATCCGCAGCCGCTGGTCGTGGAGTTGCCCGCCCGTCTGCATGTGCGCTTCGAGACGCCGACGGGATTGTCGGTGATCGAGATGGTCCCGGAGCGCACCGGTCGCATCGAAGTGGCTTCCGGCGCCTTCGCGCGTTTGAAGTTGCAGGGTGCGCTGCCGCCCAACGTTGAAGGTGTCGCTACCCTGGTGCCGACGGGGCTGGCGTCGAACTCGGTCGCATTGCAGATTCTTCCGCCGGCGAGCAACACCAGCGCGATCGCGGCCAATGAAGCTACTCGCACCGTCGCGCCTGAGCGGCAGACCTACACGACGGCGCTGGTCGACAAGCCGCCGCCACTTGCGGTGTCGGTGTACGAGCCGGTTTATTTCATCGTCGGCGGCGATGGCGGGCTGAACGCGAAGTTTCAGATCAGCCTGCGTTATCAGCTGTTCGACAATCAGGGCCGGCTGGCCCGGCGCCTGCCCTGGATCGACGATCTGTATCTTTCCTATTCGCAGACCTCGCTGTGGGATCTGGGCGATCTGTCCAAGCCCTTCAAGGACTCGAGCTATCGACCACGGCTGTTCTACTCGAACAACGACCTCACTCGCCTGTTCGATGGCCAATTGCGCCTCGGCGTGGAGACCGGCTTCGGTCACGAGTCCAACGGCAAGGAAGGCGACGACTCCCGCAGCTTCAACATGCTCTATGTGCGTCCCATCCTGACCTTCGGCGATCCCGCCGGGCTGCGCTTCTATGCCGCGCCGCTGATCCACAACTACATCTCGAAAGACGAGAACCCGGACATCGCGGACTATCGCGGCAACGTCGACTGGGTGTTCGGCTTCGGTGCGAGGGGCGGTCTGGATTTCTGGACCACGCTGCGTAAAGGTCGGCGCAGCAACTATGGCAGCGTCGAGTTGAATCTTTCCTACCCGCTCTCCAAGCTCAGCGGCGGCGATCTCACCGGCTGGCTGACCCTGCAGTATTTCAACGGCTACGGCGAGAGCCTGCTCGATTACAACCGCAAGCTGGATTCGCAGTTGCGCTTGGGAATCGCAGTCGCGTTGTAGTTCGCTCGATTCACCGACGGCCACAGGAAGGGCAGAAGATGAAACGCTATCTCGCCGCGATCGTTTGCATGCTGGCGCTGCGCGTGCACGCAGCCGCAGAGCTGTTCTCGCCGGACCAGTTCACCGAAGAGTTCAGAGCGGCATTGGCGATGGCGCTACCTGAGCATACGGTGACGGTCGCCGAGCCGCTGCATCTGAAGATCAAAGGCGAGGCCGGCCAGCAAGCCTCGGCGTTTCTGGACAACGCCTACGACGAATACACCCGAACGCCCGGGCAGCAGGGCGAGATCGTTGCCCGATATGTCGATTCCATGGCCCAGGGCGCCATGGGGCCTGGACCGTTGGATCCGCAGCAGATCGTGCCCGTGATCAAAGATCGCGCCTGGTCGAAAGACGTGAAGCGCGCCGCCAAGGCTCGCGGCGCGGCTAGCGGGGTGCAGGTGATCGAGGAGCTGAACCAGGATCTCGTCATCGTTTATGCGGAAGACAGTCCACAGAACATTCGTTACTTCGGTCCGAAGGATCTGCAGGAAGCGGGTGTCCGGAAAGATCAGCTGCGGGCGCTGGCGATCGAGAATCTGCGCCGGATTCTGCCACCGCCCGAAGTGGTAAACGGTCCGCTCATTTCCATGATGACTGCGGGCGGCGACTACGTTCCCAGCCTGCTGTTGCTGGATGAGATCTGGAACGGCAACCGGCTGGGCGTCGCGGGCGAGATCGTGATCGCGATCCCGACGCGCGATGTGCTGTTGTTCACCGGCTCGGAAAACAAAGACGGTGTGAAGAAGCTGCGCGAGCTGGCCAGACAGACGGCGGCCGATGGACCTTATGCGCTCACCGATCGGCTGTTCGTTTATCGCGCCGGGAAGTTCCAGCGTTTCTAGCGGCGCACGTTACCAGTCGTGCGACACCTTGCGACCTTTCTTGACCTGGCTGCGCTTCTGCTTGCCTTCGAGGCGCCGTTCTTTCGACGCCCGAGTGGGTTTGGTCGCCTTGCGCACACGAGGCTCGATGCGAGCCTGAGCGATCATTTCGCCCAGCCGCTCCAGTGCATCGCGTTTGTTATGTTCTTGCGTGCGAAAGCGCTGCGCGCTCAAGACGATCACGTCATCGGAGGTGAGGCGGCGGCCGGCGAGCGTGCGTAGGCGAGCGCGAACGCGCTCGGGTAGTGCAGGCCACAGCTTCAAATCGCAGCGCAGTTGGGCCGCGGTCGCGACCTTGTTGACGTTCTGTCCGCCAGGGCCGCCGGAGCGGATGAAGCGCAGGTCGATGGCTTCTTCCGGGATGCCCAGCTCATTCTCGAGCGCCATGGCTAATCGTCGCGCGCGACCGGGCCGCGCTCGCGCATCTCCAGAATGACTTCGCGCTGGGCGATCGGAATGATGATGCCGTGCTCCTTGAACAGCCGCCAGATCGCGCGATTCGCATCCGAGCGCACGTTGTTCACGCCTTCCTGCGGATCGGAGATCCAGAAGCGCAGCTCGAGGTCGAAGCCGTAGTCGTTGAAACCCATCATGCGCGACACCGGCTTGGGATCGCGCAGGATGCGGGGCTGGTCCTCGGCCGCTTTCAGCAGCAACTCCAGCGCCTTTTCCGGATCGCACTTGTAACTGACGCGAACTGGCAGCTTCAACCGCACGCGCGGATCGGTGTAGCTCCAGTTGATCACCGGACTGGTGATCAGATTCTGGTTCGGCACCAGGGTCTCGACACCGTCGCGATCGCGCACCACGACGTAACGGCCGCGCAACTCCTGCACCCAGCCGAAGCCTTCGGTGCTGGTGCCGGTCGTGCCGGTGAAGCTGATCACATCGCCCGGCTTGATGGAGCGGTCCATCAGCAGCACGAAGCCGCTGACGAAGTTGGCGGCGATGGCTTGCAGACCGAAGCCTAGGCCGATGCCGAGCGCGCCGGTGAAGATGTTCAGGGTGGTCAGGTCGAGGCCGGCGGCGTTCAGGCCGAGCAGGATGGACAGGCCGATCAGGAACGCCTGCGAGAACTTGGCGATGCCGATGCGCATGCTGAGCGCGAGGCCCTGCATCGACATGAGCCGCCGCTCGACCCAGCGGGCCATCCACACCGCGACCATGATGAAGGCGCCGACGGTGAACAGGATCTTGATCACCGACCAGAGCGTGATGCGCCGGTTGCCGGCGTTGATGCCGACGCTGTCGAACGCCTGCACCAGCGGGTCGAACCAGCCCAGCACGTGCAGCGCCAGCAAGCCCCAGATCACGAACGTGATGATGTTGCCCCAGCCCTTGGTGCGGTTGCCGAGCGACACGCGCACCACATAGACGGCGAAGCGAATCAGCAGCAGCAGTCCGGAGAGCGTGATCGCCAGATCCACCAGCCTGCTCTCGGCCTTCAGCGCGTGTAGAGCTCCGCCGAATGCCGCAATCAGAACCAGCGCCGCCAGATGCGGAGCGGTGATCATCAGGGCTTCGGTCAGGCGCGCCTGAAAGCCAGTCTGAACCAGCGCGAGCTTGCCCCGCTCGGTATTGCGCACCTGCCTGCCGAACCACCAGGCCACCAAAATGGCGATGGCGATCGCTGCCAGTTGCAGGACCGAAGTGGGAGTGAGCAGACCCTGGAGAGCCAGGCCTGCGTTATGCAGCAATTCCTGCATTGGTAGGAATCAAGCGTTGAGGTCGGGGATCAGCTCGCTTTCCAGGCGAGCGATCTGATCCTTCAACATGAGTTTTCGTTTCTTCAGGCGCCGCAGTTGCACTTCGTTGACGTACAGGTCCATCTGCAACCGGTGGATCACGTCATCCAGGTCGCGATGCTCGATGCGTAACTCCCGCAGCCGTTCCAGGCGCCGGAAAGTTTCGGTCTCGACGTTGTTTTCCGCTTCGCTCATCGGTGCGTACTTTAGCGCAAGTGCGCACTAGTGATGATGATCCTGACCGTTTGTCTGGTCGGGGGCGCCGTTGCGCCGCTGTGAGGGCGTTTGCTGTTGTTCGTTCCCGCGGCGACGCGCCCGCCAGTCCGCGAGATCGAAAACCTGGGCACTCTCGACCTGGGGAGGCTCCTCGGGTTCAGCGGGCGGCCCGGGGGTGAAGGTTGCGGACAGCGATAGTGACGGCGCCGGCGGTTGCGGCTGACTTCTGCGCTCCTCGCCGGGGGCATAGCCCACCGACTCGACCCGACGGCCGTACAGAATGACGAACCCCTGCCGCCGCTCGATACTGTTGGCGGTGTAATCGAATACGTACGTTCTACGGATACCCAGCTGACCCATCTCGCGCACGAACGACAGTCGCGCGAATGCGACAGTACCGTCCAGGAATTGCAGGCTCAGACGCTGGCAGGCCTCCATGGCCGCGGCATTGGCGCGCTCACGAGCCGCCAGGCTGTCCTGCAGGAACCAAAAGGCCGCGGCAGCCATCACCATGAGCACCAATGCGCCCCAACCCAATTGCATCAACCCACGACCCCCGACATTGCCGACTCAAGCTGCCTGACAGCTTGGCTATCATACGGCTTACCCGCCGTCGTCACGAACCGAGAAATCGCTTGAGCTCGTCCCTGACCTCCGCAGCCCGGTCCGAGGCTGTCCTGCCGCGCTGGCAGGCTATCGATACTGTGTTGCTGGACATGGACGGCACGCTGCTGGACCTGCGATTTGACAATTACTTCTGGACGGATCTGGTTCCGCAGCGTTATGCGGCCAGGCACGGTCTGACACTGGAGGAGGCGCGCGAGGTGTTGCGCCCGATGTTCGAGGACCGGCAGGGCACGTTGGACTGGTACTGCACGGATTTCTGGACACGCGCGCTGTCGCTGGATATCGCGGGCATGAAGCGCGAAGTGCGAGAGCACGTGCGGTTCCTGCCAGGCGCAGAGGAATTTCTGCGCGCGTTACGCGAGAAGAGCGTACGCATCGCGCTGGTAACCAATGCGCACCACGATTCGTTGAAGGTCAAGGCAACTCAGACCGGCCTGCTGAACTACTTCGACGTGGTGTTCAGCTCGCACAGCTTCGGCGTACCCAAGGAACATCCGGAGTTCTGGCGTCAACTCGAAGCCGCGCTGGGTTTCGAGCCGCAGCGGACGTTATTTGTCGATGACAGTCACTCGGTGCTGCGCGCGGCGAGGAATCACGGCATCGCGCATATTTTCGCGATCTCCAAGCCGGATTCCGCGATGAATAAGCGAGAGATCACGGAGTTCCCCTCCGTGGAAGCCGTGAGTCACCTGCTCGGCGAGCTCGCCAGATAGCTGGTCGGGCTGCGCTCGCCGGGTCGGTTCGCTCCGAAGCTCAGGTTGCTTCAGGCGCCGGCGGAGTGCCGGGAGTCGTGCTGTTGGAACGTTTGCTACGGCGTTTGCGGCGTCTCTTTCTCGGTGGCGCTTCGTGAGCGGCGTCGCCGTTGACTGCGTTCTCGCTCGCTTCGGCTGAAACGGCAGGAGCAGGCGCTTCTGTCGCAGGCGGGCGAGGTGAGGAATGACCACTACCGCCACCGCCACCACGACGGCGATCGCCGCGGGGACCGCGACTTCCGCCACCACCGCCGCCACCGCTGCGGCCTGG
>Ga0182742_1001009_pt1 | contig 38648 bp, 36 predicted proteins | sample eDN5th37CBELigMG_FD_128880 | JGI IMG/M metagenome (GOLD analysis project Ga0182742, IMG submission 128880) | Enriched Miracle-Growth compost microbial communities from Emeryville, California, USA - eDNA 5th pass 37_C BE-Lig MG (version 2)... ... | reverse complement strand
GAGAGCTTGAGCATGCCGGACGACCTGCGGATCGCTCCCGAGACCCGTGACGTCCCATCTCGTCATGTCCCCAAGGTCCTTGTCGGACATTGGTTCGACAAAACGAGATAATCTGTCTTTCAGGCCTGAGCGGTACTCGGGAGGAGCCTGCTCGATGTATTGAGGGATGTATCTGGTCATCCAATCGACGGGAATCTCGCCGCCGCGAACTCGCTTTTTCAGAGCCAGCATGATCGGGTGGTTTCCTTCATAGCGCGAGGCAATGAAGGCATAGACGTTCTCCAACTTGATCGGGACCTTCTTCAAGTCTCCGCTGATGTCGGAATCCGCGAAAAAGCGATTGAACTCACGCTCGTTCGGCCACTGACCTGTAACGGTGGCGTCCAGCAAGCTCTTCCGGAAGCACTTGATGCAGCATCCACAAGGCTCGATGGCTTCTCGTTGGCAAGACTGAACGTAGGATTTGTAGGCAGACGCGAGGGCTATTTGACTCGTCGCTACTTCGCTCAAGCCGACGACCGGATTAAGGAACGGCAGGCCGACAGCGGAGAACAGCGCGTTGTAATGCTTGAAAACGTTGCGTGTGGCGAAGTCCACATATTTGCCGCCGCTTCCGAACTGGTATGCGGCCTCTCCGATCGTTCCGTAAGCGATGGCATCCAGGTTGCGCGAATCCGCCATGAGAAGGAGAGGCACTGCGCAGGACATATGATGGGGGAATCCGGCAGGATCTCGGGCATATTCCAGATCGGACCCGATGGCGAACGCGGTGCGTCCAGCGTTCCGCAGCGCCTCGCAGAAGCGTTCGCCTGATGCCGCGCTCTTGTGATAGGATTTTCTGTTCAGGGCAATCCTCGCTGCTTTACGGGCAGCTCTCTGAAATGCAGCCCAATGCGATTCCTCTATTCTGTGCAATGGGTCGATTCTTTTGAGGAAAAACAATTCGGTCTGCGCGGGCAGAAGCTCCAACGCGGCAGTTGAATCCGCTCCTCCGCTGAAGCAAAGCCCGGGCTTGCCGCTCTTGGGTCTGTTGCGTGGGGGAAGGCGATGATCGACAGGGCCAAATTTGCAGTTGGGTTTGACTGCTTCAAGGGCATTCGCGAGCTGTGGGCTTATGCCGTACTGAAAGGTCAGGCTATCCGTCGCAAAGGGTCCGGCAATCAAGAATGCACAAAGAGCCAGAACATCCGGATGGATATCGCCGACGTCATAGGGAAGTTCAACCGTCGGCTTGCGCAGACCTAAAGAAACGCTGTTCTTCGTGTGCTTCTCTGATGCCGATGGTAATAAAATAAAAGTAACACGATTATTTGCTTTATGATAAGTTATAATCATGCTTTATTCTTTGGGTACGCAGGTCTAAAATGATATTTTATACACTGACATTCTATCGAGTGGATGTCAAACCGGCGGATGTCTCTATTCTAAGCGGCCTATGTTAACTCTGCATCATGCTGGAACGCTTCTGCGCGCTCCAGCGACCAGAACAGCCATAGCGATCGACTTTCCAGGTGCCTGAGCCCGACCGGCTCGACAGGCTGCCTGAGGCCTGGGCTTTCGCGGAATTGCGACGGATAGCGAGATCGACGGCGCCGTTGGAGGCAATCTGCCCACTGATGACCGTAGGGGTGTCTCCGGGAGAGCCTTGGTAACGGACACTCCCCCATTCGACCATGATGGCATAGCTGTTGGTGCCGCAGATGCCGGAATCCGTCACCATCTGCACTTGCCATGTCCCGTCATGCTTGTTCTGAGGAGCCGCCATCGCCCCGCTGCCAAGGATAATGCCTAACCCCACGGCCACAGAAGTTCGCTTCGCAAAGGTCATGAAACGGTTCTCCCGGTTCGAGAGCCGGGAGACGGTTCAACGGCTCACGCGCAGGCTTTTTCGAGAGCCTCGCTCAAGACCTTGAGGGTGTCGCACCCGGCAAAAATGAAAGTGGTGACGCCGGCGCCGGTCAGAAGTTCTTCGCGTTCGCCCGGGCGCCCCGCCAGGTAGATGGGGGCACTTCCTGCTTCGCGCAAGGTTTTCGCGGCCTCAATGGCGTGAGCTTCGTAGATTTCATCGGATGAGCATATGCACGAAAGCTCGGCATTGCTTTCGAGGAAGGCCTGCTTGAGCTTATCGGGGGTGGAAAACCCGTCATTCGTGATGGCTTCTATTCCACCGGCTTCGAAGAAGTTCTTTGCGAAGGTCGCTCGGGCGGTGAAGGCCGCAATCGGGCCGAGATTGGCCAGGAACACTTTTGGGCGCGCCCCCGTCCGGGCGAGATACTCGTTCGACAGGTCGCGCAGGCGCTCGAAACCTTCCGCCGCCCGGATGGAGGGCAGGGGAGCGGCCGTCACGGCGGTCCCGCTAGCCTCCGGCCGCGCCTGCGGGGAAAGCGGCATCAGCACGGCCACGTCCGCCTCGTGGATGTTCGGGAACTCGCTCGTGCCGGTGATCGGCTCCTTACGGGTGGCGATCGTCTTCTCCCGCTGCGCGCGCACGGCCGCGATGCGGTTCTGGAGCGCGCCCTGCGTCAGGCTCTCGACGAGGCCGCCTTCACGCTCGATCTCCTGGAACAGGCTCCAGGCCGTCTCGCAGAGCGCATCGGTGAGGGCCTCGAAGCCGCCCGCGCCCGCGGCCGGGTCGGCCACGCGCCAGAGATTGGCTTCCTCCAGCAGGATCAGCTGGGTGTTGCGGGCGACGCGGCGGGCGAAGGCGTCCGGCAGGCCGATGGCCGCCGTGAAGGGCAGCACCGTCATGGCATCCGCCCCGCCGATCCCGGCCGAGAAGGCCGCGACGGTGGCGCGCAGCATGTTCACCCAGGGGTCGCGCCGGGTGGTCATGCGCCAGGCGGTCTCGGCATGGAGGCGGATGGGCTTCGGCTCCAGGCCGCAGGCCTGCTCCACCTGCGCCCAGAGGCGGCGCAGGGCCCGGAACTTGGCGACGGTGAGGAACTCGTCCGCATCCGCCGCCAGCAGGAAGGCGAGGCTGTCGCGCGCGGCATCGAGGGCGTGTCCCTGCGCTTCGAGGGCGCGCAGATAGGCCAGTCCGGTCGCCAGAACGGCGGCCAGCTCCTGCGCCTCGCTGGCGCCCGCCTCGTGATAGGCGCGACCGTCGGCCAGGAAGGCGCGGCCGCCAAAGCCCTTGTCGGCGAGGCCCGCCAGCATGGTCCCCATGCGGGCCGATACCTCGGTCCAGGGGGCCGAGAGATGGCCGAGGGAGGCCAGTGCGCCGATGGGATCCATGCCGAGATCGACGGAAAGGCCGGCGAGCGTGTGACCGCGCCTCTCCGCCAGGGCGATGAGGTGCTCGGCCATGACGCGGCCTCTCCCGCCGGCGTCGAGGCGCAGGTGGATGAGGTCGAGCATCACGCCGGACAGGGCCCGGTCGAGGTCGTCCACCGTCTCGACCCTGACGCCGAAGCCGCGCGCGGACGGGGCGCCGTCCGTCACGAGGGTCAGGGCGTCCGCGCCGCTTTCGAGATCGAGGAGGGCGAGTGCGTTGGCGTCTTTCGGATCGGGATGGTCGACCCGCTGCGACACCCGCCAGCGCCCGGCCTGCTCCCGCGCGATCCGCGCCGCGCCTTCGGCCTTGGGGTAAAGAGGCTGGATCGCGATGCCGTCATGGGTGCGTCCCACGAGCTTCTTCGTGAAATCGGCCCCTTTCAGCACGCCTTCGACCCGCTTGAGCCATTGCTCGCGGGTAGCTTGAGGGAAATCGGCCGCAAGTGAGAGATCGTCCATGAATCATCCCCGTCCGAAGGAGCGCCAGGTGAGTTGCGCCGGAAGATAGTGGGTCGGACGGGATGTGGGAATGCCCTAAAGGGCGGGGCAGGTCGGAGGCTCCGACATTCCGGCGTCATGCCACCCTCCACGTCATCCCCGGGCTTGTCCCGGGGATCCATGTCTTCATGCCGCTGCGGTTCCTTAAAGACGTGGATGGCCGCCACGCGAGCGGCCATGACGAGCTGGCGAACTCACTATCATCCCCCAGCTTCATCCTGAGGAGCAGCGAAGCTGCGTCTCGAAGGATGATCCATTGCTCATTGGAGACGCCCTCGTCCTTCGAGACGGCGTTGGCGCGCCTCTTCAGGATGAGGGCTGCGTGGTGCACCGGGCTGCGGTGCGGAAAACGGGTGCATGGCCGCCACGCGAGCGGCCATGGCGATGGCCTCACACGAACTGCGACAGGCCGGGGATGGAGCCCATGATGGTGCCCATCGTGTCCTCGCCGGCCTTCTCGCGGCCATAGGCGAAGAGCTCCTTGCCGAGGGGCTGCATCTGGCCCATGGAGACCCCGATGCCCATGAGCTGGCCGCCGAGGGCCATCACGCCGCCGCCCATGGAGCCCACCATGCCCATGAGGCCGCCGCTGGCGCCGGTCTTGGCCTGCTCGATCGCGTCCTCGGCGCCGGGGAGGGCGGCGATCAGCTGGCTCACCTCGTTCTGGGGGCCCTCCTTCTGGAGATAGCCGAGGATCAGGCCGATGGCCTTGAGGGCGGTGGCCTGATCGAGGCCGGTCTTCTGCGTCACGCGGGCGATGAGCTCGTCCATATGATTCTCCTGATGTTGATAGAGGTGATAGTTTAGTTCTAAACTATTTTCGGATGAAACCCCAGACGAAAAGTCCTTGAGTGGAAACTGGCGACAAGGCTTCTAAGATCCTTATGGGAATCGGGAGGGATACGATGCTCGAGGACGGCAAGATCTACATCGGCAAGAGCACCAAGCCGGAATATCTGGATTTGCGGCTCGCCAATCGCCATGGCCTCATCACGGGGGCCACGGGGACGGGCAAGACCGTTTCGTTGCAGGTGCTGGCGGAGGGGTTCTCCAATGCGGGCGTTCCCGTCTTCGCGGCCGACATCAAGGGCGATCTCTCGGGCCTCGCGGCTCCCGGCAACGCCAAGCCGCCCCTGGTCAAGCGCGCGCAGGACATCGGAATCGAATACCGGCCGGACAAGTTCCCGGTCGTGTTCTGGGACATCTTCGGCGAGCAGGGGCACCGGGTCAGGGCGACGATCTCCGAGATGGGCCCGCTGCTCCTGTCGCGCCTGCTCGATCTCAACGACACGCAGGAGGGCGTGCTCAACATCGCGTTCCGCATCGCGGACGAGCAGGGCCTGCTGCTCCTCGACCTGAAGGACCTGCGCGCGCTGCTGCAGCTGATCTCCGACAATGCGAGCGAGCTCACCACCACCTACGGCAACGTGTCGAAGGCGACCATCGGCACGATCCAGCGTCAGCTGCTGGTGCTGGAGAACCAGCGCGGCGACGAGTTCCTCGGCGAGCCCGCCCTCGACATCAAGGACCTGATGCGCACCGACCGCGACGGGCGCGGCGTCGTGAACATCCTGGCGGCGGACAAGCTCATGAGCAATCCGCGCCTCTACGCCACGTTCCTGCTGTGGCTCATGTCGGAGCTGTTCGAGGAGCTGCCCGAGGTGGGCGACCTCGACCAGCCCAAGCTCGTGTTCTTCTTCGACGAGGCGCATCTGCTCTTCGCCGACGCCCCGAAGGCCCTGGTCGAGACGGTGGAGCGCGTCGTCCGCCTCATCCGCTCCAAGGGCGTGGGCGTCTACTTCATCACCCAGAACCCGGTGGACGTACCGGAAACCGTGCTCGCCCAGCTCGGCAACCGGGTGCAGCATGCCCTGCGGGCCTACACGCCGCGCGAGCAGAAGGCCGTGCGGGTCGCCGCCCAGACCTTCCGGCAGAACCCGGCCTTCGACACGGAGAAGGCGATCACGGAGCTCGGGGTCGGCGAGGCCCTGGTCTCGACCCTCGAAGGCAAGGGCGCGCCCTCCATGGTGGAGCGCACGCTCATCGCGCCGCCCATGGCGCAGGTCGGCCCCATTGAGCTGACCGAGCGCCAGCAGATCCTGGCTTCGAGTCCCATGAAGGGGAAATACGATCAGCCCATCGATTCGGAATCCGCCTACGAGATGCTCGCCAAGCGCGCCGAGCAGGCCGCCGCCGACGCCAAGGCGGCGGAGGGCGGAGGCGGCATCCTCGACATGCTCGGGGGCCTCTTCGGCACCAAAGGCCCGCAGCGCAAGGGTTCGATGACCGTGGGCCAGCGGGTCACCCGCGAGGTCACGCGCACCATCGTCAACCAGACCGTCGGCAACCTCGCGGCCGAGATCGGCAAGTCCATCGGCGGCCGCCAGGGCAGCTCCATCGGCCGCGCCATCGTGCGCGGGACCTTGGGCGGGCTGCTGAGGCGGTAAGCCTCCTGCCGTTCGTCATCCCCGGCCTCCCTCCGTCATCCCCGGGCTTGTCCCGGGGATCCACGTCTCTGCAACGGCGTGGTTCCCAAGACGTGGATGGCCGGATCAATCCCCGGATCAAGTCCGGGGACGGCCATGACGTGGTGGGTCTACCTCCCCCTCATCCTGAGGAGCAGCGAAGCTGCGTCTCGAAGGATGATCCAGCGCCCTCTGGAGACGCCCTCGTCCTTCGAGACGGTCACTGCGTGACCTCCTCAGGATGAGGGCTGTGGAGCGGAAAACAGGATGAGGGCCGCAACACGCGCGGCCATGACGCCGGAGCCGATCGCCTCTTGCGGGCTGCCGCTCTTAGGAGCACCTTGCGGCCCGACCGGACAGATTCTTCAAACCCCATAGGCCCCCCATGTCCCAGCTCGACCAAGTCCTCTCCAAGATCGATGCGGATCTCGATGCCTCCCTGGAGCGCCTGTTCCAGTGGCTGAAGGTGCCGTCGATCTCCACCGATCCCGCCTACAAGGACCATTGCCGCACCGCCGGGCAATGGCTCGTGGACGAGCTGAAGGGAATCGGAATCGAGGCCTCCCTGCGCGAGACGGGCGGCCATCCGGCGGTGGTCGCCCATGCCAAGGGCGAGGCGAAGCCCCATGTGCTGTTCTACGGCCATTACGACGTGCAGCCGGTCGATCCGCTGGAGCTGTGGGAGCGGCCGCCCTTCGAGCCCGCCATCGTCACGCTGCCCGACGGCCGCAAGGCCATCAGCGCCCGCGGCTCCTCCGACGACAAGGGGCAGGTGCTCACCTTCGTGGAGGCCTGCCGCGCCTGGAAGGCGGTGACCGGCTCGCTGCCGATCAACATCACCTTCCTGATCGAAGGCGCGGAGGAGGACGGCTCCAAGTTTCTCCCCGAGTTCATTGAGGCCAACAGGGACGAGCTGAAGGCCGACGTGGCCCTCGTCTGCGATACCGGCATGTGGGACCAGGAGACCCCGGCGGTCACGTCCTCCCTGCGCGGCATGGTCTACGAGGAGGTGATCGTCCGCTGCGCGGACCGCGACCTGCATTCGGGCCAGTTCGGCGGCGCCGCCCGCAACCCGATCCACGTGCTGTCGAAGATCATCGCCGCCATCCACGACGAGAACGGCCGCATCACGATTCCGGATTTCTACGAGGGCGTTCCCGAGACGCCGACGCAGGTCCTCGAGCAGTGGAAGGGCCTGAACCTCACGGAGGAGGATTTCCTCGGCCAGGTCGGCCTGAAGCACTCCGCGGGCGAGAAGGGCCGCATGCTCATCGAGCAGATCCAGTCGCGCCCCACCTGCGACGTGAACGGCATCATCGGCGGCTATACGGGCGAGGGCACCAAGACCGTGATTGCGGCGGAGGCCCGCTGCAAGATCTCCTTCCGCCTCGTGGGCGATCAGGATCCGGCGAAGATCTCGGAGAATTTCCAGGCCTTCGTGCGGGCGCGCATCCCGGCCGATTGCTCGGTGGAGTTCATCAAGCACAAGGGCTCGCGGGCGCTCGCGCTGCCGCACGACTTTGCGGCGCTCACCGTCGCGAAGGCGGCCCTCCACGACGAGTGGAAGAAGGACCCCATCGTCATCGGCATGGGCGGCTCGATCCCGGTCGGCGGCGATTTCAAGCGCATCCTGGGCCTCGACACGCTCTTCGTCGGCTTTGGCCTCGACGACGACCGCATCCACTCGCCGAACGAGAAATACGACCTCAAGAGCTTCCACAAGGGCACGCGCTCCTGGGCGCGCATCCTCGCGGGGCTCGCGAATTAGGCGGGCAAGACCCTGCCTCCTCGTCCATGACGCGGCGGACCTCCCTCTGCCTCATCCTGAGAAGCAGCCGGGGGCTGCGTCTCGAAGGATGATCCAGTGTGCTCTGGAGACGCCCTCGTCCTTCGAGACGGTCTCTCCGTGACCTCTTCAGGATGAGGGCTGTGGGGCAGGAACAGGGGCGGCCGTGACCGTCAGCGCATCAATCCGTGGAGCGTATCGATGACCGCATGCGGGGGGAGGTCGGCATATTCGTCCGGCAATCCGCGGCGGTTGACCCAGATCGTCGTGAAGCCGAACGCCGCCGCTCCAGCGATGTCCCAGCGGTTCGAGGAGACGAAGACGATCTCGTCCTCGTTCAGGGACAATTCCTCGAGCGCGAGCTGATAGGTGTCCGGGCTCGTCTTGAAGGTCTTTGCGGCCTCGACCGAGAGGACCGCGTCGAGGTCGCCGGCGAGGTCGGCGGAGCTGACGGCCGCGGCCAGCATGGCCGGATCGCCGTTCGACAGGATCGCCGTGCGCAGACCCTTGGCGCGCAGTCCCTTGAGGGTGTCCCGCACATCCGGATAGGGATCGAGGCTGCGGTAGGCCTGGAGCAGGAGGGGGCGCACCGAATCATCCGCCGTCGGGCAACGTGCGAAGGCGTAATCCAGCGCCTCCTCGGTGAGCGTCCAAAAGGACTTGTAGCGCCCCGCCAGCGAGAGCACCCAGGAATACTCGAGCTGCTTGGCGCGCCAGATCTCGGACAGGCGCGCGGCTTCGGGGCCCACATGCGCCGCGTGGCGGGCGACGGCGGAATGCACGTCGAACAACGTGCCGTAGGCGTCGAAGATGAGGGCTTTCGTACCGGCCGGAATGAGAGAACGCGACATGCTCCCGGTCCTTGCTTGAAGAGGGCGGCTGAAGGAGAGCGATCATCCTCTCTCATGCATCTCATCACAAGACTTTATCGTGTCCAGGTTCCGCAGGCGATTGACGAGGTTGTCGCAAAGCGTTTCGATAGGGCAGGTATTCTGACCCAAAGGACGGCATCACGTGGCTTGGTATTCGCAGACCTGGAACTGGTTCGACGGGGCATGGCATGAGGGCAACCCGCCCCTGATCGGCCCCCGGTCCCATGTGGCCTGGCTCGGCTCCTCGGTCTTCGACGGCGCGCGCGTGTTCGAGGGCGTCATGCCCGACATGGATCTGCACTGCGCCCGGGTGAACCGCTCGGCCAAAACCATCGGCCTCGAGCCCACCATGGACCCGAAGGCCATCGTCGAGCTGGTGCGCGAGGGCGTGAAGAAGTTCGCCCCCGGGACCGCACTCTACGTGAAGCCCATGTATTGGGGCGAGGCCGAGGGCCTGGCGACCATCGCGCCGGATCCGGAATCGACCCGGTTCTGCCTCTCGCTCTTCGAGGCCCCCATGCCGGTGCCGGGCGGCATGTCGGTGATGAAATCGAGCTTCCGGCGCCCGACCCTCGAAGCCATGCCGACGGACGCCAAGGCGGGCGCCCTCTACCCGAACAATGCCCGCGTGATCCGCGAGGCGAAGGAGAAGGGCTTCGACAACGCCCTGGTCTGCGACGCGCTGGGCAACGTGGCGGAGACCGGCACGAGCAACATCTTCATGGCGAAGGACGGGGTCGTCTACACGCCCTTCCCGAATGGCACGTTCCTCAATGGCATCACCCGCCAGCGCGTGATCCAGCTCCTGCGCGACGACGGGGTGACGGTGGTCGAGGGCACGCTGCGCTACGAGGATTTCGCGACGGCCGACGAGATCTTCAGCTCGGGCAATTATTCCAAGGTGATGCCGGTGCTGCGCATCGACAGCCGAGACCTCCAGCCCGGCCCGTTCTACCGCCGCGCCCGTGAGCTCTACTGGGCCTATGCCCATTCGAAGGGCGTCAGCCAGGCTGCGTAAAGATCCGCGAGGCGCATGGCCGCGCGTGTCGCGGCCATGACGCAGTTGTGAAGCCCGCAGGGCGGCCACGGTTCGATCGCGCCCTAAATGGCTTGCGCATCGCGTTTCGAGGGAGCCGCCGATGCGCCTGATCCTGAGCAGCCTCTTCGCCCTGTGCGTCCTGGCGGCGCCGGCTTTCGCGGAGCCCGTCGATCTCGAACTCGTCTTCGCGGCCGATGGTTCGGGCTCCATCGACAGCGACGAGCTGCGCCTGCAGCGGAAGGGCTGGGCGGATGCGCTGACGAGCCCCGAGGTGCTGGCGGGCATCAAGGACGGTCCCGCGGGCGCGATCGCCGTCGCCTTCATGGAATGGGGCGGGCCGAGCTCGCAGGTGCTGATCGTCGACTGGCACGTGATCCGCGACGAGGCGAGCGCGAAGGTCTTCGCCGACAAGCTCCTGAGCGCGCCTCGCGGCGCCTACGGCTACAATTCCATCTCCAACGCCATCGACTTCTCCGTGGGGCTCGTGGAGCGCAATGCCCACGATGGCACGCGCAAGGTGATCGACGTCTCGGGCGACGGGCCGAATATCGGCGGGCGGCCGATCGAGGCCGCCCGGGCCGACGCCCTGGCGAAGGGCTTCACCATCAACGCGCTCGCCATCCGCCGCCCCGGCAGCGGGCGGCCCGGCGGTCCGGGCGGAATGGCGCTCGAGGATTACTATGCCCAGAACGTCATCGGCGGCCCGGGCTCCTTCGTGGAAGTCGCCGACGAGACCCGGCCCTTCGCCCTGGCGGCGCGGCGCAAGCTCCTGACGGAGATCGCGGGGCGCGGCGGCGCTACAACCCGCCATGCCATGCGGTAGGCCTTTCAGCGGCGCGCGAGCCTGACCCCCATGATCCTCATGCCGGCGAGCAGGATCGCGCCGTAGATCACAGCGCCGGCGAGGCCGAGCATCCCGAGCAGGACCTCGCTGTGCCAGGCGGGCAGGAGGGAGGCCCATCGTTCCAGCGGGGCGGGAGCGAGCCATGCGAAGAGCGCCAGGACGAGGCTTGCGGCCGCGATGGCCAGGCAGGTCCTGCCGAGCGAGCGGTTCGGGGCCGTCCATCCGCGCCGGTAGGCGAGGGCGAACAGCAGGATCAGGTTCACCCAGACGCCGATGGCCGTGCCGAGGGCGAGGCCCACCACGCCGTAGGTCTCCATCAGCAGGATCTTCACCAGCACGTTGACGCCCGCCGCCGTGAGCGAGGCGATCAGCGGCGTCGCGGTATCCGAGCGCGCGTAGAAGCTCGACACGGCGGAGCGGATGAGAACGGCCGCCGGAAGCCCCAGGCCGTAGGCCGCCAGCACGGCGCCCGAGCGCCGCGCGGCCTCGGCATCGAACGCGCCCCGCTGGAACAGGGCCGACATGATGAGGTCCGGCATCACCAGGAACGCCACCAGGAAGGGCGCCGCCAGAGCCAGCGTCAGGCCCACCGTGCGGTTCTGCGCCGCGTAGGCGCCCGCCTCGTCGCCACCGGCGATGCGGCGGCTCATCTCGGGCAGCAGCACGGTCCCGGCCGCGATGCCGATCACCCCGAGGGGAAGCTGGTAGAGCCGGTCCGCGTAATAAAGCGACGACACGGCCCCGGTCGGCAGGAAGGACGCGATGATCGTGTCCGCGAAGATCGCGAGCTGCACGCCCGCCGAGCCGATCACGGCGGGACCCAGCGCCTTGAAGAAGGTCTTCATCGGCGGGTCCATGCGCGGGCGCTCGAGGCCGGGGGACGCGAGGGCCCGCCTCGTCTCCCACCACACGAGGACGAGCTGCATCGCGCCGGACACCGTCACGCCCCAGGCGGCCGCATAGCCCGCATTGGGGAACAGGAACACGACCGCGAGCGCCACGATCATGGCGACGTTCAGGAGAACCGGGGCGGCGGCCGCCGCCCAGAAGCGATCATGCGCGTTCAGGATCGCCGAATAGATCGTCACGATCGTGATCAGCAGGAGATAGGGAAAGGTGATCCGCGTCAGGGAGACCGCGAGATCGAATTTCGCGGGGTCTTCCGAGAAGCCCGGAGCCAGAAGCCGGACGACGCCCGGCATGGCCAGGAAGGCCGCGACCAGGAGCGCGATCTGCACGATCAGCATCAGCGTCACGATGCGGCTCGCGAAGGACTTGGCGGCCTTCTCGCCCCCAGTCTCCAGCACCTGCGCATAGGCCGGCAGGAAAGCGTTGTTGAAGGCGCCCTCGCCGAAGATGGCGCGGAAATGGTTGGGGATGCGGAAGGCCACGAAGAAGGCGTCCGCCACCGGTCCGACGCCCATCACGGCGGCGATCACCACGTCGCGGATGAAACCCGTCAGGCGGGACACGAGCGTCCACCCGCCCACGGAGAGGATCTTCTTGAACATCGGTCAGGCCTGGCTTCGCTGATAGCTGTCGGGAATGAGGCTCGTCGAGATTCCGGCCGCGCCGCCGATCCGCTCGGCGACCACGTAGAGCGGCCGATGCTTCACCTCCGCGAAGATACGGCCCACATATTCGCCGATGATGCCGAGAGACATCAACTGGATGCCGGAGAAGAACATGATCGACACGATCAGGCTCGGAAAGCCCGGGAGATCGGAGCCGAAGAGGAGGGTCCTGATCAGGAAGTAGAGGGCGGTCGCGATCGACAGGAACGAGATCAGGAAGCCGAGATAGGTCCAGATCCGCAGGGGAGCCGTGGAAAAGGCCGCGATGCCGTCGAAGGCGAAGCGGAAGAGCCTCCTGAAGCTCCATTGCGATGTTCCGGAGCGCCGGTCCTCGACCACGAAGGGCACGCCGGCGCCCTTGAAGCCGATCCAGGCATAGAGCCCCTTCGAAAAGCGGGCCTTCTCGCCCATCGCGCGCAGGACCGCGACACCCTTCCTGTCGATGAGGCGGAAATCGCCTGCGCCTTCGGGCAGGCTGACCTCGCCGAAGCGCGCGAAAAGGCGGTAGAACAGATGCGCGGAGCCGCGCTTGACCCGGGTCTCGTCGGAACGGTCGGTGCGCTGGCCATAGACCATGTCGTAGCCCTCCCTCCAGCGCTCCACGAAGGCTTCGATCATTTCCGGCGGATGCTGCAGGTCCGCGTCCATGATCACGACCGCATCGCCCCTGGCATGGTCGAGCCCCGCCGCGATGGCGATCTCCTTGCCGAAGTTGCGGCTGAACGAGACGGCCCCGATCCGGGGCTCCGTCTCGCTCAGGGCGCGGATGACCGACAGGGAGTCGTCCCGGCTGCCGTCGTCGATGAAGACGACCTCCGAGGGCAGTCCGATCCGGTCGAGAACCGGAAACAGGCGCTCGCAGAGCGGCCCGATATTGGCGCCTTCGTTGTGGACCGGGATGATGACGCTGAGCTTGGGCGACGTCACGGCTTTGAACCCTCATGATCGCGCGCATCAAGAGCCGAGTTCGCGGGTTTGCTCAAGAGCCAATGTTCGGGTTCATGTTGGAATGTGGCATCCCGGCCCGGCCTCCAATTGACGCATGAACGTCCCCCGGAACCTCCCCGACTTTTCGCTTGCGCGGATCCCCGGTTCGGGATCATGCCTGAACGGGCCGCTGGCCGGTTTCGGGAGTTCCATGTCTTCGTTCCGCAACGTCATTCTCTGCGCCGACGATTATGGCCTCAGCGACGGGGTGAGCCGGGGCATTGCGGAACTGGCGGCGATGGGGCGCCTGTCGGCGACGGGCGCCATGACCAACATGCCCGGCTGGCGGCGAACCGCGCATGATCTGACGCCGCTGAAGGGGCGGATCGGGATCGGCCTTCATCTCAATCTCACCACGGGCATCCCTTTGGGGAAGATGGCGCGGCTCGCTCCCGAGGGGCGCTTCCCGCCGCTCGGGGAAGTGATCGCCGGAGCCTTCCGGGGACGGTTGAACGGGGGCGAGGTCATGGGCGAGGTCATGGGCGAGATCGCCCGCCAGATCGACGCCTTCGAAGAGGTTCACGGCAAAACGCCGTCCTTCATCGACGGGCATCAGCACGTGCATGTGCTGCCCGGGGTCAGAGAGGCTTTGTTCCAGGTGCTTCGGGAGAGGGGCTATGCCGGGCGCGTCTGGCTGCGCGATCCCGCCGACCGGACGCTCTCGATCCTGCGCCGCCCCGCCGGACGGGGGAAGGCGCTCGTGGTCGCAGGCCTGGCGCGAGGATTTTCCGAGGCGGCGCGCGCCGCGGGCTTTGCCACGAACAGGGGCTTTTCCGGCTTCGCCCCGTTCGATCTCTCCGTCCCGGCCCACCGCATTTTCGCGGCCGCCTTCTCGAATCTGGGCGGAGCCCCGCTCGTCATGTGCCATCCGGGACATGCGGATGACGAACTGCGCGGTCTCGATCCGGCGGTGGAAAGCCGCGCCGCCGAGCTGGAATACCTGAAGTCCGATGCCTTCGCGGCGCTGCTGGAGGAGTGGGGGCTCAGGCTGGTTTCCGGCCCGGAAACCAGCGGCAGCAGGCAGGGGCAAACGGAAACGGGCCTCCGAGGAGGCCCGTCCGTCTGAATGCGTGAAACCGTTTTACTTCGTCGCGGCTTCGAACATTTCCTCGACATGTTCCCAGTTCACCAGGTTGTCGAGGAAGGCCTTGAGGTAATCGGGACGCCGGTTGCGATAGTCGATGTAATAGGAATGCTCCCACACGTCGCAGCCGAGGATCGGCTGGGCGCCATGGACCAGCGGGTTCTCGCCGTTCGGGGTCTTCATGACCGTGATCTTGCCGTCCTTCACGGCGAGCCACGCCCAGCCCGAGCCGAACTGGCCGACGCCCGCCTGGATGAAGTCTTCCTTCATCTTGTCGACGGAGCCGAGGTCCTCGACGATCTTCTTCTCGAGCTTGCCGGGAAGGGCGCCGCCGCCATTGGGCTTCATCCACATCCAGAAATGGACGTGATTGTAGTGCTGGCCGGCATTGTTGAAGAGAGCCTGGTTCTTGCCATAGGAGCCTTTCACGACCTCCTCGACGCTCTTGCCTTCGAATTCCGTACCTTTCAGCAGGTTGTTGCCGGTGTTGACGTAAGCAGCATGGTGCTTGTCATGGTGAAACTCGAGAGTCTCCCGGGACATGTACGGCTGCAGGGCATCGTAAGCATAGGGCAGTTCGGGCAGAGTGAACGACATCGGCGTCTCCTTTGGATTGAGGGACCTGCGAAGCGTTAGTTAAAGCGCCATGGGGCCAAGAGCAACGCCCCGCGGGCGGACTTTTTTCTGCCCAATCTTTTCACGAGGTTGCCTTTCGCCTATAGAGGCATAGCTTTGCCTTCGAAAACCTTGGTTTGCGTATGATGGAGACGGCATGATCATCGCTCTTCTGGCCCTCGCTTTTGCGATGATCGTTGGTGGATTGCTGGCTGCTTTCTTCGGGTGGGACATCGTTCTGATCGAGCGTGGCTGGACGATGGTGATCGCCGGCAGCTTCAGTGCCGCATGCGGCGCGCTTCTGCTGGGGATCACGGCTGTCGTCTCCAAGCTCGCCCGAATCCAATCCGAGCTGACCCGCCTGCAGATCGGCTTCGATGAAGCGGCCCGCGACGAGGCATCGCCTTCCTCGACGGATCTGTCCGTGGCCGCTCTCGCGGGCGGGATGCTCGGGGGAACCATGCTCGCCGGCGGCGAAGCAAGGGAGCCGGACAAGACGCAGCCGGACAAGACGCTTTTCCCGGAAGGAAACAAGTCCGAAGCCGAGGGACGGGAAGGGGCCGAGGCCTCGAGCGAAGGCGAGCCGATGCCGCCGCTCCCGCCCAAGGCGCTCTCCGACGAGGTCTCGCGCCCTGACGAGGAGGAGGTCGACGTCAAGGTTCCGGACTTCCTGCTGGCCGAGCGCCGGGAAGAAACCTATGGGGAAGCCCGCACCGAACCTGCCGAGATTTCGCTCTTCACTGACGAACCCCGGCTGGACGAGCCCGAGAAGGAGCAGCCGGATGAACTCGTCGTCGGCGAGCCTGGCGAGCCGCTGACCGAACCTGCTTCGGCCGATGGGCTGGAGGCCGAGCCGGAGCCCGCACGCCTCCCGGAGGAGGCGTCCGATTCCGAGACAGGGAAGCAGGAGGCGGCGGGCGATGCGCCGCGTTCCCCCGCTACGGTGGTCGGCACCTATAATTCGGGCGACAATACCTACGTGATGTATTCCGACGGCTCGATCGAGGCGCAGACGCCAAGGGGCGTCTTCCACTTCCAGTCCCTCGATGAGCTGAAGGCCTTCATCGCCTCAGGCGGCGAAAGCGGAAACGCGGCTATCTGACAAGCCTGGAAAGCGCCCGGAACTCTTCCGTTGCGGCCCTCTCCATCCATTCGAAGGCCACCATTTCGGTTGTCGCCCCATGGCGGCCCGCATGGAGCATGCGGCGCTATCTGTCAGGGTTGAAAGTGAGAGGGGCATCCGGAATGGGCATGCTCATGGTGAAGCGCAGCCCTTCTTCCCGGAAGTCCATGTTCACCTGAGCCTGCAGCTGCGCGGAAAGAACCCGTTGCAGCAGCCGTGAGCCGAAGCCCTGTCGGGCCGGGCTCGTGACGGGTGGCCCGTCCTTCTCCGTCCAGGCGAAGTTCAGGATCGGACCCTCCGCGCCGGACACGACATCCCAGCGGACATCGACCTGTCCGCCGAAGGTGGAGAGGGCTCCGTGCTTGGCGGCGTTGGTGGTGAGTTCGTGCATCGCCATGCCGATGGGCACGGCGGCTTCCGAAGGCAGCTCGACCTGCGGGCCCTCGATGAAGATGCGGTTGCGGGTCGCGTCCTCGTAGGGGCCGAGTTCCGTCTGCACGAGTTCCCCGAGATCCGCCTTCTGCCACAGATCTTCGGTCAGAAGATCGTGCGTGCGCGCCAGGGACACGATGCGCCCGACGAAGCCCTGATAGAACTCGTCGATGCTGGAGGCCGTCCGGGCGGTCGAGCCGACGATGGCCTGAACCGTCGCCAAGGTGTTCTTCACCCTGTGGTGGAGTTCGCGGATGAGGAGCTGCTGGCGCTGCTCCGCCTCCTTGTAGCGCGTGACGTCGATGTTGATGCCGACCATGCGCATCGGCTTGCCTTCGTCGTCGTAGAAGAACAGCGCCCAGGTGTCGATGAACCGGATGCTGCCGTTCGGCCAGCGGATGCGATAGGACAGGTTGAGTTCCTGGTCGTGGCGCGCCAGCGCCTCTTCCATCCGCTTCTTGGAGGGAGCGATGTCCTCAGGAAGGAGGTACTTCTCGCAGGCGGCCACATAGCCCTCGAAGGTTCCGACCTCGAGTCCGAAGAGGCGTTCCTGCTCGACCGTCCAGCTGACCCGGTCGACGGTCATGTCCCAGTCGAAGACGCCGATGCCGGCGGCCCGCTGGGCAAGCGACAGCCGCTCCTCGCTGACGCGCAGCGCCGCTTCCGTTTCCTTGAGATCGTGAATGTCGACGCTCGTGCCGACCCAGCCGCTGAACTCTCCTTCCTTGTGGAATGGTTCCGCCTGGATCAGGTGCCAGCGATAGATGCCCGCATGGGATCGATAGCGGACTTCGGTCTTGTAGGACGTGCGGTTGCGCATGACGTCCTTCATCTCCTCGTGCATGCGGATCAGGTCGTCCGGGTGGATCGCCTGCATCCAGCTATGGCCGAGGGCCTGTTCCGGAGGGAGGCCGGAATACGTGACCCAGCGCTCGTTGGCATAGGTCAGTTCGACATTGGGATCGACGATCCAGACGAGGGCCGGCAGCGATTCCGCGATGATCCGGAAACGCGCTTCGGTTTCGCGAAAGTCCCGTTCGGCGCGCGCCTTCTCGATGGCGAGCCAGGTCCGCTCCGCCACATCCTCGATGAGGGCCACGTCCTCGCCGGTCCAGATCCTGGGGAACCCGTCGCTGGTGTACAGGACCGCCTTGAGCTGATCGTTCCTGAGAACGGGCATGCTCACGAGCGACCTCACGTTCAGGGCGGTGTAACGGCCCTGTTGCGCAGTATGGTTCAAGCGCGGATCGTCCCTGACGTCCTCGATGATGACCGGCTCGCCGCGCCTGAGGGCGGACAGTTCGAATTCGGCAAACTGGCTGAAGTGCCGGATCGCCCCCTCGTTGGAAATGATCCCCTTCGACCATTCCTGTTCGACGATCATCACATGGCGGTCCTCGAAGACCTCGCCATACCCGGCCGTGTCGCTGTCGAGAAAGCGCGCCAGGTGCCGCGCCGCCGTTTCCATGATCTGGCTCGGGTTTTCCAGGGTGCGCAGCTGGTCGTTGAGTTCCAGCAGGAATTCCTGGCGGCGCTGGGCGAGAGTGAGCTCTGCCCTGGCCTTATCCCTGTCCGTGATGTCCTGTACGACGCCCAGCGTGTACACCGGTCTGCCGCCCTCGGAGATGACTCCGCCGCGCACGTGAACGCGGCCGGGGCGGCCGTCCGCACGGATGATGCGGTGCTCGATATTGAAATCCGTCTTCGTCTTCAGCGCATAGGAAATCGCCTGATCGATCCGCTCCAGGTCGTCGGGGTGGAACATCGCCCGCAACTCGTCATAGGTCAGGGATGCATCGGGCGGCAATCCTAAGCAGGCCTTGAAGGCGGCGGTGCCGGTCACCTCGTTGGTGATCCGGTCCCGCTCCCATGCCCCGAGCTGGCTGACGTCGAGCGACATGCGCAGCTTCGCCTCGCTCGCGCGCAGCGCCAACTCGGTCTGCTTGAGGCGCCGCTCCAGCTCGACGAGGCGCTCCTCGTCGAGCGTCGTATCCTCCGCCATGTCTGAACCGGCTCGACTCATCGTGAAGGTCCATCCTCAAGGACTGGAGCTGTTCGAAGCGCCGTGTGCGGCGGCTTTGCGAGCGACGACATCTCCGGTCAGCTGCCGAAACCACCCATGCATTTGACGGCGAAGGTATAGGCCAACGCGACCTCCTCGAGCCTGTCGAAACGACCTGCCGCACCGCCATGGCCCGCATCCATGTTGAGCTTGAGCAGGATCGGGCCTCCGCCTGTCATCCTGGCCCTCAGCCTGGCAACCCACTTGGCGGGTTCCCAATAGGTCACGCGAGGGTCCGTGAGGCCCGCGAGCGCCAGGATCGCAGGGTAGGCCTGAGGCTTTACGTTATCATAGGGCGAATAGGAAAGGATAGTGCGGAAGGCCGCCTCGTCCTCGGCGGGATTTCCCCATTCGGGCCATTCGGGCGGGGTGAGGGGAAGCTCCGCATCCAGCATGGTGTTGAGCACGTCCACGAAAGGGACTTCAGCGATGATCCCGGCGAAGAGATCCGGCGCCATGTTGGCGACCGCCCCCATCAGCATGCCGCCCGCGCTGCCGCCATGGGCCACGATCTGTCCCCGGGACGTATAGCCGGCCTCGGCCAGCGCCTCGCCGCTGGCGATGAAATCCTTGAACGTGTTCGTCTTCTTCTCGCGCTTGCCGTCGAGATACCAGCGCCATCCCTTTTCCGTCCCGCCCCGGATATGAGCGATGGCATAGACGAAGCCCCGGTCCACGAGGGGCAGGATGCTCGTACGGAAGCTCGCAGGCATGGACATGCCGTAGGAGCCGTAACCGTACAGGAGGCATGGCGCCGAGCCGTCGAGGGCGACCTCGCGCCGGTGCAGGATCGAGACGGGCACCTGTTCGCCGTCCGGGGCCGTGGCGAAGAGCCGGCGCGTGACGTAATCCGCCGGATCATGGCCGCTCGGGACCTCCTGCCTCTTGCGCAGGACACGCTCGCCGGTGCTGAGATTGTAGTCCGTCACCTCGGTGGGCGTGGTCAGTGACGAATAGTGGAAGCGGATCACGTCCGTATCGAACTCGTAGCCCGGGGTGAAGCCGAGGGAATAAGCCTCCTCATCGAAGGCAATGCTGTCCTCCCGGCCGCTCGCCATTTCGCGCAGCACGATCCGTGGATTGGCGTTTTCCCGCTCCAGCCGCACGAGGTAGCGGGCGAGGGCCACGACGGAGAGGATCATCGTCCCGGGGCGGTAGGGGATGAGGTCTTTCCAGTGGGACCGTCCGGGCGTCGCCACCGGCGCCGTCACGATCTTGAAGTCCTCGGCCCCATCCGCGTTGGTGAGAATGATCAGGGTGTCGCCGTGATGCTCCACGTCGTATTGCAGCTGGGGCGTGCGCGCCTCGACGAGGCGGGGCGCGGCGGCATCATCGGAGCGGTCGAGGAGCCAGACTTCCGAGGTTTCATGATCGCTCGCTTCGATCAACACGAAGGCATCCGACTGCGTCACCCCGAGCTTGACGAAGAACCCCGGGTCCTTCTCCTGGTAGATCGTCTGGTCCTGGGCCGGGTCCGTGCCGATCAGATGGCGCCTGACCCTGACCGGGCGATGGTTCTCGTCGAGCTCCACATAGTAGAAGCCGGCGCTGTCGTTGGTCCACACCACGCCGCCGGAGGTATGGGGCACCTCGTCGGGCAGGTTCCGGCCGGTTTCGAGATCGCGAACGCGAATCGTGAAGTATTCCGATCCCTTCACGTCCGAGCCCCAGGCCAGGAACCGGTGGTCGGGGGAATGGTCCGCTCCGCCCAGGTCGAAGAAGGCCTGGCCTTCCGCCTCCTTGTCGCCGTCGAGCATGATCGTCTCGTCGCCGCCATCCCGGGGCTGCCGGCAGACGAGGGGGTGCTGCCCGCCCTCGCGGTAGCGCGTGAAATAGGCGAAGGGGCCGTCGGGCTGGGGAACGGTCGAATCGTCCTCCTTGATGCGCCCGCGCATCTCGGCCAGGAGCCTGCTCTGGAACTCCTCCGTGCCGGCAAAGGCCGCCCGGGCATAGGCGTTCTCCTGCTCCAGGCATTCGCGGATGGCGGGATCGAGGGCCGACGGGTCCCTGAGCACTTCCTTCCAGTTCTCGGCCTTGAGCCACGCATACTCGTCCTGGATCGTCACCCCATGCACGTCGAAGGAGTGCGGCCGCGCCTGCGTGACCGGCGCAGGCGGCAGGGGTTCGGACGGAAGACGCTCGATTTTCATGAAACTATCCCGATCAGCGACGAGGAGGGGCAATTATGCATACATAACTCGCATTTCCCATGCGGGGTCCGCCTGGAATGGGGCTCGGGATGCTATTCCTGCCCTAAGGTCATTGCTTTATAGCTACTTCTTCTGGTCGAAACGGTTGTGAATTCAATATTGCGCTGCTTCAGACCGGTTCTGAGGTTGATGTTGGTTAAACCTGAGTTTATTGCACACTGAAAGTTGACCCCAAGTTTTCTAAAGTTTTCCCTCATACGATCTTGTGTTTGGAGGGAATTTGACATACCTGAACGGGCAGGCACGATCTCTGTGCATGTACAGAGCGGTTCAAGATTGAAGCAAGCATTGCTTGCGCAAAGGCTGCTCAAAAAGGCGGCCAGATAGGCAATTGAACTGTTCCTGTGGGCCGGAAAGGAAGAAAATCAAAATGAGCGACAATATCGCTGCATCGAACTACATTGAACTGGCTGCGGATATCGTTTCGGCCTATGTGAGCAACAATTCTGTTCCGTCGGCCGACTTGCCGGCGCTGATCAACGAGGTTCATTCCGCGCTCATGCGTGTCGGCGGCGGCACCGTGGAGGCCCCGATCGAGGCCCCGAAGCCGGCCGTTCCCGTGAAGAAGTCCGTGACTCCCGACTACATCGTCTGCCTGGAGGACGGCAAGAAGTTCAAGTCGCTGAAGCGGCATCTGCGCACGCAGTACAACATGACCCCCGAGCAGTACCGCGAGAAGTGGGCTCTTCCGGTCGATTACCCGATGGTTGCGCCGAACTACGCCAAGGCCCGCTCCGAGCTCGCCAAGGAAATGGGCCTCGGCCAGCAGCGCCGGAAGCGCCGTTCTTCCCGCAGCAGCTGAGCCGCCTCGGCCTAAGCCCTTTTAAGCCGCCCTCGAGGGCGGCTTTTTGCTGTCCTGACTCGCCTGAGAGGTCGCCCGCAACATGGCGTTTGTTGGCCGGAGGCCGCGCCGTCCGACTTATCCTCAGTCTTATCAACAGTTTTGAATCCCGTTGACAACTAGGAATATGAGCCCACTATCAGAGGTGGAAGGACGCGTCCTTTCTTTCTTTATTTATAGGAACAAAACATGAACAAAAATGGGAACGAACGGATTCATCAAGCGATTGCCGATGGCGGACATCCGGCGCTTCGGCCGGCCAAAAAGGCAAGGCGGGCCAAGCAGGCGAGGGGGCGGGGCGGGGCCGTTCCCATGCGGGCGAATGCCGATGTCCTGCCGCGAGAAGCGCAACGACTTCTGGCTGTACTCGACGCTGCGGAAACACGCGTCTTGGTCGATCCGACCGACGAGGGCAGCGTCATCGTCCACAGGAAACGCGCAGGCATTTCAGTGGGAGCCGGGCGATTCCAGGTCGCGGATGCCGAGTTGCTCGTCCGGCGGGACCTCGCGGTCTGGCAGGGCGGCCCGGGCAGGCAGAAAACGCTCTGCCTGAGCGAGGCGGGACGCTCATGCCTGCGGCGCGGGACGGCGGATGATCCCGAGACGGCCTTCCTGCACCAGCACCGCGAAACCGTTCCGGCCATGGTCCAGACTGAGGCGGGCCCCAGACGTGTCCGGGTGGACGCGGAGGAGAGCCCGCTCGACTGGCTGCGCCGCCGCAAGGACCGTCATGGGGTGCCGATGATCGACGAGGCGGCCTATCAGGCCGGGGAGAGGCTGCGCACCGACATCATGCTCGCGGGCCTTCTGCCGGGCGTGACGGCCCGGTGGGACGGGATGCCGGCGGGGGGCGGCCGCCCATCGCCTTCGGAGGTGACGGATCGCATGATCGCCGCCCGCCAGCGCATCCGGCGGGCCTTCGACGCGGTCGGCACGGATTTCGGCGACCTGCTGATGGATCTGTGCGGGTTCCTGAAGGGCCTGGAGCAGATCGAGCGGGAGCGGGAATGGCCGCAGCGGTCCGGCAAGATCGTGGTGCGCCTCGCGCTGGCCAGGCTCGCGGAGCATTACGGCATCGAGGCGGCGGCCCATGGCCCTGCGGCCTCGCGGGGAATCAAGACCTGGCGGGCCGTGGTGATCGAAGGCGGGCGCAGCGAAAGGGGTTAGGAGGTGGCCCGGGCCATCTGCGCATCGCGGCGGATGCGCTCGACCATGGACCTGACGCCGTTCGACCGCTGCGGCGTCAGATGTTCCGCGAGGCCGAGTTCCTTGAACAGGGCAAGAGCGTCGGTGGAGAGCGCCTCTTCCGGCGTCTTGCCGTTGTAGAGCGCAATCATCAGGGCCACGAGGCCGCGCACGATATGGGCGTCGCTGTCACCGAGAAGATGAAGCGCGGGCTCGCCGTTGGACCGGTCGAGGCGCGTTTCGATCCAGACCTGGCTCGCGCAGCCCTGCACCTTGTTGGTGTCGGTATGGGCCTCCGCCGGAAGCGGCTCCATCATCCGCCCCAGCTCGATCACGTAGCGGTAACGCTCTTCCCAGTCGTCGAGCAACTCGAAATTGGAGACGATCTCGTCAATGGTCGGCAGCATGGCATCCCTGCTTTGTCTGCCGGTCATATAATCATTGTGGAGCCGTTTGACGACCGGGCTGTGTCCCCGTCAGCCGCGGGGCTGATGCGACGAGGGCGCACGGTCTTCCGGCTTGAGGGTGTCGGATGGCTTCGGTGCGGCCGGCGTGAGGCCCGAGGTGGCGACGATTCTGTCGACCACGGCCTGCTTGGCGCCCTCCGGCAGGGCCTGCCACATGGTCTCGAGGCGGCCGGGCGCGCCATCCGAGGCGGAGGCCATCCGCCCTGCCGTGTTCGACGAGAGGAAATCCTGCGCCAGCGTGGGGTCGTCGCCCCGCTGACGGACGGGGGAGTAGTAGAAAATGACCCCGACGATGACAATGAAACGAAGAATCGAAAACATGGAGAGGCGGCCGGTTGCCCATAAACGGATCAAAGGTGATGCATCATAACGTGCCGCGCCCGCTCCATGGAGGCGATCCGGACAAAAGCTGCAAATAGGATGAACGAAAGGTTAAAGGTCAGAAGGCTTTAACCGAAGCCGTTAAGGCCTTTGAATTGCAGGAGAAACGTTACGTCCTCCGGATCTCCGACGGCGGCGCCGGGAATGGCCTTCCGCGTCGGGGAACCTGTTCGGGACGGAGCGGGGGGACAGGTTTAAGCGTTCGTTTAACGGACCTCTGCCACGCTTTTGCCAAGAAGAGGGAGGAGCGGCTTCGGGGGCTCTCGTTCGTGACCTTCGGCATGGGCCGTCGCCTTGGCGCGGGCCGATGCGACCGATCATCATGCGCTCCTTCAACGATGGGATGACTGTTGTGCGAGATGCTTTCGCTGTTGAGACCGACGACGATTTCGAACTGCCCTCCGTCGTGAGGCGAAAGGCTTCGCCGCGTCCTCAGCAGAAGCGCAATGCCAGGAAGGCCGAGCGCAAGGCCGGCATGGGCGAGCGGCTGATGGCTCTGGCCCTGAAGCATCCGAGCCGGATCGTGGCGTCCGTGTTCCTGACCGGCTGCGCGGGCGCGATCGTGTGGAACGCATTGCTCCTGCAGAGCACCCGCCATCCCGCGCCGTTGTTTTCCCACCGGAATCCGGCGGTCGCGGCGGCTCCCGCGCCCGTGCCTGATCCGACGCGGCCCCTGCCTCCGGCCCGGCCCGCTGCGGATGCCCCTGAGGCGCAGGCCATGGCCGTGGAGGCGTATGAACCGCCCCCTCCGGTCGAGGCCGCTCCGCCGTCGCCCGCCGTGCCCGCTTCACGCAGCGCGATCTCGGACCTGATCCGCAACAACGGCGTGCCGGCGCCCGCGCCGCATCGGCCGCAGCAGGCCGCCGCCGCCCCGGCCGCCGCTCCGGCCCCGGCCTTGCCTCCGAGCCGTGCGCAGACCGTGCGCGATCCGATCGCGGAAATGATCCGCCTCGGCGGACCGGTGCCGACGCCGCCCGCCAATGTGGGGAAGGCCGATGGAGGAGACCTCGTCCTGGCGGGCCAGCGCGCGCTCGCCCGTCTGGGCTACGGCGTGAAGGTCGACGGGATGATGGGGCCCGGAACGCGCCAGGCCATCGAGCGCTTCGAACAGGATCGGCGCTTGCCCGTCACCGGCACGTTCAGCTCGCGCACCGTGCGTGAACTCTCCTCGCTTTCGGGCATTGCCGTCCAGTAATGGCCCGCCTCCGCTCCGATTTCTGGGTATCTGCCTATCTGCGCCGCTGCGGTGTCGAAGGCGTCGATGCCGCCCTGCGCAGGCGCGGTTCCGCCGAGGCCGGAGCGATCTTCGTGAAGGTCGATCATCTCGACGGCACCGCGAGCCTGTATGGGCCCGCGCCGCAGCTCTTCGTCGAGGACGGCGACGAGCGCCTCTTCGCGCCGATCATGCAGGGCGTGACGCCTCTCGACGTGGAGGAGCGGATGGCGCGGGAGCTGCGCTTCGATTCCGATCTCTGGCTGGTGGAGGTGGATGACCGCCAGGGCCGTCACTTCCTCGATGTCGCGCAGGAATCCTGAAGCATCGGATCAAAGCCGGCCTGCACATTCAGGATCACTCCGATGTCCTTTTCTGAGGCGGGAGCAGCGTCCGGCTCCCTCAGCCGAGCGCCTTCACGCACAGGATCGCCTCGATGAGGCCGAGTGCGACCGGGCCCGGCGCATCCCGCGTCTCCCGGGCCAGCTCGCGGATGGCGGAGAGCGGATAGGACAGGGCCGGGTGCAGGGTCAGGAAAATGCGTATCGCGTCCTTCTGGGGCATTCCCAGGGCCTTCAGCGCCAGAGCGAGGAGCAGGTGCCGGCCGATCTGCAGGATGCGCCACTCCGTCGTGCCGGGAAAGCCGAAGGCCTGCGTCAGCAATCGCTCGAAGCGGGCGATGTCGCCGTCGGCCGCCGCCGCGGAAAGGGCAACCGCATCGTATTCCCGCAGATGGAGAGGCGATGCGCTCGCCTGCACGAGGGTTCCCATGATCCGCTGCCGGATGAGCCTGCGCCGCTCCCGGTCCGCCGCAAGATAGAGGCACGATTCCTGGGCCGTCGACAGGTCTGCGCGCTGGAGAAGGATCCGTGCGAGGGCGGGGCGCTCGGTGGCGCGCCTGACCAGCTGATGAAACTCCGGATGCGAGGATGAGAACGCCGGGTTGGCCGCGAGGAGGTCCTCGCTCGCCTCCTCCCGCAGGGCCAGGATGCGCGCGGCGGTCGTGCCCTCCAGGCGATCGCCGGAAGCAAGATGCGCGCGTCCCTTGGCGGTCGCGAGACTGGGCCCGTCGGACAGGGAAACGGACCATGTCTTACGTTGGGGCATGGCATCGCGCATGTCCGGTGCGTGCCGCCGCAGGTAATCGAGAACCGATGGCGGCGTATCCGGGCAGCCCGTGACGATGCGGGCGATCTCGCGGAGCGTGGCGCGGTCGGCCTTCGGCAAGAAACCCAGCGCAAGCGCCTCGAAGGTTTCGATGCTTTCGCGATCACGAACGGGAGCGGCGGCGAACATTTCCGCATTGAGCTTGAGGAGGGCGGCGCAGGCATCCGTGCCGCTCAGATCGGACAGGTCCGTCAACAGACCCGGGTTCGCCGAGAACGCCATGCTCAACCCTTTTCAGCTCGGCCCGGCAATATCCTAGCGGCTTTCCGTTAAGCGCTCTTTAAACCCGCCCGGCGCCGCCCGGGCGCCTCCCATGTGCTCTATGGCACACATCATCGTGAAGCTGGGAACACAAGCGCGGCCGCCATGGTTGTTTTCCTGCCAGGCCGGGAGTTTTTCCAGCATTCCGCAACGCCTGGAAACGATCTGTTAACCATAAGGTATTTGTTGTGAGCGTATTGCAGAGGCGGATTTTGGAACCTTAGAGGAGGAGACGATGCAGGATACGTGGGTAAGATCACCCGGAGTGGTGATCGCATTTCCGGAGCCTGCCGACAGGCCCCAACGTCCGCATCTGAATGCCGACGAACCTCGAGGTGAGATCCTGCTCTTCACGGGCGTGCGTTACGAGCGGCCCGAGCCGACCCCCGGTCCTTCCCGCCCATACGCCAGCAATCGTCCTGGCCGCCGCCGTTCGTAATTTCCTTTTGAGTTTTGCCTTTCGCGCAGACGCGTTTCGCGTCACCTGTCAGCCTGTGCTAGGTCCCGCACCATCAGCGCCGCGCCCGGTCCGTAAGTGAGGAGTTTGGCCTCGAGACCGGGAACAGTCGCGACCCGAAAACCCAGCCGCCCCCAGAACGGCTGAGAGTTGTTGACGGCCACCAAGGACAAATTGCTGAAGCCGGAATCCCGTGCGTGGCGAGCCAGCCGCTCGCCGGCCTGCACGGCATGGCCCTTGCCGCGCGCCTCCGGCAGCAGCGCCACGTCGTGCACGTAATAGGTCGTCGCATCGGCCGGGATCGCCCGCAGCAGCGAGTCCAGGGCGGGCGGCGCTCCGAAATGCCAGGGATGGGTGACGGCGTATCCGATGAGGCGGCCATCGTCTTCGAGCGCCAGACAACCCTGAGGATACAGGCGCAGGCGCTCGGCGAAGACCTGCGCGTCCTCCGGGTGGTCCAGGTGGATGGTATCGGCCAGGACCTGCACCTGCGCGAGATCCTGTACGGTCATGGGGCGCCAGGGCATCGTTCGTGAAAGCCTTACTCTGCCTGTTCGGTGGTGCAGGAGACGGCCTTGGCGGCCTCTTCCGCCTGCGGCCGTTGACTGGCCGTGGGAGCCGCCACGCGCACGATCACGAAGCCCTGCTGCTCCGGGCTGACGATGCGCACGTCACGGGAGGGCTCGTTCTCGTCCTCCGCCGCGCGCGCCTCGTCGAGCTGGCGCGCCGTCATGGCGACGATCTCGAGCTCCCCGCGCACGGCCGCGCGGTCCGTCACGGCGAAGAACACGCCGCCGGATTCCTTGTGAAAGGAGAAGGACAGGAGGTTCGGCCCGATCGGGGCCGAGACCCGCATCGGGCCGGCGCTCAGATCGAAGGCGCAGGCCGCGACCACGACGGCCGGATCGGGCAGGGGCATCCAGGTGTCGGAGCCGCCCGGTGCGCTGATGATCTGCGCCTTGTCGGCCGCGAGCGTCGGCTGAACCTTCACGAAGGCGTCGTTCTCGGCCTGATAGGGGGTGGCGAGAATGGAGACGATATGGACGCCCGCGGCGAGGACGATGCCGCAGAGCGTGGCGATCAGAAACCGGCCGAAGCCCCTCATGCGCCGCACTCCACGCGCTCGATGGACGGGAAGACGCTCTCGGTCAGGCCCGTGCCCGCCGCGCCGGGCGTGTCGTAGAGCCTCAGCACGATGCTGAACCTGCCCGCCGGCGGGAGCTGGAGCCAGTTGCCGTCCTGGAGGCCGCGCGAGAGCGTGATCGTGAACGTGTCCTGCGCGTCCCACAGGAGTTCCGCGGAGGTGAACCCGCTCCGCCCCAGTTCCGTCTGGAGAAGCCGCCCGTCCTGGTCGTAGACGGAGAAGGTCCAAAGGCGCGCCGTCGGGGCAACGGAGCCGACCCGGTAGGTGCAGGCGGAATCGAGGGCCCGGCCCCCGCTGTCGGTGGTCGCGGTGAAGCCGAGCCCTTCGCCGATCGCCAGGGGGACATCGCCGCGCTGGGCCAGAATGGCCCGCATGTACGGATCCGCCGAGGTCGAGCCGAGGTTAGGCCAGGCCTTCCAGGGCCCGATGCTGAGGCTGCCGAAGGGCGGGTCGCCCTTAAGGACCAGATAGGTCGAGCCCAGTCCCAGCCCCAGCGCCAGAAGGAGCGCGTAGACGATCAGGAATGCGGTCGGAATGGATCGGAGGGGCACGGGCTTGAATGCGGACACGGACGATCGCATCGAATCCGCCCCTGGGGCGTTCGTCAATATGGCTTCGGTGCTCATCGTTACGGCATCGCCACCTGGCGGGAAGCTTCCACAGAGCCCGTCACACGCGGAACGCGGCTCTCTTTCGCGGTAGATATGGAGCGCTCGGCGGATTGGAACAGTGTGCCGATGCTCCCCAGGACCTCATAGGATTTCCGGGAAAGGGTGCCCGCCAGGAAGGCGGAGGCCGGTCCCTGCGAGGGGTCCGCGGCCGGTCGGCCCGCCTTGGCCACCCGGGCGAAGGGGGAGGGATCGACGCCCGGAATCGGCCGGATCTCGAGGTTCTGGTGGGCGAAGTCCATCACTTCATGCCACGTATGGGCCGGGAGGGTGCCTCCGGTCATGTTGTTCATCGGCTTGGAATCGTCGTTGCCGTACCAGACGGCGGCCACGAGATTGCCGGTGAAGCCCACGAACCAGGCATCCTTGTACGCGTTGGTCGTGCCGGTCTTTCCCGCCGTCGGAATGCCCTCGAGCGAGGCGCGGCGGCCGGTGCCCTCCGTGACCACCTTGTTCAGCATGAAGTTCATGTCGGTGACGACGCGGGATTCCAGCACCTGCTTGGGCGGCGCGTCCCGGTCGTGGCGATAGATCACCTCGCCCGACGAGCTGCGCACTTCCCAGGCCGCATAGGGATCGGCCCGGTAGCCGCCATTGGCGAAGACCGCGTAGGATGCCGCCATGTCGATCGGCGTCACCTCGGCGGCGCCGATCGGGAGGGGAGCCTCGTTCGCCAGCGGATGGGTGAGGCCCATGCGCTTGGCGGTGTCGATGATGATGGTGCGGCCGGCCTTGGCGTTGCCCTTGCCGATCTCCACGGACAGGCGCACCGGGATGGAGTTGATGGAGCGGGCCAGGGCCGAGACCAGGGGCATGGAGCCCGCGAAGGAGCGGCCATAGTTCTGCGGGCACCAATTGCCGAGGCAGATGGGGGCATCGACCACCGTGGAGGAGGGCCGCAGCTTTGGGTTGGTCGTCAGGGCGGCCGCATAGACGAAGGGCTTGAAGGAGGAGCCCGGCTGCCGCAGGCCGTTCGTCGCCCGGTTGAACTGGCTCTGGCCGTAATCGCGGCCGCCCACGATGGCGCGCACGGCGCCGTCCACGTCCATCACCACGATGGCGCCCTGGCCCGCGTGGTACTGGCGTCCGTTCTGGCGCAGCTCGCTCTCGAGGATCTCTTCCGCGTGGCGCTGCAGGGCGGTGTCGAGGGGCGTCTTGACGATGAGCACGCGCTCGCTGCCGAACTTCTTCTGGGCGGCGAGGGCCTTCACCTGCTCATAGGCCCAGTCGAGATAGAAGTCGGGAGTGGTCTCGCGCTCGCGGCTCACCGGGGTGGCCGGGTTCCGGCGGGCCGTCTGGATCTGACCATCGGTGAGGAAGCCCGCCTCGACCATGTTGCGCAGCACTTCGTTGGCGCGGGCGCGGGCCGCCGGCAGGTTCACGTGAGGCGCATATTTCGTCGGAGCCTTGAAGAGGCCCGCCAGCATGGCGGCCTCCGCCAGGGTCAGGTCCTTCGCGGGCTTGCCGAAGTAGTAATCGGCCGCCGCCACGACCCCATGGGCGCCGCCGCCCATATAGGCGCGATCGAGATAAAGCTTGAGGATCTCGTCCTTGGTCAGGTGGAATTCGAGCCAGAGCGCCAGGAAGGCTTCCTTGATCTTGCGCTCCAGGGAGCGCTCGTTCGTCAGGAACAGGTTCTTGGCCAGCTGCTGGGTAATGGAGGAGCCGCCCTGGACCACGCCGCCGCCCTGGGCATTGACCAGAAGGGCCCGGAAGGTGCCGATGGGGTCGATGCCCCAATGGCTGTAGAAGCGCCGGTCTTCCGTCGAGAGCGCCGCCTTGATCATGTAGTCAGGGAAATCCTCGAGCTTGTAGGAATCGTCCAGATGGAGGCCGCGGCGGCCGACCTCCTGCCCGTAGCGGTCGAGGAAGGTGACGGCGAGATCCTGGGTCTTGAGCCAGTCGTCCTCCGTTTCCCGGAAGGCCGGAAGCGCGAGCGCCAGCATGAGGATGCCGCCGACGGCGCCCAGGGTCGTGGCCTCGCTCGTCAGGTCGAGAACCACCCGCAGGGGGCCCCGGAAGCGCAGGCACTTCATTTTTTCCGAATAGGATTCGTAGGCCGAAGCCAGCCCGCGCCCGCTCTGGAACAGAAACGAGTTCAGCCAGGCGTCGAACCAGAGCGCGGCACGCTTGATCCGTGTCGAGAGGGGGGTGGGGGGCTGCTGGCGCACGTCGGTCCTTCGGGGCAGGTCGGAAGACCTGATATGTTTTTCTTATGGCCGTCTGTTTCCCTAACGGCAACGTTTGCACGTCACGGAACGCATTTTCAACAACTCACGAACAGGTTTTCCGGTTCAAAATAGATCTACCTCGCCCGGGAAAAAGACGTGTAGACGTGTGTTGTCGCACCCCTCCTTCAAACCGCCGCAAAGGGAGCCTAGGGAACCCGGATGCCCCAACCCGCCAAAAACCCTCGCTCCGAGCCGGAGGAGCTGCCCTTCTGGCGCGTGAAGACGCTTGAAACCCTGAGCCTCGACGAGTGGGAGAGCCTGTGCGACGGCTGCGGGCGCTGCTGCCTGGTCAAGCTCGAGGACGAGGACACGGGCGAGGTTCTCTATACGGATGTCGCCTGCACGCTCCTCGACGAAGGGACCTGCCGCTGCCGGGACTACCCCAACCGCCAGGCCAAGGTGTCCGATTGCGTGCGCCTGACACCCGAGACCGTGCGGGGCCTGTCCTGGCTCCCGGGCACCTGTGCGTATCGCCTCGTGGCCGAGGGGCGGGACCTGCCCTGGTGGCATCCTCTCGTCTCGGGCGATCCCGAGACCGTCCATGCCGCGGGCGTTTCCGTCCGGGACCGGGTCGCGGGGCCGGAAGAGGATTTCAGTCTCGCCGAACTGCTCGAGCGGCTTACCGACTGGCCGATGGAGGAGCCCGGCCATTAAAGGCCGCTCCCGGAAGGGCTGGCCTTGTCCTCGCCCGGCACGGTGGTGGCCTCGCCCAGGGTTTCCCGGACATACAGCTTCTTCACCAGCACGAAGACCACCACGGCCAGGGGAAAGCCGAAGATCAGCCCGAGCGTGCCGAACAGGACGCTGCCGATGAGGATGGCGAAGAGGGCCAGGGCCGGCGGCGTGGAGATGACGTTCCTCGTCACCAGCGGCTGGATGACATTGCCCTCGATCTGCTGGATGACCAGCACGGCCAGGACCGTCCAGAGCGTCGCCTCGCCGCCGACCGTGAAGGCGATCAGCACGGCCGGGGCCGCCCCGAGGAAGGGGCCCAGGAAGGGGATGAAGTCCGTCAGTCCCGCGATGAACCCGAGCGCGAAGGGCGAGGGCAGCCCGATCCACCAATAGGCCAGGGCGGAGAGCAGGCCGACGCAGGTCATGGCGATGAGCTGCGAGATCAGCCAGAGCCTCAGGGCCTCGCCGGACGCCCGAAGGGAGCTTTCCACGCGCTGATGATGGCGGATGGGAAAGAGCTTGATCGCGCCCTGGAGATAGGTGCGCGGCGAGGCGGCGACATAGATGCCCGCCACGATCACCAGCACGAAGTTGGTCAGGGCGCCGAGAATGGTGCCGCCGATCCCGGCCAGCCGCGAGGCGATGCCGCCGCTGGGCACGTCCTGCAGCATCTGGTTCAGATTGTCCGTGACCTCGCCGAAGCCGAGATTTTCGCTGAGATTGTCGATCGCACGCGGCAGCTGCTCGGACACGTTGGCGAATTGCGAGCGCATCTGGGTGCCGAACATCAGGGCCAGGACCAGGAAGACCGTGAAGATGAGCAGGGAGGCGACGGTGATGCTCCAGCGCTCGGGCACGCGAAGATAGCGCACGAGCAGGCCCGCAAAGGCGTGCAGGACGATCGCGACGAGCACGGCCCCGAAGGCCAGGAGGAGAACGTCCGCGAGCTGCCACAGCAGGAGGGCCAAGACGACGAGACCGAGGACGATGAGGGTTTTCCGCACGAAATCGGCATCGCCCATGATCCCGCGAAATGAATATCCGTTCTCGTCCATCGCCGTCCCCTGCCGCGTCATCGGGACAATGGAAACGGTGAAGCTCGGTTCCCGCGCACGTACAGACCTGCGCTTCCGAGATGAGATCGGTTCATGCTTGGCTGTAGATATTATTGAATAGGAGTTTTTGTCTCGATCAGGAACGCGGAAAGCCTGAATACGTTGATCCGCCGGAAGGAGGGATCATGTAATGGCGTCGAATGTCATCTGCTTTTTGCTCGGCACTGTCTTTCCTTTGGCGGCGGTCGGCTGGATGATTGCGCACCATTAGTCGAATACTACGTTCCGCCTGAAGATGAGGGCGGAAAAAGAGGCGGCATGTGGCCTGGAAAAGGCCCGCCGTTCACCGCGCGGCGACAGCCGCGCGCTTGATGAGTTCCTCCCGCAGGGGAGCTGGCAGTTCGATGCCGGTCAGGCGCCAGGCCATGTTGCTCAGGCGCATGGTGATCCTGAACTGCTTGTCCTTCGGCTGATCGATCGGCAGGGGGATCGTCACGCTCCGAAAGCCCTGCGATTCCGAAAAGATGAAGGTCTTCCATGCCTCCTCGACCGAGCCGGTGTCGAGGCGAGGGGGAAGGGCCGTCCCGCTCGCGCCACGGCCCGCGGCCTGCCCGAATGAGCCGCGCGCGAACAGGTCGACCAGAGCCTGGGGCGTCACGAGCTGCTCGATGAAGGGGTTCAGCGCGACGCTTCCCGCATCGGCGGCGAGGTTCCGCTCGGCTCCTTCGAGATCCTGGTCTTTGAGGTATTCGCCGAGGATCTGTCGGCTGAGGGAGGTCCGCAGGGCGCTGAAGTTCACGCGCTCCGAAATCCGGCCCAGGTCCTTGGCCTCGATCGCCCTGCCGAGGTCGTAGAGAGCCAGGAAGGGCGAGACCATGAAGAACGCCCAGGCCAGGAAAAGGAGAAAACTGATCCGTAATGTCCAGCGCATGAGCCTCACCGTCCCTTCGCTATGCGGGCCGGCTCTGCACGAACGAGGATGATGCAGGGGAAGCCGGGGAGGTCCCAATGTGGGAAGCGATCGAGACATAAAAAAGGGCGGCCGCCGGGCCGCCCGATTCAGGTTCGATGGTCGCTCGGCCTAGCCTCGGACCCAAAAGTGGACACCACTTTTGGGATTGATCCGAGGCTCCCTCTCTTGGCTGGCGCGGCCCGCCGGGTCCTTCCGATGCGCTAGCCGCGGGCGCGGGCGCGGATCATGAAGGTGTCGTAGGCGTATTCGGCCACCTGGAACCAGAGATATTCCTCGTTGCGGAAGGCGCGGATCGAATCGATGACCTTCTTGAAGTCCGCGTTCTTGGCCGAGACCTCTTCATAGACCTCGTTGGTGGCCTTGTAGGCGGCTTCGAGGATCTCCTGCGAGAACGGACGCAGCTGGGTGCCGGCGCCGAGCAGGCGCCGCAGGGCCGCCGGGTTCTTGGCGTCGTACTTGGCCAGCATGTCGTTGTTGGCGTAGCCCGACGCCGCGGTCAGGATGGCCTGATAAGGCTTCGGGAGTTCTTTCCATTTCGTGCTGTTGATGAAGAGGTGGATGGCGGGACCGCCCTCCCAGAAGCCCGGATAATAGTAGAAGGGCGCGACTTTCGAGAAGCCGAGCTTCTCGTCGTCGTAGGGGCCGACCCATTCGGCGGCGTCGATGGTGCCGCGCTCCAGCGACGGATAGATGTCGCCGCCGGGGATCTGCTGCGGAACGACGCCGAGCTTGGCGAGCACCATGCCGGCGATGCCGGCGATGCGCATCTTGAGGCCCTTCAGGTCCTCGACCGTCTTGATCTCCTTGCGGTACCAGCCGCCCATCTGCACGCCGGTATTGCCGGCGGGCATGCCGTAGAGGTTGTGCTTGGCGAAGAACTCGTTCAGCACTTCGTTGCCGCCGCCGTGATAGAGCCACGCGTTCTTCTGGCGGGCGTTGAGGCCGAAGGGCGCCGCCGTCCCGAGGGCGAAGGTCGGGTCCTTGCCGAAATAGTAATAGGAGCAGGTGTGGCCCAGCTCGATGGTGCCGTTGCCCACGGCGTCGGCGATCTGAGGCTGGCCGACGATCTCGCCGGCCGCGAAGGGCTGGATCTGGAACTTGCCGTCCGTGGCCTCGGACACGTATTTCGCGATCACCTCGGCGCCGCCGTAGATGGTGTCGAGGGATTTCGGGAAGCCGGATTGCAGGCGCCACTTCACTTCCGGCATCGATTGGGCGATGGCCGGGGCTGCGACGGCCGTCGAGGCGGCACCGACCGCAGCGGCCTGTAGAAACTGACGACGCTTCATGTGTTTATTTCCTCTCTGGACCGTGACTTTTGTCACTTGTCCTCTATTGACACCCGATTTTGATCGGCTCGCAAGGAGGTATCGTGTCGGTATCGACCAATGACTGAGACGGTCTTTGAAAAACTCCCCGAAAGGTCGAATGATGACGAAACGTCACTTGGTCCTCTCTCGCTCGCTCGCTCGCGTGGCCGCATTCCTTGACGGCGAACCGGATCCGCTTCGCCGGACATGGTCCTAGGGGGCGGGCGCCTGCAGGGGCACGTCGATGACGCAGACCACGCCTTCCGGCTCGTAGGCGATATGGGCGGAGCCGTTCAGCTCCCGGGCCAGGCCCTTCTGGATCAGGCGGGAGCCGAACCCGTTCCGCGACGGAGGCTTGACCGGGGGGGCCCCCGCGCTCCTCCCATCGCATCCTCAGGCGGGCCCCGTCCGCCGCATCGAGGGATTCCCAGAAAATCCGGACCTGCCCCGACGATTGGCTCAGGGCGCCGTATTTGAGCGCATTGGTGAGCAGCTCGTGGAGGGTCATGGACAGGCTGAGGGCCATGGGGGGAGGGACGCGCAGGGCGGGCCCTTCGCAGGAGAAGCGCGTATTGTCGGCGGCGCTGTCGCGGTAGGGCGCGCAGACTTCCGCCACCACGTCCGAGAGATTCGCGCCTTCCCAGTTCTCGCGAGTGAGAACGTCATGCCCGCGCGCGAGGGCGAACAGGCGCGCCTCGAAGGCGCTGCGGGCCGCCCGCAGCTCGTCGTTCCCGTGAGAGCCGGGCCGGCTCAGGCTCTGGAAAGCGAGGGACTGGACGGTCGCGAGCGTGTTCTTCACCCGGTGATTGAGCTCGTTGATCAGGAGCCGCAGATGCTCCTCCGCCCGCTTGTGGTCGGTGATGTCGATCTGAAGCCCGTCCCACACATAGCTTCCGTTCGCCAGCTGGCGCGGCGTCACGATCAGGCGGTGCCAGCGGACCTCGCCGGTCCTGCCGTGGCGCATCTCGAATTCCATGTCGAACGCCTTGTGCTCGCGCACGGCTTCCGCCTCCTTGGCCATCATCCGGTCGCGGTATTGCGGCAGGACGAGCTCGTAGAGGAGGCCGACATTGGCCTGCACCTCTTCGGCCGGGATGCCGTTGAGGCGCTCGCAGGTCTTCGAGAGGTAGAGGATCTTGCGGTCCCGGTAATGGGCCGCGTCGTCGATCTGATAGACCATGCAGGCGGGCACGTTGTCCGTCATCGACGAAAGGCGGGCCTGGCTTTCGCGCAGCTCCTCCTCGAGGCGCCGCCGCTCCGTCCAGTCGCGGAAGCTTATTCCCAGCCCGCCATCATAGGGAAAGATGCGGTATTCCAGATACCGTCCCCGCACCCCGATGGCCTCCGCCTCGAACGTGGCGGCTATTCCGGTGGTGGCGACCTCCTCGTAGCGCCGCCGGAGCGGCATTCCCTCGGGGCCCGGAAAGACGTCCCATATGGCGCGGCCGAGCATCTCCTCCGCCAGGAGGCCGAAATGCTCCTGCGCCGCGCGGTTGACATAGGTGAAGCGCCATCGGCCGTCGAGGGCGTAGAAGGCGTCGCCGATGCCCTCGAGGATCGTGGCGAGCCGTGTCTCGACCGATTCTTCGGCGGTTCGGGCGATCGCCTGCGGGGCCGCGTCCCCGACCACCTCCAGGGACGCCCTGAAGGCATGTGGGATCACGAGATCGCTCGAATGCGGCTGATCCGGGATGGTGGCGAGAGTGGAGCGGGGCGGGGTCATGCCCAGAAACATAATTATGTTTCATAAAAAGGGCAATCCTTGAACTTCCCTTGCGGGCCCCGAAAAACCGAAGTGCCGAATCCTCGAGGCCCCGCGCCGGGAATCCTGTTCCCGAACGGCCCCTGGTGCCGCCCGGAGATCAGTTCCTCGGCACGCTGTAGGCTTCCGCGGCGCAGATGAGCATGAACAGGACGACGACACCCGCCAGTTCCGCCAGGTTCATCGCAACGGCGACAGGGTCGGCAACAAGAAAAAGCGCGCCCGTGACAAGCGCGACAATCGTAGCCCAAGCGAGCATGGGCCTTCTCCCGGCGTATTCTCGTGCGTCGGAACAATCCCAAAGGAGCAAAGAAGTTCCTAAACCGCTCAGTTTTTTTGACCCCGCCGCTCGCGGTGCCGGATGACCGCGCTATTTGTGCTTCGGAGCCGAACGGCCGAAGGAGCCCGATCCTTGCGACCCCTCATCGACCGGATCGTCGACGATCTCGCCTGCCCGGACGCCGCCCTTCTGGAAGAGGCGCTGCGGACAGCGCCCGCGCCTCAGGCGCACGAGGATCTTGTGCGGCGCATCGAGGCTTTCCACCGCCTCGAATGCCGGCCGCCGATGCGGCCGCTGCCCTGCCCGAAGCGGTTGCGGGTCGCCGCCCTGAACGCCGAGCGGCTGAAGCGGCCGATGGAGGTGCGGCGGCTCCTGGATCGGGCCGGCGCCCATGTGCTGCTCCTGAGCGAGGCGGATGTCGGCATGGCGCGGTCCGGCAACGTCCATACGCTCCGCGAACTCGCCGGCCCGACGGGCGAGGGCCATCTCTTCGGCGTCGAATTCGTGGAACTCGAACTCGGCGACGGGGAGGAGATCCGCCGCCACGTGGGCGCGCGCAATGCCTGCAGCCTCCATGGCAACGGGATCGTCAGCGGCCTCGCCTTCGAGCAGCCGCACCTGGTTCCCCTCGAGGAGAGCGGGCGATGGTTCGCGGGCTTCAAGGGCGCGCAGCGCCGGGTCGGCGGGCGAATCGCGGTTGCGGCGCGCGTGGCCGATTCGCCGCGCCCTCTGTGGGTCGTGAGCCTGCATCTCGAAAGCAAGACGGATCCCGCCGACCGGCGGATGCAGGTCCGGAATCTTCTGAGCGCGCTGGCGCTGCTCGCGCCGGACGATGCCTGCGTCATCGGCGGGGATTTCAACACGAAAGCCCTGCCGAGAGGCGAGGGGAACGAGCAGAGCCCGCTCGCCGAGCCCGAGCGTCACGAGCCGCTCTTCGCGGATCTGCGCGAGGCGGGTTTTTCGTGGGCCGGTGCGAATCTCGCGGGCCCGACCCAGCGCGACGGGCCGACGAAGACGCATCCGCGGCCCTTCGGAAAATTCGACTGGCTCTTCGTGCGCGGCGTGGACGTGGACAACCCGCAGATCATTCCCTCCCTGGACGCGCTGGGGCAGCCCATCTCCGATCACGAGATGATCGCGCTCGACATCCTCCTTTGACAGCGGCCCTCCGAAATCCCGCTTGACAGCGCGACGCTGTTAGGGTACAAAACGTGAACACTGACGAAGTGTGAATGAAACCCCGCCCGGCTTCATTGCGTTGAACAAGACCTCCACCGCTCGAGCATCGCTTGGGCGGTTTTTTGTTGTCCCGATGGTCCCCCTCCGCGCCGCATCGATCCCCGCGAAGGGTCGGGCAGGGCGCGCCGGACCTCCTTATCGCACGATCCGCCATGCCCCAGAGAATCGAGATCGCCGACGAGAAGCGGCGGCAGGCTTACGTTTACTACACGAGCGTCCCCGCGATGACCGTGCCGCAGATCGCGGCCTATCTCGGCGTGGGCCGGAGCACCTTCGTTCGCCTGAGGCAGCGTTGGGCCTGGCCGCCGCGTCTTGTGGCGCTCGACCGGAACGACGTGAGCATGGCCGCCGAGGACCCGGCCGATCCTGCGGCCGGGCACGCGGCTGCATCGGCGTCCCTGCGCGACGCCGCGCGGGCGCTGGCGCGGGCCACCCGGGCGCAGATCAACGCTCTCGTGGAGAAGCAGCGCGGCGG
>Ga0182742_1001008_pt1 | contig 38657 bp, 42 predicted proteins | sample eDN5th37CBELigMG_FD_128880 | JGI IMG/M metagenome (GOLD analysis project Ga0182742, IMG submission 128880) | Enriched Miracle-Growth compost microbial communities from Emeryville, California, USA - eDNA 5th pass 37_C BE-Lig MG (version 2)... ... | reverse complement strand
TTTTCTAACATTTGATTTGGTTTCCTAAATGCCTCTCTTCCCTTGATGTGCCTTACTTTAAAGCACTTTTTAGAAATTCAGGCAGGGATTTGAAATGTCCAATTATTTAATCGGACTTATATAGTTTTGATTCAAGTGTGTTGATTAAAAGAATTAAATGTATTTATTTTTCAGAAAATTAAAAATTAATAAAAGGATAGAAGGGAAGGAAAATAAATTGCACATTAATTTTATTGTTACACGTCTTTCAACCATGATGTTCTTTCAATATTTTGTACTTGGTTCATGGTTTGCCACTTTAGGACTGATTCTTAGTGAAAATGGGATGTCATCTATTATTGGTACTGCTTATGCAGTCGGCGGCATAGCGGCGATTATTTCTCCTGTATTCATAGGGATGATTACCGATCGATTTATTCCTTCACAAAAAGTGTTGGGTCTTGTAAATCTATTGGGTGCTATTCTATTATGGATCATTCCAGCACAAATCGAAGCTGGAAACGGAACAGCCTTTATTTTACTCATGTTTTTGTACATGCTTTTGTATAACCCAACCTATTCCTTAACGAATAATATTAGTATGAGCAATGTAAAAGACTCTGTGAAATACTTTCCCGTCATCCGGGTATGTGGAACATTCGGGTTTATTGCAGCAGGAATCCTGATTGGGACTTTAGGATATTCAAGTAGTCCAGTTGCCTTTTATATAGGTGCTATTATGGCGGTTGTACTTGGCCTATACAGCTTTACATTACCAAATACGCCTGCACCAGGAAAAGGAAAACCATTTTCTTTTCGTGATGCCCTATGTCTTGATGCATTTAAAATGTTAAAAGATCGTTACTATTTAATTTTTATTATCTGTACGACCGTACTTTTTATTGACCATGCAGCTTATATTTCATTTACCTCTGTCTTTCTTGGTGATATAGGCATTCAAGACGTTGCGTCTTTTATGACAATAGGTCAATTTTCTGAAGTGATTTTCATGCTGCTTATTCCATTCTTTTTTAAACGATTAGGATATAAATGGATGTTCCTAATCGGGATGTTGGCCTGGGTGTTGAGAATGTCGTTATTTGCGTTAGGTGCACCCGAGGCAGTTGTTTCAATGTTGTATATTGGAATTGCTTTACATGGACTTTGTTGGGACTTTTTCTTTGTAACAGGTTATCTCTATACAGATTCCGTTGCTGGTGAAAAAATTAAGGGACAAGCTCAAGGGCTAATTATTATGTTTACGCAAGGTATTGGAATGCTTGTTGGTTCTTATTTAGCGGGAAGCCTATTTAATCAAACGGTCACTGCACATGGTACAGAAGCTCTTGAACAATGGCAGGTATTCTGGTTCTACCCAGCAATCATTGCTATCATTGTGGCAGTTGTATTCTTTTTCTTCTTTAAATTTCCGAAATCAAATCATGAATCAGTACCTAACAATAAAGAAAACAACGGCGAGCTTAACGAAAACTTAATTTGATGGTTATCTATAAAGAAATACTTAGAAATGTTGCAGGTTCGATTAAGGGGGGAAAACGTTAAATAATAATAAATTTGGAAGTACAAATCACCAGCGATTTCGTACTTCCTTTTTTTATATCAATGTTTGTTTGATTTTGCATTATAATTAGCATGCAAGTTCAGATATCAATTAGCTGAAGAACATAATTTTATGTGCTATTCCTGATTTGTGCTAAGTGCGATTTTTCAGAGCAAATATTTGGTGAAAGTAAGCGAAAAGTTCATGGTATGTAAAATCAAAGGAACTGAAAATAAGGAGATTAAAATAATGAAAAATGAAAAGGAAAAAATGTTGAAGGGTGAACTTTATAATGCAGCCGATCCAGAATTAGTAAGTGAAAGAATGAATGCTAGAAGGTTAACGAAATTATTTAATGAGTCAATCGAAACGGATGATAACAAAAGAACTGAATTATTAAAGGAATTGTTTGGGTCGACTGGAGAAAGTATATACATTGAGCCGACATTCCGTTGTGACTATGGTTACAACATACACGTTGGTGAAAATTTCTATGCTAATTTCGATTGTGTCTTTTTAGATATTTGTGAGATTCAAATCGGCGATAACTGCTTTATCGCACCAGGAGTTCACATTTATACGGCGACACATCCACTGGATGCAAAGGAAAGAATTTCGGGTGCTGAATACGGAATTCCAGTACATATTGGTGATAATGTTTGGATTGGTGGGAGAGCTATTATTAATCCTGGGGTTAAAATCGGTAATAATGTTGTTATAGCATCGGGTGCCGTCGTAACAAAAGATGTGCCAGACAATGTAGTTGTAGGTGGAAATCCTGCAAAAATAATTAAATGTATTGAAGAATAATTCATAGCTCATCTTTCCCTTATCGTAAAGGTCGGATAAGGATACTTGATAAATTAATGTGCAATTTATATGCTAAAAGGGTCGCTAAAAAGCCACCCTTTTGTTTGTATTATTAACTTGCTGATTAGGTTTTTCGCCCTATGAACCGAACTCATGATTAGAAATGGATATCACTTTTTCTGCTGAGATATCAGCAATGGTTTCGATTTAGGATTCTGGCCATTTTGCATAGGACTAAAATCAAGAAAAAAGGGTGATGGTCGGAGAATCAGAGCAACATAATATAGTTTTGTTCTTATTGGAGCAATATATATTAAAATGGGAAATTATATATATTATTAGAGATTTTATATAAAAGATTATATTTAATCATATATATCCAACCTATTAAATCAAACATAGGAATTCTTTTCTATCATGTATGGATAGTAAACAAGGTTCTTCTGCTAGATATTTGATTTATCCGTGTGAAAAGTCCGTTTCACATGCCTTTCAGCGGAGCTGAAAGGTTGCGATATGGTCATGAAACGAGAGGAGAAAACTCGTTTTTCCCTCCCGTTTCATGACCATATCGCTTAGATGAGTCAAATATCCACTAGTGTATGCCGAAATATTAAAAAGGACATATATATTAAAATGTTTTTTCTTCAATTATCGTTTCAAACCTTTCAATAAACCTCATAAATTTATAAAAAAAGCAATATATTATACTTTTTTTGATGAATTCAGCATGTTCCTTTATAGTATTAACACTATGTAAATAGTATATTTAAAGTGTCAGATGACTGAAACAAAAGTGATTCTGACAACACGATTACCATAATCCTACGAGACAAGTATCTGCATTAATGGGTAATCGTTTACTTATAATGGAAATTTTTAACTATTATGTAAATTATTATATTTATTAAGGAGGATTAATAAAATGGCAAAAACAAAAGTAAATAATATTCTTGAGATTGATATTCCACTAAATGAGCGTCCAAATAATGAGCCTTTACGAGTGTTAACGGAAGAACAATTCCAATTCTGGAAGGAAAATGGCTATGTAGTCGTTCCAAACGTAGTTCCAGAAGAAAATATTGAGCGTACTAAAAAATTGATTTGGGAATTCGAAGAAAAGAATCCTAACGATTCTTCGACTTGGTACACAAAACCCGCTCGTGAGCACGAAATGCCTGAGCTTCGCGGTGCCGGAATGATTGAATTATATAATCACCAATATCTTTGGGATAATCGAACGTATCAAAAGGTATACGATACGTTTGTAGATATTTGGGGAACAGAAAAGCTATGGTGCAGCATTGACCGTTGTAATATGAGCTTCCCAAGCAAGCCGGGGATATTTGAATTTGAAGGCTTCATTCATTGGGATGCAGATACATCCTTGCAGCCTAGCCCCGTCAATGTTCAAGGAATCCTTTTTTTAACGGATACAGAAGTAGAAAGCGGCGGATTAAGCGTTATTCCTGAATTATATCAAAACTTTGAAGAATGGGTAAAAACACAACCGGAAGATCGTGACCCATACCACCCAGATTATACTAGGTTCACACCCACTCCAGTCACATTAAAAGCTGGTGATCTCTTAATTTTCCACGTGATGCAAGCACATGGATTACGAAAGAATACTTCTGATACACCGAATATTCATCAATACATTTCCATGTTCCCGGCTCAGGAAGATAATGAGGAATTAAAGGAATGGAGAATTACTCAATGGAGAGACAGGGAAATTCCAGAAGGGATTGCATTCTTAGGTGATCCTCGAAATTGGGAAAAGGAAAAATATGAAAGAGCACAGTTGACAGAACTTGGCGAAAAGTTATTAGGCCTTAAAAAGTGGTAAGGTAAGGAATCTGATTTATTGAGGGGTTTTATGTTATTAGTCTGTGAAAAGCATGTAAAAAACGGATTACATTTACTCCATGTACCCCATGTACAAAAATTATCTCATATGGATGTGCAACATTACTGCATTTTTTGCTATAAACCGGCTGTATTTAAATTATTTTACAGTATTTCACCTCATACGTTTGCAGTAAATCCAGAAAGGTAACAGGTGTAACTGTTACCTTTCAAACTTCTTAGAAAAGGATGTGTAACTGTGTATGAAAAATGGTTAGTGGGTGTGGATATTGGCGGTACTACTATAAAAATTGCTTTTATCAATCAAAATGGTGAGATTATTCATAAATGGGAGATTCCAACCAACAAAAGTGAAAGAGGGTATCATATCCCAGCTGATATAGCGAAGTCGATTGATCAAAAATTATTTGAGCTAGAGCTAAACAAGAACAAGTTAATCGGGATTGGGATAGGCGCTCCAGGTCCTGTTCATTTAAGTAATGGTTCTATTGGAGTGGCAGTTAACTTAGGATGGGAAAACTTTCACTTAAAAGATCTACTTGAAATGGAAACATCTTTGCCTGTCATTGTGGATAATGATGCGAATGTGGCAGCAATTGGAGAGATGTGGAAGGGTGCCGGAGAAGGAGCAAAAAATTTAATCTGTGTTACGTTAGGAACAGGGGTTGGTGGCGGAATCATTGCCAATGGGGAAATTATACACGGTGTAAATGGAGCTGGCGGTGAGATTGGACATATTACTTCTATTATAGAGGGAGGGGTAAAATGTAATTGTGGAAAAACGGGTTGTCTTGAAACGCTTGTATCTGCTACTGGTATTGTTCGTTTAACCATGAAAGAGCTATCTTACACGGATGCTCCAAGTATATTAAGAAATTATTATCATGAACATCAAACAATTTCTTCAAAATTAGTCTTTGAAGCAGCTAAAGAAGGAGACGAGTTAGCTAGGAAAGTGATTAACAAAGTTACCTTTTATTTAGGGTTATCATTAGCGAATCTAGCAAATGCCTTAAATCCTGAGAAAATTGTCGTTGGAGGGGGTGTTTCTAAAGCAGGTGATGCACTATTGCTCCCATTAAAAGAACAATTTACTTGTTTCGCTTTTCCAAGGGTATCCGAAAGTGTAGAGTTAGCCATTGCCACATTAAGTAATGACGCAGGAGTCATTGGTGCTGCATGGTTGGCTAAGCAGCAGTTCATAGATAATCACGCAAAAACGTTTGTTCATGCTTTGTAATTTTTTTATAAAAGTCTTCTATAAAAGGAAGATGTTCTTTTACCATTTATTATTTTTATAAATTATAATCCATCATAATGAAAAGCAATATATTGTAGTTTTTTATGAATCTTAGCACCATAGTTAATTGTTTTAATACTTTGCTAAGATTATTATTTGAATAGTTATAATAATCTGTCAGGAAAAAGGTATAAATAGTAAATATCTTATAAGCTGAAACTTGATTTATTAATTAAACTCATAAAGTTGTAAGCCTTTTCAAAATTTGATTAAAAGAAAGGATGTATGAATGTATGAGTACTGAAGTAAGAAATAAAGGGAATCACGATGCTCTGAAAATCAATCAATCACTAAATAAGAGGCCAAATAACGAACCTTTACGAGTATTAAGTGAAGAAGATTGGAAATTTTGGATGGAAAATGGATATGTTATCATTCGAAATGCAGTTCCTAAAGAAAATATTGAACGTTTAAAGAACTTAATTTGGGAGTTTGAGGAAAAGGATCCTAGTGACTGGGCCACTTGGTACTCTCCTGCACGTACTGAAATGAAAATGAAAGAGCTCCAGGGAGCAGGAATGGTTGAGTTATATAATCACCAATATTTATGGGATAACCGAATGTCTCCGCGAGTGTATGATGCTTTTGTTGACATTTGGGGAACCGAAAAACTTTGGACAACAATTGATCGTTGTAATTTAAATATGCCGAATAAAGATAGAAATACGTTTGGAGGCTTTATTCATTGGGATATAGACACTAGTCAGGAACCACTTCCACAAAACGTCCAAGGGATTCTATCCTTAGTTGATACAACAGCTGAGATGGGGGGATTTCAATGTATTCCAGAATTATATCGCGATTTCCCAAAATGGGTTAAAACTCAACCAAAGGATAGAGATCCTTATCATCCAGACACGACTGGTTATGAGCCAACAAAAATCATCCAAAAAGCTGGTGACTTATTAATATTTAACTCTATGCAGCCGCATGGAATCCGTCCTAATTTTTCTGACAAACCTAGAATTGCACAATATATTTCCATGTTTCCAGCACAAGAGAACAATGAAGAACTTCGGGAAGAGCGCATTGCTTCTTGGAGGGACCGGATACCTCCACAAGGAGATGCTTTCCCAGGAGACCCTCGAAAGTGGGAACAGATAAAATATTCAAGAGCTGAACTTAATGAACTAGGTGAAAAATTATTGGGATTAAAAAATTGGTAAACTTATAGTTAGTTTTAAGAAGAGCCACTGAGTTTAGAAAAATTTTAGTGGCTCTTCTTCATTTCAGAAAGAATGATTCTATTTTAATACAAGTTTCCATTTCCAGCTTTATTTTTAAATGCGATTATGAAAACCGTTTATCTCTTTAAATTAACAGCAAAATATTATATTTTTTTAGTTAACTTAGCACTTTAGTTAATAGTATTTATAATTTGTAACTAGTATACGATTCCAATCGGTTAGTAAACAAGCGAATACTCATTGTTCAGCAAAACGGGCGCAATTTTTTAGAAAGAATTGCGCTCGTTCTTTATAATAATGAACGTTACTATCAAAAAGGATGTAAGTGCAAGGGGAAAATTATTAGCATTCAATTGTTTTTTTGTTGACGAACATATGTTCTTTGGTGTAGAATATGTTTATGGTAGTAATTGTTGGTGGTTACTGTGATTTGGAGATTATTTACACATTGTAAAAACTTTAGAACTAAGGAGCTGTTAAATGATGTCAATTGGTTTGAACCCGTATTTGATATTTGATGGTAACACGAGAGAAGCAGTCCATTTTTACGAGAAAGCGCTTGGCGGGAAAGTAATGGGTATCATGACGTTCGGAGATATGCCGGCGGACCCGAATTATCCGTTGCCGGATAACATGAAGAATCGCGTGATGCATGCACACTTGAAAGTCGGAGAAGCAGATCTCATGTTCAGCGATACATACGAAGGCATGCCTTATCATCCAGGCAATTCAATTCAGATGGCCATCCATCCCAAAGACGAGGCTAGAGCTAGAGAAATCTTCGCTGCTTTGGAAGATGGCGGACAAGTTATTATGCCCCTCCAGAAAACGGATTGGAGCCCCTTATATGGACAAGTAAAGGACAAGTTCGGCGTTACTTTCCAAGTGAATGTCCCAGGAGAGTAACCGCAGTATTAGGATAGCGGGCTTACTCGGGTGCAAATATAATATTTGTGTTGCGAACAAGTAAAATCATAAGAGGCCAAGCTTCTTCAATAAAAGAGAGCTACAACAGAATGAAGGGTTTAAAGTCGATTCTTACATTTGGGAATCGGCTTTTTTTATGTCTTTAAAGGACTATAACCGTTTCCTACGAGTCTTAATTTAGGAATTGTGGAATGTTTTCTTCTTTCACTAATGACCAGAATAGTTAAACAAATCTGACTAATTTACTTTAATGCATAAAAGCGTTAAACTGATTAATATAGTAGGTAAAGGGGTTGTAGGAGGGATAAAGACATTGAAAGGGCAAAAGGTTGTCTATAATAATGAGAATTATATCGTTTTACATGATTACGGAAACGGACAAATTGAAATCCAAAAGGAAAATTCAAAATTTTTTGGCGATGCTAAGTTAGTAAAAAAAGAAGAGGTACTTATTATGAATAACTAATGGAACGAAAGTGGGCTGTAGTAATAACAAAAAAGAGGTATCCATTTCATGCTCAGTAGTTCCGTTTCTGTGGAGAAACACACAAAATATTATACTAATTAGTAGACCAAATCACATATGATTTGGTTTCTTCTTATTCCTTATAAAATGATGATTAATGGGAAAGTCGGTCTTCTTTCTTGTTTATTAAACTGTTATTTAATGTGCGATTATGCTTGCTAATTCGTTTGTTTTTCTTCTTATTTTTTCACATTCTCTTCACATAATCAGAACTACTTTATCTCATATGAGTGGTCTTTTTTTGTTTAGTTAGTTTCATAACTTATCATGTTCGATTGCTTTATACGTTATATTCCTTCCTGATATGTGACTATTAGGTCTATAGTGGATTCTAAATATAGCTATATAGTTCTATTCTAACTATCCGTCACCTTTTGAATATGGGACTTAATATTCCTTCTTATTCTTCTGTGATTTATGTTACAGATAATTTGGTGAATTACTTTAGAATTTAAAGTAGGACACACCAAAATGAAGGGGTGGATATAATGCACGAAAAAAAAGTGGTCTATAATGATGAAATTTATACCGTTATCTATGATTACGGAAATGGAAGAATGGAAATAAGAAAAGACGATACAAAGTATTATTATCGTAATGTTGAATTAGTCAAAAAAGCGGAAGTACGTTTTTTAACTAAAGCAATCAATTAAATAAATTAAGTAAAAAACATTTTATTGAACTGACCCATGAAAATGAAACTTAGAAAAAACACCTATGCTATCTAGCTTCCATATGCAATTGGAGCTAGGTCATTTCTCGATATAGTAACACATCTATTGATTCACAATCTCTATGACGTTCCCATCGCATCTATGTCTTGATTTGTGAGACATTCTTTATTCCGATTCATGCATCATTTCTGAGTTCGTAAATCTCTTCTTTTTCATTTCAATTGCTTTTACTTTAATTTCTGATGGGTAATGTACCTTCATTCCTATATAAAAAACACCTTCTATAAATATCGATTAGTTTCTAACTAATTACGATACAGGGGATGTTTTTTCCTTGCCTCATTTTACTGAATCACGCTAGTTCAGCTGATATAGTGTTTAATAAGGACCATCATTAGTTGACGGTTTTTGCTGAACATAAGATAGTGTATCCAATTTTAATGAAGAAATTGCTCGCAGATTCCTGTGACCTTAAACAGTGAGTAATAGATGATTATTGTATTTAGTATAGAATAGATGAGCTAAATGTGCTGACTGGATTACTGAGGACACTCTATTTAAGATGAATAGAGTGTCTTTTTTAGTTTAAAGGTTGTTAAAAATCCAACAAGATTTATTCGTATTCTGGAGTAGCGGCAAGGGGTGGCTTTCGATATTTTAAGGAAAACATTCATACTGGTGCAGAAGATTATTCTTCCGTTTCGATTAAAGGAAGGATTTAATTTTTAAATAAATAGCTTAATAGTTATTGACATAAAACAATAAAAGTATTAATATTATCTCGAATTAAAGATATATAAATTAATAATATTTTATTTAAAAATATATTGTCAGGAGGTGATTAAGTGGAAAGAGCGTGTAAAAATCAGACCTTTTTAGTATTAATGCAAACATCTAAACAAATTCAGGAGCGAATAAGGGCAGAAGTGCTTAATTATAACTTAAATATTACGGAATTTGCTGTTTTAGAAACGCTTTTTCTTAAGGGAAGGCAAACAATCCAACAAATTGGTCATAGCATCCTTATTTCTAGCGGTTCAATGACCTATGTGATTGATAAATTAGAGAAAAAAGGCCTATTAAATCGAAAGGCTTGTCCTGATGACCGCCGAGCCATACATGTAGTATTAACGGATGCAGGAATGGATTTAATGAATAAAATTATGCCGAAGCATCAGGAACTCATTGATAATATGTTTGAATCATTACATCATGATGAGGAAGAGAGTCTAGTAAAACTTTTGAGAAAAGTAAGTAAAAGAATAGAAGTTTAAATGTATAGGTAAAGTATCTTGATTTCGAGATATAAACAATTTAGGAGGACTTAAAGATGATGGATATTGGTTTATTAATTATTCGCTTGGTAGTTGGTTTGTTATTTGTTGGTCATGGTGCTCAAAAATTATTTGGATGGTTTGGCGGTTATGGAATAAAAGGGACAGGAGGCTGGTTTGAATCGATTGGAGTTAAACCAGGAGTGACGATGGCTCTTCTTGCAGGATTAACAGAACTTATTGGAGGATTTTTATTTGCTTTAGGACTTCTTACACCTCTTGCTGGTATTATGATTGCAGGAACAATGGTCATGGCGATTGCTAAAGTGCATGGTCCAAATGGATTGTGGTCCACCGCAAATGGATATGAATATAACTTAGTTTTACTAGCGGTAACCATTGGAGTAGCTTTAACAGGTGCTGGTCAATATGCCTTAGACGCTTTTTTATTCTAATAAATCTCGAATTAGGTATTCTTGAACTAAGTGTAATTGAAAGGCTTTTACTGTAGTAAATGGGTAAAATAAGTTATCGCTTAACGAGATAGATTTCTTGTACTTAAAAAACATTATACATTTTTAACATCATTTTTTTGGAAAAGGAGTGTAAATAAATGGGTAAGAAAACAATGGGAATTCACCATATTACAGCAATAGTAGGTCATCCACAAGAGAATGTTGATTTCTACGCTGGAGTTTTGGGTTTACGTTTAGTCAAACAAACGGTCAATTTTGATGATCCAGGTACGTACCATCTTTATTTCGGTAATGAAGGTGGAAAACCGGGAACGATTATTACCTTTTTTCCTTGGCCTGATGCGGATCAAGGAAAAATCGGAGGCGGACAAGTAGGAGTAACTTCTTACGTGATTCCTAAAGGGGCCATGGGATTTTGGGAAAAGAGACTAGAAAAGTTCAATATTTCGTTTACGAAAACAGAACGCTTTGGAGAACAATATATAGCATTTGATGATCCTCATGGACTTCACTTGGAAATAGTTGAAAGGGAGGAAGGAGAAGCAAATACATGGAACTTTGGCGGGGTAACAGCTGAAGTAGCCATAAAAGGATTTGGTGGAGCAACCCTCTTTTCTATACAGCCTAAAAAAACGGCAGATCTTTTAGAAAATGTCATGGGATTGGAATTGATCGGGGAAGAAGGAGACCTTATTCGTTTTCGTTCAACAGCTGATATAGGAAATATCATTGATCTAAAATTAACTCCAGAAAGACTTGGACAAATGGGAGTAGGTACTGTACACCATATTGCATGGAGGGCAAAAGATGACCATGATCAATTGAGTTGGAAAGCTTATGTTGAAGATAACGGGTATGGTGTGACTCCTGTACAAGATAGAAATTATTTTAATGCGATTTACTTTAAAGAACATGGGAAAATTCTTTTTGAAATTGCGACTGATCCACCAGGATTCGCACATGATGAGTCACAGGAAACAATGGGAAGCGAGTTAAAATTGCCTGAGCAGTATAAACCTCATCGAGAAAAAATCGAAAAAGTATTGCTTCCATTTGAAGTTAGGGAATTAATTTGATTTTAGGGAAGGGATGATTTTGTTGCTCTCTATTGATCCAGCTAGAATGACCGAAAGGGAAAATTATAAATTTCTAATCGGAAGTATCATTCCAAGACCAATCGCTTTTGTTACAACGGTTTCGAAAGATGGAATTTTAAATGGTGCACCTTTTAGCTACTTTAATATCGTGTCATCCAATCCCCCGATGATTTCTTTAGCGATTCAAAGGTCGGAGGGAAAGCAGAAGGATACAGCTAGAAATATCCTGCAATCAAAGGAATTTGTCGTCCATATTGTAGATGAACAAAATGTTGAAAAGGTCAACAAAACGGCAGCCAGCCTTTCTCCTGATCAAAGTGAAGTAGAATTAGCTGCATTAACTCCAGTAGGAAGTGTGAAGATTTCTGTACCAGGAGTAAAGGAAGCCAAAATTCGAATGGAGTGCATATTAGAACATTGTTTGGAATTAGGAGGAGTCGAAACACCTAGTTGTGATCTGATTATTGGAAAGGTTGTTCAATACCATATTGAACAGGACATTTACGAAAATGGCAGGGTTGATTCTAAAGGGTTAGCTCCTGTAAGCCGATTAGCTGGTCACGATTATGCGAAAATAGGGGAAATATTTTCGATAGAAAGGCCAAAATAACTTGATTGGTAAAGGAGAAACCTATGCAAAAAACAGCAGGTATTCATCATATCACAGCGTTTGTTAACGATGCCCAAAGAACGATTGATTTTTATTCAGGTGTATTAGGATTAAGACTAGTGAAAAAAACGATCAATTTTGACCGTCCAGAAGTCTATCATCTTTATTTTGGAAATGAATCAGGAGCACCCGGAACGGTCATTACTTTCTTTCCATGGGATAAACAATTAAAAGGTCGTATTGGTACAGGACAGGTTGGAGTAACAAGTTACATCATTCCGAATGGCTCTATTGTCTTTTGGGAGAATCGTTTGAACACATTTGGAGTTGAATTTACTTCATCTGTTCGCTTTGGTGAAACCTATTTAACATTCCAAGATCCAGATGGCCTTGAAGTGGAGCTAGTACAACGTAGTGTTGGTCCGATCAATCATTGGAATTTTGGAAATATTGGGTCAGAGGTTGCCATTAAAGGGTTTAGTGGAGCTACGTTAATTTCTGCAATACCTCATAAAACGGCAGAAGTACTTGAACATGTATTAGGACTGGAGTGTGTTGGGGAAGAAGAAGGTTTTCTTCGCTTTCAATCTGAAGCAGAGCTTGGGAATACGATTGATATTAAGTTAACTCCTTCCGTACGTGGGCTGATGGGTGCTGGAACCGTCCACCATATTGCTTGGAGAGCAAGAGATGAAGAAGATCATCAAAGGTGGAGAGCTCTGTTAAAAGATAAAGGTTATCATCCAACAGAGATTTTGGATCGAAATTATTTTAAGGCTATCTATTTTCATGAGGAAGGAGGAATTCTATTCGAAATTGCGACTGACCCACCTGGATTTACAGTGGATGAACCAATGAATGAACTAGGACAAAAACTCATGCTGCCGTCATGGTTTGAGTCAAAACGAGAAGAATTAAAAGAAATCTTACCTCCTGTTGAGGTTCGGATGTTGGAAGGAAATCAATGATGAAACATATCTATCAAAAAGGAAGGAACCCATCAAAACCAACTTTCCTATTGCTACATGGTACAGGTGGAAATGAATTAGACCTGTTGCCTCTTGCGGGAATGATTGACGATGAAGCTTCTGTGTTAAGCGTTCGTGGTAACGTATTGGAAAACGGAATGCCTCGATTTTTCCGAAGATTAGCGGAAGGTGTGTTTGATGAAGAGGATCTTGTTTTTCGTACAAATGAATTAAATACATTTCTTGATGAAGCAGCAGAAAAGTATGAATTTGATCGAAATAACATTCTTGCGATTGGCTATTCAAATGGAGCGAACATCGCAGCGAGTTTGTTATTCCACTATCAGAATGCATTAAAGGGCGCGATTCTTCATCACCCAATGGTGCCAAGAAGGGGAATTAAACTTCCTGATTTAACAGGAAAGTCCATATTCATAGCTGCTGGAACAAATGATCCAATCTGTTCTCCAGAAGAATCGACTGAGCTACAGTCTTTATTAGAGCAGGCGAATGCAAAGGTAGAACTACATTGGGAAAACAGAGGGCATCAATTGACTGGAGAAGAAGTAAGAGCTGCTGGACAATGGTATCAAAGTTTATAAGTTTATAAAGAAGAAAAACATATTTTTAGGAGGAGAATCATGGTTTTAAAACACGAAATTGGAGCACTTATTTTACGAGTAGTATTGGGGATTACTTTCTTTATCCATGGATATGTAAAATTCCAAGGTGGGATTGAGAATCAGGCAGCATGGTTTAGCAGTATTGGATTACCAGGGTTTCTGGCCTATGTAGTAGCAATTATAGAATTAGTAGGCGGATTCGCACTAATTATTGGACTTGGTACAAAAATTATTTCTGCATTAATAGCGATTTTGATGATTGGGGCAACTGTTAAAGTAAAGCTTTCATTAGGTTTCTTAGGAAATGGGCAAATGGCTGGTTATGAGCTAGATGTTGTATTATTAGCAATGGCAGTATTTCTTGCTATTAATGGAAGTAAATTATGGTCAGTAGATCAGCTTATTTTTCAAAGAGATTCAAAAGACATGAAGCAATCTGCATAAGCAAATATTAATTAATAAATAAGCAGGATCTAGTTTTTCATATCCAAACTATTTTAAGGTAACTAAAATTTGGTTTGATATAAGTCTGATAGGTATTGACACATTATCAAACTTATAAGGATTTGGTACTGTTCATCAAGTGGCCTTCTGTGTGGAAGATCGAGCTGCATTAGATGAATGGAATCAACGTTTGCAATCATTCCGTTTACCTAACTCTGGTTATGTAGAACGCTACTATTTTGGATTATTGTATACAAATGTAGCACCTCAGATATTATTTGAACTTGCTACAGATGGTCTTAGTTTCATGGGAGATAACCGTATGAAACGCTGGGAGAAAATTTATCATTACCACCATTCTTTGAATCCAAGCGTGAAGAGATTGAAAAACTAGTTCGTCCGATTGACATAGTCAGAAGTACAAAAGAATTTGTGAAAGAATGATTTCTAAAGTTTGTTGAAATAGAGAAATCGTACAATATAGAAATTGAATGTATCGACCGATTTTAGATATAGATAGAAAGGTAATCTTATAGGTTGACTTATATTATAGTTTCATATATTCCCAATTCAAGATAAATTAAATCAAGATAAAAAGGAGATTTTCATATAATGAATGTATTAGTTGTAAAAGCAAATAACCGTCCAGCTTCAGAAGCTGTATCAAGTAAAATGTATGAAACTTTCATGGAGAATCTAGAGGGTGTTAACGTCACAACGTTCGATGTTTTTGCTGAAGACATGCCATACTTTGGTCAAGATTTATTCAATGCATTTGGTAAAATAAGCTCAGGCGAAGAATTAACGGACCTTGAACAACGTATTGTAGCTGCTAAACAAAAGGCGAAGGATGCTTTATCAGCGGCAGATATCGTAGTGTTTGCATTCCCATTATGGAACTTAACAATCCCTGCGAAATTACAAACATTTGTTGACTATGTGTACGAAGCAGGGTATGCATTCAAATATGATGAAAAGGGCCAAGCCGTCCAATTAATGACAGATAAAAAGGCGATTATTCTAAGTGCACGCGGAGGCAGCTATTCTACTCCTGAGGCAGCACCAATGGAAATGGCAGCTACTTATATGAAAAATGTATTTGGTGGAGTATTTGGAATGGAAATCATTGATGAGGTTATTATTGAGGGTCATAATGCTATGCCAGATCAAGCCCAAAGTATTATTGCTGAAGGGTTAGAAAAAGTGGCAGCTGCAGCAAAGAATTTATCAGCAGTAACGGCTTAATGAACAGCAAATAAAAGCAATAGGTTAGATTTATATAAAATGGAGTAAAGTCTAAATTTTAGACTTTACTCCATTTTAGTATATATTTATCTGTTATTGATAACTCCTGAATAAGTTATCTTTTCATAAATTAAATGTAAGGCAGTATCATTCTGTTTGAAAATTATTATGTATTATCTAATTAAAAATTAATAGCTGTTAGTATCTATATTAATATAAAACATCTAGTTGCTCGCGTAAGCAACAAAGAATGAAAACTAATAAAAGTAGCAATAAGAAGGATTCGAAAGGAATGGGATTGGTGCCGATGTTAATCGATAAAAATTCCAAATCAGTAAGGGATACTCAAGGATTTGATCTTATTTGGAATAATACAACAGATGCTATTTTTACGATTGGTCATGATGGTGCGATTATTGATGCTAATCCTGCTTTTGAAGATCTTTTTGGATGGAATATTGAAGAAATAAGAGGATTATCGTTTCCTCCATTCTTTTCCCATATAACAAAAGAAGAACATCAGGAAATTTTACAGTATTTTCGAGAGGAACAAGACCATCCTTATGTTGTATCGAAAAGGAAACATAAAGATGGAACGATGCTAGACATTATAGCTTCCTATCGGTCTATTCATGGAAGAAATAACGGTGCTCATGAATCAAGTCCTGTCACGGGAGAATTTGACTCAAGCATCGAAGTGAGTAGAACAGAATAAAGAAAGCGATGAGGTAGATATTATGTCCACATAAATCCTGCGACAGTACTTATTTGGAAATTAGTTATCTATCAAAGAGGCGGATTCTCAGTATATTCAAGTGGCTGAAGAGGTGCCGTGCTAAGGGTGTAGGCACGGGAATGGATGCGAACATAGACCAATAATGCCAAGAAAAGAATTTGAACGTAAGGTTAAAAAAGTTCAAATTACAGAAAATAATGATGATATCCTCTTGCAACCGAATAATGATGTAAATCAGTCATTTAAATGGCATCTCTAAATGAACGTTTCTGTTATTCTATCTATCATTTAAAGTCCGTTTTGCTCAATTTCCCGTTTTGCTCGTATAAACGCAATAAAATGATAAAGTTCTTCAGGAGAGATGATTTTTTCGTCAATTGCCAGTTGGATTTTAGTCCACTGGGTTTTATCTGTTAATTCCATAGGGAAGTTTATCTGTACTTGTTCAGGATGAAAGGATGGATCATCTGTTCTTTCTAATAAATAGTCAACTGATGTTTTATATAATTCCGAAATCCTTTTGATTGTATCAAGTGATGGTTCGCGGTATCCAGACTCGTATCCTGCATAAGTACTTTTTGCAATTCCAAGCTGATCAGATATATACTGCATTGTCCACCTTCTACTTTTCCTTAATTCAGCTAATCGTGTTAACATGTTTCGTATCCTCCTAAATTATCATTATTATTATAACATTGATTATTGATAGATGCAGTTCTGAAAAGGTAGAATATTCGCGTAATGAATAAAATTCTTGCAATTTTACTGATAATTCTATAAAATTAAAACAGAAGTTCTCAAAACGCGTATTTCCAGAGTTGATGAATGGAGGTGGATTCAAAAAAAAGCAGTAATAGCATTTAATATGTTTGAAATGTCTTAGACTTAATATTTATAAAAGTTAACTTTATTAGTATTTTTATGATATCATGCATTGTTACTATTAGAAAACAAGAGATGGCGAAATTTATTATGTCTTAATGATTCAAAAAAGGGGAATTCGTATGAAAAAAATACTTTTGCTAACTACTGGAGGTACTATTGCATCTGTACTAGGGAAAGAAGGGCTATATCCAGAAATCCCCGCCGAGGAAATAGTGAGTTATTTGCCTGAACAATATGATAGATATAAGGTCGAATGTAAAAACTTAATGAATGTAGATAGTACAAATATGCAGCCAGAATCTTGGGTTAAAATAGCCGAAGCAGTTAACGAACATTATGATATGTACGATGGATTTGTTATCACTCACGGAACAGATACAATGGCTTATACGTCCGCAGCTCTTTCGTATATGTTACAGAACCTTGCCAAGCCTGTTGTCATAACAGGGTCTCAAATTCCCATTCATTACAAGCGGACTGATGCTAGAACAAATATTAACGATGCCGTTCGATTTGCGTGTGAAGATGTAGGTGGTGTCTTTACTGTTTTTGGTGGATTGGTCATCATCGGTACAAGAGTAGTCAAATTAAGGACGAAAAGCTACGATGCATTTGAGAGCATTAATTTCCCGTATATTGCCCGTGTGAATCATTCAGAGGTTTCCTATCAAAGGAAGATTCATTTGGCAAAAGAAAAGAAAATTAAATTTAACCCTTCTATCTGCCCGGATGTCTTATTATTAAAGCTGCATCCAGGAACGAAGCCTGAACTTTTTGATTACATAAAGAACTTATACAAAGGGATTGTTATTGAAACATTTGGAACGGGTGGAATCCCCTTTCAAGAAAGAAGCTTAGTCCAAAAAATTCATGAACTTATCCATTCAGGCATTACGGTGGTCTTTACAACCCAAGTTCTCGAAGAAGGTGAAGATCTGGGCTTGTACGAGGTAAGCCGGAAAGTGCCGGAGGACATAATCATTCGTACAAGGGATATGAATACAGAAGCAATTATTCCAAAATTAATGTGGGCATTAGGTCAGACAAATGAACCTGAAATAGTGAAAAAAATCATGTCAACAACTATTGCCTATGACATAACCTCCGCCAAATAATGTAATGAAAAAATAGAACATAATAATACCCTTAATGACAAGAATCTATTTCCTTGAATTCAAAGTGTTTTTCTAAAAAAAGGTTTAAAATAAATGTTTTTAAAAAATACCAAAAAATTTGGTATTTTATGCATAGTTGTACGCGTTATGCGTATATATTTATTGATTTTTGGCAAAAAAGTACGCGTAATGTTATGGGAAACTTCTGTTATACCACCACTTAGAAGGAAAATAAATTTACTTACGTAGGGATTAGAAAGGTGGCCGTTATGAAAAGAATACTTTTACTTGCTACAGGTGGCACGATTGCTTCAGTTCAAGGAAAAGATGGACTTACACCAGGGATTACAGATAAGGATTTGGTTGGTTATTTACCTGAAAATAACGAAGAGTTATTGCTCCATAGTATGAATTTGATGAATTTAGATAGTACAAATATGCAACCGGAATACTGGCTGGAAATTGCTCGAACTATTTATAACAAATATGACCAGTATGATGGGTTTGTCATTACCCATGGGACGGATACGTTAGGGTATACTTCAGCAGCACTGTCCTATATACTCCAAAGCTTAGCAAAACCGGTAATCATAACGGGATCTATGGTTCCTATTGATTTTGACGGAACTGATGCAAAGAAGAATATGGTAGATGCGATTAGGTTCGCTTGTGAGAATGTTTGTGGAGTTTATGTTGTTTTTGATGGAAAGGTGATTAGTGGAACGCGAGCGGTTAAAGTAAGATCGAAAAGTGATAATGCCTTTATGAGTATTAATTATCCCTACATCGCTCGTATAGAGGGTTCAGAGGTAGTTTATTTAACAAATATCCCAGTAAGAAAGAGCGGTCCCTTAAAGTTGGATACTTCAATATGTAGCAATGTGTTTGTATTGAAGCTTTTTCCTGGAATAACACCAGAGATTTTTGACTATATCAAACAGTCTTTTCGAGGTGTAGTCATAGAGAGTTACGGAAATGGAGGGATTCCATTTGAAAAGAGAAATCTCCTGCCTAAGATAAATGAACTAATAGAAGCTGGGGTTGCAGTTGTGATTACAACTCAATGTCTTGAGGAGGGGACTGACTTACAAAGGTATGAAGTGGGAAGAAAGCTATCTAAAAAATTCATTATTTCCTCAAGGGATATGAATACAGAAGCAATTGTCACGAAACTGATGTGGGTATTAGGGAAGACAAGTAATTTGGACCAAGTAAAACAAATGATGGAAACACCCATAGCCAATGATCTACAACAAATTCAGGAAAACAACTACGTAGTCTTATAAACGGCTGTTACCTAATCTAATCAAAATGGGTGACCGTTTTTTAAAATAATATGTTTTTGGGGAAGTAAAGTTTTTCTTTGTTAAAAGAAGATAGAAATACCAACGATAGCTCAAAATAAAAAAGGTAAAGAAAAGTGGGGAAACTTGATGAAGGTTATGGAGAAAAAGGACCAAAAATATCGAATGGAACACGATTTCCTTGGGGAAAAGGAAATCCCTGAAAATGTTTATTATGGAGTTCAAACGCTGCGGGCATCAGAAAACTTTCCAATTACAGGATACCGTATCCATGAAGAAATGATTAAAGCGTTAGCCGTTGTGAAAAAATCCGCAGCTCTTGCGAACATGGATGTGAAACGACTCTATGAAGGGCTTGGACATGCGATTGTTCAAGCAGCAGATGAAATTCTAGAAGGCAAGTGGCATGATCAGTTTATTGTTGACCCCATTCAAGGTGGAGCAGGGACATCTATGAATATGAATGCCAATGAAATAATTGCAAATCGAGCACTCGAAATTTTAGGTCATAATAAAGGAGAGTACAATCATTTAAGCCCGAACTCTCATGTGAATATGTCACAGTCAACAAATGATGTTTTTCCAACAGCTATTCATATTTCTACATTAAAAATGCTTCAAAAGCTCCTTGAAACGATGGAGTACATGACAGGGGTATTCAAGAAAAAAGCGGTAGAGTTTGATTCGGTGATTAAAATGGGGCGAACACACCTTCAAGATGCGGTGCCCATTCGACTTGGCCAAGAGTTTGAAGCATATAGCCGTGTTCTAGAGCGCGATATGAAACGAATTAAGCAATCTCGTCAGCATCTTTACGAAGTAAATATGGGAGCAACAGCCGTAGGAACAGGATTAAACGCAGATCCGAAATACATTCAATCTGTCGTGAAACACTTAGCACGTATTAGTGATTTACCTCTTGTGACAGCAGATCATCTTGTGGATGCAACGCAGAATACGGACGCTTATACAGAAGTGTCGGCAGCTCTTAAAGTATGTATGATGAACATGTCTAAAATTGCGAATGACCTTCGTCTAATGGCTTCAGGTCCAAGAGCAGGTTTAAATGAGATTAACCTTCCTGCCCGCCAACCTGGTTCATCCATCATGCCGGGTAAAGTAAATCCTGTTATGCCAGAACTAATCAACCAAATTGCGTTCCAAGTGATTGGAAACGATAATACCATTTGCTTAGCTTCTGAAGCAGGTCAGTTTGAATTAAATGTGATGGAGCCAGTGCTTGTTTTTAATTTACTTCAATCCATAAGCATTATGAACAATGGATTCCGTTCATTTACAGATTACTGCTTGAAAGGAATCCAAGCAAACGAAGCGCGTATGAAAGAGTATGTGGAAAAAAGCGTTGGTATTATTACTGCAGTGAATCCGCATCTTGGCTATGAACCAGCTGCACGTATTGCGAGAGAAGCCATCTTAACAGGTAAGTCCGTTCGAGAGCTTTGCTTGCAAAATGATGTATTAACAGAAGAAGAGCTCGATGTTATTTTAAATCCTTATGAAATGACGAAGCCAGGAATTGCTGGGGAAGAGCTTTTTGATAAACAATAAAGGGAAAACTGTAATAGTTAGTCTATACAAGGACGTATGGACTAACTATTACAATCTTGGGGATGAGGAAGTCTAGTCATATACGTTACAACCGTACTAAATGTAAACGTTTTACCACCATTTTTAACTAGGGGGATTATGCATGAAGGAAGTAAGGTTACCAACAATACCTGAAATTGTAATTACATTAGGAGCATTTCTTGCGCTTGTGTTCTCATTTACACTGTTTCTTGATTTACCGATTCAATTGGCATTATTCATCTCATGGTTTTTCGTTATTATTCTAGGCGTTCGACTCGGTCATACGTATCAAGATTTACAAAAATCAATTATGGATGGGATCTCAAATGGGTTAGAAGCTGTCTTAATTCTTGTATCTGTAGGAGCTTTAATTGGTACATGGATTGCAGGCGGGGTTGTACCCACTCTTATTTATTACGGATTAGAATTCATCCATCCAAGTATCTTCTTATTAGCAACCCTTCTTATTTGTTCGATTATGTCTATTGCAACAGGAACATCATGGGGAACAGTTGGAACAGCAGGTATCGCAATGATTGCAATTGGAGAAGGCCTAGGGATGCCACTTCCGCTTGTAGCGGGAGCTGTATTGTCTGGTGCGTATTTTGGAGACAAGCTATCCCCACTATCTGATAGTACAGTACTTGCCTCATCTCTTTCAAAGGTAGATATTTTAAGCCATGTGCGAGCCATGATGGTCTTGTCCATTCCCGCATATCTTATTACAGCTATCTTATTTACTATTACTGGATTTGTATATGGTAGAAGAAACATTGATACAGAGAAAGTGGAGTTTTTTAAATCTTCATTACAACAATATTTTGATATCGGGATTTGGATGCTGATTCCGGCTATTATGGTTGTTGTTCTATTAGCGTTAAAGAAACCATCCATGCCTGTTATTGTTATTGGTGCCCTACTAGGAGCTATTTGGGCATCTGTATTTCAAGGGATTGATTTTGCGGACGCCATTAATATCGCTTACAAAGGTTTTTCCATTGATACGGGTGTAGCGTTTATGGACGGTATCCTAAATCGCGGTGGTATTGTCGGTATGCTTGACACACTTGTGGTGATTATATTTGGTCTAGGATTTGGTGGACTCTTAGAAAAGCTAGGAGTACTAAAGGTTATTATAGCAACTTTCGAAAAGAAACTAACATCTGCAGGAAACGTGACTTTGTCAACGTTAATTGTAGCCTTTCTAGGAAATGTATTAGGTTGTGCGATGTATGTATCGTTAATATTGACTCCAAAAATTATGGAGGATAGTTACGATAAGCTGAGGCTAGATCGCCGAATCCTATCACGTAACACAGAAGTGGGTGGCACATTGACGTCTGGTATGGTTCCGTGGTCCGATAATGGTATATATATGGCAGGTATCCTTGGCATTTCGACCTTTTCCTACTTACCGTTCATGTGGCTTAGTTTTGTAGCATTAGGACTTGCGCTTATTTATGGATATACAGGGAAATTTATTTGGTATGTTGATGAAAATGCATCTTCAGATGAGACAGAATATAAAGGAGAGAAAGTAGCAAATGATTACTAAACATATGATTCGTACACTTATGATTGAAACACCTAATGTTCCGGGAAATCTAGGAAAAGTTGCAACAGCGATTGGTCTTGTAGGGGGCGACATCGGTGAAGTGAAAACCGTAAAAGTGGGTCCAACTTATACCATGCGTGATATTACGGTACAAGTAGACACAGAAGAACAGTTAAATGATGTGATTAAAGCTGTTGAAGGGTTAGAAGAGGGCATTAAGCTTCATACGGTTTCAGACGAAGTTCTTTCGGCTCATGAAGGCGGTAAGATTGCCATGAAGAGTAAGATGCCAATCAAGTCACTAGCAGAACTGCGACGTGTGTATACACCAGGCGTTGCTGATGTATGTAACCTTATTCAAAGAGAACCAGATAAGGCTGAAATCTATACAACCATTAGTAACACGGTAGCGATTGTAACCGATGGAACAGCCATTCTTGGACTTGGAAATATCGGTCCTGTTGCAGGAATGCCTGTTATGGAAGGGAAGGCTGCTCTTTTTGACCAGTTAGCAGGAATTAGTGGTGTGCCCATTTTACTTGATACAACAGATCCAGAAGAAATTATTCGTACAGTGAAAAATATCGCACCTGGCTTTGGGGGAATTCTTCTTGAAGATATTGGTTCACCCCATTGCTTTGAAGTGGAAGACCGTTTAAAAGAAGAATTAAACATCCCTATTATGCATGATGATCAACATGGTACAGCAGTTGTTACACTGGCAGCCGTTATATCCGCTTGCAAGAGCGCAGGAATTGACTTGAAAAAAGCAAAAATCGGACAAATTGGCCTTGGTGCTGCAGGCATTGCGATTTGTCGAATGTTTATGGCCTATGGTGTTCAAGCTGTTTATGGAACGGACAAATCAGAAATGGCAATGAATCGTTTAAAAGAATATGGTGGACAAATTTCATTAAACATTGAAGAGCTAATGGAAACGTGTGATATTGTTATTGCAACAACAGGTGTTCCTGGTCTTATTAAAAAAGAGTTTGTCAAGGAAGGACAAGTTATTCTAGCTTTATCAAACCCAAGACCAGAAATTGAGCCTGAGGCAGCATTAGAAGCTGGCGCTGCCTATGCTGCAGACGGACGCTCTATTAATAATGTTCTTGGTTTCCCAGGGATTTTTAGAGGAGCTCTTAATGCTAAAAGTAAAGTAGTGAACCACGAGATGCTTGTTGCTGCAGCAGAAGCCATTGCTTCTTGTACAAAACATGGAGATCTCGTACCAGATCCACTTCAACCGGAAGTACATAAGAAAGTCGCGGAAGAAGTTGAACGTGTAGCACGCCGCGTTTATGCAGGCGTATAAATCAGCAAAAAAACGACGCAGAGTCTTTTCTGTGTCGTTTTTATTAAAAAATGGGGTTAATCATAGAAGCATATGGTTATTTAATTAGGGGCACATCGTAAATCTGTTTCCACATTCAACACATATGGAATGTAGAAACATTGAGGGATAAGCTAGTGACAGCTTTTTAGTTAAACCAATAATATTTGTTTAATCTAAATAAAAAGAGTATGTTCTGAACAACCCTTTTTTCAATACATACTCTTTTGTACTTTTCTTTCGAAGTTTGCAGCTTCATTTTAATGCACTTTTATTTCAAAACCTCAGTGTTAAAGGGCGAATTAATGATTTTCTTATATGCTACTTTTCGAAAAATATTTCTGGGTATCTTCACGTATTTGTTTGGGTAAGACACGATTAAGTTCATCATTTAACCATGATAGTGTTTTACTACGTAATTCATCACGCATTTTTTCTTCTGCAGAGAGCATAACCAAGTTGATGGTGCAAAAGGAGGGAGCTGAACAACAGCCTTCTCTGTACAAATAACCATTATCTTTAATATTTTTACATTGGAAAATCGGTTTAGGACCTTCAACTGCTTCAACAACATCCCAAAAGGAAATATCTTCTGGGGATTTTGATAACTTATATCCTCCCTTTACACCGGGGACAGAACTTACAATACCTGCCTTAGATAATTTACTGAATACTTTTGAAAGAAATGTCTCCGAAAGCCCTTGAAATTCTGCCAAATCCTTTATCCCAATACTTTCTTTCGTAGGAACATTAATTAAATAAACTAGACAATGTAAAGCATATTCAACTCCCACGCTATAGTGCATATAACATCACCACTTTTAATTTTATTAAGGATTATCCAATTGTATCTTAGGAATATTTAGAGTTCCAGTCAAATAGAAGCTTTTTTGGTATATCTTATTCCATTGACAAAAATAATTATAGCTTATATTATGGACAATGTTAATCGGCGATTAAACTAGTCCTTAATTATGGCTTGAAATTCACTTTAAAGGGGAAATAATAATGAACAAAACACTTATCATAAATGCACATCCAAAAATTGATGATACTTCTTCCGTTAGCGTACAGGTTTTTAACCACTTTTTGAAAGCTTATAAACAATTAATTCCTGATAGCGAAGTAGTTGAGCAAATTAACTTGTACAGTGATTTAGTTCCTATGATTGATAAAACAGTTTTAAGTGCATGGGAAAAACAACGAAAAGAACAGGAGCTAACTAGTCAGGAACAAAAAGTAACAGAGCGTATGTCTGAAATCTTAAAACAATTTAAACGTGCAAATACGTATATCATCGTTTTACCTCTGCATAATTTTAATATTCCATCAAAGTTAAAAGATTATATGGACAATATCATGATTGCACGTGAAACTTTTAAATATACTGAAAATGGCTCAGTTGGGCTTCTTAAAGATGGCAGAAGAATGCTTGTCATACAAGCAAGTGGATCAATTTATACTAATCAAGATTGGTATGCAGAAGTTGATTATTCTAATAAATACCTGAAATCAATGTTTAATTTTCTTGGCATTGAAGATTATCAAACCATTCGCGCACAAGGAACTGCATTACTAGACTTAAATGAAGTATTGCAAAAAGCATATAAAGAAGCTGAAGAAGCTGCTTCAAGATTAGCACCTAAAATGAAAACTGTCTTAAATGAAATATAAGGAGTAATGACTTGGAATAGTTTATTTCTTCAACAAATGGGCGCAAGAAAGGAAAAAAATGCGCCCATTTTCCATTCTAGGTTAATTGGACAATTTGATTGAATAGTAGGAAAATTTTATGAGAAATCAAAAAGAAACCCTTTGCAGCTGAATGTGATAAACTTTAAGAATACAATGTGAAAGGATTTATAATAATGAAGGAGGAATAGAACATGAATGATTCATTTCATGGTAAAATCCAAAATCTTTATCATAAATTAATAGATGCGTGGAACAAACGCGATGCTCAAGGAATGGCTTTACTCTTCGCGGAACAGGGAGTCCAAATTGGGTTTGATGGAAGTAAGGTAGTAGGACAAGAGGAGATTTTATTGCACCTTGCACCGATATTTGAAGACCACCCTACAGCTCCTTTTGTTACTAAAGTGAAAGATATACGGCTTTTAGGAACGGATGCTGCAATCTTACACGCTATTGCAGGGATGATTCCACCTGGAAAAACAGATATTGAGCCAGCGGTAAATGCACATCAAACGCTAGTTGCAGTGAAGAAAGATCATGAATGGCGAATTGAGCTTTTTCAAAATACTCCGGCTCAGTTTCATGGCAGACCAGAGTTAGTTGAGGAAATGACTGAAGAGTTAAGGCAATTACTTAATAACTGAACGTCGTAGCCTTGTTAAGCAAATGGGTGCCTTAACAAAGTAAAGAAAAGCACCCTTTTCTTTCCATTTATTATTATCATTTCAATAATGATGGTTAGGTACTTTGAAAATTCCACGTCCTACTTATCCTCCAGCTTCAATCCATACATCATGTGTATTGGTTTCATATCAGTTCATATCATTTATTTTTTAGTAAAATTTAATTATGGTTTGTAAATTTAAATGTTTGAATGTTTAAATATTAATATTATGTGAATATAATATTGATGTGCATTAATGTTTTTAAATGAAGGTGATTAATTGGGAAAAATAGGGATTCCTTTCATAATTGGAATATCGGTACTTTTATCCGCCTATAGCGGTCAAAGTCTTATTATCGGGGATTGGAAGCCCTTAAAGGGGCAAACTAGTTGTGGTGACAGCATAACTTTTACAAAGGAAAGCACTTTTCAACTTACAGTAGAAGGCAAAAAGATAATCGAGGGTACATACAAAAAAATTGATGATCAAAAATTTCTCCTCGAATTTTTCAATGGCTATAAAGCCGAAGCTAGAATTATATTTGATAATCAAAGGTTAATATTAAAAATAGGGGACAAAGAGGGAGAAAGGTGTCTATCTATAAAATACCATTAGGTTATGACACCGAAAAATGGGTGCAGCAATATTAGCTGTGCACGTAGTATCAAATCTTATTTTCTTAAGTATAAGAGTGTTCATCTTTCTAAAGAATGAATTATTGACTTATGTTTGTTCTTTTAGGGCTTTTTCAGAGTTATGGCTAGAGGATATGACTATTTTGAAGAAATAACTGGAACAATAAAATTGCCTTTTTATAAAAATGAAAAACAAATGAAACAGACGTTTTCTTTGATTTCATTTTATATTTTTCCTTGTATCCTGCTGCCGCCTATATCTTTTTAACCATATATGAACACTTTAATCTTTTAAAAAATACCTCAACTCTCGAGAAAAACAAAATATACACGATAAGGGGCTGTGCTACGCCCCTTAAATTTTCTACATGCGATTAACACAAAACAATGATTTTATAAGGAGTAGTTTGGGCTGGAATGCTAAATGTGGCGAAACCATATACAACAAGTAGATTTCGGTTTGTAGGGCTAAGTGTGAAGGATTGATTGTTTTGTAATAATATCGGAGTATGACTAGAGAGATTCAATTGTAACTGACCATCACTACTTATCAGCAGGCTGTTAAAATAGTCAACTTTAACATTTTGATAAGGGTTATCTTTTACGATAATGAGGGCTTGATATTGGGGCGGGTAAATAAGAATGACAGGTACATTGACATCATAAAAACCAGTTACACGGTCTCCAACTGAAACCATAACATGGTTTAGAAAATAGGTTGTTGGGCTGATAACAAAATTTACTATCGAACCATCCTCGCTTAATAAGGACATTAATTTAAAACACCCTTTTAATTCCTCATCGGAACCTGCTAAATAATCTTGAATCATGGTAACCGTACCAGAAAAAGAATTGTATTTCTTCATTTTTTTCCCTCCTTTATGTTGAATAATAAACGTAATTCACCCTTTAGGAAGAAACTTCGAAGACGGGGTGCGTATAATATTTTCATGTTAATTCAGTTGGCTTTATAAATTTTATGAAACTGGTGATTAGATATTACCAAACACGAAAAGCTGAATGAAAGGTCGTTTATCTTAACAACTTTTTTCATTCAGCCTTTGCTACAGCATATAGCTTATTATCCTCCATCAATAAACTATGCCTTTTGTTGCAGACTTTTTTTTCGAATAGGTTTTAAAATAATGGCTAAGAGAACAACAATAACGGCAATTACGACGGTAGAATAGAATAAACCACCATATCCATCCTGTGCAGCTATTAATGTGATTTGATCTACACTTGACTGGATAATATCTTTTAATGTCGGATCCTGAATTTGTTCTAATAAATTTGAGTAATCCATGTCTGATGAAGAACCATTTGCAGACATGGTGCTAACTACCTGCTGGAATTCTTGCATCGCCTCTGGGCTTAAATCAGTATCTTCCATCTTTTTTTGTAAAATATTACTGAAATTACTTTGGAATAGACTAGGAATCTGATTAAATCCACGTACAATAAATCCGGCATAAATAGTTGGGGCTATTGTCATCCCAATTTGACGGGCAAGTGAAAGCCCGGCTAGTGCTGATCCTTTATCCTTTTCAAGACGTTCTGTCGCCAAAATATTCAATGGTGCTCCTAAAAGAATACCTATCCCAAGACCAGCGATACAGGAAGAAATAACAAATTGCCATTTTACATCAATCCATGTGGGGAATAACATAAATCCAATGGCTGTAATGAATCCAGATACAAACACGGCAAAAACGGGTCCCTTTTTATCAACAAGTGCACCACCAAATGCCGCGCCTACACCAGATGCTAATGCCAAAGGTGTCATCCAATAACCCGAGTATTCAGCGGCTATTCCTAATACTTGCTCCGAGAAAGAAGGAATATAAATCATTCCTGCAAGTAATGCACCTGATAAGGCACCAATTAATAATGTCAGTAAGTAAGTAGGACGAACGAATAAGCTGACTGGTAATATAGGATCTCCATTACGCTTTTCTAATGATCGATTATAGACGATTAATCCTGCGAATAAAGCAATACCCGCAATTAAGTAGCCATAAACTTCAGGCGTTGCAAGGCTCTCTAGTAATGAGGTACCCTCAATGTTTGTTAGACCGTACATGATACTAAGAACAGCTAATGATAAAAGTATGGTACCTAATAAGTCTAATTTTCCAACAGAAGGTTCTTTTGTTTCTTGGATTTTATAGTATCCTAGAATAATTAAAATCACTGCAATCGGAACATTAATAAGGAATAGAAAATGCCAATTTCCTGTTAAATCCAAAATAATACTACCAAGGTTTGGACCTAAGATAGCCCCAACACCGTTCATAGCACCTAATATTCCCAGTGCTTTTCCTTGTTTTTCAGCTGGGAAGGTACTTAGAACATGGGAGCTGCCAATGATGAAGATTCCTCCACCGCCCATTGCTTGAATGAAACGCGCCACTAAATAAAATCCAAAGTTTGGGCTAAGCGCTACCAGCAATGAACCAAGTCCAAATAAAGCAACTTCAACGATAAATAATTTTTTTCGACCGTATCGGTCTGAAATTTTACCAATAATTGGGATGCTAATGGCTAAGCCTAGTGTATAAATGGTTACACCCCAAGCACCCCAATTGGCAGAAACTTTGAACGAGCTGTTAATCGTTGTGAGAGCAGCACTAATAATCCCGTTATCTAGAGCTGCCATTAAAACACCGATACAGAACAGCGTTATCGCCCAATTTGAACTCGACGATTTATTACTCATTCCTTCATCCCCTAATCCCTTTATTCAAAGTAACACAAGTGTTACTTTGAATAAAAAATATGTGCATAGCTGAATGATAAAGTAGATTTCATTCTTTTTTTAGGTCAGTGGGGGATGCCCCCACTACTAGTTGAAGCTTTACTTTATTTAGCAATACCAATAGATGAGTTTTCGTATTGTTCATCGCTTAATGCTTTCACAATAAAGTGTGCAACATCAGCGCGTGGAATCGTTCTTGATTTTTCTGGTACACCTGCTTTTGATTCTCTGTACTTTCCTGTTAAGGCCTCATTCGTTAATCCCATCGGTCTAACAATCGTGAAATTCAATCCATGTGCTTCAATATAATCAACGGCATTGCGATGATCCGTCAGAGCGTTTTTTAGCATTTTCATGACGATTTTCCCGCTGATGCCAGGAATTTCTTTGTTAATTCCTGCAGAAGCTGTGTAGATGATTCGTTTGACATGATGGGCCTGCATTCCAGCTACCATATTTTTCGTCATCTCTTCAAGCTCCGTCGATTTTTTCATCCCTTGACTTGAGCCTAAACATGATACGATTGCATCATGCCCTGCAATGGCTGCAGCGACTTCATCCTTATTGAAGGCATCGCCCTGCATAACATGTAACTGCTCATGTGCCAATTTGATCTTTGATGGAGAGCGTACAAATGCAGTTACCTCGAATCCTTTTTCTAACGCTTGCTTCACGACATGTTGGCCCACGCCACCCGTTGCACCGAATACAATAATTTTCATAACGCTCCTCCTTTTTTCTATTATCAGTGTTTTTTAATACATTAGTTTTTTGTGTTTTAACTGGTTTGAAAATAGACAGTAGGAAAATCACTAAACCTACAATACCAATTCCTAAAATTGTATTGAAGAATCCACCAGTGTAGACGCCACGACCGAAGTAGAAAATTTCATGTAATCCTTCAGAAGCAAAGCGAATAGGTACCCAAGGGCGAATGAAATTAACGAAGAAACTTGGAAGCATTTCTTTTGGCGTCATTAGAACACCCATACCTAGAAGCATTACAACCATGAATAACGTAATGGCTGGTTTACCAATCCGGCAGCAATCGCTGATACTAATAAGAAGAAACAGAATGCTGCAAACGATACGAAGAAAGCGATTAAGAAGTAGCTTGGCATGTTAATACCAGCAATCTGTGCTAGTGTTGCTATAGTAAAGCCTGAGAATAGGGCAATAATAATGCCGAATAAAATTTGATCACTCATTAAGTGTAATATTTGTTTACGTGTTAACTTGCTCAAGGGCTGATTTTACTGTTTCTACATGATTGTCCTCATCCTTTACAATTAGTGCTACTGGTAGATTTTTCACTTGTGTATTGCCTTACGCAAATAAGTTTACAGAGAATCGTGCGATGATTAATATAACAGTAATGGGAGCGGCCCATGCTAATTGTTCTTTAAATAATCTCATGTAGTTTTTTTTCTAATTTTCAACATGTTGTTTATTTTCATGTGATTATTTTATAATTTAAGAGTACTTACAAGCAATCAACAAAATAAGCGGATTGTTGAATTTTGAAATATAGAAGGTGTTTATTATGAGCGTTTATATAGAAAAAAATTGATAAACAAAACAGCATATATTAGTCTAAAAGAAAAAGGACATATTAAAGGATTAGAAAAAAACTCTATCTACATTAGTGTTATTTGCAGATAGAGTTTTTTGCACATGTCATATTTCAGGATCGTTAATTGCTAAACAAGAGTTTCCATGCGCTCTGTATACTAGAATATAATTGAAAGAGTCCGTTTAAATGGTAGTGTGTAAAGTTGAAATAAAGTTGCGATGAAACATCCCTTTAGATTATAGAGATTGTTTTAAGCTAAAGGGATGTGTATAAAAAGATCGTGTCCGTATTCTAGTGCATGGCATAGAAATCTTATTCTGTCCTTAAGTACTAAAACGATTAGTGAAATGATGGACTAGTGGCCAAGCGCGTACCTCTATCTTTTTTGAAAAATGAAATATAGGCAAATCACTTTCAACATCAATGCCTTGCTTGGATAGTATTGAATGACTACTAAACTCTGCTTCTGCCTCTTGTAATATCCAAGGCTCATGTAAAATATCACAGCGAAGCGGTACCCCGGATGAATTTAAAGTGTAAAAGCAGTAGCGCTCGACCATCCATTCCTCGAAAGATCCCTTAGTTGCTTGAAATGGTTCTGAAATGGGTCTATAGCTACACGCTAATTCGATTTCTTTGTCATGTAGTCTCTTACTTTTAAATTCAATGTTTGTTCTGCTATTTTTAATCTCCATGTCAGCGTACCAATACGGTAAGTGGTATAGTGTTTTAGCCCCTTTAACAGCAAGCCAATTGGCAGCATCCAAACTAAAAAAGAACACACCTGGCTTTCCATCTAGAATGACATATGTCCGAACATTAAGCTCAGGAAATTGATCTGTTCCGGGAACAGGTGGCAACCCCCGCAGTCTAATCCCCGACATACGAAACGGAACAACGCCAATCCAGCACATGCCATTATATGAATCCAAAAGCAGTTCTTCAGGTACTAATTTTCGTAACACCTCAAATTTAATTGGATAATGGGCAAATAAAAGATCGTTCCATGTTTGCTTCATCGTCCAAGGCAAATTTGGAAGAGGCCACGGACGATGGCTGTCATCCCATGGGTCTTTTTTTGGTTTTTGGAGTTCTCCCATATCAAGTTACTCCTTTGACAATTTATGATTATATTATTATTGAATTGAACTTCTCCAAAAATAATCAATATTACTTTACTATTGTCTATTTAGCCTAATCATCAATTAATAAATACAGAAATTAGTAAGCTAATTGCAAAGAGACCATATGCAATCTGTATGATTATGTACATTGTGAATTCAAGAGCTGAAAGTTTTCTTTGCTTTTTAGTTTTTTCCAAATGCCGTAAATAGAAAGCTGCACTTAAAATAAGTAATACGCTAGATATTACGCGTAAAATTTCTGAAAAAATGACCAAGTATGTTAACCCCTTTCTCCGGCACGGTAGAACTCAAATTTGGACTTTAATAAACTAGTCCCCAATTCTGACACCCCTTTGTTCAATTTTCGCTCCCTTTTCTGGAATAAAAAGTTAGTTTATATTAGCTGGTTTAATTGATTAAAGATAAAAAATGGACTGCTAAAAAAGGTTCATAGTTGCTCTATTTTTACGTCCGTTAATAAACGGAGAAATTTAGTCATGACTATTTCCGTCCGAATTTATATCTATAAAATCGTCCTCATTCCCATTTGTTCCACAGTCTAATTAAACAGGTAATTAGACTACCACTTTTTGGGTATATTATCGATGTCTTTATCATTATTTTATATCCGAGGGGAGAAGGTCAAATGGACTTTTTTCATGGTCAAGAAACACTTACGGCCATGCAATGGGTTTTAAGGGCGGTAGTAGGCTATTTTTTTATGCTTATCATAGCAAAATTAATGGGACAGCGATCCATTTCGCAGCTGAATGTGCTTGATTTTACGATTGCTATAGTAATGGGCAACATTATTGCCCACCCTTTGTCTGACGAAGGATTAGGCTTAAAAGGATCTATGATTACGATGAGTGTACTCGTCATTTTATATGTTTCAAGTGTTTTCATAGTATTAAAATCAAAATATTTGAGGAAATTCGTTTTGCCTAATCCATTCCCATTAATTAAAAATGGTCAATTTGTTTATAAGAATTTAACGAAAGCAAGAGTTTCAGTGGATTACATATTATCAGAAGCCAGAAAAGAAAATATTGATGATTTAAAAAAACTTTCGTTAGCCTTGTGGGAGCCCGATGGAACGATTTCATTTTTTGTCAGTCCTAATTATCAGGCTGTTACCCGTGGGGATTTAAATATTATGACGGAGCCATTTGATTTCCCCAAAATTGTTGTAAAAGAGGGGAATATAGAAAAACCCGTCTTGCGGCAAGTAGGCAAAGAAGAAAGCTGGCTCCTATCAGCCTTAAAAACGAATCATAATGTTGTACTGGAGGATGTGTTATTAGCCACTATAGATAAGAACTATCAGTTAAAAATCTTCTTATATCGATAAGGAAGGTTATATTTATCTAAAAAGAGTAACTCCATTTTGATGAATCTTTTTTCAAAATGGAGTTTTGCAGTTGCTGTTAGATAAGGATTGAGGAATATTTATTCATCAATCTTTCTTCCAAAGCGACCGCCATTCCATTTAAAAATAGTTCGATAGCGCTCAAAATTTTTTGGTAAAATACTAATATATTATCGATTTTGGGTAATTAAGGAAGTGAGATTAAAAGAAAGCGAATCCCTATAAGGGATACTTGAATAAGTTAGGTGGTTCAAAGTGAAAAAAAAGGTTGGTACAGAAGAAGCGATTAAAAGGTGGGATAGGTATGCCGAAACATATTCAGCAGTACATACTGAACAAGGAGACCTTCATAAAGAAATTTTTTTAAATCCTACGTTATTATCACTTATGGGAACGGTAAAGAATAAAAAAGTTTTAGATGCTGGATGTGGTGAAGGATACTTTAGTAGAATTTTAGCTAAATCTGAAGCTAATGTAATAGCAGTAGATTATTCAGAAAAAATGTTAGAAATTGCAAAAGAAAGAACCCCGATTGATTTGAGAATTGATTATAGACATGGAAATTGTGAGGATTTAAACTTTTTAGAGGATAACAGTTTTGACTTAATAGTATCGAATATGGTAATACAAGACCTTGCAAATTATGAAAAAGCATTCCAAGAAATGTATCGTCTATTAGTAGATGGAGGATATTTTATTTTCTCCATTTTACATCCTTGTTTTGTTACTCCAGAGAGTGGGTGGGAGAAAACAAAAGATGGTGAAAAGTTACATTGGAATGTAGACAAATATTTTTATGAAGGTGTTTATGAACAAAAACTAGGTGATAAAGAAAAAATGCTATTATTCCATAGAACTTTAACTAGCTATGTTAATAATATCGTTAAAACGGGTTTTATATTAGAAGGTTTAATCGAACCGAAACCCTCTGAAGAAATGTTGAGTAAATACCCTTCGTTTGAAGAAGATTTCAGAAGTGCTGATTTTATCGTTTTTAAATTGAGAAAGAAAATTTAATTTTTCGATTGGGGATTTATTCTATCTATGGCATAAAATTTAATCTCCACAATACAAGTTAATAGAAGTCAGGTGTTATTCTGTTCAAGGACTCCATAGCTTTTTTGTTTTGTATCAATGTGATTATGCAAGGTTTAAATATCCGATACTACATCGTTAGATTAATATTTTTGTTCAATATTATTTACATGTTTTTTCATTTCCAGATGAGGATAGGGAATTTGATTTTTTCATGAAAATAAAAAGAACGTGCTATGACTCGTTTTATCCATTGGCTTTGTTAAATAATATTGTTGATTTTTGACTCATTTAAGCTGTATGGTCATGAAAGAATAGGAGAAAATGCATTTTCTCCTATTCTTTCATGACCATACAGCAACCTTTCAGCTATGCTGAAAGGCGTGTGAAATGTTCATTTCACACGAATGAGTCAAAAATCTGGCTTATCAACACAGTACTTTAACAAAGCCTATCCATTTAAACTTTTTCAAGAAATGGTTTTGAAACGATTGTTTTTGAGCCAGTGACGATTTTATATGGCGGAAATGGTTCAGGAAAATCTACTGCATTAAATGTGATAGCTGAAAAAATAGGAATCAAATGTGATTCTATCATTATTCCTCCTGAGGTGTGGATATGCTTTTAAATGACTATATAAATGAAAATTTCCCTAACTTAAACCTTAGCCCACCTTTGTTTTATAACTGGGAAATTGGCATACGATTCGAATTAGGAGTAGAGTGGAATAGAGATTACAATGACGAAAACAGTCTTTATGTACAGGGGGTTTATAAAAGGGTTGTCACGTTATTTGAATCATTACATGTACAAGACGAGGAAATTTTTGTCGTAGTAGATGTGAATGATTTTGGAGATGGAAAAACCTATAAGCACAAATCGAGGATTTTTTCTCCCTATGTCTATGAAAAATCAGTCTTATATAAATTAAAGCATACAGAAATGCCGTATATTTTCCTAGAAGATGATGAAGACGAAAAATATAAAACACATAGGTTTATCCTTGAATGCAAAGTATCTGATATGAAATACATTCCATTGTTAAAAGCAATATGTAATCAGGATTTAGGAATCCAGCCAAGTATTTTTCACAGGATGTATTTTTTAAATATCCAAAGGAAAACTATTTTTCATGTGTACGATGATAGAGGATGTGATTTGCTTGCTACCTCACCTGAAACTATACGAGATATTTATCATACATACAATGATTGGATATTAGATTACGATAAGGACGAAATAGATAAGGTATTTAAATACGGATTCGTTCATCGGAGTAAATGAATCTATTGGTTAAAGAGAAAAAGCACTATTAAATTATAAGTTTAATTTAATAGTGCTTTTAGGGATTTCCTTTTCCAGAAAAATTGATGATAAGTAGATTGAGCTAAGAAATTGGCTATGAATGCAATTGGATATGCTAGCCATATTCCATTGATTCCAAGTGTTGTAAAATGTGACAAAGAGTATGCTGCCGGAACTTCAATCAGTAAAACACTTGTGATTGTAAAAATGGTTGGCCATAATACAGTACCTGTTGCTCTCATTGTTGCCGAGATTGCCTGAGTGTGGCCCAAAATAACATAACTCCAAAATGAGAACATAATAAGACTTTTAGCGATATGAATGGTTTCGGTGTTGTCTAAAAAGATTCTTAAAATCGGGTTTGGTATTAGGTAAAGAATGAGAATGAGAATACCGCCGAGGAGATAATTCAGTGTAATGGTTATTTTCGTTATGTGTTTGATATTCGAAATGTTCCCAGATCCTACGGCTTGTGCAACAAATACCGAAATGGCAATTGAAATGCTCATCGCGGGTATTTGAACGTAGCTTGCTATTTGATTGACGATTCCATATGCAGCCGTTGCATTGGAACCATAATCATTTACAAAAGTTATGACTGCGATTTCTGACAGCGCTATTGAAACCATACTAATACTAGTAGGAATGGCTAATTTCAGTAAGGTTTTCAATACAGAGCCTTTCAAGTGAAGATGTTTCAAAATAATGGAGTCTAATTTGAGCACATGATTTCGTTTGTGTAAGAATACTAGCATCATCACAAATGTAATGAAATTGGCTAATACAGCAGCATAAGCCGCGCCATTTAAACCGAACTCCGGTAAATTTAGCCAACCGAAAATAAGAATGGGCAGCAAGGCAAGATTTAAGGTAATACTAATCAATAAAAAATAAAAAGGTGTTTTTGAATCGCCAACACCTCTCATAAAGGTTGTATAGCACATATATATAAAGGTAATGGGTAAGGTAACAAATAAAATACGTGCATACTCTGCGCTTTCAATCAGAATATTCTCTGGTGTTCCCATCCATTTTAGAATATCTTCTGTAAAGAGCCCTCCAATTAGGGAAACAGCAAGGGAAATAATCATCGTAAATGCTAAAGTAACCCCGACTACTTCCTTCATTTTTTTGATATTTCCACTACCGTATGTTTGCCCAACTAGAATGGAACTTCCAGAACCAATTCCTATTACAAAGGATACTAAGAAGAAAAATAGCGGGAAGAAGGCAGAAATAGCTGCTAAAGAATCTACTCCAAGTGTTTGCCCAACGATGATAATTCCAACCACTTGACCTAATGATTGCAAAACACTTGCAAAAATGACAGGAATGAGAAAAGCAACGAGTGGTTTTGCTAAGACAATCGTTTCATTTAAAGATTTATTCATTTCATATAACTCCTACTATGCTTCATTTCAAAAGAATCCCTCACTTTTTGAATGAAGATGATTAAAAGACCATCGAGTTTGAACATTTCAGTCCTAAACCCGCGTATGATCACCTATCTAACAAATGATTATAAAAGCTGATAATATAAACCAAATTGAGTATCAAACCATAACAGTTTACCATGTTTACGTTTCGGGATACGTGTTTGTAAACCCCATTCAGGATACTGTTTAATAATCTGAACTTGATCACCAGTAGCAACAGCAATAAATGATATATAATGATCTTTTGTCATAGGATGGTCGTTTGAAATAAACCATTCCTGATCAATTTCTGTAATGGATAGTTTTTCTTCGTCTGTTGCTTTCTTCGCTTCTAAGCGTTCTAATCTTCTACCACAGCAAGATAGGGTTACATCTCCAGTGGCTAATACAATATTATTACATGACGGACAGACAAAATAATTCGACTTTTTCATATTTCCTCCCACAAATTCATTCGACGATAATTCACCATCTAATATATTTTCTATGTTTACTCCTAATAGGGTAGATAAACTTGGTAATAGCGTGACATCTGGACAGCCATACCCACGCTCCCATTTTGAAATCGTCCGATCAGAAATGTTCATTTGATCAGCTAATTGCTTCTGTGTCAGTCCTTTTTCCTTCCGTAAATGATAAATTAATTCTCCAACTTTACGATTATCCATCATTTTCTCCTCCTGCTCTATTTCCATTTTAGGGGTTGATATGGTTAGTAGCAACAAACGCTCCGTAGAGTTAAATACCAGATAGGATTCACCTGTTTTCCTTTAGAACCTGTTTTTATGACTATAATAATTACTCAATTTATTTAATGCTTCTATTGGTTTATTGATGATGGCTATTAGGCTTTGGTATGTCAACACTAAACTAGACAACTTTTTTAAGGTGTTCAAGTTTGTAATCAATCGGACTTACGTAACCAAGTGTCCCATGAATTCGTATGTGATTAAACCAGTGGACATAATCGTGTA
>Ga0182742_1001007_pt1 | contig 38692 bp, 37 predicted proteins | sample eDN5th37CBELigMG_FD_128880 | JGI IMG/M metagenome (GOLD analysis project Ga0182742, IMG submission 128880) | Enriched Miracle-Growth compost microbial communities from Emeryville, California, USA - eDNA 5th pass 37_C BE-Lig MG (version 2)... ... | reverse complement strand
TCCGGCTCCAGCAGCCGATGCAGGTGGACGATGACGTACTTCATCTCCGCGTCATCGACGGTGCGCTGCGCGTGGGCGCGCCAGGCCTCCTCGGCCGCGGCGTAGTTCGGGAAAATGCCCACGATGTGCATCTTGTCGAGATCCTTGAACTCGACGCCCTGCGGATCGGTGACGCGCCCGCCCATTACGAGGTGCAGCAGCTGTTTCGCCATTGATTACCCTTTATCCAGAACCGGTTTCAGCTGTTCCTTACGGCGCTCGCGCGCCGCTGCAAGGGGGCAATGGCGAAGGCTTCAATGGCGACGCGGAAGGCGCCGGCTCACCCGTTCGCTCGCATCGCGGCCGACCTCCCGCGCGCTTTCGCCTGCGCTCTCCAGCAGATGGGCGGCATCACGCCGCACCCGGCGCGCCGTGTGGCTGATCGTATCGCCCCAATCGTCCAGCCTGTGCGCGCCCGTGCGGCTCGCCTGCCCAGCGGCGTCCATCGCCTGGTGCATATAGGCCATCGCCGCTTCCGCCCCGACGGCCGCAAGCCCCGCCGCCTTGTGGCCAAGCCTGCGGGTGGGGGAGCGCGGGAAAAGCCCGCTGATCAGGATGCCGAGCGCCACGCCACCGGCGACGGTCGTCAGCGGGTGCTCTTTGGCGAAAGCGGTGAAGCGGTCCTTCGCCTCGATCGCCGCTTCGCCCGCGCGGTCGAACAGGGTCGAATCCTCACGCGAGCGGTGGCGCGCCTCCCCGGCAGCGACCTGATCCTTGATCTTCTGGCGATTGGCGTCCGTCATTGCTTCGTCTCCCGAAATTGCTGATTGCCTTTGGCCTGCGAACGGGTGGCGCCTCAAGCAGGTTCCTCATCGTCGCGGCCGTCATCCTCAGGAAGGAGGCTGGCAAGAAGATCGAGCAGGGGGCCGCGGAACAGGAACAGCAGGATCGCGGAAATCCCCGCAGCCACCTGGCCCTTGTGGTGCTGCGCGTAGTCGACCGCGTCATCCATCGTATCGAGGGCCGCATCGCCGACACGGTCCGCCACTCTCTGGCGCACGCCTCGAGCAGCGAGGTCGCCCCGTACGAGGTCGAGGTCTGCCTTGAACAGCCGGTAGGCCGCGTCACGCATCGCCCGGTCCTCCGCCAATTGGCGGTCGATCGCGTTCATGGCCGGTTCTCCCCGCCGGAGCCAAAGGCGCCCATCATCTCGCCCCATTTCCTGCCCGCGACGCGCGCACACAGGAACGCGACGATCAGCAGCACGCCCACGACCACGAGTGTCGCGCCCAGCGGCCCGATCAAGGTGGCGAGCGACATGATCATGCCCACGGTCAGCCCGATCGCGGCCAGCAGCCCCAACAGCGCGGCGCCCGCGCCGAAGATCGCCACCGACTTGATCTTGCCGATGGCGAAGGTTGCGCGGGTCTTCTGGAAGGTCAGCTCGGCCGCGGCGTAAGTCTTGCCGTCCTCGAAGAGGGCGTGAAGATCCTCCAGCAGGGACCGGTCCTCGATGGCCTCTTCCGTCCCCGGAACGGCGGTCAGGCCGTCGAGGTCGTTTGCCGTTCCGCCGTGTGCGGGGGCGCGCGAACCCGCCTCGCCCCGCAAAGGCGGAGCGAGGCGTTCCTCAGGCTCGGTCACGCAGCCCTACTTGCGCAGGACGCGAGCGAACAGGAAACCGGCGAGCGCCGCGATGCCCACCGCCGTGCCCGGGCTGCTACGCACGAACTCGCGCGCATCTTCGCCCAGCTCCTCGACGGATTTCTCGTTCAGCCGGTCGGCCCCGTCCTGCAGGGTCTTGGCCGCGCTGCGGACATAATCGCCGTAGGTGCTGCCCAGCTTCTCGTCGATGGTGGAGGCGTTGTCGGCCACCAGGCGGCTGAGGTTGCTCAGCGCATCGCTCGCCTTGGCCTTGCCTTCATGGGCGAGGTCGCCCGCCTTGCTCTTGGCGTCGGTAGACCAGCTGCCGCTGGTGGTCTTCGCCTGGTCGCGATAGGCGGTGGCGCGCTCCCGCGCTTCGGCGCCGAGTGCGGCGGCGCCGGCCTTGGCTTCCTCAAGCGCGGCGGAAAAGCGCGAACGGGCTTCCGAGGTGTGACCGCCCGATGATCCGCCTGCATTGGCATTGCGCGCAGTGCCGCCGCTCTCCATCGCCGAAGAGGCTGCGCCCGCGCCGGTCACCGGGCTGGGGTTGCTGACGCCACCCGGCGGGATGGTCGGCTCGGCACCGGCTCCGGGCGTGGAATTGTTTCCAAAGGTATCGGCCATGTGGTTCCCCTTTTCACTCGGCGGCCGGTCCGACGTGGTACGGCCTGCCGGCGGGCTTGGTAGCCCGGCTTGTCTTGGTAAATCGAACGCGGCTTGCACGCCTTAGTTCCGCCGCATAGGAGGCAGCGGCGCGCGATGTCTCGCGCATTTTCGACCATCCAGCCATCCGCCATCACCGGAGCATCTGCATGACTGCGATCATCGACATTCACGCCCGCGAGATCCTCGACAGCCGCGGCAACCCGACGGTGGAGGTCGACGTGTTGCTGGAGGATGGCAGCATGGGCCGCGCCGCTGTCCCCTCCGGTGCCTCGACCGGCGCGCATGAGGCGGTGGAACTGCGCGATGGCGACACGTCCCGCTACCTCGGCAAGGGCGTGACCAAGGCCGTCGATGCCGTGAATGACGAAATCGCCGATCGTATCCTGGGCCTCGATGCCGAAGACCAGCGCGATATCGACATGACCATGCTGGAGCTGGACGGCACCGCGAACAAGGGCCGCATCGGCGCCAACGCCATCCTCGGCACCAGCCTCGCCGTCGCAAAGGCCGCGGCCGATGCGCGGGGCCTGCCGCTCTACGCCTATGTCGGCGGCGTCTCCGCCCATGTGCTGCCGGTGCCGATGATGAACATCATCAATGGCGGCGAACACGCGGATAACCCGATCGACTTCCAGGAATTCATGATCATGCCCGTCGGCGCACCCACGCTTGCGGAGGGCGTACGCTGGGGCGCGGAGGTGTTCCACACGCTGAAGAAGGGCCTCAAGGACAAGGGCCTCTCCACCTCTGTCGGCGACGAAGGCGGCTTCGCCCCGAATCTCGCCAGCACCCGCGCCGCGCTGGACTTCGTCATGGCTTCCATCCAGCAGGCCGGCTTCAAGCCGGGCGAGGACATCGTGCTGGCGCTGGACTGCGCCGCCACCGAATTCTTCAAGAACGGCAAGTACGAGATCAGCGGCGAGAAGCTGTCCCTCACCGGTGAAGAGATGGCCGCCTACCTCGCGGACCTGTGCGATGCCTATCCGATCCTCTCCATCGAGGACGGCATGGCTGAGGATGATTTTGACGGCTGGAAGGCGCTGACGGACCGCATCGGCGGTCGCGTTCAGCTGGTGGGCGATGACCTGTTCGTCACCAATCCGGAACGCTTGCGGATGGGCATCGGCAAGGGCCTCGCCAACTCGCTGCTGGTGAAGGTCAACCAGATCGGCACACTGACCGAAACTCTGGAAGCGGTGAACATCGCGCAGCGCGCCGGCTACACCGCCGTCATGTCCCACCGCTCCGGCGAAACCGAGGACTCGACCATCGCGGACCTCGCCGTCGCCACCAATTGCGGGCAGATCAAGACCGGCTCGCTCGCCCGCTCGGACCGGCTTGCCAAGTACAACCAGCTCATCCGCATCGAGGAAGAGCTGGGCGACAGCGCGCTCTACGCCGGCAAGGGCTGCTTCGGCCGCATCGGCCTCTGACCTCCTGCGCCCCGGCCGCCGCGCATTGTGCCGCGGCGGCCGGGCGAGGCGTCAGTCCTGGGCGAGCTCCCGCTCCACCTGCTTCTCGATCTTGCGCTCGATCGGCTCGACCCGCTCCATCACCACGCGGTTCTTGCGGCTCAGCAGATATTGCCAGACGCCATAGGCGTTGATGAGCAGCAGGATGGCGTTCATCGCCGCAATCGGCAGCGCATCGCTGGTGAGGCCGGAGACGATCCAGGTGATCGCCACCGCGCAGAACAGCACGAAGCCCCAACCGGTCACGCGCCTCCCCAGGTCAGCGGCAATCAGGCCTGCGGCAATCATTGTGCCAATGGCGGCGATCCATTCGAGAGGTCCGTTCATCGTCGCGAAAAGCGCCCGGCGGGGCCAACAGGTTCCCTTGACGGGCTCCCAATCTACTTCCGCAGGATCTTCTCCATCGGCCGCCCCTTCGCCAGCTCATCCACCAGCTTGTCGAGATAGCGGATCTCTCGCATGAGCGGGTCCTCGATTTCCTCGATCCGGACGCCGCAGATCGTGCCGGTGATGAGCGCGCGTGCCGGGTTCATGGAAGGGGCCCGCGCGAAGAACTCCTCGAAGCTGGTCCCGCCCGCCAGTTCTTCCTCCAGTGCCGGCTGGCTGTAGCCGGTGAGCCAGCGGATCACCTCATCCACCTCGTCCTTGCTGCGGCCCTTCTTCTCCGCCTTGGCGAGATAGAGCGGGTACACGCTGGCAACGCTCACGGAGTAGATGCGGTGCTTCGCCATGGCGAGCTCCTGCGCGGCGCCTAACTGGAAGCGGCCGTCAACCGCGCCAGCTGATCCTCGCTCAGCTTCAGCGCCAGTGCCTCGAACTGGATATCGAGCTGCCCTGGCTCGCGCGCGCTGGCGATCGGCGCGTGGATGCCGGGTTGCGCCAGCAGCCAGGCGAGGGCGATCGCCCCATGGCTGGCGCCAGTCTCTTCCGCCACCGCATCCAGCACCGGCAGCACCGTCAGCCCCTTGTCGAAGAACCGCTCGATGCTCGATCCGCGATTGTGCACTTCCAAATCGTTGCGGGTGCGATACTTTCCGGTAAGGAAGCCCGCAGCCAACCCGAACCACGGCAACATGGCGATTTGCGCCTCGATGCAATAGCGTTGCAAATCCGGTGCAAAGCCGTTGCGCTCCACCAAATTGTACTCGTTCTGAAGGATCGTGAAGGGTTTCGTCCCACCCCGATGTGATGCTTCATTAAGGGACCTAAGCCGCTCCAGGCTGTAGTTAGACGCGCCCAATTCGCGCACCTTGCCCGCATCCACCAGCGCGCCGAACCCGGCCGCCGCCTCGTCCTGCGGCGTCGCCTCATCATCGCGATGAGCATAATAGAGGTCGACATAATCCGTCCGCAGCCGCTCCAGCGAGCGTTCCAGCTCCTCCGCCACCTTGGCAGGCGCGAGGTCGCCCGGCTGGCCCATCATGCCGGTCTTGGTGGCGATGCGCATCTCGGAGCGGACCCCGCGCGCCTCCAGCCATTTGCCGATCACCGCCTCGCTCTCGCCGCCGACATGGCCCGGCGCCCACACGGAATAGCCCTGCGCGGTGTCGACCATCCGCCCTCCGGCCTCGTAGAACCGGTCCAGCACGGCGAAGCTCGCCCCTTCATCAGCCGTCCAGCCAAACACATTGCCGCCGAGGACGAGCGGAATGCCGGCGAGGGAAGGGTGGTCAGTCATGTCGGCTCCTCTGATGTCGCGCCTTCGTCCTTCGACAAGCTCAGGACGAGCGGTTCTTGTGATGGCAGTCTCTAACCCGCTCATGCTGAGCTTGTCGAAGCATCATTCAGAGGCTCTCAAAGGAGCGGGTCACGCGCCCCAGAGCGGTTACGCAAACTTCTCCCGCACCGCCAGCAGCGCCATCGCCGCTTCCGCCGCGCCGCCGCCCTTGTTGGCCTGCGCCGGATCGGCGCGGACGATCGCCTGCGCCTCGTTCTCGGTCGTGAGGATGCCGTTGCCGATGGCGAGGCCATCCATGGTCAGCGCCATGATGCCCCGAGCACTTTCGCCGGCGACGATCTCGAAGTGATAGGTCTCGCCCCGGATCACCACGCCCAGCGCCACGAAGCCGTCATACCGCCCGCTCTCGGCGGCCAGCGCAATGGCGCCCGGCACTTCCAGCGCCCCCGGCACCGTCAGCACGTCGACCGAGTGTCCCGCCGCTTCCAGAGCGCGCCTCGCGCCGGCAATCAGCATGTCGTTGAGGTGATCGTAAAACCGAGCCTCAACGATGAGAAAACGAGCCATCAAACCTCCGGTATCGCCAACGCAAGTGCGGCGTTCGCCCCCCTTAGCCGCCCACCGCCAAGGCACAAGCGGGGCCGGCGGGAATCGCTGGGGAGGGACGCGCAGACCAGGTGCTGGCCGCAGCGCAAGAGACTGAACAAACCAGGCTAAGTGCAACGCAGGCGAGGCCCGCTTCCACCTGGTCCTCGATCTGATGAAGCGCCGGTGCCGAGCGTCGCGGGCCAGCTTGATCCTGCGGAACTTGACGACGCTTCGCGATCACCGCACTTCGCCGTTCATGGCTCAACACTGCCAACCAGCCCCCTTGCCCTATGGCAAAAGCGGCTGAGACGCAGATACTTATTGATGATGAGGTTTACGGGAATGAAGCAAAAGGCCTTTGCCTTCGCGGTCGGATTGGCCGCGATTATCACAGCGCAACCCGCCGCGGCTCAAAGCGGGTGCACCCGCGACCAGCTTCAGGCGATGGCCAGTAGCTGGATCGATTCGCTCAACGGCGGCACACCTTACGGCAAGATGCAGCTTGCCGAGTTCATGGCGTTCAACAAGAACATGTCCGTGGGCTTCATGTCCGAGTTCTTCGACATGGAGCCGAAGAAGGTGGACTGGAATCTGAGCCTGCTCGACACCACGGCGTGCAAGGCCACGGTCGAGACGGTGATCCAGGCCAAAGACGGACCGCGAGCGCTTGTTGCGCAGCTGACGAGTGGGTTCTTCGGCGTCAACCCGATCGACATCATGTATCCCAACTCCGCAGCGCCAGCGGAGCGCGACGGTTTCACCGGAACGTGGGCCCCCATCCCGGAAGGGCAGAGGATGGACCGCGAGTCCTTGATTGCGGCGGCCGATGGCTATCTGGCCGACAAGCAGCCTGATCCGGAAAAGGACCGGCTTTACGTGGTCGACGAGGCGCTCGGTGCGGTGAATGTCTACACCCGGCTTGCCGGTCAGCCGACGAGCGTGACAGTCCGGGTGGAAGGCGGCGAGATCACAGCCGCGCATGTTCTGGGAGCCTAGGTTCCAGGCGAAGCGCGCATCGACATTCGATGCGGGTGCTTCCGCGGGTCCGCCATGGTGTTACGCTAAAGACAGGGCGGACCTGCCTTGCCTTCGGAGCGTGCGGAGAGCGGCGTACGCCCTCGGAGGGGGAGGCTAGACCACCAGCTTTCGGGCGTTCTCCGCCCTCCTGTTTATGTGCCGAGGACCTCATCCGAGGGAGGAGGTCACCAATCGGAAGCCGCGCTTTGGCCCGCTCTCTCCAGCGAAAGAGTGGGCTTCGCGCGCCTCCCGCTCGCCAAGCTAGACGCAGTCGATCGGTCGCTCGCCGACGATGGACAGGTCGTGGCCTTCCAGCCCCACCAGCGAGTGCTTGGTGTTGGTCAGCAGGATCATGTCGTGCACGCCAAGCTCCGCCAGGATCTGCGCGCCGACGCCGTAATCGCGCTGTTCCGGCGGCAGCTGGCTCTCATCCCTCGGCTCAGGAGCGGGGGCGCTGCGCAGCGCATTGATCGCACGGCTGGCATAGCCGGGGCTCGGGCGGTTGAGCAGAACGACCACGCCCGCGCCTTCTTCCCCGATCATCCGCATGGAGGCTTCCAGCAGGCCGAAGCGCTCGGTATCGTGGCCGAACACGTCGTCGAACAGGCTGAGCGCGTGCATCCGGACGAGCGTGGGGCGCGAAGGATCGACACGCCCTTTCACCAGCGCCATCGTCTCGCCCTTGGTGGCCTTGTTCCAGAAGCTGATCGCTCGCCAGTCGCCGCCGTATCGACTGTGGAACGGCGCCTCCGCACGCTTCTCGACCAGATGGTCGTGGCGGCGGCGATAGGCGATCAGGTCGCGGATCGTGCCGATCTTCAACCCGTGCCTCCGGCCGAAATCGATCAGGTGTTCGAGGCGCGCCATGGAGCCGTCCTCGTTCATGATCTCGCAGATCACTGCAGAGGGGTTGAGGCCGGCGAGGCGGGAAATGTCGACAGAGGCTTCCGTATGGCCGGCGCGCACCAGCACGCCGCCTTCGCGCGCCACCAGCGGGAAGACGTGGCCGGGGCTGACGATGTCCTCCGGACCCTTGCCGGCATCGATCGCGACGGAGATGGTGCGCGCACGGTCGCCTGCGCTGATGCCGGTGGTAATCCCCTCGCGCGCCTCGATCGAGGTGGTGAAGGCCGTCTCCATCCGGCTGCGATTGCTGCGGCTCATCGGCTGGAGGCCCAGCGCCTCCACCCGCTGCTGCGTCAGCGCCAGGCAGATGAGGCCGCGGCCATGCGTCGCCATGAAGTTGATCGCGTCGGGCGTCGCCATCTGGCCGGGGATGATGAGGTCGCCCTCGTTCTCCCGGTCCTCGTCATCCACCAGGATGAACATGCGGCCGTTGCGCGCCTCGTCGATGATCTCCTCGATCCCGACGAGCACCGGCCCCGCCTCGCTCTGTTGGAGGAACCGCTCCAGCTTGCCGAGCGTCTCGGCGGTGGGGTTCCAGCCCTGTTCGGTGCAGTCGCGCAGGGTGTTGGCGTGAAGACCGGCGGCGCGGGCGAGGCCGGCGCGCGTCATGCGGCCTTCCTCGACCAGCTGGCGGACTCGGGAGATGATGGTGGTGGACATAGCGGCGGCTGTATCACATCTTAGTGTGATGCCGAAAGAGACTTCCGCACATTCAAATGGTGCTTGCGGCTCCGCTGCGCTGGCTCCATGAAACGGACGATGCAAAATCGCCAGGCCGGTAGGACTTCAGAGCAGGTGTTGGACGCGTTCCGCATGGCAATGCGCCACGTCGCGGCAACCGTCTATGCCGTCACCACGGGGCATGGGGGGGATCGCTACGGCATCATTGCCACGGCAGTCAGCTCGCTCAGCTTCGATCCGCCGTCGCTGCTCGTCTGCGTCAATCGGTCCGCCTCCCTGCACGAGCCGCTGGCGAAGGCGGAAACGTTTTGCGTGAACGTGCTCGGCCTCGGTAATCGGGACGTTGCGGAGCAGTTCGCGACGGGACGGGGAGCGGACCGCTTCATAGTGGGTGAGTGGGAGGAGCAGCACGGCGTACCGGTGCTGACCAGCGCCCAGTCCAGCTTCGTCTGCCGCCGGGCGCATTGCCACGAATTCGGCACCCACACGATCTTCATCGGCGAACTTATTGATGCGCACCACAGGGCGGATGCTGCCCCGCTGACCTATTACGACCGGCACTATATCGACATCAGCGCCGCGCCGGAGCGGCCTGCCACGTCCTCCTAGCGGGAAGAGGGGAACGGCAGATCCCGCCCGGCCAGCAGGTGCTGCGGGTAGGTGGGACCGGCGCGAGTCGGCAGATAGTCGGCAATCTCCTTCTCCAGCATCCGGGCCCGGGCCTCGTTGGAAGGATAGATGGCGCTGAGGTTCAGCCCACCCGTCGCGCGCCTTGCCAGCCTGCTCCGCCAGAAGGTCGCGGCCACCTGCGGGTCGTAGCCGGCATTGGCCAGCAAGTGCACCATCAACCGGTCTGCCTCCACCTCCACCTGCCGGTTCAGGCGCCGGTTGCGGCCGAATTCGCCGAAGAAGCCCTTCCGGACACCGGCCGCATCCAGCCTGCGCCGATGCTCGAGCACGGAATGAGCCAGCTCGTGCGAGAAGATCACCGCAAGCTCTTCATCGGTCGCCGCCGCGACAAGGCCGTAATCCAGCTGGATCACGCGCCCGTCCGACCGCGCCGTCAGCGAATCGCGAGTGCGAATCTCGACCAGGGCGCGGCAACCGGGTGGCGGCTCAAGCACCACCTTCCGCTCCTCACCCTCCCGGGCAATCGTCAGCGTGAGCGCACCAACCCCGGGCCAGGCCGTCGCGAGAGTATCGAAGATCGTGTCCCGCAGCGGCGCCTCGCCCTCAGCCTGCAAGCCTGAGGTGCGGAGGGTGCCGATTCCCACCAACCCATCTCCGGGCCTGACACCGGCGCGTTGTGCAGCCGAGCCGGGGAGGACCAGCGCCACCTCGACCGGGCCGTTGGCGAAGAGGCCATGGGCGGAGCTCGCGGAATATTGATCGCGGCTGTGGATAACCATTCCGGTGAGTGGCATTGTCTGCCGGCAGAGCCGCGCATTGCTTGAGAGCAGCCGCTCCGCCACCGCGGCAAGTCGCTCATCCTGCACAAGAAGTTCGCTCACCGCCTCCTGCGGCGCGGCAGCAACCTGTTGCACCGAAGCCATAGCCGCAAGGGCAAGCGCGAAAGGTAAGGAACGCTTCATGACTCAGGCGGTAGTGGGCGCGTGGGCTTTGCAAAACCGCAAAGTTCACGCACCGGCGCGGCTGTCGACCAGAACGGCGGCAGACCGGTACGTCGGGAGGTTGGCAGGCCGGTAGCTGCGCGCGATGAATGGCCGGAAACGGCGGAAAAGCGCGGGACTTCGGGCTTGACGACGATATGAGCCGTGATATTTGATCCAGCTCGGAAGTAATGGAAGGGCAACAAATGGTTATTCGCAAAGCACTTATCGCGCTCGCGGCAGCCGGGACGATCCTCGGCTCGACCGTCGCCGTGGCTGCTCCGGCCGCTCGCACCTCTGCGCCGGTTGGCCAGACTGAAGAGCTGGCTGGCGCCGGCAGCTTCGCCTGGATCATCGCCGCTCTGGTCGCCGCTGGCGTCATCGCTGTGATCGCGTCGGACGACGACGAGGAGCCGGCGAGCGCCTAAGTCACCCCAACAGGGTTGAAGCAATCAGGCGGCAGGAATTCGTTCCTGCCGCCTTTTTGTTGCGTCCTGTTCCGCGAACGGGGATGAGAGGGGCACGATCAGCCCAGCAGGTGCTGGTCGATCTCCGCCAGACTTCGGGCGCCGAGCATCGCCATGGTCCGGCGCGTTTCCGCATGCAGCAGGTCCAGTGCCCGGCTGACCCCAGCCTCTCCCGCAGCAGCAAGGCCGTAGAGCGGCGCTCGGCCCGCGAGCACCATGTCAGCGCCCAGCGCGAGGGCCTTCACCACATCGCTCCCCCGTCGAACCCCGCTGTCGAGGAAGATCGTCATCCGCCCGCCCACCGCTTGGGTGATGGCGGGAAGGGCGTCCATTGTCGCCACCGCTGAATCCAGCGCGCGGCCGCCGTGGTTTGAAACCACAATGCCATCGGCCCCCAGCGCCAGCGCCCGTTCCGCATCATCGGGGTGAAGCACGCCTTTCAGCACCAGCTTGCCAGGCCAACGCTCGCGCAGCCGCTCCACGCCTTCCCAATCGAGATCGTCCTGCTTGAAGAGCGCGCCAGGCATTGCTCCCTTCGTCACCTTGCCGCGGAGGCGCTGGGGCAGGTTTGCTTGGCTTGGGATGCCGCCGGAAAGGGCATACCGCCCCATCACTCCAGCCAGCCAGCGGGGGTGGCGCAGCACGTCCAGCGTGTTCCTGGCGTTGAGCCGGAAGGGCGTGCCGAAGCCGCTGCGAAGGATGTATTCGCGGTTGGGCGTCACCGGGAGATCGAGCGTGATGAACAACGCTTCGCAACCAAGTGCCGCCGCCCGATCCACGACTGCCATCGAAAGGTCGCGATTCTCCCAGAGGTAGAGCTGAAACCACAGCCGCCCCCCGGCCTCGGCAATCTCTTCCAGGTCCATCGTGCTGGCGCTGGAGATGGTGAAGGGCAGGCCGGCCTTTGCAGCCGCGCGGGCGAGGGCGAGGTCGCCCTGATACCACAGCAGCCCCGCTGCCCCCGTCGGACCCACCGCGAGAGGCAGGGGGATGCGGCGCCCCCACAGCTCCGCCGAACTGTCGATGGCATGTACTCCGCGCAGGACGCGCGGGCGGAACGTGACGCGCTCGAAGGCGGCGCGGTTGCGCGCCAGGCCCGTCTCGTCCTCCACCCCGCGCTCGACATATTCCCAGATGCCGCGCGGAAGCCGGCGCCGCGCTCGGCTGCGCAGGTCGTCGATATTGTAGCAGCGGAGATCGGCCGCCACGGCAGGGCCGCCGCTCAGCCGCGGCCGAGGAAGGGCAGCTTGTTCTGAACCACAAGCCCTTCGTAGAAGTTGAGGTGGTCCGGCAGGTCGCACATGTGGACGATCACTTCCGCGATATCGAGCGGATTGGCGCTGAGCTCGTCCGGCATCTTGACCGCGCCGGGTGCAATCTCGGTCGCCACGATGCCCGGGTGGAAGATGGAGACGGCGATGTTGTCCTCCCGCCCGTCGATCGCCATCGCCCGCGTGAGACCGTCAAGGCCCCACTTGCTCGCCGCATAGGCCGGGCTGTTCGCCCGCGGCACCCGAGCGGAGATCGAGCCGATATTGACGATCCGCCCCCGGCCCTTGCCGCGCATCACCCGCAGCGCCGCGCGAGAGCAGAGGAAGGCGGAGGTGAGGTTGGTGTCGATCACACGGTGCCACAGCTCCAGCTCCAGCTCGTGCGTGGCGGTGCTGTCGGCGATGCCGGCGTTGTTGATGAGGACATCGACGGTGCCGAAACGCTCGACCGCCCGGTCGAACAGGTTCTGCACCGCGGCCTCATCCGTCACGTCGGTCGCGACGGCGAGCGCCTCGGCGCCCTCGCTCTCCAGCTTCGCGACCAGCGCCTCCAGACGCTCCGCCCGTCGTGCAGCGAGAACGACCTTCGCGCCGCGCTGGGCGAAGATGATGGCGCAGGCTTCTCCGATGCCGGAGCTGGCGCCGGTGATGACGACGACGCGACCTTCAAGGATACTCACGCAGCTTCTCTCCCAATCCGCTTTGGCCGAGGCTTAGCCAATCGGCAGCGCCAGCGGAACCGCCGATCGCACGGGAGGCGAATGCGACGGCAGGCCGACAGCGCTATGAGCGCCCCCGGCCTGCCGTTTCGCTGCTGCGAACTCGTGGGTCCGGGCGACCTAGCCCCAGACCTCCTCCGCCACCTCGACCACCAGGCGGATCTTCGCGGCCTGCTGCTCTACAGTGATGTCATTGCCATGGACGGTCGAGGCGAAGCCGCATTGCGGCGAGAGGGCCAGCTGTTCGATCGGAGCGAACTTGGCCGCCTCTTCGATCCGCCGCTTGACGTCATCCTTCGATTCCAGCTCACCCAGCTTCGTCGTCACCAGGCCGAGCACGACCGTCTTGCCCTTCGGCAAGAAACGCAGCGGCGCGAAATCACCGGAGCGCGGATCGTCGTACTCAAGGAAGAACGCGTCGATATCGAGTTCGTTGAACATGATCTCGGCGACGGGCTCATAGCCTCCTTCGGCCGACCAGCTGCTGCGGAAATTGCCGCGGCATAGATGCACCGCCTTGATGAGGTCGGCAGGCGCGGAGGCGAAGCTCTCATTGATGAGCTTGGCATAAGCGCGCGGGGTCTCATCCGGGTCTACGCCGCGGGCCCGAGCATCTGCGCGATGGCCTTCGTCGCAGAGGTAGGCGAGGTTGGTATCGTCCATCTGGATATACCGGCAGCCAGCGGCCACCAGATCGTCCACCTCCTCACGATAAGCGGCGGCGACGTCGGCGTAGAACTCGTCCATCGTCGGGTAGACATCCTCGGGGATGCCCGCTCGCCCGGCGCGGAAGTGCAGCATTGTGGGGCTGGGGATGGAGACCTTGGGCACGCAGCCCGGAGCGCTGACCTGGCTGGCGAGGAATTCGAAATCGGCCCGCTGGATGGGTTTGGCGTGCTCCACCTTTCCGTTCACCACCATCACCGGCGGGGCGAAATGCACGTCCTTTCCGGCGGCATTATGGAACGCCTTTTCCAGTCCGCCCTTTTCCTCGACCCCGCTGAGCTGGAGCAGGAAATCGGTGTGGAAGAAGTAGCGGCGGAACTCCCCATCGGTGATCGCCTTGAGGCCGAGGCTTTCCTGCCATTTGACCAGCGCGGCGATGGCATCGTCCTCGACCGCGCGCAGCTCCGCCGCGTCGATCGTGCCTCTCGCGCGGGCGTCACGCGCTTCGATCACTTCCCGGGTCCGGAGGAAGGAACCGACATGGTCAGCGCGGGAGGGAAGCTTGCATGAAGCAGTCCCAAGCGTGGGTTCCGGCTGGACCGGGGAAGAGGGGGTAAGCGTGTCGGTCATTGGGCACCTCTTGTGGTTGGCAGCACTTCAACTGATTCCAGGTGTTCAACGTGTTCCGCCGCCCGCCCGGCGATCCAGATCTTGGTGGTGAGCCCGCTCCCCGGCAACGCCGCCACAGGAAGGGCGGGGGAGAAGCCGCTTTCGCTGAGCAGCGTCAGCATCTGCTCGTCTGAAAAGCCAAGGCGAACGTGGGCGTGGCTCTTGCGCAGTTCCTCCCGCCCGTGCGCCGCGAGGTCGATGATCGCGATGCGGCCGCTGGCGCGGCAGACCCGCGCTGCTTCCTTGAGGGCGTAACCCGGGTCCTGCGCGTAGTGCAGCACCTGGTGGAAGATCACCGTGTCGAAGCATTCCGGTCCGAAGGGGAGGGCGGAGAAATCGCCCTGCACCAGTTCCCAGCGGTCCGGCGGAAGCTTCTGCAACCGGGCTCGAGCGAGGCGAAGCATCTCGGGGCTACGGTCCAGCGCCACCACATGCTCCGCGCCTCCCGCCAGCAGATCGGCCATGCGCCCCGTGCCTGTGCCGATATCGAGGAGGCGGCCCAGCGGCTCCGTCCCGAGCGCCTTCAACAGCGCGGCCTCCACTCGCTCGTCCGGGCTCAGCAGCGCGCGGAGGCGGTCCCACTCCTCCGCGGTACGCGCGAAGTAATCCGCCGCACTTTTTTCCCGCACGGAACGGATTGCGGCGAGGTGGCGCCGGTCCTCGGCGCAACGGGCGGCAAACCCGGCATCCTCCCCCTCCGCCGCGTCGAGCAAGCGCGCGACTGCGGCCGCGAGAGGCCGCGCCGATCCGCGCGTGATCGCCCGGCGCAAGAATACCCAACTCCCTTCACGCCGGCGCTCCGCCAACCCGGCATCGCACAGAATGGCGACATGACGCGACACGCGCGGTTGGCTCTGCCCCAGGACCTGCGCAAGTTCCCCCACGGCGAGCTCAAGATGCTCAAGAAGGCGCATGATCCGAAGCCTCGTCGGATCTGCCAGTGCGCCAATGATGGCATCGATCTGCATACCGTATGAGGATATGCGCATATCGTTATATGCGCAAGGTCAACTGGTGTCCTGCTCCGACTTTGGCCCTTTGATGAGCGTCTGCCGGCGCAAGCACTGCCCTGCATGTGCCGGGGAGGGGTGCCGGGCGGGCGAGCCTTTCCTGCGAGCATCCAAGTCTTTGCCGTTAGAAATGAGGCGCCGATGATCACCCGCCGTTCGACGATCGGCAGTCTCGCGTGCTCAGCCGCCAAGCACACTCCAGCTGGGATCAACCTGTGCGGACACTCCGGTGCCGAGGTTGAACCCGCCGCTGCCGCCGTCCCACGTCGTGACGGTCCCCGCCACATGGCGCCACAAGATGTCTGAGAAGCCGTCGCCGTTGTAGTCATCCACTGCGGCCACTCGCCAATCATCGTCGACGGCGATGAGCGGCTGTCCTGCGCCGTCAAAGCCGTTGCCGTTGCTGACCCAGCGGGTGATGCTCCCATCACTGGCACGCCACAGGATGTCATCCTTACCGTCCCCGTTGAAGTCGCCGACTCCGGACACCTGCCAAGCCTTCGCGACAAACTGCGCCGGCTGGCCGGCACCATTGAAGCTATCGGCAGTGCCGAGCCATTGTGTCACTCTGCCGTCATTGTTGCGCCACAGGATGTCATCGCGGCCATCGCCATCGAAGTCGCCGTTCCCGGCCACATGCCAGTCTTTCGCCACCGCAAGGGTTGCCTGCCCGGTGCCGTCAAAGCCGCTGTCCGCTGCCAACCAGCGAGTCACCCGGCCATCGTCGTTTCGCCACAGAATATCGTCGCGGCCGTCACCGTTGAAATCGCCTGTGCCCGCTGCCTGCCAATCCCTGGCGACAAGCACGCTCGGTTGTCCGGAACTGCTGAACTCGCTGCCGTCGGACGCCCATTGCGTCAGCGTGCCGTTCTGGTGGCGCCACAGCAGATCGGCTCGCCCGTCGCCATTGAAGTCCGCAGCGTCGATCACCCGCCATTCGATGGAGGCGAAGCTGGAGATACCCGTGGTCAGGTCAAATCCACCGCCGGTGCCGTTCCATGTCGTGAGGCTTCCGTCTGCGTTTCGCCACACCAGGTCCGAGAAGCCGTCGCCGGAAGAATCGCTCGATACGATCTTGCGCCCGAACACCAGGTCAACCCCTCCGCCCACGGCTTCCTGGGCGGAAAGGCGCAAGCTCCCCCCGGTCTTGACGGTGAGACTGGCGCCGTGGCCAAGGCTGACAGAGATCCCGGCCTGTTCCCACGCGAAGCTCTCCAGCGACGCGTCAGTAATGCGGATGCGGTCTCCTGCTGTGAAGTCGCGCACCAGGTCAGCCGCCAGGTCAGCGATCGTGCCGCCGAAGATGTCGTTGCCAGCTCCTCCCACGAGGATGTCCGCGCCACCCCCGCCGAACAGTTGATCCGCGCCGTAGCCGCCTTCGAAATGTTCGGCTGCACTTCCTCCGATCAGCCTGTCGTTCCCCGCATTGCCGTAGACTATGCCGCCCACCAAGCCGCCGCGGCCGTCGTAAACATCGTCACCGACCGAGAACGCGATGTCCCCCAGCACTTGCCCCTCGTTGGAGAAGCTGAGCGACAGCGTATCGTCGCCCTGCACCTGATTGATGTCGGTGGGAAATCCTGCCGCAACCGATGCGTCGTACCACGCCACCGAAGTGCCTTCGTCGAGCAGGATGGAACCTCCCAGCCCTCCATGAAGGCTGGCGCCAGGCAAATAAGAGGACCGGACCGTTAAGCTCGCCTCCAACCCCAGCGCGATCCGCCCAAATCCTTCAGCGTTGGCGAGATCGAACGCGATGGGAGCGCGGTAGCCGATATTGAGGTGGAGATTTTCGAAGCCTCTGACACCGGCTAGGTCGTAGGTCATCGCCGGAACATCGAACGACCACAGAGAAAGAAGATCGACTCCCTCTCCGCCGTTCGCTCCCGTCGTTGGCAACGTTGGACTCGCACCAACGAAGCCGCTGAGCATAAGCTCGTCATCGCCCGCGCCGAGAGTGATCTCGGCGGTTATTGCCGACGCGGCCGCCATCTCCAAACGTTCCGATGCGGCACTGCCCGTAACGGATCGCAGCGTCGAATTATGCAGCCGTATGCTGTTTCCGGCGAGCGCCAGGTCCACGAGAGGGTTGGCGGAATCAATGAGCGCCTGACCATAATTGGAAGGGATGCCGAGCTTGATGCTCTGATAGCCCGAGAAGCCGACGAACTGCCCATTTCCGGTAAGCACCAGTTCTTCGAAACCGTTAAAGTTGTTCCAGACGACCGAGTTGTCGGTCACCCTGATCTCTACCCGGTCGAAGCCTTCGCCACCTTGAGCGGCCAGCAACCCGGAGGTGCCAATCCGTTCAATCACATCGTCGCCCGCACCGAGGTCTACCTGATCGCTTCCGATCGACGCTGGACCCTTCACATATCGGTCGTTGCCATCGCCCAACCGGACAAGTCCGCGCACCAGGCCCTGGTTGATGAACGTATCTGCGCCGTTGGACCCGGTGACCGCCGCCACTGAGTACTCGTCGAAGATGTCGGCCACGCGGACGATGCCTCCGAGCTCGTTGGTCACCGTGCTACCGCCCTGCAAGAACTCCACGCCCCCAACGATGCGGCCCGAACTGGAGTTGGTAAGCAGCACGCCCGATGCGTCGATCTCCGCGCCGTCGGTGATCGTCGCGTCGTTCACGTAATTGCCTTGTTGCGTGTAGCGCATCCCTGTTCCCTCTGCAGCGCAAGCCGATGCGCTGCAGAGGTTTCCACCAGTTCAAAGAAGAATTGGCAATCGGTCCGTGCGATCCTGGTGCAGCTGTCCCATTGCCGATCACTCCTCGACCGAGGAATGTAGCGCCGCTCAGGCGAGTGCCGGAGGCCAATTTGGCCCAGTCTCCGGCGATGCTGCTTCTGCCGGTGCGACTGTAATTCCCGCCGACACAGCAAAGGTCAGACTTGGTCGAACCAAGCTCACGCCCTGCGGTGTCTGTGACGGGAGGCGCTAGGCCTCGAGCAGTCTGCCAGGACACCTTTTTGCGCAGGTCGTTCGTGTTCCTTGGTCAGCTGTCGATGCCGAAATGATCGGCCAGCTGATCGGGAGTGAAGCCATAGCTCGGTGCGTCCGGATCATTCAGCATGCCCGCGTTCCATTCGGCGAAGGCAGCCTTCAGTTCCGCGAACAATACCGGCTGCCGCGCCTTGAGGTTGGCACGCTCCAGCGGGTCGGCCACGACATCGAACAGGAACTCCTCGTTGTTGATGGACAGGTACTTCATCCGTCCGCGGCGCACGGCCTTCTGGTCCTTGTTCTTGAACCGCCAGAACAGCGTGCGTTCGGGCAGCACGCCGCCGCTGAGCAAGGGGGCGAGGTCGAGGCCGTCAGTGGGGTAGCCGCCGGCCAAGGTTCCGCCACCGGCTGCGACAAAGGTCGGCAGCCAGTCCATCGACATCAGTGGCGCGTCACTTTCGCTTCCCGGGCGAACTCTTCCCGGCCAGCGCACGATGGCCGGAACGCGCAGCCCCCCTTCGAGCAGTTCGGTCTTTACGCCGGTGAAGGGCCAGTTATGCGAAAAGCGTTCCCCGCCATTGTCGCTGGTGAAAACGACGATTGTATCCTCGGCCAATCCGAGTTCGCCAACCCGTGCGAGCACCCGCCCGATATTATCGTCCAGCGAGCGCATCATCCCGGCATAGGCGTCCATCGAGCCGCCATCGAGGTGGTAATAGGCGGTCGGATTGTCGGACGCGGCGATGCGATCACTCTCGGCACGCCCCTCCTCGTCATTCGCTTCCCAGGGCCAATGGGGGGCGGTGAAGTGAAGGCTGATGAAAAACGGCTGGGCCCCGCGTGAGCGCCGCTCAAGAGTCTCGATGGTGCGATCGGCGAGAAGATCCGTCAGATAGCCGGCGGTCTCGACCTTGGTGGTGCCGTCCCAAAGGTCCAGATTCCCGTTGAAGCCGTGGCGGAAATAATCGACTCCGCCACCCCGCAGCCCCCAGAACTCATCGTACCCGCTTTTGAGCGGGCCGTAATCGGGCAGGGTGCCCATGTGCCATTTGCCGATCAGAGAGGTGGCGTAGCCCGCGTCGCGCAGCAGCGAGGCGACGGTCGGATGCTCGGGCGGCAACCCCACGTTCTGCGGACCCAGGGGCTCCTGCAAGCCGATCGGCAGGCGATACTGGTAACGCCCGGTGATGAGCGCCACGCGCGTTGCCGTGCATACGGCACTGTTGGCATAGGCATGGGTGAAGCGCACGCCCTCCGTCGCGAGCCGGTCCAGATGCGGCGTCTCGTATTCCTGCCGGCCGTAGCAGGAGAGGTCGGCGTAGCCGAGATCATCGGCCATGATGAACAGGATATTGGGCTTCCTCGCAGACGTCTGCGCGAATGCCGGGCCACCGGCTGCGAGCGCCGCGGTCCCGAGACCGGCGGCCATTGCCGTGCGGCGGGTCATGCTCATCATCTGTCGTTCTTGACTCATCATTCCTCTCACATCGCAAATCGCACGCCGACGGTGAACCGCCGGCCGAGCAGATCGAACAAGGTGCTGTTCGTCTGCAAGGAGTGGGCACCGAAGGAGCTGTAATAGGGCGTCACCGGTGGATCCTGATCAGTGAGGTTGGTCACGGCCAGGAACACCTCCGCCTCGGAGCCGGGCTCAAACTCCAGAGCATAGGTCAGCCGCAGGTCGAGATAGAAGGCGCTGTCCACCCGGTTCAGCGGCGTGTCGGGCAGCGCATTCTCCTGCGTGCCCGGCGCGATGTAGCGGCCCTGCAGGAAGGTCGAGAAGCCGCCGTTCGAATAAGTCAGCAGGCCGGTCGCGCGGAAGTCCGGCAAGGCATAGGGCGCGCCGTCCGATTGCTGGATTCCCGTCTGCCCGGCCCGGTCCACATAGGTCCCGTTGCTGAGCGTGCGCGAATTCTCGAACAGCCAGCTGCCGAACAGGCGAGCATCGACCGCCTCGTCACCGCCGAAGAGGCGCAGCGGAGCTGAATAACTCGCCTCTAGATCCAGTCCGCGCACGCGGTTCTGGTTCACATTGATGAACAGATCACCGATGAGCACGGGAACGTCATCGACCAGGGTGACGAGGCTGCACAGCTCCGGCACGCTGTCGATGAGGCAGCCGTTCAGCACGGCTTGCGTGCCGAGCTGGCCGATCGCGCCCTTTACCTGGATGTCGTAGTAGTCAGCCGAGAGTGTGAGGCCAGGCAGGAAGGCAGCGCGGATGACCGCGCCGGCCGTCCAGGTGTCGGCCTTCTCAGGGTCCACTGCCGGGTTTCCTCCTGAGAAAATGGTGACGTTGATCGCCTCGCGCTCGGGCGTCCGCGGATCGTCCACCACGGCGGCGCCACCGGTGCGGTCGAAGCGCTCGGAAAGGTTTGCGGCACGCACGTCGCGTGACCAGGTGCCGCGCAGCTTCAGGAACTCGAGAAGATCAACATCCAGACCAGCGCGATAGGCCCAGACCGTGCCTGATCCGGTGTAGTTGGCCCATCGCCCGGCGAGGTGCAGGTTGGCGGCGTCGATCGGGCCAGCATCGGCGATCAGCGGCACCAGGGTTTCCGCATAGGCCTCGTAGACGTTGATCGCGCCGGCGATGTTCGAGACCTTCGAATATTGCAGGCCAACGGTGTTGATGCAGTCAGCCTGGCTGACCCCACGAAGGCCGGGAATCTCACCGCTGCAGGCGACGGGATGGCCGCTCACATGATCGGAGGCAGGGTTGGTCTCGTCCTCCACCAGCTGGAGGATCTTTTCGCGCCGGAAGGAGCCGCCCACCGCCAGGCTGATCGGTCCGGCCCAAGCGTCAATCAGATCGCCGTTGAGTCCGGCCTCGGCCACGTGCTGGCTGATCTTCGTACGATTCAGCTTCTCCTCGCCGGTGGTGAAGGTGAAGCTGTCGCCCCGCGCATATCCGGAATCGGCGTAGTAGATTGGCGTGGTGATGGTGGTCCCCGGCTCATAGCCGGTGACATAATCGAGCGCAGCGGCGCTGGCATTGCCGCGGCCGAACAGGTTGAGCGGCTGGCAGCCGGGGAACGCATCGCTGAACAGTGTCACCCGGCAAACAATGTTGCCGTTGGCGACGCCGGTGCTGGCCAATCCTTCATCCACCGCATCCAGCGCGGCGAATACACGGTCCACCCGCACACCGTTCTGGTATGCCTTTCGGGTGTTCTCGCCATATTGATAGTAGAGATCCGCTTGCCAGCCATCGAGCAGGCTCCCGGTCGAGATGTCCCAGGTCAGGCCGCCGGCGAAGCTGTTCATCACATTGTCGTCGCGCTGGGTGATGTAAGGCGCCAGATCCTCGGGGCCGCCCATACGGCGTAGCGTGAACGAGGCGATGTTGTTCGCCGCCATCGTGTCGCGCACGCTCTGCGGCAGGAAGGCGTTGTCCGCGAAGATGGTGGCGGTCGTGGGCGTGCCGTTGAACGAGCCCGTCGGGTCGTTGTAGCGGAAGGTCTTGTTCTGCCCGCGCATGTACTGCGCGTAGACGAGCAGGTCCTCCGTCAGCTCGTAATCGGCATAGGCATAGATCGCGTTGCGCTTTGCATCCGGGAAGATCGTGTAGGGGCCGGACCCAAGATAATCGCCGCTCCCGCCATTGGTGATCGAGTGCAGAGCGGGCGGCGTGCCAGTGGTGCCGCTGCCGATCGATGAGCGCACGAAGGGGGTGACGCCGCTGCCATCGGGCAGGAACTCCAGGCCTTGCAGCGCGGTGCCGGGCGCGAAGATCACTCCGTTCCACGACGAGTTGGCCGAGACCAAGTCGGGGTACGCAACGCCATCGATGGGCGCCCAGGCCCGGTACCAGTCCCGAATCGGCGAAGTCGTGCACCCCCTCCTGCCGCGCGATCTCTCCCGAGACGAGCAGGTGCCCACGTTGGCCGAGATTGGTGCCGAAGCTCAGGGATAGTTCGTGGCTAGAGTTGTCGCCGCGTTCGGTGATCCCCTTCTGTGCCGAAGCCCGAAGTCCGGTGAAGTCGCGATCGAGGATGAAGTTCACCACGCCCGCCACCGCGTCGGAGCCGTAGGCGGCTGAGGCTCCGCCGGTGACGGTTTCCACGCTCTGCATCATCGCCTCGGGAAAGACGTTGATGTCGACGCCCCCGAAGGGGCTGGAGGAGACCACGCGATGGCCATTCAGCAGGGTGAGCGTGCGGTTGATGCCGAGCCCGCGCAGGTCGAGGTTGCCATAGCCGCCGCGGGTGAACCACCCCGTGCCGCCGACGCCCGATTGCTGAACGGCAGAGACGGACTGGTTGCCCAGGAACTGCGGCAAACTGCCGATCGCCTCTACCAGACCGCTCGTTCCCATGGCGTCGAGCGTTTCCTCGCCCACGACCGTGATGGGGATCGGCGCCTGCGATCCGTCCGTGCGCAGACGCGAGCCGGTGACCACAATCGGTTCGGCCGCGGAGGCACCCGGGGCGGACGGCTGCGGCGGGGTATCCTGCGCATGGGCCGGCTGCGAACAGAGCGCCAGCGTGCTCGCGCTGGCAGCCAGCACGTGCCGGCGGAAAGGCATCGGCCCATTTCTGCTTCCGTTCACGGCGTCTTCTCCCTCGCGCTGCGGTTCCGCAGTGTCGCTGAAGAAATCCGCCGCTTCGGAGCGCAACGCAACGCATCCCGAAGTGATGGCAGGGTATTCAGCAGAGGTTATGACCGGTACTCTGGAGGCCGATGTCCTGCCTGCCATTCACGCTCCGCCAGCTCGACGTTTTCGCCGCTTTGTGCGCGACGAACAGCTTTCGCGAGGCGGCGGACCGGCTCGGCATCTCGCAAGCCTCGGTGAGCAATCAGGTGAAGACGCTTGAGGAGCAGTTGGGCGTCGCGCTGCTGTTGCGGCTGCCGGGCAGGCAGCCAACGCTGACGGCCGAGGGGCTTGCCTTCCTCCACGACTTGGAATCGTTCCACGCAGCGGCGCAGCGCCTGGCCGGGCATCGCCGAGCCAGCGCCCAGCCCAAGGGGCGGTTGCAGCTGCGGATCCGCGTGGGGCAGGGAATGATGGACAACTACATCCGCCCCAAGCTCGACAGCTTCCTGCGCGAGCATGCTGACCTCTCGTTGCAGTTCGACGCGCAGGCGCCGGGCGGTAATCCTTCCAAGGTCGAGGCACAGCGATACGACTTCGTGTTGCTCCACCAAAGGGCGGACCGGCCCATCAACACAGGCTTTCGCGAAGTCGCACTGCTGCGCGGCGGCATCTACGGTCACCGCAACTTTGCCGTGGGGCGAGACCTTCCTTTATCGCCGGAGCGGCTGAGCGAATTGCCCTTCATCCTTCCGAGCGAGGGCAGCCTGCAGGAGCAGGAGGTTCATCTCGCCCTTCAGAAGGTGGGGATTATCCCACGCACGATACTGGGCCACACCCAGTACTTCGATGTGATGGCAAGCATGCTGGCACAGGGCGTAGGTGTCGCCAGCTTCGCCGAAGTGATTCTGCCGCCTTCCATGCGCGATGATGTGATCCGGCTCTTTCCGCTGAGCGACTGGCGGCTAGTGTGGTTTCGACGTGACGAGCAAGGTGACGTGAGGAGGGACAGGGTCGAGCACTTCTTGCTGTCCTCTCTGCTGGAGGACCCTGACTACCCGACCATCTCCATATCGGATGACGCCTTCGCGGTTCAGGGTGCCGATGCGGGCTCTGCCCCTTAACGAGTAGCGCAGCCGGGGAGGGTGCTTCTGTCACGGACTGGGCGGCGCTGACCGGCCACCTTTGCTCGTCGCGCGGCGAGTTCGCACGCCGCCAAGCGCACGGGGGTTGGCGAAGCTCTCCGTCCGTGAGTATTGGGAAAGCGAAGACCGGTGGAGCCACGCGAATTCCAGCGTGTCGTCGTCGCCGTCGGCGGCTCTTCGGGCGGCTCTTGCGGCGCGCATTGGCCTGGGTCTTGCGACAACCGCCGGGCGGATCGGCTCGATTTTCGGCCCCATCATTTGCGGAGCGTTGCTCGAGGACGCCATGAGCGTGGCGACAGTCTGCCTGGCCATTGCGGTGCCGGCCGTGCTTTCCGCAACAACATTCTCGCGAGCGCGCCGGCTTGAGCCGGTTCCCTAGCGACCCGCTGGGCAAGCGCATCACTACCGTGTTTGTTGGAAGGGGAAGTCGCTGGCTGTGCAATGACAGCCGGCGATTTCACAGGTTCCGGGAAAGAATGGTGGACGCACTTGGGCTCGAACCAAGGACCCGCTGATTAAGAGTCAGCTGCTCTACCAACTGAGCTATGCGTCCATCCGGGCTTCCGGAGAAGTTCCGACGAATCGTCGGGAGACGCGCATATAGCGGCTGCTCCGCGCGTGAAAAGGGGGTTCTTTGCCTTTTCTAGTTCACGCCCCTGCTGCCCGCGCGGCGGCTCCAGCGCTCCACCATCATCAGCAGGCCTATGCAGATCATGTTGGTCATCATGGAAGATCCGCCATGGCTCATGAAGGGCAGCGGGATGCCCACCACGGGCGCAAGGCCCATCACCATCATCAGGTTGATCGCGACGTAGAAGAAGATCGTCGCGGTCATGCCGCCCGCCAGCAGCTTGGAGAAGCGATCAGGCGCGTTACGCGCGACGATCAATCCCCAGCGCAGCACGATGCCGAACACCAGCAGGACCAGCAGTCCGCCAAGAAGGCCCCATTCTTCCGCCATGGTGGCGAAGACGAAGTCGGTATGCGGCTCCGGCAGATAATTGAGATGGCTCTGCGATCCTTCGCCAAAGCCCTTGCCGAACATTCCTCCGGAGCCGATCGCGATTTTGGACTGGGTGATGTGATAGCCGGAGCCGAGAGGGTCGCTCTCCGGATCAAGGAATGTGGTGACGCGCCGGCGCTGATAGTCATGCAGTCCGAAGAAGTACGCCAGCGGCGCGACGATCAGCCCGGCGAGGGCCCCTCCAGCGAACCACTTGGCAGGAAGCCCGGCGAGGAACATCACGACCGCTCCCCCGAACGCGATGGCGAGCGCGGTCCCAAGGTCCGGCTGCAGGAGAACGAGCCCCATCGGCAGGCCGATCAGGGCCCCTGCCGGCACCAGAGCGCGCCATGTGCTCGTCATCCCCGCAGGAAGCGATTGATAGAACCGCGCCAGCGCGACCACGATGGCCGGCTTCATCAGTTCCGACGGCTGGAGCCGAATGGGTCCGACCTCCAGCCATCTTTGGCTGCCCCCGCCAATGGCTCCCATCAACTCGACCGCCAGCAGCAGGAGGAGGATGACGCAATAGCCGGGAAAGGCCGCGAAGAGGACCAGGTCGGGGGGCAAACGGGAGATGACGAAGGCCATCGCCAGGAAGACCGCGAAGCGGATCAGGTGTGACGCGGCATAGGGCTGGAAAGAGCCGCTCGCCGCCGAATAGAGAACGGCGGAGCCGAAGCAGACCAGCAAGGTCAGCGGCAGCAGGACACGCCAGGGGATACCCTCCAGCCCCGCAGGCAGGATACCCGGCCTCACAGCGCGCCCGTCGGGTTCGGGCGGGGAATCGTGCGTGGCTCGGTCGCAGCAGGTTCTGCGGCCAGCGGCACCTCAGGCTCAGGCCGAGGCGTGATCGCTTCGGTCGCGGCGGCTGCCGGCTGCACCGCAGCGCGCGCTTCGGCATCCACCTCGCGAGACACCGCCGCAAGGTCACGCGGAACTGGGGGCACGTCCACGCCCGCAGCGGCGGCGTAGCGGGCGTAGGACCGGGTGAGCCGCTCCTGCGCCGTGCCGCCCCACTGCTCCTCCAGCGCATGCAGCGCCTCCAGCCCCTTTGCCGGGTCGAACAGGAAGGTCATCACATCGCGGGCGATGGGATAGGCGGCGCCCGAGCCGCCGCCATGCTCGATCACCACCGCACAGGCGTAGCGGGGGTTGTCGAAGGGGGCGAAGCAGATGAACAGCCCATGGTCGCGGTACTTCCACGGGCCCGTCTTGCCGCTGGCGACGCTGAGGCTGACGACCTGGGCGGTCCCCGTTTTGCCTGCCATCTTGATCCCGTCGATCGGCAGCCGCGCACGCCCGGCGGTGCCCGGGCCGTTGACCACGTCGCTCATCGCGTTCTGGATCACCTGTACGTGGTCGCCGTGGAAGTTCATCGTATCGAAGCGCGGCCGATCCTGACCCATCAGCAGGCGCGGCATGACCTGATTGCCCGTGGCGAGCCGCGCCGCCATCACCGCCAGCTGCAAAGGATTGGCGAGCATGTAGCCCTGGCCGATCGTGGCGTTCACCGTGTCGAACGGCTGCCATTGCTGGCCGTATTTGTTCAGCTTCCAGGCCGGGTCAGGCACGGTGCCGTAAAACTGGCTGGCGACGGGGAGGGGGAACTCCTGCCCCATGCCGCAGCGCTTCGCCATCGGCGCGATCACATCCATGCCGAGCCGCTGGGCGAAGTGGTAGAAATAGACGTCGCAGGATTGGTAGATGCCCTTGGCCATGTCGACCCGGCCATGGCCCCTTCGGTTCCAGCAGTGGAACACGCGGTTGCCCACGCGCAGCCCGCCGCCGCAGCCCGTCGCCTCGTTCGGGTCCAGCCCTGCTTCGAGGAAGGACATCGCGACCATCGGCTTCACGGTGGAGCCGGGAGGGTAGAGCCCCTTCAGCACCTTGTTGCGCAGCGGCACGCGTTCATCATCGCTGAGCATGCCGTACTCGACGCGGCCGATCCCGTCGGAGAAGCTGTTGGGATCGAAGCTGGGCATGGAGGCCATGCACATGAGGTCGCCCGTCAGGCAGTCGATCACCACCACCGAGCCACTTTCCAGCCCGATCCGGCGTGCAGCATAGTCCTGAAGCGGGCCGTCGATCGTCAGCTGAATGGGCTGCCCTTGCACGTCCTCGCGCGTCTCCAGGTCCCGCACGATCCGTCCCGAGGCGGTGACCTCCACGCGCCGGGCGCCAGGCTGGCCGCGCAGCACCTGCTCGAACTGCTTTTCCAGCCCGTCCTTGCCCAGCTTGAAGCCGGGCGTCATCAGCAGGGGCGTCGGCTCAGCGTCGTATTCCTCGCGATTGGGAGCGCCGACATAGCCGATCAGGTGGCCCACCGACGGGCCCGTCGGATAATAGCGGGAGAAGCCGCGCTGCGGGATCACGCCCGGGAGGTCCGGCAGCCGCACGCTGACTGCAGCAAAGGTGTCGTAGTCCAGCCCGCTCGCCACCGGCACAGCCTGGAAGCCCTGCGAATGCTCGATCCGGTCTCGCAGATCCTCTGTTTCCGCCGGGGAGAAGCGCAGCAGCTGCGTCAGGGTCGACAACGTCGCCGTGGTATTTTCGAGCCGCTCGGGAATGATGTCGATGCGGAAATCGGCTCGGTTGGAGGCGAGGGGGGCGCCATTCCGGTCCAGAATCCAGCCTCGACGCGGCGGGATCAGCGACAGGTTCACCCTGTTGCTCTCCGCCTCCATCTCGTACCGCTCGTTCTCGGCCACGGCGATGTAACCCATGCGCGTGGCGAGCAGCAGGCCGACCCCGCCCTGGACTGCACCCAACACGAAAGTGCGGCGGTCGAAGCTCTGCGACAGCAAGGATGAGGTGAACCGATGGCGCATGACGCGTCAGCCCAATCGGCGCACGCGCATCAGGCGCAGACGGTCAAGCATCGCAACCATGCGAGAAATAATGGGAAACAGCACGATGGAGAGCAATAGCTGCGGCAGGAGAACCTTGAACTGAACCGCAGTCAGTGCCGCGCCGGACAGCAGCGCCGCCGCCCCCAGATAGAACAGCATGAAGGCACAGGCAGCCAGCCAATCCAGCAGGAAGCTCCGCCAGGGGAAGCGCATCTCCACCAGTTCCACCACCAGCAGCGTCAGCGAGAACAGCAGGATGCCGCTGCCGAGCGGCTGACCGGAGAACAGATCGTCGAACAGGCCCAGCGGCAACCCGGCCCAGAGCGGCAGCAGGCCCGGCCGCACGAAGCGCCAGGCCAGCAGCATGAGGAAGCCGAAGGGCGGCAGGACCGGGGCAGGGGCGATCACGGGCAGCCAGGGGGTGAGGGAGCCCAGCATGATAGAGACCCACGGCACGCCGTAAACCAGCAGCGCCGAATGGGTGCGGTTGATACGCTTGCCGAAGGGGTCGCTGCGAGAGCGCGGGTTTAGCCGCTCCATCAGTCGGACGCTATTGCGGGCGTGGCCGACGGGTCCGCTGCCGTTGCGGATTGCTCCTGTTCCGCGATCTGCTCCTCCGCCTCTGCAATGCTGGGCGCTTGGATGACGGCGATGGCGGCGGGCTGCCAGACGGGCTCCACCAGCACCACATCTGTTGCGGCCGGATTGCTCAGCAATTGGGCGATCGCGCCGTCCTTCGTGATCTCCGTCGCCAGTGCGACCGCCACGCCCGGCCGGAACAACCCGCCCGCACCTGAGGTGACGAAGACGTCGCCCGGCTTGATCGGGTTGATGCCGAGGTTGATCAGGCGCAGCCGCAGCGATCCATCGGCGCGGCCTTCCGCGAAGGCGACCACATCATCGGTCGCGCGGCGCACCGGCACCATGCTCTCACTGTCGGTCAGCAGCAGCACGCGGGAGCTGCGCTGGCCCACCTCCAGCACACGTCCGATGAGGCCGAGCGGAGAGCTGACCGGCATGCCTGGACGCACGCCGTCGCGGCGCCCGACGGAGATATAGGCGAAGCGTCGGGCGCCGGAGGAGGTGGAGCCGATCAGTCGCGCAACGGCAACCGGCTTCGTCTCACCCTCCGCCAGGTTGAGCACCGCCTTGAGCCGGGCATTCTCCCGCTCCAGCGCCTCGGCCTCCGCCAGCTTGACGCGTGCGATCCGCACCTCGCGCTCCAGCTCGGCATTGCGGCTGCCGGCCCGATAATAGCCGGCGATCGCCTCGAAGACGTTCTGGCTGCCAACCCTTCCGGCCGCCCCCACTTCGCCCGCTGGGGAGGCGAGGTCGGCCGCCATGCTGCGGAGACCGGCGAAGGTTTCCGGCCGCAGTAGCGAGATGATGAGCAGCGCCGCGCCCAGGAACGCGCCAAAGCCCGCGACCAGGTAGCCGGTGAAGACTCCCAGACGCGCCCTCTTGTTCGCTCCCGAAAGGCGGCTTGCCGGCAGCGCCATGACCGCCCGTACTCCTTATCGTCGCCTCACCTCCGACCGGCCTCAGGCCGTCATCAAAACGCCACGATAGAGTGGATCCTCCATCGCGCGTCCGGTCCCGAGCGCGACGCAGGACAGCGGATCTTCCGCGATGGAGACGGGCAGGCCCGTCTCGTCACGCAGGTGATCGTCGAGCCCCTGGATCAGCGCGCCGCCGCCGGTGAGGACAATGCCCTGGTCGACGATGTCCGCCGCCAGTTCCGGCGCCGTGTTCTCCAGCGCGATGCGCACGCCTTCCACGATGGCCCCGATCGGCTCGCTCAACGCCTCGGCGATGTTCGCCTGGTTGATGGTGATTTCCTTGGGCACGCCGTTGACGAGATCGCGCCCCTTGATCGTGATGGCCTCGCCGATCCCGTCTTCCGGGATCATGGCAATGCCGTAATTCTGCTTGATCCGCTCTGCCGTCGCCTCACCGATCAGCAGGTTGTGGTGACGGCGGACATAGGAGACGATCGCCTCGTCCATTTTGTCGCCGCCGGTGCGAACGCTGGTGGTGTAGGCAAGGCCGCGAAGGGACAGCACCGCCACTTCCGTCGTGCCGCCGCCGATATCCACCACCATCGAACCCACAGGCTCCGTCACCGGCATCCCTGCGCCGATCGCCGCCGCCATCGGCTCCAGGATCAGGAATACCTCGGAAGCGCCCGCATTGCTGGCCGCATCCCGGATCGCGCGCCGCTCCACGGAGGTCGAGCCGCTGGGCACGCAGATCACGATCTCGGGGTAGCGGAACAGGCTCTTCTTCCCGTGCACCTTGCGGATGAAGTGCTTGATCATCTCTTCGGCGATCTCGATGTCCGCGATCACGCCGTCGCGCAGCGGGCGGATCGCCTCGATGCTGTCCGGCGTTTTGCCCATCATCAGCTTGGCGTCGTCGCCCACGGCCTTCACGCGCTTCACCCCGTTCAGGGTCTCGATGGCGACGACGGACGGCTCGTTGAGCACGACACCGCGATCCTGCACATAGACCAGCGTATTCGCGGTCCCCAGGTCGATCGCCATGTTCTGGGAGCCGAACTTGAAGAGCTTGCTGAAGTAGGAACCCATTGAACATCCGTATGCTGCGGGTGGAAGAGGAGCGGCGGGCGTGCCCCGTGCCGCGCGGCGCGAGGTCGCGGCTCCTTAACGCGAAGCTTTGGCAAAGGCCAAAATTTTGTGTCGATAGTGGGACAGTTTTGCAGCCACGGCCTCGAAAAGCCGCCAGCGGGGCGTTACCATCTCCGCCATGCCCGCCATCCGCCGCCTTCCGGAAACGCTGATCAACCGCATCGCCGCGGGCGAGGTGGTGGAGCGCCCTGCCTCCGCCCTGAAGGAGCTGGTCGAGAACGCGATCGATTCCGGCGCGAGCCGCATCGCGGTGGCGATCAGCGAAGGCGGCCTCGCCCGGATCGAGGTGACGGATGATGGCTGCGGCATGTCGCCAGAGGAGATGGCGCTTGCGCTCGAACGGCATGCCACCTCCAAGCTGCCGGAGGAGCTGGTGGGGGATGGCGCGCTGGAGCAGGTCGTCACCCTGGGCTTCCGAGGCGAGGCGCTTCCTTCCATCGCCAGTGTCGCTCGCCTGCGGCTGGAGAGCCGCCCCGCCGGCACCATGCAAGGCTGGCGGCGCGTGGTGGATCACGGCGCGCTGGTGGAAGATGGACCCTGCGCCATTCCGCCCGGCACCCGCGTAACGGTGGAGAACCTCTTCGCCCGCGTGCCTGCCCGGCGGAAGTTCCTGCGCACCCCCCGCAGCGAATATGCCGCCTGCCTCGACACCGTCCGTCGCCTCGCGATGGCGCGCCCCGACATCGGCTTCTCCCTCGACCATGGCGACCGGCGCGTCTTCTTCCTTCAAACAGATGAGGCGCTGCCGACCCGTGTCGCCCAGCTGATCGATCGCTCGCTGGCCGATAACAGCGTTGCGGTGGAGGTAGAGCGCGGCTCCTTCACCCTCACCGGGATCGCTGGCCTGCCGACCTACAACCGCGGCATCGCGGATCACCAGTATCTGTTCGTCAACGGCCGCCCGGTGAAGGACCGGCTGCTCTCCGGCGCAGTGCGCGGTGCCTATGCGGACATGCTGGCGCGGGACCGTCACGCCGTGCTCGCGCTGTTCCTGCAGCTTCCGCCGGAGGAGGTGGACGTGAACGTTCACCCCGCCAAGACGGAGGTTCGCTTCCGGGAGTCGGCGGCTGTGCGCGGCTTCATCGTCTCGGCGCTGAGGCAGGCTCTCGCCACCGGCGATCGCCGCAGCGCGCAAGCGCCCTCTGCCGAGGCCATGGCGCGCTGGCAGGCGGAACCCGTCTCCCCGCCACCGCTCTTCACCCCACCGGCACCAAGCTGGAGCGCATCGGTTCAGGAGCCCACCCCAAGCTGGCGAGGCTTTGACCCGCTGGTGCTGGACCCGCCTCAGGGCAGGGCGGAGATCGCCTCGGAGCCTGCCCCGGCTGAACCTGCCGCATACCCGCTAGGGATCGCGCGCGGCCAGGTGGCGAACACCTATATCGTTGCCGAAGCGGCCGACGGCCTCGTCCTGGTGGACCAGCACGCCGCGCATGAGCGCCTCGTCCTGGAACGCCTCCGCGCCGCCGGTGCGGGCGAGAAGGTCGCCGCCAGCCAGCCCTTGCTCATCCCCGAGGTCGTGGAGCTTGAGGAGCTCGCCTGCGACCGGCTCGAAGAACAGGCCGACGCGTTCGCCACTCTCGGCCTCGTCATCGAGCGGTTCGGCCCCGCCGCCATGCTGGTGCGCGCCATGCCTGGAGCGCTCGCCAAGGCCGATGCGGAGGCGCTGCTGCGCGATCTGGCCGACGATCTGGCACAGCACGGCCAAAGCCTCCTGCTGGGCGAGAAGATCGAGCATGTGCTGGCGACCATGGCCTGCCACGGCTCCGTTCGTGCGGGCCGCACGCTCTCCGTGGCCGAGATGAATGCCCTGCTGCGCGAGATGGAGCGCACACCCCGGTCCGGCCAGTGCAATCACGGCCGCCCCACCTGGGTGAAGCTCTCCACCGCCGAGGTCGAAAAACTGTTCGGAAGGCACTGATGCGCAAGATCCTCCCCCTCCTGTCCCTCGCAATCCTATCCGCGTGCGCGGAGGAACCTTCACCAGAGGAGCAGGCTGTCGAGGCCGCAACACGAAACGCGCTGGTGGAGAAGGGCAACGCAACGCTCCCTCCGCTGGAACTCGTCGAGCCGCAGCCGATCCAATATCCTGACATAGAGCGGCACGACCTGTTCGGTGCCGGGTGCAACTTTGCGCCGGGCACCAGCGTCGGCACGCGCGTCATCGCCCGGCCGGTCGACGCCTACATGAAGATCGATGGAGAGATGGTGCGCTTCGCCGCTGACTCAGGCGCACGTGAACTGCCGCTCGGCACCCGCTCCCGCTATCTCGGCCGCGCGCACGAATTGCAGCTGGAGCTGAGCGGGGAGGGCACCCAATCCGGCAGCGAGACGGTCGACTATCAAGGCATCGTCACTCTGCGCGACGAACATGGCCGCATCGTCTACCGGGCGAGCGGCCTTGCCCAGTGCGGCAGCTGATCGATCAGTGCAGCCGGGCGCGAAAGCCCGGCATCCTGCCGTTGACGTCAAGCTCCGGAATGGTTCGGTAGCGCGCCAGCACCAGGCTGAAGAGGCCGAACATCAGCAGGCCGATCGCCACCAGCGTGAAGGCCAACCCATCATCGCTGAGCGTGGCAATCGCCCCCCCCAGCGTCACCACCTCGCTCGTATTGCCGAACCAGGCGGATTGTACCAGCGCCCAGCCAATGATCGCGAAGACCACGCCCCGCGCGACATAGCCAGCGCCGCCCAGCCAGCGCGTTGCGGCAGGCGCGCCGCGGCTGATGCGGTTCATGAACTCGCCGGTCAGCCCTTTCTTTGCCTGGAACACAGCGGCGGCGAGGAAGGCGAGGCCCAGCAGCCCCAGCACGACATTGCCGAACTCGAACGACAGGACGCCCGCGGCCGCTTCCTGGGCTCGTCCGCCCTCGCTGCCGCCGCCGCCCTGGCTGGTGGCGAGCTGGAACGCACTCCAGGCGAGCAGCAGGTGGCCCGCCGCGCTGCCTGCATGGCCCGCCCGCTGCGCGATCCCGGTCTTGTCGGTGCCATGATGCTCAATGTCGAACACAGTCGAAGAGAGGCGGAACAGTGCATAGCCGACGAGGCCGATCACCAGCAGCCACAGGATCGCCGTGCCCGCAGGCACATCCTCTACAGCCTGAAAAACGCCTTGCGCGCCGTCTCTGATCCGCTCCCGGCTGGTCAGCGCGATCAGGCCCAGCAGCGTGTAGAGAACGGCCCTGGCCACATAGCCGAGCCGCACGAGCCAGCGAAACTTCTCCGATGTGTCGACCATCGTCTCCCCCGTTTTGCTTGAGCGCCTAACGGGCGAGTTGGCGGATCGTGCCACATCAGGGGCGCTCCGAGGGCGGCGAGGGAGAGGACGCTAGCGCAGGCGCTTCGCGATCGGCTGGCCTTGCGCATTGCGCTTCAACTCGAAACGACCGCTCGCACGGATCAGGTCGGACAGGCGCCTGAACCCATGATTGCGCACGTCGAAGCTGGAGCGGTTGCCCGCGATCTGCCCAATCTCCTGCAGCCGCGCGAATCCTTCGTCGTCGCGGCTCGCCGCTTTCCATGCGGCGCCCAGCAAATCGATGACCTCGCTGTCGATCGCCGGGGAGGCCGTCTTCCCCGTGTCCCCTTCGGTTGCCGGAGCGGGAGCCTTTCCGGTCTTCGGGGCAGGTGAGGAGGATGCGGCAGCCGTTCCCAGGAAGGCAGGGGCGGCGGTACCGGTTCGCTCATCCTCCTGCGCCTCGGTGCGGATCAGCTGATCGACGTCGATGTAGCGCGTGCAGGCGGTCCTGAACGCCTCGGGTGCCTTGCCGCTGCCGAAGCCGTAGACGATCAGCCCGTCCTGCCTCAGCCGGGTGACCAGCGGCGTGAAGTCGCTGTCGCTGCTCATGATGCCGAAGCCATCCACCTTGCCCGCATAGAGCAGGTCGATCGCGTCGATCGTCATCGCCATGTCCGTCGCGTTCTTTCCCTTGGTCAGGTCGAACTGCTGCACCGGCTGAAGGCCGTAGCGATGCGTGTGCTTGTTCCAGTTGGCGAGGGCCGGCTTCGCCCAGTTGCCGTAGGCGCGGCGGATGTTCACCTGGCCCAGCTCGGCCAGCACCGTCAGAACCGGGTCGATGCCCGCATGGCTGGCATTGTCCGCGTCGATCAGCAGGGCGATGTTCTTGAGTTCAGCTTCAGCCATGCCCGTTCACATGGCGGGGCCGAAACGCCGCCGCAAGCCCGCGCGCAAGTCTATCGGCGATTAGATGACGCGCTCGACCAGCCCGAGCTTCACCGCTTCCTCCGCATCGATATACCAGTTGGAGGTTGCGCGCTTCACCACCTCGTCCAGCGAGAGGTTCGAGCCGCGCACCAGCTCCGCAAACCCTTCGTTCTGGATGGCGATGGAGGTCTGCAGCTCATTCAGTTTCGCCTGAACAGAGGCGATGCAGGTGGTGAGGGGGCCGTTAAGTTGAACCGCGCAGGACATCTGCCGCTCGTGGATCATCAGCCGCGTCCCGCGCGTGAGATACCGGTTCTGTCGAGCGAAAAAGCTCATGAACGTCGTTCCCGCCGAATAGATGGCCGCCTTGCCGAGGAAGACGATCCGCCGCGCGGGGTAGACGTCGCTGTGGAAGCGAACGTCCTCCCCCATTACGCGCGCAACCTCCGGGTCTCCCCCCAATGTTGAAAGCTCCACAACGCACACGCCCTGCTCGGGGCATCGGTTCAGCTGTTCACGGAAGGTCCCGTACATCGCCTGGTCCACAGTGCCCGACAGGACGATGGCCGGCATCTTGAAGTCACGTGGCTGGAGCTTGGCTTCGGTCACGGTGGGTCCCGATTCGTGAGGGAACGTGGAGCGGCTACAACCCTGCACAACCCTCGCAAGTTCCCCGCTCAATCACCTGACTCCACGTGAAAACTGACGTTTGTTTGAAAGCCCCTTTCTGGATCATGCACTCTGTCGGCCGATGGCTCGGTTCCCGGGAACGGGGGTCTGCGCGCGGTGTTGGGAATGTGGGTGACGCCGGCGGCGGCGTTATCACCCCAAGTGCCATACCGCTCCTGTAAGGGTCGTCGTCAGATGAACAATTCCGTGCCGGGCCAAGTCTTGCGACCGGCATTCCCCATCCGGCAAAAACTCCTGACAAACTCGCTGCTCGTGAAGAACGAGGGGACGCGCGCCTTGCAGATCATCGGCGACGTGATGGGGGATGGCGAAAGGGTCCTGCCGGGGTGCTCCTTCGAGATTGACATCGCCAGGTTTGAAGGGCCCGTCGAACTGACATTCTACGATGGTGGCATTCAGGTCGATGCCGTGAGTGCAGACCGGCAGCCCTGCGAGGTTGATCTCGACATCGGCGCGCTTACCGAAAAGCTCGCATGAATTGATGTGGGGGCGGGGCAGCGCTCCCGGCCCCATTGAGTCCAGACCTGCGGAGGCATTTGCATCTTCTTAACCATGTGCCGCCACCAAGGGCGCATGGACCTGATCGCCAGCTATAACACCGCCATCGACACGATCGCCGCTTTCGCGGACATGCCCCGGCCGCTGCTGCATGTGCATGCCGGGATGATCATCTATCTCGGCGCTCAGCTTTTTCTGGGGACTCGGCGCGGGTCCCTGGTGGCGGTGCTCCTCACTGTCTCCCTCGCCGTAATGCACGAGGTGATGAACCGGCTGTTCCACGGCAGCTGGCGGTGGGAGGACACCAGCAAGGACCTTGTCCTGACGATGTTCTGGCCCACCATGTGCTACGCCGTCAGCCGCTTCCGTCGCTGGCGCTGGGCCCACCGCGCTCAGATCCATGCGCTTGAGCAGCCGAGATCGCTGGCAGCAGTGGCCTACAGCTGAAGGGCGGGGCGCACCCTACGCATCACGTCGCGCGGCTCGGCAAGACGGCAGCCAGTCCCCCGTGGACCACCCCGCGCACGCGCTGGCTGTGCAGGCAAAGCGCGCCCGCCAAGCCGATTGCCGCACCGATGATGGTGTCGATCAGCCGCGCCTCCATCAGCAGGTTGATGCTCGCGGCGCCGGGGCTGCTGGTTTCCGCCAGCAGGATCGTCAGCGGCGTGATGAAGATCGCGGCGAAAGCGTAATGCCGCACCACCGCGGTCTCGATCAGGAAGGTGAGGATCGCGACTGCCACAACGATCGCCCAGATGTCGGTCAGGAGCGGCACCAGCAGCCAGGTGACGCCGATGCCGATGATCGTGCCGAGGATGCGGTGCACATGCCGGCTCCACGACACCCGCAGCGTCACGCCCTGCAGCACAGCAAGGCAACTCACCGGCACCCAATAGGCCTTCTCCAGCCCCAGCACCTCCGCCAGTGCCAGTGACAGGCCAACGAACAGCCCGGTCAAGAGCGAATCGACCAGCGCCATCTCCAGCCCCTCGCGGCTGAGCGATGGCGGCTCCACCGGCGCACGGCGGCGGAGCAGCCAGGCGCTGTAGGCGACCGCGACAAGGCAGGCCCAGATGCACCCCATCACGAAGAAGCCGAGGTTCAGCACCGCGCCTTCTGCATGGACCGGAGAAAAGGCGGCGATCGAGGCCGTCATCACCATGAAGAGCGGCCCCGGCGGTACCAGCGACTGGCTCTTGCAGAACAGCATCGCAGCCGCGGCAAGGCAGGCGATCAGCCCGATCGCCGCGCCCGGCACGAAATTGCCGGCCACGCCCACGGCATAGCTCGCCACCATGCCGAAGGCGCAGGCCATGATGACCGGGATTCGATGATGCAGCCGCGTCGCGGGAAGGTAGAGGAAGGACAGGCCGGCGACAGCACCCAGCGAACCGGCTTGCGGCATGCCTGCATAGGCGCCGGCCGCCAGCGGCACCCCGCTCGCCAGTGCTGCGGCGAAGGGCAGCTGCCAGGGCCGGTCGCTCCGCTGAAGCACGAACAGCGCGGCCACCTCGCGGCGCGCTGCCGTCCAAAGGTGCTGCGCCCGCTCCTCACCCATCGTCAGGATCGCCCGCCCATGCTCGGGAACCTGGCCACGCCCCCGCGCTGGCGATCCGTTCCCGACATCGGGCTCAAGCCGGCTCGAACCGCCCGCTCGCCTCGTCCAGCAGATGCAGCACCCCGTCGGAGATCGCGAAGAAGGCCCCGCGCAGCCGCAGGCTTCCGCGCCGCTCCTTCTCCTGAACGCAAGGGAAGGTGCGAAGGTTCGTAAGGCTGACCTTCACCGCCGCCTGCTCCATCGCGCGCGCTGCCTCGCGCCCCTCGGTGCCCAACTCGCGCGCGATCGGCTCGCGCACATCGTCTAGCATCGCGATCCAGTCGGCCACGAAGCCGCCATGGCCCGGCTCCTCGCCATGCAGGTTCTGCGTCAGCGCCGCATGGCAGCCGCCGCACATGCCGTGGCCCATTACCACGATCTCGCGCACCTTCAGGAACTGCACCGCGAATTCCAGCGCAGCGGAAACGCCATGATGGCCCGGCGATGTCTCGAAGGGCGGCACCAGAGCGGCGACATTGCGCACCACGAAGATCTCGCCTGGAGACACGTCGAAGATCTGCGCCGGGTCGACCCGGCTGTCGGAACAGGCGATCACCATCACCTGGGGCTGCTGCCCTTCGCGCAGCTCGGCCCATCTCGTGCGTTCTGGCTCCCACCCGATTTCGCGGAAGCGGCGATATCCGGCCAGCAGCTCGGCCAATTCGGTAGAAGGCTCGATCATGAAGCGCGCCATGCCTCGCGCCATTGCCACTGGCAAGCCGCTTGCCTAAGTGCAGGGATCATGACTGACCTCTCCGCCGCTCCGCAGCCCGCTCCCACCGAACGTCGGCGCAAGCCGGACTGGATCCGCGTCAAGGCGCCGGTCAGCAAGACCTATCATGAAACCCGCGCCCTGATGCGGGAGCTGAACCTCAACACCGTGTGCGAGGAAGCGGCTTGCCCCAATATCGGCGAGTGCTGGACCAAGAAGCACGCGACCGTGATGATCCTGGGCGACGTCTGCACGCGCGCCTGCGCCTTCTGCAACGTCAAGACCGGCATGCCGCGGATCGTCGACCCGCTGGAGCCGGAGCATGTCGCCGCCGCCGCCGCCCGCCTCGGCCTCGAACACATCGTCGTCACCAGCGTGGACCGGGATGACCTGCCGGACGGCGGGGCAGGGCAGTTCGTCAAGGTGATCGAGGCGCTCCGGCGCGAAACTCCGGGCACCACGATCGAAATCCTGACGCCCGATTTCCGCAACAAGATGCGCCCTGCGGTGGAGGCGATCGTCGCCGCCGGGCCGGACGTCTACAACCACAACCTCGAAACCGTCCCGCGGCTCTACCCCACCATCCGTCCCGGCGCGCGCTACTACGCTTCGCTACGCCTGCTGGAAGAGGTGAAGCGGCATGATCCGATGATCTTCACCAAGTCCGGCCTGATGATGGGGCTGGGCGAGCAGCGGCTCGAAGTCCATCAGGTGATGGACGACATGCGCTGCGCGGATGTGGATTTCATCACCCTCGGCCAGTACCTCCAGCCGACACCAAAGCACGCGAAGGTGGAAGAGTTCGTCAGCCCGCAGGCCTTCGGCGCCTATGGCGCGATCGCGCGGGCCAAGGGTT